>Ga0163155_10000459_pt1 | contig 50177 bp, 54 predicted proteins | sample OliLakLV19SP4G1_FD_148611 | JGI IMG/M metagenome (GOLD analysis project Ga0163155, IMG submission 148611) | Freshwater microbial mat bacterial communities from Lake Vanda, McMurdo Dry Valleys, Antarctica - Oligotrophic Lake LV.19.SP4.G1 | ecosystem: Environmental > Aquatic > Freshwater > Lake >... | reverse complement strand
CACCGCTGCCCAGTCCAATCCCGAGATTTTGCCCGCTAGCTTTAGCTTGGATGAATTCGTCAGTGACTATCACCTGGCCACAGCCCTAAACGAAGTCCACCTCCGACTCCAACAACTCACCGAAAAAGTAGACGACACCCTGATGGCGGTCAACAGTGAAGCCATGCACAGCAGCCTGACCGTCTATGACTACGTGAAAACCGCCGCTAAGAAGACTCCCGGACTAAAGGCGATCGCCGATCAGTTGGGTGAACGCTTCAAAGCCTTCCGCACCAAAGCCCCCAAAGAAACATCTGTCCCTGCATCCGTAGCCTAACCCCACCATCTCCTCGCTGATCGGCAACCAGAACTCATCAGCGAGGGATATTCTCTCTCCCGCGATGCTTGGCACCTCTCCCGCGAGTCTTTGAAACTCTCCCGCGATGCTGGACACCTCTGCGGTCAGTCTTTGCAATTCTCCCGCCAGCCTTTGCGCCTCGTTTACAAGTCTTTGCATCTCTTCAACGAGTCTTTCAATTGCTCTCACGAGGTTTTGACTTTCCTGGGTCAGTCTTTACACCTCATCGACGGCTCTTTAAACCTCTCCTGTGAGTCTTTAAACCTCTCCTCCAGTAGTGATGTCTCCCAGTCTGACTCTAGCCCCATGATTCTAGTGATTTGATGTCCAAGCGTAAATGGCGGATTCGGTGGTCATAAGGGCATGGGTGAGGGATTAATCTCGCCAAGTTTTATTCAGCACGGTGCCATCTGCGCCGACCAATTGAACATGCAGCGGCATTTGTCCAGCGGCGTGGGTGGAGCAACTGAGGCAGGGATCAAAAGCCCGAATGCCAGCTTCAACACGGTTTAGCATCCCTTCCGGAATATCGGCACCGTGGATGAAGTGACGCGCGATTTGAGCGACCGTGCGGTTCATCGCCAGATTGTTTTGCCCGGTGGCGATGATCAAATTCACCTTTTTCATTAACCCATTTTCGTCTACTTGATAGTGGTGAAATAACGTACCGCGTGGGGCTTCGCTGACTCCAACTCCTTCCAGTTGATTGATGCCTGCATCGGCTCTTAGGTGAGTCGAGAATAGGTCTGGATCATCCATTGTTTGTTCAATTTTCTCGATCGCCCCCAAAATCTCAATTAAGCGGGCGTAGTGGTAGAAGAATGAAGAAGTGACGGTGCCATTGCCGCGATCGCGAAATTCTCGCAATTCCTGATCAGCGAGGGGTGTACCAATCTGGGTACAGACATTCAACCGTGCCAGGGGACCAACGCGATAGATACCGCTGTCTAAGCGGCAATGATCATTTTGGTCGGGATAGCCCAACGGTTTGTAATAAGGGGATTTTAAGTACGAATCGGGCTGTACGGCTTCGCCAATAAATTCCTGATAGCGGCTGGGGTCAAGGCGATCGGCCACGATATTCCCAGCACTATCGACAAAGCGAAGATAGCCGTCGTAATGCTCCCACAGCCCATCCGGTGTCACCAATCCCATAAACAAGGATGGAAAATTGCCAAAGGTCTGGGCTTCGCGTTCGTGGGTCTGGAGTACTTGCTTAAATTGACCCAGGGCATGTAGGGCAGTGGTGCGGGCTTCAGGAATACGATCGCGGATGTGATTTCGTCCCTCCTCAGACAAGGGCGATCGTACCCCGCCGGGAACCGCCCAGGAAGGATGAACTTTGCGTCCGCCCAAGCGTTCAATGATCTCCTGTCCAAACTGACGCAATCGGATGCCGCCCCGTGCGAGTTCGGGTGCGGCTGCCATCAGTCCAAAAACATTGCGCGTTTGTGGATCGCTATCCATGCCCAGCAGCAGATCGGGCGCACTGAGGTGAAAAAAGCTGAGAGCATGGGACTGGATGATCTGCGCCAGGTTCATCAAGCGTCGTAACTTGACTGCTGGAGGGGGAATGGTGACAGCCAGGATGCGATCGCCTGCCTTTGCCGATGCCAATAAATGACTCACCGGACAAATGCCGCAAATTCGGGCTGTAATTCCTGGCATTTCCCACAGCGGTCGCCCCTCACAGAATTTCTCAAACCCACGAAATTCCGTGACATGAAAGCGAGCATCCATAACCTGGCCAGAATCATCCAGGTAAATCGTAATTTTGGCGTGTCCTTCAATCCGTGTTACCGGATCAATCACAATTCGTTGAGGCATAGTTTTTTGTCATTGGTCATTGGTCATTAGACTCATCGTAGAATGGGTAAAGCCTGCGGCATATAAGAAAAGCGAAAAGCCTTATGGGCATACAGGAAAAGCGTAACCCATGCTGTTCAAGAAATTGATGCATTACAGCTACGCCTAACCCATCCTACGTCTACTATTTAATGATTAGTTATCCACTGCAAAGGTTATCAAGCATTCGCGATCGCGTTGCCTCTGGAAATTCCTCACAGTATTCTTCAAATGCAGTCTTTAGCAGCTTTTTTGCTTGCTGATGGGATGCCTCAGATTGTATTTCATCGACCGCATTCCAGGCCGCTAAACATGCCTGTGACGTGACTCCGGCTTCCGCGCAGATCGACCGGGCTTGCTGTGTGGCGGTCTGGATATCTTGTTCCCAGACAACGGACTGAGGTTGTTCGATCAAGGTGCGCTGGGCCAGAATGTCAGCGAGCGAAATAATGCCAAGCAATGTGCCCTGAATTACGGGTGCTCTCACCAGACCATTATCGGCAAACAAGCGTGCAATGTATTCCAAACCCAGGTCGGGGTTGACGGTAATGCAGGGTTTAGTCATGATTTCATGGACACGTATCCGTTTTGGGTCTTTGCCAAACGCAACCACTTTGTAGACAATATCGGTTTCGGTAATGATGCCATAGGCATCTTGCTCGTGGCGTCGGTCTACGATCAACCCCCGCCAACCCCGTTCTTGCATCAGTTTGATTGCCTCAGCTACCGTTGCCGAGCTACGAATCGTGGCAACGTCTTTGGTCATAATGTCGGATGCTTTGATCATCGGAAGCCTCCTGAAGGATTATCAATTGCGCCGCAATAAACGCGGTTTCAACAACCAAATGAGAGCAACGCCTGTAATTGCACCAACGAAAGCCCCCGTTGTCAGTCCGGTTGCGACCCCAAGCAATATAGTCTCAAGGTTGAGTTGATCGGTGTGCGTCATCCCGACCATCATGAATGCAACCACTAGACCCAACGCCCAAGCCAAAGCATTTGCCACAATCCACAAAAAAGCTCGGTGGATGTGAGCCTTAAGCACAGTCCATTGGGCAAATCCCAATACCCCTCCCACCCAGGCACCCAGCAAAAATACACCTTGGAGCAAGGCTCTTGTTTTCATCGCGGTCGTCAGCGTTGGATCAAGCCCAATCGAAAATATCATCAGCGCACTGACTTTTAAGCCAATCAGCCAAGCGACCATGACGGCGATCGCCGTGACGATAACCCAGGCATTGATGCGTTTCACATAACGGCGCAGAACTAGCCATTGAGCCACGCCCAAGACAATTCCTTCCAACAGCCCAACGAGATAGAAAACGGTCGCCGCGTGCTCTATTCCGATCGAATTCGTGATGGCACTCGCGACGAAGCCAATCCCTAAACCGATGAGTTGGGCGATCGCCATAATCCCCACCCACCATTCCCATAACGTCCAGCTTTTTTTCAGGCTTAACGACTGGCTCGATGGGTGGGGTTGCTTTTCAGTCGATTGTCTGGGCATCGTTTTCTCCTTAACCAAATTTGATTTGCTGCCCTTCTAAATGGGGCATTTCACCCCTGAGGAGGGGTTCTAGAGCCGCCCGAATGCGATCGGCGGGTGGCGGGCAACCGGGTAAATAAACATCCACTGGGACAACCGCATGAACGGGTGTGACTCGATTCAGCAAAGCGGGAACAATCCCCGGTTCCCTGGGAATTTGACCGTGAATATCAATGGCTTCGATGTAGCATTGTTGCAGCACTGGTTCGGCATCGCCTAAGGGATTGCGGAGTGCGGTCACGTTGCCCGTCACGGCACAGTCGCCAAAGGAAATTAAAAGACGCGATCGCGCCCGCACCTTGTAAATCATGTCCAGGTGATCTTGATTAGCGATCGCCCCTTCCACCAACACCACATCCACACCTTCTGGATACGCTTTCACGTCCATAAAGGGACTGTAGACGAAATCGACCTGGGCTGCCAAATCAAACAGCCATTCGTCCAAATCCAGAAAGGACATATGGCAACCAGAACAGCCACCCAGCCAGACCGTTGCTAATTTCACACGCGCCATCTTTTCCTCCAGCGAACCTTCCTCAACGAATGTTCAGACCAATACTTCTACCCAATGGATCGAGAGACCTGGAGAAAAAATGTATCCACAACCTCCTTCATTTGACCCATGATTGCAATCGCTGGTTGCGTCAACAAAACGCCTTCTGCGACCAAGAGCAATAATGCTAGAATAAACCACAAAAGAATCCACAGATAAGTTTCAGGAACATGAGGGCGTAACATAAAAATACCTCCTTTAAAATTGCCATTGTTGCTTCTGGCGAGCAGTCGCGATAAATTCAATTCGAGCGCGATCGTGCACCATTTCGCCAATGCTTGACCCTTGATGAAAAATCGCACCTGTTGGGCAGGCTTCGACACATTTACCGCAGGAGGTACAAGTTTGAGATGTCCCCCAGGGTTGGTTCAGATCGGTAATCACATGGGATTGAAACCCTCGACCTGCCATATCCCAAGTATGTGCTCCTTCCAGCTCATCACAGACGCGAACGCATCGGGTACACAGCACACAGCGATTATGATCCATGCCAAAGCGATCGTGGGAAAGATCAACGTTGCGATCGGGAAATTGATACTCTAGTCGCACATGATCCATCCCCATTTCGATCGCCAAATCTTGCAATTCACAATGCCCATTAGAAACACAAACAGAACACACATGATTGCCTTCTGCAAACAGCATTTCAACAATCGTACGGCGATAGTTTTGCAATCGTTCTGTGTTAGTTTTAATGTCCATTCCCTCTGCCACTTTGGTGACGCAGGCAGGTTGCAGTTTACTACTTCCAGCAACTTCCACCAGACAAAGCCGACACGCCCCCACTTCCGAAACTCTTTCTAGATAGCACAATGTTGGGATGTGAATACCCGCTTCTTTCGCCGCATCTAGAACCGTTTCTGCTCCGCGGGCACTGATTAGGCGATCGTCGATAGTTAGAGTTTTGACAGACATAGAATCTATTCCATTAAAGAAAGACGGAAACTCCAGTAATCCAAAATTAAAGGCTCAAGTGGTTTCTACATTCAAAACAGAACCCATCTTGCAGCCCTATCGCAGGGAACATCCTAAAGCACTTGATACATGGACGTGTTTGCGGGAACTCAGTTGTCTTTTGTTCTCTTTGTCTACATCCTGAGCACGTTCCGTTCATCAGTTCCCACGAGAGATATGAATTGAAGCATTTACTACAAAGTTGTAGTTTTGGCTCTTTGATTTTTTCTTCTTGCCGTTTACAGCCTAAACACACTCCATTCACCAGTTCCCATGGGAGATATGAATTGAAGCATTTACTACAAAGTTGTAGTTTTGGCTCTTTGATTTTTTCTTCTTGCCGTTTATAGCCTAAACACACCCCATTCACCAGTTCCCACGGGAGATATGAATTGAAGCATTTACTACAAAGTTGTATTTGAGGTTCTTTCGTTTTTTCTTCTTGCCGTTTACAGCCTAAACACACTCCATTCACCAGTTCCCACGGGAGATATGAATTGAAGCATTTACTACAAAGTTGTATTTGAGGTTCTTTCGTTTTTTCTTGTTGTTTGCACTGTGAACAGACTCCATTCGCTAGCTGCCATAAAAGATACTCTCGGTGACAGTTGCTACATAGTTGTGTTTGTCTGAGCATTCTAATCACCTCATTTGTGAATGATTTTTAGTTGCAGAGCTTGTCTACGTGGCATTGCCACCAATTAATGCCTCATACTCGTTGCGAAAATAATGCAATGTACTTAAAACTGGATTAGGTGCAGATTGCCCCAAACCACACAGGCTGGTGTGTTTCACCATATCGCAGAGTTCTTCCAGCAACTCCAGGTCAGCCGAGGTTGCTTGACCGTCACGTATTTTTGTTAGAAGTTGGTGCAGTTGTACCGTGCCCACGCGACAGGGAATGCATTTGCCGCAAGATTCATCTCGACAAAACTCCATGAAGTAATGCGCCACATCCACCATGCTGGTGGTCTGATCCATGACAATCATGCCACCAGACCCCATGATGGAGCCGAGTTGAGCCAGCGATTCGTAGTCTACAGGCGTATCAAAGGCTGAGGCGGGAATACATCCGCCAGAAGGACCACCCGTCTGCACGGCTTTTACTGATCCGCCATCCGGTACGCCGCCGCCCATCTCCTCTACGATTTGCCGCAGGGAGGTTCCCATCGGCACTTCAATTAATCCGGTATTCTGAATTTTGCCTGCTAGGGCAAAGACTTTGGTACCTTTGCTTTTCTCGGTGCCAATGCTGGCAAACCAATCAGCCCCGTGGCGAATAATAGGTGCAAGGTTGGCAAAGGTTTCGACATTGTTGATCAACGTTGGCAATCCCCACAGCCCCCGTTCTGCGGGATAGGGAGGACGAGGGCTAGGCACGCCTCGTTTACCCTCGATCGATGCCATCAGTGCCGTTTCTTCACCACAGACATAGGCTCCGGCTCCAATGCGGATATCAATGCGAAAGTCAAAGGGTGAATCAAAGATTTGACTCCCCAACAAGCCCAACCGCTGGGCTTGCCGAATCGCCAACTGCAATCGGCTAATCGCAAGGGGATATTCTGCTCGTACATAGATGTATCCCTGCGTGGACCCGATCGCATAGGCGGCGATCGCCATTCCTTCTAATACCCGATGGGGATCGCTTTCCAGCACACTGCGATCCATAAAGGCACCTGGATCGCCCTCATCGGCATTACAAACGACAAATTTACGTTCTGCGGTTGCCTTTGCCACCGTTGCCCATTTCAATCCAGTGGGATACCCGGCTCCACCCCGCCCCCGTAAACCACTGCGGGTAATGGTGTTAATGACATCGATTGGACTCACTTCGCGCAAAACATGACCAATTGCCTGATAGCCACTTGCAGCGATGTAGGCTTCAATCCGTTCGGGGTCAATTTTGCCGCTGTTTTCTAAGACGATCGCCTGTTGACGCGCAAAAAATGGCTGGGTGAGATCCCCCTGCTGGAGTGGTGTTGGGATATTCACAGCAGCGGTTGATGTGGGCGTTGCCGCGAACTGATCAGTCAGCGCTTGCGCGATCGCAGCCACCTGATCGGGAGTGACTTTCTCATAAAGGATGCCAGAATGATCTGGCTCTGCCAAAGCAGCAACCTCAACCAACGGACCCTGGCAGCAAAGACGCAAACACCCTACACCAGAGACCTCTACGGTGTCTGCCAACCCTGCTTCTGTGACTGCCTTTTCCAGCCCTTCTTTAACGGCTAGAGCATTGGAAGAGAGGCAACCCGCTGCGACACAACAGCGAATCTGCAACGCTTTTTGGGATTGGCGTTCCTTTTCAGCAATTTCCAGTAATTCAGATAAATCCATACTCCCTACTCCCCTTTTCCCAAGTACTCCTTCACGCGATCGCACACCAACTCTGGCGTTTGATGACCACATACCGTACCGTCAAACACAACCGCAGGGGCAATCCCACAAGCACCCAGGCAGCGGGCGGTGGAGAGGGAGAGTTGATTGTCGGATGTGGTTTCACCCGAATGGATATGGGTCGATTGCTCAACCGCTGCCAGTAATGCTGCTGCACCTTTGACATAGCAGGCGGTTCCGGTACACACGACACAGCGATGCAACCCTTTCGGTGCCAGCGAAAACAGATGATAGAACGTTGCGACTCCATAGACCCGACTGGGTGGCAGTTTCAGGCTATGGGCAATGTAAAGTAACAGATCGGTTTCTAGATAGCCGAATAGTTCTTGTGCCTTATGCAGAATTTCAATCAGTGCGTCTTGCTGATACTGATGACGCTTGATTGTGGCATCAAGCATCTTAAAGCGCTTATCGCCACTGGGATGCTCTGGCACAGCGCCCCTAACATACTTGTTTTGCTGGTTGATAACCATAAGGATGCGGGGGTTCTAGGATGCCATTGCGACTTGCTTTGCTTCAGCGCGATCGCCTGCGTTCTGATCTTGTCGATGAATCGTCAGTACAGAGCAGGGTGCATGATGCAGCACGTAATTGCTGACGCTGCCTAAGATCAACTCATTCAAACCAGAACGACTGTGACGACCCAGCATGATTAAGTCAGCTTCCCAAGTCTGTGCCATTTCACAGATCGTTCGACCCGAATTGCCAGAATTTTGAGTGAATTCAGTACATATTCCCTCAGCTGTGGCTTTATCTGTGTACGATCGCAACATCTCTAAACCTTGTTTTTCATAGTCCTGCAAATGCTTTCGATAATTCTCAAAAATTTTGCTGTCTACTGGACAATATTCCAGAGTGATCGATGTGGGTATTTGGGGACATCCTTCTTCCTCACTAGACAGAACATGTAACAGCATGAGACTGGCTTCCATTGCTTTTGCTAACGAGATCGCTGCAGCAAGGACTTTTTCACTATCCTTCGATCGATCTACTGCAACCAAAATTTTGTGAAACATACCTTTACCTTCTTTACGATTGCTATAGATAGCTGGGTTGTAGAACAAGCAAGCAAACCAGATATCTTTACATTGAAGTTACAGGAAAAAAATGAGGAACTTGTGAGGGCTAAACCCTCGCTTCAACTGCTGCAATTTCCAGCAGTGTTTTGAGAACAGAATCCGGGTTGAGGCTGATAGAATCAATCCCTTGCTCAACTAGAAAGCGAGCAAATTCAGGATAGTCACTGGGAGCCTGACCGCAGATGCCAATTTTGCGATCGCACTGTTTTGCAGTGGTGATCGCCTGCTTGATCAGGCGCTTAACAGCGTTGTTCCGTTCATCAAACAGACGTGCCACGAGAGGTGAATCGCGATCAAGTCCCAGCGTCAATTGGGTCAAATCATTTGAGCCAATCGAAAAGCCATCAAAGACCTCGCTGAACTCATCGGCTAACACAACGTTACTCGGCAATTCACACATGACATAAACTTGCAGTCCATTTTCACCCCGGACTAAACCGTGCTTTGCCATCTCAGCCAGCACATTTTTTCCCTCTTCGGGTGTGCGGCAGAAGGGAATCATCAAAATTACATTGGTTAAGCCCATGTCATCTCGAACCCGCTTCATCGCCTGACATTCCAGCGCAAAGCCATCTCGATAGCGATCGTCGTAGTAACGAGATGCCCCCCGCCAGCCAATCATCGGGTTTTCTTCCTGCGGTTCAAATTGTCTACCACCTAGAAGATTTGCATATTCGTTACTTTTAAAGTCGGACATGCGAACAATCACAGGTTTGGGATAAAAGGCAGCGGCGATCGTGCCAATTCCCTGTGCTAATTTGTCTACGAAGAACTGCGCCTTATCTTCGTACTGGGTCGTCAACTCAGCAATTTTGTATCGAGCCAGTTCATCTTCTAATTCATCAAAATGTAGCAGTGCTAGCGGATGGACTTGAATTTGATTGGCAATGATGAACTCCAGACGCACCAAACCGACTCCATCATTGGGCATCATAGAGAGACTAAAAGCTTCCTCTGGGTTGCCCACATTCATCATAATTTGGGTGCGAGTCCGAGGCAGATTTTCCAATTCCACTTCTTTAACTTCAAATGATAGTAACCCACTGTAAACTCGTCCTTCTTCACCTTCGGCACAGGAAACGGTAATCTTCTGTCCTATTTGCAAAGCTGTAGTGGCGTTGCCACAACCGACGATCGCCGGAATGCCCCTCTCTCTGGCAATAATTGCTGCGTGACAGGTACGCCCCCCTTGGTTGGTAACGATCGCGCTTGCCCGCTTCATAATGGGTTCCCAATCTGGGTCAGTCCGGTTGGTCACCAGCACTTCACCCGCTTGAAATTGATCAATTTTGTGGATATCCACAATCACTCTGGCGTTGCCTTGACCAATCATTGCGCCAACAGCACGTCCTTTCACCAACACGTTACTTTTTTCTTTCAGCTCATAGCTCCGCAACAGGTTTTGCACCTTTTGTGACTGCACCGTTTCTGGGCGGGCTTGCACAATAAAGAGTTCATTGGTAATGCCATCTTTTGCCCATTCAATGTCCATTGGCGTGTAGACACCGCGGACAGTAGAGTAGTGGTCTTCAATCGCACATGCCCATCGTGCCAATGTCAAAACTTCGTGATCACTGATCGCAAATTGTTGTCGTTGCTCGGGTGGCACGGAAACATTTTTGGTGGACTTGGAACCACCCAAGTCATAAATCATTTTGATCTCTTTGCTGCCCACTCGCTTTTCTAAAATGGGACTAAATCCCTGCCTTAGTGTTGGTTTGAACACCAGGCATTCATCTGGGTTAACCGCTCCCTGCACCACGTTCTCGCCTAATCCGTAAGCAGCGGTAATCAAAACAGCATCCTTAAACCCCGTCTCCGTGTCGATTGAGAACATGACACCTGACGTTGCTAGATCAGAGCGCACCATTTTTTGCACACCTACAGACAGGGCTATATTGAAGTGATCAAAGCCCTTAATCTGACGGTAAGAGATGGCGCGATCGGTGAAGATTGAAGCAACACACTTGTGGCAGGCTTCCAGGACTTCTTTAATGCCATGCACGTTCAAATAGGTTTCCTGCTGTCCAGCAAAGCTAGCATCCGGCAAATCCTCGGCTGTAGCACTAGAACGCACCGCAACGTCAGTATCTGTGCCATAACATTCGCAGAGCGTCTGATATCCCTCTACGATCGCTGCTTGCAACTCATCAGGAAACGGCGATTGGAGAATCAGCGATCGCGCCTCTTTACCCACCTGTCGCAAGCTAAATATATCTTCAACATTGAGTTCACCAAACAAGCGACGGAGCTTTTCTTCTAGTCCTGCAACCTTAACAAAATGACGATAAGCATAAGCAGTTGTTGCAAATCCATCCGGAACACTAATTCCTTTAGGAACAAGCTGTTGCAGCATCTCTCCCAATGACGCATTCTTGCCGCCAACGATCGAAATATCCGCAATCCCAACCTCCCTGAAGGGTAAGATAAATGCCTGTGCTTTTGTATGTAGCGATGATTCAGCAACAGTGTTGGCTTGCAGCATGAACGTGTTACCTCCAGCCAGTAAGGAATTGATGAAGCCTCAAAGCACTACGTTAGAAATCGCCCTGAGCCGCCCTGAAGCTTCACACTTGATTATCAGAAAAGAGTTTGAGGAACTTGTGAGGATGGGCGATCGCATTTACCAATCACGACTCGCTGTTTCACATTGGCTTGTTGACCAACAAACCAATTCTAATCGAGTTTGAGAAATGGCTGTTCTGACAGCACACGTTGAAAAAGATGTACAGCTTATAGCGCAACTGCTACTTGCTGATCTTGAGCAACCGCTGAATCTGCGTCAATTGCTCCTTGCACTGTCAAAACTGAACAGGGAGCATGATGCAGCACATAGTTACTTACACTACCTAGCAGCAATTCGTTGAAACCAGAGTAACCTCGACGACCCATCACAATTAAATCAGACTCCGAGGTGCGAGCAATCTCACAGATCGTTCGACCGGGATTACCGGAATTTTGAGTAAATTCAGCCTTTACACCCGCAGATGTTGCTTTATCTGTGTACGATCGCAGTAATTCCAGACCTTGTTTCTCATAGGTCTTCCAATGCTCTTGATAGCTCTCAAAAAGTTTGCCACCTATTGGATAATATTGCATAGACGTGAATGTAGGCATTTGAGGAGCGACTTCTTCTTCAATAGATAGAACGTGCAAAAGCATTAGGCTACATCCTGTTGCTTTTGCTAATGTAATGGCAGCTTCAAAGACCTTCTTGCTATTTTGCGACTGGTCTAATGCAACTAGAACTTTATGAAACATAGAAACCTCCTTTATACTGCTACAGCTTGTTTGTTCTGAGCGCTATCTAGTGTGCTCTGATGTTGGTGTTGAATTGTTAGTACGGAACAGTGGGCATGGTGCAGCACGTAATTACTGACGCTGCCTAAGATCAGCTCATTCAAACCACAACGACCGCGACGACCCAGAATGATTAAGTCCACATTCAGTTCATAGGCAAGTTCGCAGATGCTTCGATCGGGACTGCCAAGACTTTGATGAAACGTTGTTTCTACACCTGCGTTTGTAGCTTTATCAGCGAGCGATCGCAACATCTCTAACTCTGCCTCTGCATAGTTTTGCTAGAGTTCCTGATAAATCTCAACCACGCTTCTACTCAATCCACCTGGATAAAATTCATAGCTGCTTAGCATTGGAGTACTTGGGCTGGCTTCATCCGCTGGTGACAGAACATTCAGCAAGATCAGACTGGCTGGGATGGATTTGGCAAGGATCAGTGCCTCATCAAAAACATGCTGCCCCAGTTCAGAGTGATCAATGGCAACTAGAATTTTGTGAAACATATCGCTCCCTCTTCACAATTGCTCTACCTTAAAGTTAAAAGAAAAAAATGAGGAACTTGTGAGGCTATTCAACTTGACTTATGAAGAGAGGCCCACCCTCACAAGTTCCTCAACTTCTTTCTCTATGTTGAAGATGGGATGGTGCAGCGATCGCCTGTCTGTTCATTCTGCATCTAGAGGCGAGGAGAGGGTCATGCTAAAACCGATTCAGTATTCCTTAGATGTCATCCGGGAAGAGGCACGCCAACTAGTCTGTAAGGGTGTCCTCGACCGGAAACAACCGATTTATGCGCTTTGCAAATACTTGCCAGCGCGGGAATGGGGCGATATTGAACGAGAACTTAAAAGGAATGATTTCTTATTAAGAGATTCAATTCTGGATTTGCTTGGTCATGAAGACTGGTGTGAGGATTGATGCCATTGGGGTGAGGCGATGTGGAATCGACCCAGAACGATAAAACCCTATCCGGATGCTGTTGCTCCGTCTGGTGTTAGCTTTCATGTGCAAGCACTGACCAAGATTTACCGCATGGGTGACGTGGAGGTTCATGCACTACAGTCTGTTGACCTAGATCTGCACAAGGGCGAGTTTGTCGTCATTCTGGGACCATCTGGCAGTGGCAAATCAACGCTGCTCAACATTCTGGGTGGACTGGATACACCAACCAGTGGGCAGGTATTTTTTCACGCTCGTGATCTCGCCCATGCCAATGATGCCGAATTAACCCGTTTTCGCCGTGATTATGTCGGCTTTATTTTCCAGTTCTATAACCTGATTCCCAGCCTGACAGCGCGGGAAAATGTGGCACTGGTGACAGAGATTACTCGTCATCCGATGACTCCAGAAGAGGCACTAGAACGAGTAGGACTGAGCGATCGCCTGGATCACTTTCCATCCCAAATGTCGGGTGGGGAGCAACAACGAGTAGCGATCGCCCGTGCCATTGCCAAACGACCGGAAGTGTTACTCTGCGACGAACCTACCGGAGCGTTGGATTACAAAACTGGAAAGCTGGTGCTAGAAGCGTTGGAACATGTGAATCAGGAACTGGGCACCACAACCGTTGTGATTACCCACAATGCTGGCATCGCCGCCATGGCAAACCGCGTGGTGACCATGCGAAGTGGTGAAATCACCCGGATACAATCTAACGAGCGAAAAGTATCACCAGCAGAATTGGAATGGTAGAAAAGAGTGCTCTTCGTTTGATTAGATTGACTCTGATTAAATTGACTCTGCCTCATTCCTTTTTCTCAACAACAAGTTTTAGATGGGTGACCATTGCCCCAATCACACCAACCACCGCAACGACCGGAAAAGGAGCAGCACTGATCACTCCACCCACCACATCGATCGTGAGCAGAATTTCAATGAGTGTCCGTCCATCTTCATGTTTGATAATAATGCGACGGATATTACCTTGATGAATCAACTCCTTGATCCTGGCAACGAGCGCATCGCCGTTGATGCTAAATTCTTCTACGCTTACTTTTTCTTCGTCTTTAACTTCAGACTGAGTGGGAATCAATATGATGTACCCCATAAATTGGACAAAGCAATAAGAGAGACCCGCTGCACAATAGACTAGAGAAAATACTGAGTGACAAAGAATTATGCAGCGAAAACAATACAGTGCCGAATTCAGTACTAGTGGTCTGTCAGTTATTAATTGACGGGTAAAGTCGATGTAGCTTCACTCGTGCATCTTCTGTGGTAAAACGCCAATCAATCCAAGTCTCTTGCTGATCACGTTGCGTCTGCCATGCCGTCACTTCCTGTTCCAAAGTCTGGAAGTCAGGGATACGCCGGTCTAAACATTGACGCGAAAGCACACTTAATTCAATTTCTGCCATATTGAGCCAGCTACCATGCTTGGGTGTATGACAAAATTCTCATGGCGCTAAAATCCGTCGTGCTTCTTCTGGTGCAAAGGCTTTGTAGAGCGAGGCAGGCGAATGCGTATTGAGATTGTCTTGCACCACTGTAATCTTGCGTGCCTCTGGACAAAAATCATCCACTAGGGCTTTGAGCAGGTGTGCATAGTCGATCGCCGTGCGCTGTTGTGTCACTGCCACATAACGCCAACCGCTCATCGGCTCACAGAGCATAAACAAATTCGCTGTGCCATTGCGCTCATACTCGTAGTCTACGCGTTCGGGCACTCCGGGTTGGGCAGGGATAGGCGTGACCGTTTCTTTGACCAATTGCTTGGTGGCCTCATCGATACAGATGACCGGAAACTCAGACTCATAGGGGCGCTGGTAGACTTCTAAAACTGCTTCCATCCGCCAGACAAACTCGGCATTCTGCTGCGGTGGAATCACCCAGCACTCTTGCTTCCAGGGTTGTAGGGCGTTTTTTTAAGCGTCTGTCGCACCGTTTCATGACTGATGGACTCGACATAGCCCAACGCAATCATCTGATCTGATCACAACCGCAACGTCCAACGCGCCTGTCCTTGAGGCGGTTCGCTACAGCGCAAGGCAATCAAAGGGGCTGCTTGCGCTCCCTGCATCGGGCGTTTGCGTCCAGCACCAGGGCGTTGTTTGAGACCGGCCGCGAGTCCCTCTTCGACAAACCGCTGACGCACCCGTTCAATCGTTCGTAAGCTCACATCGAAGGCTGCCTGGATCGCCACATCACACCAACTGCCACCGTCCTGATTGCGATCAGCTTTGAGCAAAATCCGAGCGTGATTCATCTGATAAGCCGCATGTTTTCCGGTTGTCGTGAATTGTTCAAGCCACTGTTGTTCTTCTGGGCTCAGAGCAATGACGTACTTCTTGACCATTGGTTTGACATCATAAGCATCAGGATCATTCTACAATCGCAACTCGTCAAGATTTTCTTGACAGACTACTAGTAGTTTGTCAGTTTTGATTTTGTGCGTAGACTGCCTTTGAAAGCATCTCTAGCAAACGCTTACAAAATTTGACTACACACAATTTTAAGCTTGACAGTCCACTAGGGCTGCGCTCGAAGCTAATGAACGTCTCCGCCGCAAGCGGACGGAGTATAACTTCGCTACGCCTTACACGCTTCGCGGCTCGGCTTCGCTCAACAGCGCCCATTCGGACTGCTGTGCCTCATGCGCCCCAAGGGGCGGGGAATTGACCCGTAGTGATTAAAGGATTAAGAACGGTGAATGAAATAGCCAGTGATCTAGGGGTGCATCCGAGCCAGATTGCGCTGTGGAAGAAACAAGCTCTCGATGCGATACCAGAAGCCTTTTCAAGTCATCGTGGACAGCATCGAAAAGCCCAGGAGGATTTAACCGCCCAACTGTATCAGCAGATTAGACCTGTTGCCTTATAAGGGCAAAAAAGCCGTGAAATCCAGTCCTATAAAGCTTTTCAGGCGTTTTTCGTGACTGATGGCTGCAACCTATACAGCGTGAGGCTTTCAGCGATTTTTCTGTTAAAAAGCAACAGGTCTATTGGACAACTGAAAGTCGAGTTGGACTGGCTGAAAAAAAAATCTGGATTTGTCCGTGGACGCTAAACGCGCTTGGATTGAGCCAGCGCATGGTCAAATCAGTGTGCAACGGCAATGCGAGTTAATCGGACTGACCCGTTCGAGTTGGTACTACCAAGCGGCTCAAGACACCCCCTACAACGAACACCTGATGAACTTGATTGACCAGCAATTCACTCAAACGCCGTTCTACGGAATCAGTCGGATGACAGCTTGGTTAGAAGACTCAGGGGAAACCGGTCAACCCTAAACGAGTCGCCCGATTGATGCGGAAAATGGGGCTAGAGGCAATCTACCCAAAGCCAAATCTGAGCATACCCGCAGACAATGATATAGCGGTTCTCAAGCTAGTGGGGTACAGCCGATCCCCGACTGGAAAGGACTTCAAGGCTGGAAGTGTACCGCACTAGACTAAGAACTGCTATAGGCATTATCCTGATCTGCTGCGAAATATGGCAATTACGGCGGTCAACGAAGTTTGGAGTACCGATATTACCTACATTCGACTGTCTCAGGGGTTTATCTACCTGGTCGCTGTAATAAATTGGTTCAGCCGCTATGTGCTGTCCTAGCAGGTATCCAACACGTTGGATGTGGGGTTTTGTTTAGAGGCATTGGAGCAGGCGTTACAACGGAGGCACCCCTGCCCGCACAGACTCATTTCACCCGTCCTGGATTTTAGTGCGTGGTCTGCATGGGACAATGGAATTGTCCTCAGGTAAGAGCTAAGAGATCTCTGCTAGCCAGGTATTCATACAATTCCTGAGGTTTCTGGTGGCACAGGTTTTTGTCTAGCTCACTTAGCTTCAAGGCTTTGGGTAATGCGGGTATCAGAACTTCCCGCAACAGTCCTAAGATCCGGGGTTCAGCGATCAGAAGAAGACTTTGTAATTGATGGGTTTGGACTCGGCTCAGGATCTGCTCGGCGATCGATTGAGCAAAGCGGCGCTCAAATTCAACCTCATGATCTCGCCGGCGATCGTCATAGCTATGAGCCTGACTTTTCCCCTCCTGAAAGTGTCCAGCTTGACTTTCTGGACCTGACCAGAGCTGTTGACCCTGTTGCATCTGAACGGGGTTCACTAGTGTCTCATCTTCAAGTAAATAAGGGCCAAGTTCACCCTCAACAAGTTCTTTTACCTCTAAGCTAAAAAAGCGAGCTTTCGCACCATCTGCTACAACTACGAGAACTGGACTCATCATATGCCTCCAGAAATCTTCTTTTGTTCCCATTGAATGAATCGTACAGAAAGCGTCTTACCTTTTGCAGAGGAGAGCCAAAACCTCCCTTGATCTGTAAGGCAATCTCCTTGAAGGCGATTTCCTCAAAAGAAATCACCCCCTGCCGTGGGCACCTTGCATGTTCGTGGTGCAGGCAAGATACCCCCAAGCTTTTACAAGAAACCTGGACCTCTATGGCGGAAATCATGCGCCACTGTCAGTTTTCCAGCCTCGTCTTCCTGTAGATCTTCCAGTTCACGGCGACGCTAAACTTTTTCTTCTTCTTGTTCTCTCCTTAGATCACCTGGCTCGTTGATATACATTTCAGGCTCAATTGCATAAATGTTAAGCCGCCCCTCCGAATCAATCGTGTAACCAGATTTGTTTTCAGGTTTCCCCGCTCATTTAGTTTGGCTATCCATAACAACCTCCAATGCGAACTTGATGCTAGAGAAGTAGGCTACCTTACCTGACTCTTTTCAAAGCTACCTCTCACGAAAACAAATTTTATAAACTCTGCACTCGAATTGTCCACCAAGCAATATGCTCTCCCTCCGTTGCCAGCTAGATAGTCACCTAAAAAGGCTAGAAAGGCTAGTGGTTTGTCAGTTTTGATTTTGTGCGTAGACTGCCTTTGAAAGCATCTCTAGCAAACGCTTACAAAATTTGACTACACACAATTTTAAGCTTGACAGTCCACTAGACTACTGCTGGAATAATGAGAGCTGACCAAATTATGATTGCTAAGGCAAGGGCAACCAGTCCAATGATTAAATCCCTTGTTGCATTGGAAAACAGCGCAGTGTGCTTCATGACTTCCACCTCCTACTGCTCGATTTCGGTCTCTCTACTTTTATTGTCCTCCCTGCTGCTTCTATTGGCGAGATTTTGCAACAGGTTGTTATAGAAAGAACTGGTCGAACTTAGACATCGGGGTTATCTGAACCATTCAGGCAGTTGGCTGGCGCTGGAAACCAGATGCCCCACCTGTGGTAAACCAAGATTCCCAGTGACCGCCAGAAGCATGGAACCAATTGTTGAGGTCAAGCCGTCCACTACCTTTAGGCGTTCCTGAAATTCTATAGACTTTAACCGCCTGTCCGTTGTGATTCCAAATCAAGGGTAACTCTGGTTGAATTTGTTCGGGTGCCATGCCTTGAGTTTGCAAAAAATAGGCATCTTGACCTTTTGTGGTGCCATTGCCAAACACCTTTGCGATTCCTTTTTCATCAATGGCAACAAAGGCACCTTCTTCTAAACCAATGCCGTAAACCGGGAGCGTGTTGTCAGTGTCATGCACAATTCTAGCTAGAAAGCCAAACAGTCGCCCATAGCGTGTTTCAGGGTGGTCTTCGTCCAGTCGATCGAGATGGGTGTCAGTAATGACATGTTTGAGCAGTGAGGCTTTTATGAAATCACTCCGGTAAATGTCCTTCGTATTGTGATGAAACAGATCATTCAAAATTTCCGAACTCAGCACTCCTTCATGGGCGGGTGCATAATAGTAGTCGCCCAAAATAGCCATCCCGGCACTAGTTCCAGCGACAGGTACTTTTTTTTGATTGATTAAGTCATTGATCGCGTCTTCTACCGCTGATCCTTCCCAATAATCTTTATACGCATCTTGATCGCCACCCGCGAGAAAAAGTGCATCAGCATTGCGGATATATTGAATGACTTCTGGGTTATTGGCGGCGGCTCGGCTATCGATCGACAGTTCAGCAGCGGAGGCGGCGAGGTCTCGATAATGATCACAGATCCAGGCAGCCTGACCGCCAATGCCACCAGAGCGCAGGACTAGATAATCGCCCCTATCTGCCCGTTTGAGAAACCATTGTGTCGCGGCATCTTCTCCCGATCTCCCGTCTTCTGCGCCCCCAATTAACAGAATGCCAGCGGTTGGTCTAGCCGACGTGTTCCTGTCCGTTCCGCATTCACGACGATAATCAAAACGATGGCTATCATCACTGGGATATCTTGCTGTATTTGTCATACTACTCAACCTTGTTGCGATTGTTTGATTCGCGACATTTTCTTACGAAGAGCTTGCTAATTCTTCGCGATCCATTCGTCGGAACAGATTTTCATTCAAAGGGCGATCGCCTACGCAAGGAAGCAAGCGGGTCGTTAACCAAAGTGAGATGGGCAGGGGTCGCCTTTTGCAGGCATCAACTTAAGACAAACAACATGGGAAGAGAATTCAGGAATCAGGAACCGCTCTGTATTCTGGCTCCTAGCTCTTACCTCGTCCAACTATCTTGGCTTAAATTAGTAGTCTGCTTGAGCGACTGTTGGAGAGGGGCGATGGCGAGAGGCGATCACGAATAAGATCGTTGAATAGGTCGCGGTTTAAGACAAAGTAACCCAGCCCATTTAAGTCTTGTTTTGTATCAGCTCTGTCTCCTCAGGTTGAGATGGAGTAATACTAAAAGCAGAGGATACTAACCAACCAAATTATAAGCCACTGCTTCAGTTTAGTGAAGCTCTTATTAAATCGGCAATAAAAGATCGGCTCTCCCGGCTTTGCGCTGATAAGACAACCTTATATCAAACTATCACTGGGTTTCAGCCGTCGATCGGGCGGCATTTTGTAGCCTTTCATACGATTTCAACCACAGATCCGGAAGAGCCAAAAGATCTGGCATCGACCCCGTAGGGTGCGTTAGCTACAGTGTGATGCACCGAACCAAAGGCATGGTGCGTTACGGCGATGCCTAACACACCCCACGCAATCATCATGGACTTGCCAAATATGTGCGAACAAATGTTGCTGGGTTAATAAAAGGCTCTACTGAAGTTAAAGGGGTGGTGTACCAATACGATGCAAAGGTCTTACTGCGATATAGAATCACACCATTCGATGAGAATCCTATGGTGTCTATCAGTGATTAAATGTTATTAAATTCACGAATCCCCGACTGCAAGGCAGAAGCTCTCCCCAAAGTCCAATAGAACCCGACTAGATTACTTGCTCCATCCATAAAAAGGCATAAATATTCAATAAGCTAAACAGAGGGGTAAAGACATGAAAAAGATTTTAGTTGGGGCAGCTTTAGCAGGCGTGGTAATTCTCGTCAATCCCTTACTAGCAGCTTAATGATTAAACTACAGATGCTGTTCTTTACTCAGGTGTTGCTCTTTACTATTGATAAACAGACACAACCAAGAAGGATTACCTTGAAGGGAGGTGCTCACGATGAAAGCATCCATACCCAGAATACTAGGAATGGTGAGTGTTTGCGTATTGGGTGTTTGTTCGCTTCAGCCAAAGACCCTAGCGCAAGCGAAACAGATGGAGCCGCAGACATTTCCTACCCGTGAAATCGTGGTACCGCGCCAGGAAAGCCCTGCCCCACAGAATTTGCCAATCGTTGGAGCAGGCTGGAGAACCGAGGAAAATTTGCCATGGTCACAGTTGGTGCGAATTCAGGAGAAAGAGGGTGAGTACATTGGGGTGATCGCTCGCGATTATCCAATGGGTGCAAATCTCAAGCACTTCAGGCAAACGGGTTTGTTGAATAACTGGAACCGTAAGAATATCCAGCTTTATGGCTACTATACTCATCGGAACTGTTTTACTGTGATCTTTGTGCCGATTTGCAAGACTTTCCATCCGATTGGACCGATAGATTTCGCGCAAATCAAGGTCGGTTCTCAGATTTTTGATTTGGAGGGTGAGTTGAGCTACTTCAAAGTTCCTAATGTTTTAGCGGATGCACTGCGTCAGGCATCACCGGGTCAAATACTGATCCGGTTCTCTCCCAGCAATTCTGGTGATTTGGTCGTGCGCTCGTTGGGAGCCGATACTGTCAAAGCCTTGAAGGTTCTTTACCAAGATGTTTCCATTGGTGACTTGGAAAGTGAACCCAAACCGCATCCCGTGCCGACAGAAGCACCCCTCAGGAGTAATCTACCGATCGTCGATGGGGCAACCTGGCGCTGCAACGACGATGTGCCCTGGTCGGTGCCGGTGAAGGTCAATGACCCCTTTGATGGCGATTATCTTGCTGTTTTGGATGCTGAATTTGGTGGAGGATCAGCAGGCTTGAAAACCAACTGGAGCAAACAAAAAGTTCAGTTCCATGTGTTTCAGCTTGGTGACAATGCATACGTAACTGAGGAAATCAAAACGGTTCAACTGAAAATTGGCGATCGCACCTTCGATTTGACCGGCGAACGGAACCAGTTTGCCATTCATCAGGAATTGGCTGCGGCACTGTACAGCGCTCCGCTTGATCAGGTTTTCATTCGCTTTGTCGGACGTAAAGGGGAGAAAGTTGAGCATAGGATTGGCAATGGGACAATTCAAGCATGGCGGATCGTTTACCAAGTGAATTGATAGCGACTTTACTGACTTTGGCCCGATGTCAAAGCAATTATGATGGGAGCGATCGCGGCAAATGGATCTAACAGTGACACTGCGGCTGGTAATTTCCCTGGCAATTGGGTTGATCATCGGCATGGAACGAGGTTGGGAGAGCCGCGAAAGCCCCGAAGGTCTTCGGAGTGCAGGAATTAGAAGTTTTGGGTTTGTTGGTCTTTTGGGAGGGATAGCAGCCCTGCTGACAGCACAACTTGGGGTAGGTGTACTTGCCGTTGCTTTCCTGGGGCTTTCTCTGATTGTTGCGATATCCTATGGACTGATCACCCAACGAACTCAGGACTTTGGCATTACCACTGAACTGGCGCTGTTCATCACCTTCATGTTGGGAGCGTTGACAGGTAAAGGCTTGATTGCTGAAGCGGTGGCGATTGCAGTGGTGACGGCAGTTCTGCTGGGCTTTAAACAAGAATTGCACCAATCATTGAAGCACATCGATCGCCGTGAACTAATAGCCACCCTCCAACTGTTGCTGATTGCGGCAGTTGTGCTGCCTCTGTTGCCCGATCGCAAACTCGGACCTTGGTCTGCCCTGAATCCGCATGCAATTGGTTTGCTAGTGGCATTGATCGCAGGCATCTCCTACCTGGGATACTTTGCTATGCGTCTATGGGGTACCCGTGTCGGTATCTTGGCAACAGCCGTACTTGGGGCGCTGGTTTCGTCTACAGCCGTGACCGTTTCTTTCGGGCGAATCGCACGACGCGAGCAAAGAAATTTTGCCCTACTAGGAGCCGGGATTTCCCTGGCATCTGGAACGATGGCACTCCGCATTTTGATAGAAGTTTCCATCGTGAACCCATTGCTCCTACCCTCGCTCGTACCGCCTGTTGCTTGTTTAGCCATGGTTCCACTCATTGCGGCTGGGGCGATCGCAATCCGAACAAGGGCGACTGAAGCATCAACCGAGGTTGAACTCAAAAATCCCATCGAACTAGCAACAGCCCTGGGATATGGTGTAGTTTTTGCGATTTTATTTGTTCTAATTCGGGCAATGGAAGCCTGGTTTGGCAATGCTGGCATCTACGCTCTTTCTGCCATTTCTGGAGTGACCGATGTCGATGCCGTTAGTCTTTCCCTGGCTCAAGCAACCAAAGGAGATCTGCCTCTCCTGGTGGGTACCAATGGAATTTTGATTGCCGCGATGGTGAACACAATCGTAAAAGCCCTACTCGTAACAATCATTGGTGGCTGGGAACTGGCTCGATGGTGTGCATCAATTTTGCTGCTGGCATTGGGGTTGAGTCTAACAACAGCGTTTTTCACCAGTTTTTGAAGTGAACCCAGTCATCTCAGTTTCATTCTTCTAACCAAACAGATAGTCACTCTGGGCATTTACCTCTAATCCGTTGCAACCCATTCGTCAATAATGTGTAGGATAAGAAAAAGATGATTAATAATCCATTGAACCAGGCAGCACAAACGCGTACTCGCCTTGTAATTATGGGAGCCGCGGGTCGTGATTTTCATAACTTCAATCTGGTTTATCGGGACAATCCTCAAACGGAGGTTGTAGCATTTACCGCGACTCAAATTTCGGGGATTGCCGATCGCCGCTACCCTCCGATGCTGGCAGGGGCGCTCTATCCCAACGGCATTCCGATCGTGGATGAATCAGAGCTAGACACGCTTTGCAAAGAACAACGAATTGATCAGGTGGTGTTCGCCTACAGCGACGTGCCCCACGCCCAGGTGATGCATCTGGCGTCCCGCGCCCTGGCAACCGGAGCCGACTTTAGTCTGCTGGGTCCCAATCGCACGATGCTGAAAGCTAAAGTGCCTGTGATTGCCGTTTCTGCTGTGCGAACGGGCTGCGGCAAATCTCAAACAACCCGTTGGCTAGCCAAACTATTGCGGCAATGGGGCTTCCGGGTGGGCGTGATTCGTCATCCCATGCCTTACGGTGATTTGGAGCGACAGATTGCCCAAAGGTTTGCTGACCGAGCCGATTTAGCAGCCGCAGACTGCACGATCGAGGAGCGGGAAGAATACGAACCCCATCTTGAAGCAGGCACCATTGTTTACGCTGGAGTCGATTATGCAAAGGTGCTCAACCTGGCAGAGCAGGAATCTGACCTGATTTTGTGGGATGGGGGCAACAACGATTTCCCCTTTATTCGTCCCGATTTACACATTGTCCTGGTTGATCCCTTGCGTCCAGGACACGAGACAACCCACCATCCTGGTGAGGCGGTGCTGCGGATGGCAGACATAATCGTGGTGGGAAAGGTGGATTCAGCCGCTACTGCCGACATTCAGCGCGTGACTGAGTCCGCTCGACTGATTAATCCGACCGCAATCATTGTGCGAGCGGCATCTCCCATTCGCCTTGCCAATCTGGAGGCAGTGCGAGGTCGCTCAGTGCTGGTGGTGGAAGATGGTCCCACAACGACCCACGGTGGGATGCCCTACGGAGCAGGGTATGTGGCTGCCACCCGTGCCCATGCCCTGGAGATTGTGAATCCACGTTCCTTTGCGGTGCCTGCGATCGCTGAGGTCTATGCAAAATATCCCCGCCTGCACTCAATTTTGCCAGCGCTGGGTTACTCTGCCGAACAGCTAAAGGCGCTTCAGGAAACGATTAATCATACCCCCGCTGATGTGGTTGTTTCGGCGACACCCATCGATCTGGAATCGTTAATTAAGGTGAATAAGCCGATCGTGCGGGCTTACTATGAGTTTGCGGAAGCCAGTGAACCTGGACTGGCGGCACTGGTTGAAGAATTTCTCATGCGAGCTGGAATTAGCTGTGATGGCTACCCTGCCCAACCTGGAGGCTAATCGCAGTGGATAAGTATGGACGATCTGGGAGGTTTTCAATGCGGATTGTGGTAGCACTGGGGGGCAATGCCCTCCTGCGTCGGGGGGAACCGATGGCCGCTGAAAATCAGCAGGCAAATATCCGGCTGGCGGCTCAGGCGATCGCAATTCTGGCACAGGAGCATGACTTAATCATCACCCACGGCAACGGTCCTCAGGTGGGATTGCTGGCGCTTCAGGCAGAAGCCTACAAGGGGGTGCAGCCCTATCCCCTGGATGTGTTGAATGCCGAAACCGAAGGGATGATCGGCTACCTAATTGAACAAGAGCTACACAATCAATTGCCCGATCGCTTGGTGGTTACGCTGTTAACCCAGGTGGAAGTCAATGCAAATGATCCGGCTTTTGCTCACTCGACCAAGCCGATCGGCTCCATTTACACCCAGGCTGAAGCAGAACAGCTTGCGGCAGAACGGGGATGGGCGATCGCTCCCGATGGCAATGACTACCGTCGGGTAGTGCCTTCCCCAGAGCCGCAGCGGATTATTGAACTGGCTGCGATTCAACTCCTGGTTCAAGCAGGGGCACTAGTGATCTGTGTTGGGGGAGGTGGGATTCCAGTCGTGGTGACACCCACCGGTGGCATTCGAGGGGTGGAAGCGGTGATTGATAAAGATCTGGCAGCGGCACTGCTCGCTACATCACTAGGAGCGGAGGCACTGCTGTTACTCACTGATGTCGATGCGGTTTATACCCACTGGGGCACGACCGCCGCCCAGCCACTCCATCACGTCTCTCCAGCACAATTGCGTCGCTACTCATTTGCATCAGGTTCAATGGCTCCGAAAGTAGAGGCCGCCTGTCGCTTTGTGGAACAAACTGGTGGGATTGCGGGAATTGGTCGGATGGAGGACGCCACAGCTATTCTGGCAGGTCAGGCTGGAACACGAGTGCAGTGAGTCCCTTCCAACAAAGCCCCTCTTCTGAAGCCTCACTCAAGACGTTTCGTCAGTATGTTCGATTTAATTATACCAATTTGAATTGAAAAGGCGACACATCCTGTAGGGACAAGGCAATGCCTTGCCTCTACCCAGCGATTGATCTGTAGCCGTCATGCTTTTAATTGGTATTACACCCATTTACTTATTCATTTGACGGCGACAACTGCTGTAAGGTTTTTTCCAATTCCTTCTGGTAGCGCCCATATTCAGACCAGTTGCCTTGGCGCAATGCTTCCTGGGACTGACGGTAGTTTTCCAGCGCCGATCGCACCAGAGCTGACGTTTTGCTACTGACGATCGCCGTCCCTTTCTGCCTAGCCTGTTCGCCGCCAAAAACAGCATTGAGCGCTTGTTCTAACGAATTTTCCATCACCACCGATTGATCGTAGGCGACAATCACTCGCTTGAGTTGGGGTAACTCTCCCTGTTCGGCACGCAGATAAATCGGTTCCACATACAGCAACGATTGGTCAATGGGAATCACCAGCAAATCGCCCCGGATCACCTTGGAGCCAGCCTGACTCCAGAGCGTAAACTGTTGCGAAATTTCCGGATCTTGGTCAATCCGAGCTTCAATCTGGCGAGGCCCGTAAACCAGCATTTTTTCGGAAATTCATAGAGCAACAATTTGCCGTAGTCCTTGGTGTTCGATCGGGCTGCCATCCAGGCAATCATGTTGTCTTTATTCGATGGAGTAAAGGGTTGGATTAGAATAAATCCGGCTTTTTCTTCCCCCGGTAGGCGCATGATCACATAGTACGGCTCCATCACCACCTCACTGCCCTCATAGGTCTGCTTGGGCAACTGCCAGAGGTCTTCCCGGTTGTAAAACAGTTCCGGGTCGCTCATGTGGTAGGTCTGATACATGCGTGCCTGAATTTTGAACAGGTCTTCGGGATAGCGGAAATGGGCTTTGACAGCGGGCGGAATTGCATCCGTTGGTTCAAACAGGTGAGGAAAGATCTTGCGATAGGTCATCAGCACCGGATCGGTTTCGTCCACCACGAAAAACTTTAATGAACCGTCATAAGCATCCACCAGAACTTTTACCGAGTTGCGGATGTAGTTGGTGTTGTCTTGCACGATCGCGGCACCGTTGCCTGCCTTGAGCACCTGATTATCCCCTTGCATCTGGGCAACAGGTTTGGCATAGGGGTAGCGATCGCTGACGGTGTATGCATCCAGCAACCATTGCACCTTGCCACCAATCACCACTAGATAGGGGTCATGGTCAAACTGTAGGAACGGAGCCACATGGTTGACTCGTTCCTGAATTTGGCGGTAATAGTGAATGTGAGACTGATGGGTAAAGTAGTTGGAAATCAAAACCTGGATGCTGCCCAGGTCATAGGCATAGGCGAGTCTGTGCCAAAGAGAAGGGATGGGGACACCTCCCGTACCGTTGTAGCGAGTAAAGGCATTCGTATCGCCGGAGGGATAGTCAAATTCATCCGTTGAGGTGCCGGTAAAGATATAGTTTTTTGTCTCTTCACCGTAGTAAATGGCGGGTTGCTGAATCGGCAGATTGAGACTGGAGACGGGCGGAATATCTTTGATGTAGAGTTCTGGTAAACCATCCGAGGCAATCCGATTCACCGGACTCATGACCAACCCGTACCCGTGGGTGTATTTCAACCGCTGATTGACCCAGGTTTGGGCTTCCTGGGGCAGTTGAGCATAGGATAATTCCCGCGCCGACAACATCACCTGCTGATAGTCGTTGTTCAAGGTGTAGCGATCGACATCCACATCTGTGAATTTGTAGTAGAGCCGTATTTCCTGAAGCTGCTTGTAGGTGCTGAGTAGGGGGCGGTAGTCCCAGAGCCGAATGTTGCGAACGGTGGGCTGGTTAGCTTGTAGGGATTGGCGGTTGAGTTTGGCAATCGCCGCATAGCGTTCTTTTTGCACATCGTTGAGATGATAGGCCGCTTGGGTGAACTGGATATTGTGTTCAATGTAGGGCTTTTCTTTGGACAATTCATTGGGATTGACAATGAACTGTTGCATGAACCAGGGATAAATGCCATTAAACACAACAAACGTCACCACAAATAGCATCAATCCTTGCAGCGGCAGGGTAAAACTACGGCGACGCATCGACAAGAAAAATAGAAAGGCGACAGCAAGCGACATCACACCCATCACCAAACACGCCAATACTCTGGCATGGACATCGGTATAGCTAGCACCAAAGACGACCTTCCCAGAAGAGGCGAGCAGGCCATATCGATCTAACCAGAAGCCCCAGGCAACCAGGAGAAAGACCACCCCTAACAGTAGGCTTAAATGAGCCTTGGCATGATCCATCACCTGAAGCCCGGAGCGATCGCCCGGTACAATCATTCCCCTCAGCAGATAAACCGCTAAAGCCAGGGCGATCGCCGCCAAAATCAGTCCCATCAGCCACAGGCGAATCCCTTCATAAAGCGGTAGTTGAAAGAGATAGAAACTAATGTCTTGGTGAAAGATGGGGTCTTGTTTGCTGAATCCGGTGGGATTTAAGTATTTCAGTACCGTTTCCCATGCAGACAAGCTGGAAGCTGCGGCGATCAGAGCGATGAACAGAATGAGCGCGATCGCAACCAAATTGAAAAAGCGATCGACACTTGCTTTCAATGCCAACTCATTGGTTTGCACTAATGTCCATCCACTCGTGCGCGAGTTTCGCATGGCCAGCCGATAGTTACCCCAGAGAAAGGCGCTGTAGGCAACAAACGAAACACACCAAAGCAGCACCTGCCAGGTCAATCTCGTCCAGAAGACGCTGGTAAGATCGATCGCATGAAACCACCAGGCTTCGGTCAATAGATGAACTAGAGTCTTGGAAAGGGCAATTGCTAAAATCAGAATGAGGATGATGGTTCCGATCGTCCTCTGACAGTGTTTCATGCTAAACCTACTCCAGGGTTGCTTGAATCGTATAGGGATGAGCATAGTGGTAGTGATGGATGCGATCGAGCAGGCAGAAGGCGATGCCTGTTCCAACCAAGTGAGCAGCAATCAGGGTGATGTTGGCGAGCACCACAAAAACATCCATCGCTCGTACAATTTTATTGGGGTCCAGAATTGCCACTCCCGGTGGTTGTGAGACGGTTTTTGCAACCAGGACTTCCACACTGGTGCCTGCCCCGAACAGTGATAGCAGGATGCCAGTAAAGCCAATCAGTGCGCCGAGACGGAGCAGATAGATGGCACCCGTTTTTCGAGGGTGTAGCAACCCTCCAGGTTCATGCAATAAGCCTTTGGCAATGCGGATATAGCGAACATTGAACAGAATGCCGACGACCAGCAGCGCAATCCCGCATACCGCCCAGAAGATGGAAAACCCCGTATTTGAGGCAGCATTAGAGCTGAAGGCTTGCCCAGAGATTGCTAGCAGAAGTGCGATCGCTGCCCCAAAGGCCATCACAAGCTGTACCCAAAAACCAACCCAACCAGCCAGCCGAACTGTTTTGGCGAGTCTACTGAGAGCGGCGGGAATTTCAGAGTGATTGTATTGCGTGAGCATGACGGCATCCTATCAAGGGCGTTTGGGGCTTATCTGTAAATGCCAGGGTTGTAGCGATCGCCCCCTTCGATGAGCGCTGGTTCAGGCTCTGTAACGGTAAAGTGGTCTAGATTTTGCTGTAGTAGTTCCTTTTGAGACTCGGTTAAGCCTGGAATCTTGAGGACATCTTCCACCTGGGTATAGGGAGCATGTTGAATGATCGACCGTGCCAGATTGGGATACAGTCCTGAATATTTTTGAAACGCGCGGATATTGCTATTATTCAAATCAATTTTCCGCCCAAACTCACTGCCAAGCTTTTCTCCCATCACACTTTGACGGGGTTGATCCAAGGCGAATAGTGAGATGCTTCGTTCAGAGATCGGCGCTGCCCACGCACCCTGTAGTGGCTGGACATAGCCTATTCCACTGATCAACAGAGCAAGGGTTAATAGACCTAGAAATAACCATTTAATATTCATACTTTTTCCTCGCCTTTGAGCGATATCACAGTTTAACTGGCTTCGTTAGATGGAAGAGTTACCCACCAAAAAGGTCCTGTTTCTGTACAGTTGTCACAATTGTTCGTATCGTAGACAACCGCACTTTCGGGCGTATCCAGGACGAGCATTTCTCCTAAGCGGGTAAAAGAAATGAAGGGCTCAAGATACTGCACGGTAGGAGCGTGGACGCAGTTTGGCAAAACTTTGGTAAGAAAGTATTCGTAACCCACGTCTTCGATACTGTCATAGTAGCGAATGGCTAAATCACTGAATTCTTTGTTGGGAAATTTCTGCTTGATTTTCTGTTGTAAATGATCGGGCAAAGCTTTCGCTGAGCTGATGAGTGTGCCAGGTTTCATAATCGTTCTCCACACGTCTTATCGCATAACTGGTCTAGGAGGCATTCTCATTTCTAGAGAAACAATGGGTTCTGTGATCGTAAAGTTCTTCATTTGTGCTTTCAGCAATTGCTTTTGGCGATCGCTCAATCCTGGAATGCCTAAAACATCCTCAACCTTTTGATAGGGGCTATTTTTGACAATCAAGCTTGCCAGCGTTGAGTAAAACCCCTGATAATCCTTAAAAGCAATGATATTAGCGTTATTCAAATCAATTGTTTGATCGAATTCAGGACAAATGATTTCATTGCTGGCTTGAGGCATTTCTGTCTTGGCTGTCAGTAAGGTAACAGGCTGGATGCTAATAGTTGCCGCTGCCACAGGCTGAACCGAGCCCAAAAATCCCAGGCAAGCAATGATTAAACTGATTAGACTGAGCCAACGAATAAGTCGTCTCATCGCCTAATTCCTCCGATTATTAAAGTTTGGTTGCTATCGATTAATGATTCAATTCACTAATTAAGGCATCTGCCAAGGTCACAGACCACTGAGCCAGCTCTTCAGCATTTGCAGCTGGTGCTTCTTTATAACCGTAGTGAGCAATTAACCCTTGCATTGCAATGACGGCAAAGTGTTCTCGCTTCGTCATGCCACTTGTCACAGTCCATTGTTCTGGTGTGTCACGTTTATAAAGGGGATAAATATTGTCGTTTGCTTGAATCGTCATCATTGACCTCCATTTAATCAGGATTATCTTGGCGATCGCGCCAGAATCAACACTCCAAAATCACTGACGATCAAATTGCTCTAGACGGCTAACCATGTACCTCACCTTCGGGCATCATTGTTCCAGTGAGGGTCGTCTCACTCATATCCACAGCATCCAAATTGGCTCCGCACAGGTTTGCCTCACAGAGGTTGACATCACATAGATCGGCACCATTCAAATTGGCATCACACAGATTTGCCTTCCACATCTTCGCTCCACAGAGTTTGGCTCCAGTTAAATTGGCTCCAGCGAGATTGGCTTCAGCAAAGCAAGTTAAATGCAGGAGTGCGTCACTTAGATCAGCACTGATCAGCGATGCACCACTGAGATCAGCCTCAGTCAAATTTGCGGCTCTGAGAATGGTTTGACTCAGATTTGCACCGCTTAAGAACGCGCCAAACAAATTAGCGTGGGATAAATCCGCTCCAGCCAAGTTTGCCTCACTAAGATTTACGGTGCTTAAGCTGGCGTTTGCCAGATTTGCACCGTTTAGTTGAGATCTGGAAAGATCTGCACCGCTCAAAGACGCTCCGCTGAGGTCAGCTCCGGTTAAAAGCGTGCCGCTAAAGTCTCTTTCCCCAGCCGCATAACGTTTTAGCAATTCAGGAACATCAGTTGAGTGCATTTCAGTTTGATCCATGGGCTGAGAGCGATTCATGATTCAGTTTCCTATGTAGTGCTTAACCCCTTGATTCAGCGGGATGAGATAACGCTTAAACCACTGACTGGCAAGTACTGCCACCTGTTCTAATGTACCTGGTTCCTCAAACAGGTGGGTTGCTCCGGGAATGATTGCAAGCTGTTTCGCTGGTGTTTGCAAAAGCAGTGTCAACGCGTCTTCATTCATCGCAATCACGGGGACATCATTCCCGCCCACAATCAGCAAGGTAGGAGCCTGGACAAGGGCAAGCGCAGAACCTGCCAGATCAGGACGCCCCCCTCTAGAGACGATCGCTTTCACACTATGGGGACGTTTTGTTGCCGCAATGAGCGCTGCGGCACTGCCCGTACTGGCACCAAAGTAACCAATACTTAACGGCTGCGTTGCTGGCGTGTGGCATAGCCAATCGGTTGCACCAACGAGTCGTGCAGACAACAAGCCAATATCGAAACGTAATTGCCATGTTCGCAAATCAATTTCTTCTTCTTCAGCGGTCAGTAAATCCAGTAAGAGCGTTGCTAATCCCTCCTGCTGAAGCACACTGGCAACATAGCGATTGCGGGGGCTGTGCCGACTACTACCACTCCCGTGAGCAAATAAAACAATGCCCTGAGCACTTGCGGGAATCACCAGATTGCCCTCTAATGCGACCGAGCCTGCGGAGACTGCAACTAAATGCTCCTGGATGTTATGTGTAGAAATTCCATTCATACTGTGAACCTGATGCTTAAGCAATAGAGTGTCGATGGTTAACTGATTGTCTGGCTAATAAGTCGCGCACTTCTTCATCCGTAGTTTGAGAAAAGTCTTCATACCAAAGACCGATCGCATAGAACATTTCAGGTATCATTAAACACACCACTTCATCGACTTCGGCTCTGATTACATCACAGGTTTCTGGAGGAGCAACGGGAACGGCAACAATCAGAGACGCTGGTTGTTGGGGTTTGAGCACAGAGATCGCTGCCCGCATGGTTGATCCGGTCGCAATCCCATCATCGACCAGAATCACGATGCGATCGCGAATGTTCGGGACAGGGCGATCGCCTCGATAAACACGGTCACGGCGCTGCAATTCTTGCAATTCCCTGGCAGCGACGGCATCGATCGTGGTGCCGGAAATCCCCAACCAACTGATCACGTCGTAGTTCAATACCCGCACACCACCAGAGGCGATCGCACCCATTGCCAGTTCCTTATGTCCCGGAACGCCCAGCTTACGTACCAGGCAAAGATCCAGAGGCGCGTTCAGCGTTTTGGCAACTTCGTAGGCAACCGGCACCCCACCACGAGGCAGTCCCAATACCAATACGTCTGGGCGGTTGGCATAGGGTTTAAGACGGGTTGCTAACTGTTGTCCTGCTTCAGTACGGTTTTGAAATCTAGCGTAGTGGGCATGCATGGTGATGATCTCCTTCAAACGGGATCGCTCATCGAGAGAGGGGAAGTGCAGGTATAGGTACAGTGTGATGTTCTCTCACTACCCCTCACGATTTACCAGTGATACGCTTCCAGACGAAATCTAGCGCTGCTTTTGCTCGACGCTCTGAGCGACTGATACTTTGCTGTAAACTCTCCCACTCTTCATGGAGATAGTCCGTTGCTTCTTTTAAGGCAGTGCGATCGTGCCGACCAGAAGTAGCCAGTTCATCACTCACTTGTTTGACTTTGACGCACACCACATCAGGCTGGTCGTGGGGAGAAATGAGATGATGCAGGCGATCGCCAAGGAGCTTCACCAAATGCTGCACCTGCTGAGCTTTCTCGCTTAAAAACCCTTGCAGCTCTTTTGATTCAGGCTTCAGGTGTTTCTGGGCACCTTCGCGAAGCATCAGATACTCAACGGTGGTCTCTTTCACATCTTCGGGATACAACACCGCATATTCACCCAATGAGGCAGCGATCGATCCCGCCAGAATATAGGCAGTAATCTCACCAGTATGCCAGTTGAAGAGGAAATCCTCTACCCATCCCAGTGACTCTCCCATCGAAGAGTGAACTGCTAATTGATAGAGGTGTCGGAGGTTTTCTGGCGCATCGATCCTCAGCCAGCCGTAAGTTGAGAGTACCTTGTTGCTAATATCAGCCACCTGATCTAGCGGAAAATAGCCAGCGCTTCCTGATAGGTAGGCAACCTTTCCAGTGTCATCCAGCCAGATTTCTTCCACCTCACCCAGGTACGAGATAGTAGAACCATCCATCGCAATCAATCCTTGAATTTGACTGCATCGCAGAACGTTGAGCATCCTGAACTCCTTTTTTTGGGGGCACTCCTTTTAGAAGGCGTGGGTTTGCGAGCGAAAGAACCCACAAACCCACACTGATGCTAGTTACTCACTGATATTGACCTTTACAGCTTTCCACTGTTCTGCCTCAACTTTGGGCAAGGTCAGATTCAACATTCCGTTTTTACACTCAGCCTGCACTTTGTCAGTTTGGATATGCTCAGGCAAAGGGATCCTCCGCTCAAATTTGCCGTAGTGAAATTCAGAGCGAATGACCCCCTTTTCTTCTGTTTTGGATTCTGACTTGCGTTCACCTTTAATCGAAATCGAGCCTTCCCTCACCTCAACATCTAAGTCCTTGGCTTCCATGCCCGGAACTTCCAATTTGAGGTGAATCGTATCATCGGTTTCTTCGAGCTCTGCCGAAGGAATAAAGGTAAGCGATTGAATCTCACCATTGCCGCTGGGAAGCATTCGGTCAAACAAACGATTCATTTCTCGTTGTAAGCTTTCAATACCGCGAAACGGCTCCCAGTGAGTAATGCTTTCTAGTAAGGGATCGCGTTGAATAATCGCCATAATCTTCCTCCAATTGTTCGTGTAAATTAATCTCAGACAAAGTCTCGCAATGCTAATCGACAGCCAAAACTGGCTATAGATTTGCTTGGAATGTCGTACTCAATCATGGTTTCATCATCGCAAAAGACTGTCTATACTTCATTAACTGTTTCAGCCAACTATCAACACCTGAAAACGTCAAGTAATCGATTCCAAATACGATTGGTTATTGGGCTTAATCGATTTGATAATTTGATGCTAGATCACGTGAGTCAATCTAAAACTGGTTGTTGATAACTCTAAACAAGTCCCTCTTTTGTAGCAGCCCTAAAGTATTGGTGAACGAGGTAACTTCGAAGAACCCGCTTATGGAGACTTGCTTATGAAAGCCCCCTTTCATTATTCAAGTGGGATCGCTAAATTAAGTCCTGGAGATGATGTTTTCCAACCAATTGAACGGTGCTTGCTTGGGATCCCTGCTCACCGATTTCTTCGGAAAACCGTACTTCTTGACCAACCTCTAACTGACCGAAGTCGATGTTAAGCAGGCTGTTTTGATGAAAATAAATCTCACGTCCATCCGATGCCTCGATGAAGCCATAGCCCTCATCGGGGAAGAGGGTTGCAATGCGCCCATGAGGTGAAACTTTATGAGTTTTGACATCACCCCGCTGACACTGAGCATAGTCTTTTAGCTCCCGTTCGGCAGCGTCAAAGGCATCCCGAATGGCAACATGAATATCTTCGTTTTCTTGGTGCTCAGGCGGATCCCGGTTTGCCACCAGTTCGCTGCCAGGTACGGTCAAATCAATGCGGATGTGGTACAGGTTTCCTTGATGGTGTCGGTGAGATGTTTCAACCATCACACGACAATTCATAATGTGATCGTAGAATTCGTTAAGCTTGTCAATGCGGCTACGAAGATTAGTGTCGATCGCCGCTGATGACGACATTCCTCGAAAAGTAATTTGTGGCATCAGTTGCATAAGCTTTCCTGCCTTAGGCAGTTTGGTTAAGGATGCATTTTCCCAAATCTGACGTAATTCCTGAATGTATTCAGCCCGAGAGTGGGGTGTTAATACTTTAGAAGAGGGTGTGTCAGAGGGGAGTTTGGTTGAATGCTTTTGCTGTTTGGTTGTAACTTTTTGTTGCTGTTGTCCAATCATTACGTTTGTCATTGCACTCACCTCCTTCTTTAACCCTAGGGAGAAGTTTTGAGGATCTTGTGAAGACACCCCAACTCAATGGCAAATCTTCAAAAACAATGTGCTGGAGATGATCTGGCTACCAATGCTGATGCCCGTGTGGTGTAGGTGAAAATTTGTCTGGGCGACAGGGCACTGGACTACTAACGAGTGATACACAATGTAGAGCTTTTCTGAGTAGGCACTCCAGCCTTTTTATGCGGATCAGCATAAAGCCCTACAGGATAAAGCTTTCAGTTAACGATCATCCTTTTAGCGACCATTGCCCAGAGAAATTAAAATTCCTCACAGGTTCCTCATTTTTGGTTGTCAAGCTAGACCATGAGACTGCCATTAGAAATGTTTCCGTAGGAGTCTTCGATCGCCTTGGGGAAAAGGTATGAAACAATTACCTCAACAGTTGTCTGATCATGCAGATAATCAACGTAAACCCCTTGATGTGGGTGAACGGACGGCACCACCATCGCCGAAGTTGCCGCTGAGAAAAATTGCTTACCTTACGGCTGGTATCGCAACATTTCTCCTGATTGTTTGGGCGTTTCGTCCTGCACCTGTTTTAGTTGATATCGGGCGAGTCGAACGCGGTGAATTGCAAGTCACTGTGGATGCAGAGGGCAAGACTCGTGTGAGCGATCGCTTTGTGATTACCGCAGAGGCGGATGGTCATTTGGCAAGAATTCTTCTGAGTGAAGGAGATCCGGTTACAGCGGGGATGGTGGTTGCTCAGATTGATCCGTTAACGCTGAACGCCTCGGTGCAAGAAGCGATCGGACGGCTGTCAGAGTGGAGAGCACAACGAGCAGGCGTGGCAACCCAGCGTCCGAAAGCGGCAACGATTGAGCAAGCCCGCACCCGGATTCGAGCCGCAGAAGCCAGACAACAGCAGGCAGAAGCCAGAGTGATTGAGGTACAGGCAGCATTGGCGCAGGCAAGACGCGATCGCGATCGTGCCCAACAACTCGAAGCAGCTGGAGCGATCGCTCGGAAAGATCGGGAAATCGCTGAACTGAACGAAACTACCAAAGCCAAGGAACTGGAAGCCGCAATTTTGGCTGCCAAAGCCGATGCTTCTGAAGTAGAGGTTGCTAGAGCTGCCCTAGCGGTTGTGCAACAAGAGCAATCTGACCCCGATTATCTGCTGAGAGTTTACGATGCCCGGATTGCTAGCACCGAAGCAGAATTGTCCAAATTGCGAGATGAAGCAGGCCGCACCGATATTCACTCCCCTGTTTCCGGAAAGGTTCTGCGGATTCGACAAAAGAGTGCGCAATTTGTGACCGACGGTACACCGCTCCTGGAAATTGGCAATCCGAATAAACTGGAACTGGTCATTGACGTGCTTTCCAGCGATGCGATAAAGATTCAACCGGGCAATCCCATTCTGCTTGATCAAGGGTCAGATCAGAGTTCAAAGCCGATGCCCGCTCAGGCAAAGGTGCGCTTGGTGGAACCCTCTGCATTCACCAAAGTCTCTGCGCTCGGCGTTGAAGAGCAGCGGGTTAATGTGATTGGTGATTTTGTCGATTCCCCTCAATCCTTTGGGGATGCCTATCGAGTGGATACCAAAATTGTTATCTGGAACGGCAAGAACATTCTGAAAACACCCATGAGTTCACTGTTTCGCTGCCATCAATCTGCCTGGTGTGTGTTTGTTGTTGAGAACGACAAAGCCCACCAGCGACAGATTGTCATTGGACACCGCAGCGATCGCGAAGCCGAAGTACAACAGGGATTGAACCAAGGGGAAAATCTGATTCTGCACCCAACCGAACAAATCAAAGAAGGAATGCAAGTCACCTCACGCTAAACGCATCATCAAATGGAGAAATGATATGAGCCATAAGTCTACTGAAACCAACCCCAAAGTTCGTGCAACGGCTGCCATTTGGGGCTGTGCAATTGGCATGTTAGGCGTATGTATTCCCTTAGTTACGATTACCAATAGTGGAATTGTGTTGCCCGTATTGGTTATTCTCGGTGCCAGTGGCGGTACAGCTGCGGTTTGGCTTGCTCCCGATCAACGTCAACAAGCAGAAACACGCCTGATTAGGACTGTGAAAGGGTTAGAGGAACGGGTTATCAATCTAGAAGCGATTTGTACCAACCTTCTAGAGGTTTCAAAAGCATTTGCATTACCCAGCAAGGAAGAACCTTAAAATTCAGCACAGGCTTTACATATCCTACGAGAGAGGTATTCTACGCCTTTTAAGTTCCTCATGAATTCCTCAGGTTTTGTTGTCAGACTGGATGTTAGCGCAATGATTCAGAGATGAGTCCGATGGTAGCGATCGACAAAAAACTCTTCTGAGACCTCTTGCACCTATGGGGGCAGATATTGGCGATCGCCCTCATCGTCGCCTGTGGTATTGCCAGTTTTGTGTCGATGGGTGGCGTTTATACATCGCTCAAGCTCACCCAGGCAACCTATTACGAGCAATACCGCTTTGCCGATGTGTTTGCTGCATTAAAGCGGGCACCGGAATCGTTAGCGGAGCAAATTGGCAGCATACCCGGTGTGGGTGCGGTGGAAACGCGGGTGGTGATGGGCGTGAACCTTGACGTACCGGGGCTAAAGGAACCGGCAACCGGACGTATTGTGTCAATTCCAGAACAGCGGCGATCGATGTTGAATGATCTGTACCTGCAACAGGGACGCTATGTGGAGCCGGGGCGATCGGATGAAGTATTAGTCAACGAAGCGTTTGCGACTGCCAATCACTTGCAGTTAGGAGATGCCCTTGGTGCCGTCATCAACGGACGCTGGCAGGCGTTGCGGATTGTAGGGATTGCCCTTTCGCCAGAATATGTTTACGCCATTCGCAGCGGCGATGTTTTTGGCGATAACCGTCGTTTTGGGGTGCTGTGGATGGGGCGCAAAGCGGTGGGTACGGCGCTGGATATGGATGGGGCTTTTAACGATGTGGCGCTCACCTTGACTCCCAGTGCAAACGTTCAAGAAGTGATTTTTCGTCTCGATCGCCTACTCGATCGCTACGGCGGTTTTGGCGCAATTGACCGCAGCGATCAGGTATCGAATCGGTTTGTCTCTGATGAAATTACTCAACTGCGGGCACATGCCCTCATCCTACCAGCGATTTTTCTGGGCATTGGGGCCTTTCTGCTGCATATTATGTTGTCGCGCTTAATCAGCACTCAACGGGATCAAATTGCGATCCTCAAAGCTTTTGGTTACGGCAACTGGGATATTGGCGCACATTTCCTCAAACTCGTTTTAGTGATTGTGTTCCTTGGTGCCGTCATCGGCACAGGCGTTGGGGTTTGGTTGGGATCGGAAGTGACAAAGATCTACACAGCATTTTACAAATTTCCGCTCTTGCGCTACGCGGTCAGTCCGGCAATGGTCGTCGGGGGAGTGGTGATCAGTGGTGGAGCGGCGATCGCTGGAGCCTTCTTTGCCGTCAAACGTGCGGTTTCCCTGCCACCCGCCGAGGCGATGCGCCCAGAACCGCCTGCCCAATTTCGCCGCACCCTGATGGAACGCTTGGGGTTGCAACGCTTCCTGTCTCCCGTCGGACGCATTATTTTGCGGAACCTGGAGCGCAAGCCGATGCAATCGCTGCTGTCCATGCTGGGCATTGCGCTTGCCGTTGCCATGTTAGTCGTTGGACGCTATTCCTACGATGCGCTGGATTACCTGATGGATGTCCAGTTTCGCATCGTGCAGCGAGATGATGTCACGCTGGTATTCAACGAACCTCGTTCTGCTCGTACTCGCTACGACGTGGCAGCCATGCCTGGTGTTTTGTATGCCGAACCCTTTCGCATGGTCGCTGCCCGCCTGCGGTTTGAACATCGCACCCATACAATCGGCATCATGGGTCTGCCACCCGACGGACAGTTGCGCCATCTGGTAGATGCGAAATTAAATCCGATCGCCTTACCGCTGGATGGAGTGCTGCTGACCACCAAATTAGGTGAGCTTTTAGGCGTCGTTCCGGGCGATCGCCTGACTGTGGAAGTCTTGGAAGGCGCACGCCCGATCCGTTCCGTGCCCGTTGCAGGCTTGGTTGATGAGTTGTTAGGTGTTTCGGCTTATATGGATATCCATGCTCTCAATCGTCTGTTACAGGAAGGTGAGACGATTTCCGGTGCCTTACTGGCAGTGGATGAGCGCCAGTTGGACAATTTGTACACGCGCTTGAAACGGATACCCGCGATCGCCAGCGTCACCCTCCGCAAAGAAATGCTGAAACATTTTCAGGAAACCATCGCCCAGAGCCAAAACATTTCCAACACGGTGCAGGTTACTTTTGCGTGCATCATCGCCTTTGGGGTGATTTACAATGCCGCCCGCATCTCCCTTTCCGAACGCAGTCGAGAGTTAGCAACGCTTCGCATCATTGGTTTCAGCCGTCCTCAAATTACCGTGATTCTGCTGGGTGAACAGGCAATGCTCACCCTAATTGCCATTCCCATTGGCTTTATCCTGGGCTACGGACTCTCGGCGCTGTTGTCACTCGCTTACAACACTGAACTCTATCGCTTTCCCCTGATCATCACCAAATCAAGTTACGCCTTTGCCTTCATCGTGATTGCGATCGCGGCATTGGTTTCGGGTCTGCTAGTGCGGCGTCAGTGCGATCGGCTAGATTTAATTGCGGTTCTGAAAACCAGAGAATGAAATCAATTGGAGCGGCGATTGTGAATTGCAATGCCACGATTGATGCTGCTGAATGAGGCCGCAGCAATCTTAATGGGTTGGCTACAACTTCAACCGGGATTACCGCTGATTTGTGAACGCAGTTGCTATCCTCACAAGTTCCTCAACTTTGTAGGTCAGAATAAAAGCACCCATTGGGAGGGAGTCCATAGCGCGATCGCCAATCTTGCTAGGGTGCCTTGTTGGTAGGCAAACGCACCGTTTTACGTCAAATCCACTGCACGTAAATTTCTTCGGTGCGGTAGGCGTAGTGCTTAAGGCGGATGGCATCGCGCACCTGATCTAACAACTTCTTGGGAGGTGATTGCATAAGCGAAGAGCAAATATACCGCGTATTGAATAGTACATTCGCTCTTCGCTTTAAGGAATCTGAAAATATGCGGAAAGATTCGGGCTATTCAGCTTAAGCGGCATATTACACTGAAATAATCTACCTAAGCACTAAAATCTGGGGTTTATACCGAATCGTTCTGCCTATCCATCCAAATTGGGATCTTAGACAGAAACTTTCAGTCTATTAATAGTTAGGCCGCATTTTGCAAGGCGGCTCGAAAGGAGGTGACGGGAATGAGATAATTCAAGGTGCAGAAAAAGGTAGGGTTCGTTTATGGCTGGTGGATGATCTTACCTCAAGAAACACTCAACAGTCAAAATCGTACGAGTAAATAGGAGCAAACAATCATGGCTACAATCACGGATAGAAAACTCGCTTTAACGCATGACCTGCCAAGAAAACGGTACGAGCTATTGTAACCTGCAAGGTGAACTTTACAGCATTAGAGCTGTGCCAGATGAAGGCTTGTCAAGATACAAGACTGTTCAAGTTGAAGTGCCAACTCTGGGGTGCAGACTCAGGACTTACCTTCGGAGATGACTTTCTCTTCACGTATTCCGATGTCTTTTTCTTTCCCGATCCAACCCCTACGGCTACGGAGAGCCGGACATTCACTGTCTTGCTAGGGGAGGGGGTTTTGGATGAAGACTGGGGGCAAGATGAGGTCTATGGGCTTCTCAAGCTCACCAATCTCAGCACTCTAGTGCAGGTCAAGAAAAAAACCAATACGGTTTCGCACAGCTTCTAGACTAGGCACCCAGTCGGTAAGGTGGGCACGGCAAACCCGTGCCCACCAGTTTCTCAGCAGACTACGCCCATATAAAGCGGTCTAACAAGCGCATGAACCGGACGGCGGGGGAAGCGTTTTGCTCTTTTGTTGAGCCCGTGGCTCCCCGCCGGTTATGCGCAGCGTTATGCAGCGAGTTCAACTCAAAATACAAAGAAGAAATTATGAATCAATCTGATGATGAAGGCACCAAAGAAGAAATTAGGGAATTGGTTCTCAGCTTGTTTCGAGCTGAGAACTATCCCGGTAATCGCGATGCCGCAGCCAATGTCCTGGCGATCGACTACCTGCCGATCACACGGGCGAAAGGTCAAGTTGATTGCAATCGGGAAGATACACTCCAGAAAATCGCCAATGCACCAGCCTCCCGCCATCGTGATGTTGATGGAGCTGAAATTGATGTGGCGCTTTTCCAAGATGATAGCGTGGCGATCGCAAGAAGCCAGTTATCGATGACGGATTCGTTGCATAATCCACCAACAGTTGAATCTTATCGCAACATGCATATCTTCTTGAAGCGGAACGACCAGTGGCAATGCGTTGCGTGGCAAGTGACCAAGATTCAGGAGTAAACAAGAGGCACGCCAAACATGACTCAAATTCCCTTCAATACTGAAGCTTCGGTACCCGACAAAGCACATCTTGCTGAACTGTATCATCTTGCTGAACTGTATAAAGAGATTTGCCAAAACATTCGAGTTACTGATGAGACAAGTTTCAAGCTGCTCGGAATTGTTCTGATCGCTGCGGGCATTGGTTCTGGGGCCTTAACCGTTTTAGAAAAAAGTAGTCTGCTTACCGATAGTTATACTGGATTTGTGGTTCTTGGACTTTCAATTTTCGGTGCGCTGATCACCTTTGGGTTGTTTCAATGGGAGTTGAGAAACATCCAAAAATGCAAGTGGTTGATTGCCCGTGCTGCCATGCTAGAACGCCAATTTTTTTCTCATGTTATCTCTAACCCTCAGTTTGAGGGTATTGCATCAGAGGAAGACCTTAAAGCCTCGGAACTCAATAGCATCGATCTTGCTCCGATTTCAATTCGGAAGTATTCTTTGGGCAAAACCCAGGCAGAGAAACTAATCTACTCGGCTGCGATCGGCACATGGTTTGTGCCGATGGTAGTTGGTCTACACAAAATTGTTCAATCATATGCAAGGGTTATCTGCGGCGGGTGATGGGCAACGTTCGGCAGGACACAGAAAACAGACCGCTGAAGATTTAAAGCAGTATTAACCAACCAAAGGAGTTGCAATAATGGCTGAAGAAGTTATACACAATCAGAAAGTCAAGTGGATGACGGTTCGCATTGAGCGAACAACAAATAATGAGGAGATGGAGCGATTCTTCTTCGCAACCAACGACGAAACTAAATACTACATTGACCTGCGACCGGCAAACCGCTCTAGTGAGCTGGTCGCTGTTTCGCTAGCACGCGATGCGTACCTTCACAACAAGAATGTGAACATCTGGTACGAAATCCGCGCCGACCTCCGGTGGGTCAAAGCACTCAATCTCTGGGGGTAAGTATGCGTTGGCTTGATGAAAATTCTGACACATGGCTTGAGTACGCAGTCGGCGATGTTCCTCTGTTGCTAACGTTTACACATGCCGGTCAGCGGCTGGTCGAGGGAATTGAGGGGAGGAATGAAACCCAACCTCCAGAAAACACTCACGATGCGCACACGCGAGAGGTCGCCGAGGCGATTCTCCTGCACACGGACTGGCGTGGCCTACGCCCTTACATGATTGTTCCGCAAGTGAGTCGTCGAGAAGTTGATCTTAACCGTGCATGGAGCGTAAATCAGGACGCATATGACCGCTTTGGTGTATCTGTCTCAGCACAGAACAAGGCACAGGAAATCTACGATGGCTTCTACGACCAGATTCAATCGTTCATCAACGACATACGTTCACGCTTCACCGCTTCCGTTTCTGAACGTGCGCTACTGATCGACATTCATGGGATTCCCCTGCCCGACGATATCGACATTGAGATAGGCACGCGAAATTATACATCCGCTGATGCAGCCATCGTCTACACCAGTACGCTCGACGACACGATCACACTCATGGATGCGCTTAAGACTCAGGGTTTCGCGATTCGATCCGATGCCGCAACGACAGAAAAGCTCAACGGGCTCGAAGTGCTGGAGGTGAATGGGCGAAGATCAGGAGGACTGCACGCTGTGCAGCTCGAACTTTCGAAACCTCTGCGCGGCTTTTTAGAGGGAAGTGGCGACGAGAAACGTGAGTTTGCTCGCCAGACGGGGGTGCGACTTGCCCTCGCGTTGGAGAATTTCCTGCTTTCGAACGAGTATCCCATACTCCGCAGTCCAGCAGTGGCTACCAACGACGACGATATCTATGCCGCAATTATGCTCTAGTGAACTTTGCTGTGAGCCACAAGGCAAGGCGAACGCACGGGGCTCCTGCTATTGGTCATGAGAAGTAACGGAATGCCGAACAAGGCGCTGCACCTGACCGGGGCCGCTTCACGGCTTTTCCGGGTTCAACGTCTCCCCGGCGGCCCCGTCAGGTGAGCTTGGTCGTTATCCCTGACAGTATTTTTAGAACTCCGCAAAACCTACACTGGCTCAGTAGAACACTGGATAGTTTTCAAACAGTTTAACCTGACTTCAGGCAATGGGACTGGTTGACATTGGCATATCTTGTTTGTCCCTCACGAGTTCCTTATTTCTAACTGTCAAACTAGATGTTAGCGCCATCATTGAGGCGATCGCAATGCCAGCCATCGATCGCAAACTTATCCGAGACCTGCTCCATCTGTGGGGGCAAATTCTGGCGATCGCCCTTCAATCCAAATGTCAGGCATCACAATCGAATTGTTGCGACCGACAATCCTTCTGTTGGCGATCGCAATCCAATGTAGACGCGATGTATTAAAGAGCGATCGTGCAGCAATCCTTCTGTTGGCGATCGCCTTTCACAAGACTAAAGCGAGGGGCGATCGCATTGCTAAAGCGTGCATTAGTTTTAGCGATCGCCCGATTTAATAGATTTGCTCTCTCGTTTCAATGTTTTGTGCACTAATTTCAAGGATCTGAGTTCACGTTTTAAGGATCTGAGTTCTCATTTCAGTATTTCGCGCACTGATTTTAAGCATCTGAATTCACGTTTAGGCGATCGGCGTTTGCATCTCGGTAGATCCCGCAGCTATTTTCATTCCATCGGCTGAGCAGCATTCAAAATCGCTATCCTGGTTCTGGAATGGCAGGGCTACGATCGCCCCTTCTCAAGCAACCCTGTGATCTCGCCTCTCATCCCGACGCTCAACTGGGTACAGTTAGAGCGCGGGGCTTCCCGTCTAACAGCTAAAATTGATGAGAGAAGCAATTCAGGATAGACCGACCGTGGGATTCAAAATTGGTTTGTTGGGGTTGGGAACGGTGGGCACTGGAACGGCACAAATTCTGCTAGATCCAGTGCAGCGTCATCCATTGGTGCAAGAGTTGGAACTTTATCGGGTGGGGGTGCGATCGCACCACATCCAGCACGAATTTATCAACCCTAAAATCGCCCAACGCATCGCTATGGTGGGTCATCGGCGGCGCACTGGTGTTTCTGGGATTGGTGCTCTACACTCCCGTTCTGCGAAATCTCTTCTGCTTTTCGTTCTTGCATCCCATGGATCTGGCAATTTGTATCGCAGCCGGAATCCTCTGTTTGCTGTGGTTTGAGCTATTGAAACGATGGAATCGACGGAGTAACCAATCATGAAGTCATCTGATGTTCCTGTCGTAATTTGCTTTTTGCCTGTTCTCGCACCCATTGAAAGGAGACCAGATTCAGCAAAAGTCCAATCACAAATAGTAGAACCATCAAGGCAATCTGATACCAGGCGATCGGTTTCACCAGTAAATCAGCAACGACATGGAAAAAATTCATCACGGAATAGAAAACTGTAACGCCAAAGTGAAGCGATCGATAGCGTTTTGAGTCAGTAAAGAGCGTTGCAATCATTGCCATCATGGGCACAGCAAAGAAGCCCAACATGAGCCACAGGATCCAGGCAATATTGCCCGTTTCGTGAGCGTCAGACATGGCAACGCTTTGGTTGTGAAACAGCGGCATCAAGCCGAGCTGGGTGTGAAACAGTGTTCCTAAGAGAAACACTGCCCACAACGTCGTGATTTTCTCTCGATAACTCACGGTCATAGTCATTTGCTCCCTACCAGTTGTTGCGAGCCTTCCTGCTGCTTCCAAACCGATCGCCCCGTGATCAGTTCCACCACATCCATGCCGTTACCGATCACACCGGGCACACTGGGATAGCCTGCACTGGCTCCAACAAAGAAGAGATTGGGTAATTCGGTCGTATAGCCTAACCGATTCAGCCCTACCTGTTGTGGAATCAACTTGGCACCATAAATATTGCCTTGGGGTTGTCCCAGGTAATATTCACTGGTGGTTGGTGTACCGAAAACTTTCATGCGAATATAAGCATCCACATCGGGAATCAAATCGCGGACACTGGTCATGATTTGTTGGTAAAATTCCCGCTTTTTGGCTTTGTAGGCTTTGAGATCGGTTTTGTGCAGATGTTCAAATGGTTCGTAGGGGCAGACGGTGGCAATTTCCAGAACATGGTGCCCTGGGGGAGCCATACCCGGTTCATGGGATTTCATCGTGGGGCAAGAGAGAAAAATCCACGGATGGCTGAGATCGCCCTCTAACTGTTTTTGATATTCCTGGTTGAGATTGCCCGTTGGATAGTACCAGAGATTCCAGTTGCCGATGCCATAGCGTTCCGGCTCAAAGCGACTATCTAATCCCAGGTAAATGTTGAAGGCACTGGCTGAATATTGATAGTCGCTCAGGCGATGATGTTCACGCGAACTTAAGGCATCAGAGGGATGCATCAGACCCACAGTGAGTTTGGGATCGAGGTCGCTAATGTAGGCTTTTTTTGCGTGATACAGATCCCCATCGGCTGTGGTGACATGTTGCACCTGGCGATCGCACACTTCAATCTGCTCCACTGGTGTTGAAAGCTGTACCACGCCACCGCTGGCGATAATCGCCTCCACAAGGGTGTCCACCAGGTGTTTGAAGTGATGTTTGGGTAGTACGCGCCTTCGGAGTAGTCCCAAACAAGAGATGTGTGGGTGAGGAGGGCGATTTCATTGGGGGGTAGGGCATAATCACCGCTTTGCCCTGCCAACAGGTTTTGCAGCTTGGGTGAGAGTCCAACATGGTCATACAGATCTTGCAGTGTCCAATCTCGCTTGGAGAAAAGGTTCCAGTATTTGGGTAGCTTCAACCAATCGAACCATTTTTGGTTATACCAGTGAACTTCCTGTACCAAATGATGGATGTCTTGATGGAGTTGTCGAATTTCATCGCAGTAACGATTGATGGCGACATGCTCTTCTGGGAACGTTGCCAGTAGGCGAGTACGCAAGGTTTCCCATCCCAGGGGAATTTTGAAGTCAACCTCAGGCGTAATCACGCGATCAATACAATCTGGATCAAGTGAGTTGAAGGGAACATTACATTCAAGATAGTTAAGCAATTGAGTGATCGTTTGATCAGAACCACATTGCGAAATGTAATGCACATCGGCACAAAAGCGATACTCGCCGTAATCGAAGGTGTGGCAACAGCCACCGGGCAAATAGTGTTTTTCTAGAACGGCGACTTCATGACCTTGGCGGGCAAGACAGGCAGCGGCAGAAAGTCCGCCTAACCCACCACCCAGAATGACATAATCAAAGCTTTTCATTTTTGCCTCCCATCGCGATCGCGTTTCTTTAGCTTAGGTAAACAAATTGAGGAAGTTGTGAGGATATCGATCCCTTACAGCTTGTACCCTATTTGCCGCAACAATTCCTGCCGTGCCTTCCCATCTTCTGTACTCTCCACGCCCTTCGGAGCAAAACCATCAACCACACCCAAAATTCCTCTTCCCTGAGCCGTTTCAGCCACAATGACTTCAACCGGATTGGCAGTCGCGCAATAAATGGTGCATACCTCCGGACATTGCTTGATCGCATTGAGGAAATTGATCGGGTATGCCTCTTTGAGAAGGATAATAAAGCTATGTCCAGCCGCGATCGCGGTTGCATTCTTGGTCGCGATCTCTTGCAAAATTGGATCGTTGCCAACCACTCGAATTAGGCAAGGTTCCGATGCTTCACAAAACGCAATCCCAAACTTAACGTGAGCCGAAGTGCCCACCATGATTTCATACAGGTCTTCAACGGTTTTAATGAAGTGCGTTTGACCTAGAATGAGGTTACATTCCTCTGGAAGCGAGATCGCAACTGCTTTGAGTTCCATAGTTTTCTCCTCAATAATGCAGAACTCAACGTAATCCAGTGCTCGTGAGTCTATTGTCATCTATTCTGATTGATTCCTTTTCAATCTCTACACATTTCCTAACGCGATCGCCCAGCCTATAATCCATCATTCTGAATCGGTAATATAGCTATGCGTGCAATGATTCTCAATGCTCCCGGTTCTCCCTTACAGGCCGCAGATTTACCAATTCCAACTCCGAAAGCAAAACAAGTACTGATTCGAGTGCATACCTGCGGGGTTTGTCGCACCGATTTGCACGTAGTCGATGGCGAATTGACCGAGCCAAAGTTGCCTTTAATCCTAGGGCATCAAATTGTGGGAACGGTGGTGAGTCATGGCGGTGGCGTACACGGCGCTTTTCCAGTCGGAACACGGGTCGGCGTGCCCTGGCTCGGATATACCTGCAACCACTGCCGTTACTGCCAGTCCGGGCGTGAAAATCTTTGCGATTACGCTCAATTTACGGGCTATCAATTGGATGGTGGCTATGCAGAATACACGATTGCGGATGAACGCTTTTGTTTTCCAATTCCAGCAGGCTATCCCGACCTGCAAGCGGCTCCTCTACTTTGTGCCGGACTGATTGGTTATCGATCGCTGATGATGACGGGAGAGGCGAAACGCATTGGACTTTACGGGTTTGGCGCAGCCGCTCATATTGTGATTCAAACGGCGCGATACCAGGGCAGACAGTCTTTTGCTTTCACCCGTCCGGGCGACATGCAGGGGCAGCAGTTCGCTCGTGATTTGGGAGCAGTGTGGGCAGGTAGTTCTGTAGAAGCACCCCCTGAACTATTAGATGCTGCGATCATTTTTGCTCCTGTCGGTGCCCTGGTTCCAGCGGCACTCAAGGCAGTGGCAAAGGGTGGGGTGGTGGTCTGTGCGGGAATTCACATGAGTAATATTCCATCCTTTGCCTACGAATTATTATGGGGAGAACGAATGCTGCGATCTGTTGCCAATCTCACCCGTCGTGAGGGTGAAGAGTTTTTGGCACTGGCCCCCAAAGTACCGATTCAAACCCAGGTTAAGGCTTTTCCATTAGCCGCTGCCAATGAAGCTTTAGAAGCACTTCGGAACGGCAAAATTCAAGGTGCCGCCGTGTTAGTGGTTGATCAAAGCTTGCTTCCCTAACCACGGTTCACCAAGAGTGCAGCGCTCGTAGTTGCGGTGTTTTCTTTAATTGATGCGCCTGCATCCGAGTCAACACATCATCCAGAATAGTCACTGCTTCGGCAACAAAAGCACCTTTGTTAAGCATGACGCACTCAGCCCGCTCTGCCATGGCTGCATCTGTCATTTCTGCCCGTGAGGGAATGCCTTTTTTCACCAGGTTCTCTAGCACCTGAGTTGCCCAAATCACGGGGATATGAGCCGCCTCGCAGAGCCAAAGAATTTCTTCTTGGATTTCAGCCAGTCGTTGATACCCGATCGCGATCGCCAAATCGCCTCTGGCAATCATCACGGCAAAGGGCTGTTGACCGGCTGCTTGCACAATCAACTCCGGTAGATGGCTCACAGCCTGGGGCGTTTCAATCTTCGCCATGATGGCAATCTCACGGGGTTGAGGCATCCGAGCGGCTAACTCCTGCTGGAGTTGTTTCATATCCTCAGCGGATTGCACAAAGGAATAGCCCACAATATCAGCATGGGTGGCGACAAAATCTAAATCCTGGCGATCCCTCTCCGTCAGTGGGCTGAGTTGCAAATCCGTATCGGGAAAGTTCAGCCCCTTGTCCGGCTGAAGTTTGCTGCCCTTTAAGCTCGCATGAGTGATGCGGAGGAGAACGCCCCGATCTGTGAGAGCTTCCACCCGCGCGCCAATGCGACCATCATCAATCCAGGCAGTTGCACCCACCTGCAAGCGATCGATCACTGCGGGCAGCGTACAAGTTGCTTGAAAACAGGTCGCATCTTTCGGATCAGGCAGATCACGGGTCAAGATAAGACATTCCCCCTGAAGGATGCGATGTTTTTGATCAGGCGCGATCACTTCACCAAGCCGGGGTTTCGGTCCTCCCAAATCCATCAAAACTTTGCAGCTATGTCCGGTTTCTGTCTCTGCTCGACGGACGTTGCCAATCATTGCCTCCCAAAGGTCAGCGTTGTCGTGGGCACAGTTAATGCGGACACAGTTGGTGCCTCGCTGAAGCAGATCCCGCACAAAGTCTGCATCACTGGCGGCTTCTGTTGGCAATGTCACCATTATTCTGGCTCGGCGCTCTGCTGTGGTCTGACCCAACACATCTTCGGTCTGCTGCTGAAGCAGGCGATCGCTCTCCTGAAACTCCTGAATCGCCGGACGGCTGGGCAAAGTAGCCGGATCGATCTGACAGATTGCGCCAAGGGTTGCAATCACCGCATCTAAGCTGGGGATGACTCGCCCTTCCAGACGACCCAGGGAGGATAACCCCCAGGGCACCAGGGCAGCTTGGAGCGGACGCAGGTCGTGTCGGCGTAGCGCCATATAATGGGAAAGATTGAGTCCACTGCTGAGAAACGCCTGCCGCTGAATCTGCGATCGCCACTGGTCAAAGATATCCTGCCCTTCCTGAACGACCACCTGTCGCAGTTGTTGTAGGGTATTTAGCAACGTGCAAGGATCAGAGAGATCGGATGTGGAATAGTCAAAGATCACTTCTGCTTGAGGATGCTCTAGAGTAGAAATCACCATAAAATAGCCTCTCAAAAGATTCGGTTGAAATGTCGGTACAGGCTTTGCACCGATGCGCTAAGTTCTTAGCCCGATACCTGTCTAGGTCGATACCTGTCTAGGTGTTAAATCCAGCTTAGAGGAAAATCATAGTGGATGTTCCCGCTAAAGCCCTTACTTGAGGGGAGTGAGGCTGTCTCCCGTCCACTCAAGCGAGCTAAAGTTGAGCAGTCATCGGCGTCAGACCTGAGGGTGCCTGAATGTTAGCGAGTATCCTTGATGCCTTTGTTCAGCAAAGCC
>Ga0163155_10000452_pt1 | contig 50399 bp, 53 predicted proteins | sample OliLakLV19SP4G1_FD_148611 | JGI IMG/M metagenome (GOLD analysis project Ga0163155, IMG submission 148611) | Freshwater microbial mat bacterial communities from Lake Vanda, McMurdo Dry Valleys, Antarctica - Oligotrophic Lake LV.19.SP4.G1 | ecosystem: Environmental > Aquatic > Freshwater > Lake >... | reverse complement strand
GCTCCAGGAGGACCTTTGCACGAGAGACAGCATAGCAAGAGGAGGGCCAAACTGAGGCGAGCGTAACACGAGCCATTTCAGTATGCTACGGTTCGGTTGCAGTGGCCGGATGGAAACAATTGTTCCACGAATATTAAAAACAAAGGAATTTTAATCATATCTCCTTATGCCCCAACTGTTTACGTGCATGAAACGTAACGCTGGCCGTCCGGCTTGATACGCACCGCGTCATATAGCAAATAGTATGCCAACATGCCGGGATTGATGTTATGAAACTCCTTATTTTAACCGCCTTTATGACGGTATGAGGATTGCTACGCGCGGGCGCGCGGTTCCGCTCATGGCTTTCGCTCGGCGCGACTTCTTCTCAGGCGGACCCTAACTGCTCCCTTACTATATATTTGTATTCTATTTATATTTAACTATAAAGTATTTTTAACGATTTTTAAGGGTTTTGTTAGGGCGATGGTTCGGGCTCTGTTCGTGTCCTTTGCGTCTCGCCCATCGCCTCCTTTGTGTCTCAGTCCGTTCCAGATACGTCTCGCGGTCGGGACCGTTTACGTCTAACCTTCCCATTTCCGTCTCAGCGTTTTTCTGGCCCATTAGCGTCTCGCGCGTCCCAGCCTGTTTGGTTTACATATAACGCATTTGAGGTTTAATGAGCGAAAATGACCCCAATTGAGTTTAATCAAGTTTTAATGTCATTTATATAGACTTATGATTAAAATATGGACGCCGATGCCACTTTCCTCCTGGGTGGTAAGCTCGCCTATGTTCTACAACACCAAAAATGAATTTAATAGTTTAGTTATACCACAAGGACTTATGTTATTATCCCATGTGGGTCATTTACGTCTCGTCCAGGTCGTCTCATATTCGGCCTCCGTTCGGTTTCCGTTCGTTTTATTAGCGTCTCGCAGCCGGGAACGTTTACGTTTCACTTTTTTTAAGTGTGATTCATATGTGTTTCAGTGTTTTTGGGGCATTTTCGTCTCATTTTCGTATTAAATGCGTCTTATGCTCAATACCTGTATGGGGAGAAAGTTCCATATGTAGAGGATTAAAATAATCATTTATTGAAACTAAACAACTTATGACATTAAAATAATGCGGAGCATATGCATTTGTTCCATTAGCGTCTCAGCCGATTATTGGTTCGTGTCATTAGTGTCTCCTATTGGCAACTGTCTCACCACAATGGGGCGCACCGGGACGAACCGCGAAAAATGACGCGGAAAAGCTCCCGTCGCATTAGCGTCTCATGTTCGGTTTTCGTTCGTCTCATTTGCGTCTCGCGTTTTAATAGTTTAGTTACACCACAAGGACTTATGTTATTAAATTTAATACCGTATTTTCCATTCATCCCATCGGGGTCATTTACGTCTCGTCCATGTGGGTCCCATCCAGTCCGTCCCATAAGCGTATTATTCCTATTCCTTATAATGGTGGGAGGGTGGGCAGGCGGGAGCGTTGGGAAGACACAAATGAAACCGTTTCAAATGCGTCTCACTGTTCCCTATTCGCGAATAGAGAAGAGCTATGACCACAAAGGACTTATAATAGGAGCATTAGCGTCTCGCATTGGGAGCATTAGTGTCTCAGAGGCCATGAGACGCAAATGACACGAAAATGCCGGTTTGGTTGATATAAAACTTTGTAGAATAAACATAGTTGATTTATAATGATTTTTGGCATTCTATACCTGTGGTCGCAAGCTTACCAACATGCCCTTAGCGAGCTCTTGGACTTCATCCATTTTTACGTCCGGCACAACGATAATATAGGCGTGGCCCTTTTCATCCGTCACTAGAATAATCATTAAAACCTCGCGCGCTTCCCGTCAGTGCGCCCAATAATAAAGCCGGCCACGAAACAGGCGAAGCACAGGATAGCAGCGATGATGATTGGGTCAGTAATCACAATATTCTCCACTACAAAGTATTTTTAAATAAAAACTCCCGCCGAGCAAACCTTACCAAGCTAACTTCAACTGTATAGGCACAGAACCCACAAAAGGTAACGTAAGGCGAGGGGAGAATTTCGGGCGTTAGGGTGACAGAAGAGGGATGGGCGCGTCCTAATCGTAGCATTCCCAAGTGTTTAGGTCTAGATGGGAATTCCACGCCCTAACTGGGGACTGGGCCACAGGTTACGTATTTTCTACTAATTTGGGCAAAATCGGTTACGCGGCCCCATACCACGCCCCACCGACAGGGCGCCAGCATTCCTCCGCTTTTCACCATTACCACATTTACGTCTCATCCAATTATTCACTTCGTTTCGAAGCTGGGAATGTTTATGTGAAACGAACTATTCATCACATTTACGTTTCATTCATATTTAGCTATTAGTTTCTTTTACGTCTCATTCGTCTCTTTAGCGTCTCATTTCCGTTTCAAATACGTCTCAAGAGTCGCATATGGAACGAATGACACGCTAATGAATCGTATCAAAAGCGTCTCAGACGCAAATGAAACGTTGCAAATGCGTCTCGGGAGCAAGAAACGCAAATGACACGCAAAATGCCGGTTTTGATTAAGTAAAACGTTAGAACAAATCTAACGCTACTTAATCGTTAAATAGGCCGGAAGATAATTATCCTTCAAGGCCAAAGCCCCGAAATTAGAGCTTGCAATAAATTGGTCCATACCAACGTATTCCAAACTCCCCTAAAATGTCAAAGGGAGTAGTTAGCTCCCAAATGACTGGACTAGATATCCCTTCGCTTACTTGGCCTTGTTAATCAAAGCCATGTTAGCGAAAATAACCGCCATGTTACGCGTCAGCGCACTAGCATACTCCTCGTCGTGGTAGCTATGCGTGATATGCGTAAGCTCGTGAACCGCCAGGCTAACGAGGGTAAAGAACGAATCCTTAGAAGTGTCGAAACCCTTAACCCATTCGTTGCCTTCAAGCTCGCACGGATTGAGCAACACGAGCGTTCCAAGCTTCTCATTCCTCTTGTGCATAGCGCGGGCGCTGGTAGAGAAAACCCATCCCGTGCGAATCGCACGACGAACGCCCAAAGCCGTAGCGCAAGCCTGGACAATGCGCGTCCATTTCGCGAAGAGGCGCCATTCCATGGGACGCATCCCGACCACGGTATACTTGTGCGGAATAGGCTTGTTCGTCTTATTCATGATAACCAAATCGTTCCCGCTAACCTTAGCGCTGGGACGCTCGCAAACTTCAGAGCCATACGACGAATCGTCCGAATCACCCGAAGCGATTGCGGTAGGCTCGCCGTCAAACACGGTAACCGTATCGGGCGCTTTGTTCGTCACAAGCTTACGGCCATGGGCTTGCGTCGTATCAATCGCGCCCCCGACGGCCGGACCAAGCTCACCCGCGTAAAGCTCGATTTTGTCGGATTCGGTATCGCACAAAACGTCAGGGTCTTTCGTCATGAGGCTAATAAGCTTCGAAAGCTTGTCACGATACCCACCCTGTAAACCGTCACGATTGGACGTGAGGTAAACAAGGCTTGACCCGGTAAGCTCCACAAGAATGCAAGAGGAAACCTCCGACCAAGTATTAAACATATACTGGCCGTTGATTCTAACCTTCACGCCCGATTTAAGCTTCGGGTTATCCTCGACACTGAGAACGTGAATCGAACACCAATCCTGGACACTCGCGGGCGCAGGAAGGGAAGGCATGAAACGCAAGGCTTGGCCGTTGAGATAGAACCAAACCGGCCGGTTCGGTGTCGTATGCCTAACCCAATGCTCGACGCATTCGGTAAACCGTTGCACAACGTCACCGGCCATGGTGACGGTTAGGGTAAGACCCTTAACCTCTTCGCTCGTTTCCATGATTTCGTATTCGTCATTACGGCCAGTGACGAACAAGAAACCCGTTCGAATCGAATAGCAAACTTGAGCGAAAGCCAACACGAGCTTTGCGACACCGAAACCGCCCGCGTCGCCGTTGCCCTTTAGCGAGCCGCCAACGGCCATGAAGCGCGTTTCGAGCACGCTTCGATTCATTCCCTTACCGTTGTCGGCCCATTCGACAACTGTATTTCCGTCGCGCAATTCGACGTTGCAACGGATTGCGGTAGCGCCCGCGTCAAGCGAGTTTTGCCCCGCTTCCCTTGCCCAAGCAAAAAGCCAATTGGAGTAATCCGCCAGAATCTTCGAGAACCATTCGTGAGACATGGTGATGCGAGCCATTGAAATCTCCGAGTTAAGGGTTAAAGGCAAGGTAGGTATTTATCCTACAAAGCCTATTGAGCTAGCAGCGGTAGGAAGCGGCGAAGAAGGCGCAGCAGAGCGCGCCCGCGCGCTCCCTGGGCGCGATTGCGCCGCCGCTCTGCCACAACGCGACCCGACGACCGTGCGCAACGCGCTGGTCCGCGCGCTGGTCGCTAAGCGCGCGAGAGCAGGCGTCAATTACGACGAGGACGGCCACCATGGCCCGTCTGTGAGACTTCAAAACCTCGACATTGTTCCGCATGATAACCTCGTGTTCGTGTTTGTTGAAGTATAACGAATAAGCTTAATTCCTAAGCAGGGCAAGATAGGTATTTATCCCATAAAGACCCATTGAACTAGTGCTTATTCCTCAGTCTCAGTCGATTGAGCCTCCTCTTGGTAAACGTCCCATGCGCGCAGGTCATGACCATAGCGCAGCCATCTGTCCAGTAGCTTCGCTTCGTCCTTCAAAACCTCGACATTGTCCCGCATGATAACCTCGTGTTTGTGAGTATACATTAAATCACCACCCAACGGACTCGGCGGCCCATGACAGTGTAACCGCCCGAGTCACCCTTCCTGACGCGGATAGCGCAACCGCACGGACAAAAGCCTGCCCGAACAATGCGAATGAGCATGACACCTCCAGTTGATGTTGAAAGAAAAGCCCGATAAGCCTATACAGAGCTTCAAGCTACCGAATCGGTAGCCTAAACTTATTTTCCGCTTCGCGCTCTTTATTGCGCGCCCGAATATGTCTGTTCATTTCCTCAGCGGAGCCCAATTGCTTGGCTCGCTCGAACTTACTTCCGGCGCGCGCGCGCCGCCCGGCGCATTCGTCACCGAGCCCGGTTCGAATTGATTCGGGGCGAGTCAGAATGCGCATACAACGCGTGCACCGTGACGCGGGCAAAAGCTCGAAACAATCGGGCAGGATTCCCGCGCCCATTTCATAACCTCGAACCTTGACACCATAGGCCATGAGAACATGGGGCAAGAAGCTCGTCGCCTTAATTCTGTGCGGCACAACGTTCTGAAAAATCACCAATTCAGCGCTATCGTCGGAAAGGAACGAAACGCGCGCCACCTCCTTATACGATTCTTGTGCGCTATTCTCCCGCGCACAAAGCAAGCTCAGAACGTATGTCCCATTCTTGCCCATTGCCGCTTGCCACGTTGCCCAACTACCGTCTCTCAAATCCTCAACCGTGTAAACCTCCTGAAGCTTGCGAGCCATACGGACACCTAACCTTTCCACGATTCACCCCCAAATCGCTACCTACCGGATTCGAACCGGGGCACAACGCATAGCGCAAGGTTTCCCGTTGCATTGCCATGGTCCATTGTGCGGCGTCACTCGACGCTAGGCGCTTTCGAGCCATAGACTGATTATCTCGCACCTAACAAGCTATGGCTTTGTTAAGTGAATCCCTTAGCGAAATTCCATTCGCTCAAAGGCCGCTTGCTACGCTTCCCTCCCGTTGGTAAGGGAAGCTTGTCACCATGCGTTACTGGCCATTGAGCCTAGATAGGCTCGTTAGCGTCTCACGCGTGGAAGCAAGCTTAGTTGTGAAAGACCAAACAAGAGAATCGGGCTTGAATCCAGAGTCTCTCTACCTATAGGCCAGCCGTTTCAAAAGCGTTCCGCTGCAAAAGCTCCAAGCTGTTTGTTTTCTAGGTCTTACCTTCGTTTCAGAATTTAGTGCGGCACCGTTGCTAGGGTTAGCTCTAACCCATTGAAAACACTCAGTCGTAACCCATTGCCATTACTCGGTTGGATTTTTCTCGGATTTATAGCGAAATAGGAGCGTTACGTGTCATTTCGTGCGACGTATTACGCTTCGTCTCACAAGCAAGTGTTATGCCAGTTAAAAACGCAAGCAAGAAGCGTGCCGAACATGCCGTGATTGATGTTATAACACCTTGAAAACAAAGGACTTGCGTCGTTAGGTTTGTGTTAGGGAGCGTCGTTAGGTTTGTGTTAGGGAGCGTCGTTAGGTTTGTGTTAGGGAGCGTCGTTAGGTTTGTGTTAGGGAGCGTCGTTAGGTTTTCGTTAGGTATGTAAGAAAAGGGCGAAGTTATTAGAAGGGCAAGGCTTCATTTGGATTGGATATTTGACCCGTAGCACCTAGACCCTCACGCGTTCAATGGCGGGCATCTAATGCGTCAATAGGCCCATATTCACTACTTGCGTAGTTACTAGACTTACATCGGGCATGGGATTTGCTTGTGCTCTCTCGAATTTGCGTCAAGCATTTGTCTTGGAACGTGCTTTGCTTTGAGCGCATTTCTCGAGCGCTCACGGTCCGAAGTTTGCTAGGGGGTGGGGGGTTTTTCGAATTATTACCATTCGTATAGGCGCATATGGACAGGGGTGGCTTTTAAAATATATGGAAAGTCTCCAGAATCGTTTATCCTCAACTATCCTCACCTAATACCCACTGGAGGGCTCGCATATCTCACTTGCCCACTCTATATAATCCCTCTGCTCCAGTCAGTTCCTCTTTCAGTCTCTTAAAAAATAACTAGTAACCTCACAGGGCCGGTTTTATCTCAATTTAGGCGGCTTGAGGTCTAACCAATAAGCCCGCAACATTCAACTCAACGTCCTCTGGTAAGCACCAGCATTCAAAGCCCACTACATTATAAATGGCGCCGTCCACCCTTATTGTCGCGCGCCGCAGTTTGCGCAGTGGAACAGGCGAACCTTCCTTTTCTACTACAAAGATGGTTCCTCTCCCTTCGACCTTAACCGTGTCCTTGATTATTACGTCTATTACTTCATCCATTAATCACCCTCTTCGTCTGGCCCATCCCACCAATGAACGCAATGAATGCCGTCTTTTCTAATATCGCATTTTGTTTCGGCCGCCCCACCATATTCACAGTCGCAACAAGTCCCATTAGTAAAAACCTTCTAATTCTTCGTGCATTATTTCCAACTTATCGTTACAGTAAATATTAACCAATAAGAGTTCGGGCTCTTCTTTATACTACCATTAACTTCAAAGCCTGCGGGTCTTAGCGTATTAATAATTACGTCCAATATGCCCTCATAATGAGCCTTACCCTTCATTCCATATTGACCACTCATAGATGTAGTCATATCACTTAAACCCTTTTCGGCGGCGGTCCTAATAGGCCCCCAAATTTGTTCTTTAATAAACTGAGACCCATACGCCCTTCCACTCCTATACTCTTCAGTTTTCATTCGCTGTAGAGCGCAGGATAACCTCTCCTCTTCTTTCATCTCCTCTATTTTGCGCTCAGTTATTTCCCTAGCCTCAAATACATTTAATGGGGCTGGGTATTTCTTTTCTCCTATACCATCTCCATAGGAGAAATAAAAAGGATGGTTGTTTTTAACTAGTCCGTTTTCCATGCTATCCTCGCCCCGTCTATTACATCCATTGGGAAATTAAATAATGACCCTTCGCGCGGCGGAAGAGTCTTTGTAGTGAAGATAACTTCAGCGTCGGCGGGATACCCATAAAAGGAAGTAATTGCCCTTATAATTTCTTCACTAGTAAGTTCGGAAGTTGCCTGGCCCGCCATTTAGTGGCCCATTAATTCTAGTTGGGAGGGAGAATGCGGCGGCTCTTTCTTTCTTTTTGGTGTCGCCGGCCTCTTTTTCGCCTGGTCTTGCGGCTCGTCTTCTATTTCAGCGCCCTCAAATTTTATTACACGCGAGGTCTCCTGGTAGTCCGTAAAATCATTTGAGATGTTAAACGTAACTGTAGAAGTAGCTTTCAGTCCCAAATATTCTCTAATGGCTCTTTTTACGTCTTCAGGCGATAGTTCATATTTAACTTTCATTTCATTCTCCTTTATTTGTCGTAATTGAATACGACTGGTAGACGGATGTCTTTTGGATTTATAGCCAGCGGGATTAAAAATGCCAAGTTACTAATAGTCCAGAGGCGGCCCGAAGTAATATCTTCTATGTCATGAGTTTCAACCCATTCATCTGTCATAGACTGGACTTTACCAAGCGTCTCAGTATCAAATGCTCTAAATATTTCAACTAAAAAGGTTTCGCCTTGTAGGGTTGCGAAGTGGTTCCAGTCTTCCCATTTGGCGCCCGTCTCTTCTCTAAACTCCCTTATCATAGCCTGGCGTGGAGTCTCGCAGCCTTCAATTTTACCACCAACACCGTTCAGGCGGCCCTTTTGCCACTCTGGTCTATTCTTCCTAATCAATACTACTTTGTCTTCCCCATTATTAAATAGGAAGCCTAGCACATATCTAATCATCTTGTCTCTCCTAGAGGAGTCCACGAATGGATTGAGGAGAGAGCAAAGCTCCTATACTCCCTATCATCCAAATCAAAAGCTTCAAGCAACCATTGTTTAGTTGGATGGAATTGATTGCTTCGGAACTCCAAACCATTGGGCTTTGGCACAATTCGCCTGAAGCGTCTATTACCCTTCCAGTTTGTATAGTCTATTACTACTGCTTCAGTTTCCATTTTACCACCCCACTCCCACGTCTAACATTAGTGTTCCTGAAATTTTCGTGCCGATTATATTAACCACAGCTTGATATCCATTACTTGTAAGCTCTGATAATATAACGCTACTTAGTCCTTCTAAGTAAGCTAGCTTTGGGCCACTCCATTCAAATGGACCATGTTGATATGTCGCATACCCTCTTCCTTTGCCAGCTTCCAAGCATATTAGTGATTCAATTTCTCCAAGCCTTTGAAAAGCATCATACTCTCCGGCTTTGAATTGCTGAGACTTTTCCCTTGCAACCTTACAAGCTTCCATTCTGTATTCTTCTTCTTTTTTAACCAGGATTACGTTTGTTGCTTTTCTAGCTTTTTCTGCATCAAAGTGCATTCTATTCTCCTTTGTAAACCCGGCGGCCAAAATCACCACCAGAACATTTCCAGTCAGGATGCCAATAAGGTCTGTAACCATCAGGCATGACCAACATTCTTATTGGGGCTGGCCCAAAGTGTGGAGGCCACATTGTGTAACCAACGAAATCGTCATAGAACATGTCGATTTTTAAGTCCCTTAACAGAACTGCCTTACAGAGTTCCCCATGCTTTTCATAGTCAGCACAGTAAACATTCTTTGGTGAAAAGAAGTAGCCTAGATTCTCATTCAACTGCTTAACAACTTCATCCTTGTCATGCATGTCTGTTATGACAAACAATTCTATGTCATCGTTGCCATCTAGGTCAGCGAGCAATTTTCTAAACTCCGCTGGGTATTTACTCAAGACCCCACCAATATCAAAAGCTATCTTCAAAATGGAATGTTCCTTTCTTCGTCTTCCTCAACTTCCCACTTATTTCTTTCTTCTCTAGCAGCAATGCCTAGAGCATTGTCTAGCTGCTCAAATGCCGCCCTAACCTTCTTTAAGTATTCTGGCGAGTTGTATAGCTTGAGGTCACCAACTTTATTCGTTAAGAGGTCAAACTTTATTTGGCGGGCAAATCTTTTAGCTTTCCTATTGTATTTGTTAAGAACCTTCTTACTATTAAGCCCTTGTTGTAAGCCGCCAAGATGTGTGATTAGGTCCAAGAATTGGATTATCCTATCGTTCACCATATCCTGGGAACATTCTCCGTTTCCTAGAAATATCATAGTTTTTCGACTCCAAAGTATATAACAGGAGGCGGCTGCACCTTTCCCAATATCATCAGCACGTCCTTGCAGACAATTCTCGGAGCGTCCCTGTTGGCCACTCTGTCAGCGTAGGCGATGTGATGTTTTTCTAGGAGCTTCTTTAACTCTACGTCAATTACCTTGGCTCCCTCCTCAGTCTGTAGGCGACCCGATGGGTTGTATTCCTTCACTCTTTGTAGGAAAACTCCTTAAGAAAATTCCCTGGTGTTCATCTTCCATTCCTTCAAAGCAGCAATCGTTCCACCTAGGGTCTTCATAGTGGTCTCCAAAGACTTGTTCGAATGAAAGTTTCGTGGGGTCAAATTCTACCAATATCAAATCCTCTTCCTCAGTCCAACCATTAGGAACTCTACCTATAGCGAAGCCAGTTTGCCCCACGAATTTACGTGCGCCATCGTAATGAGTGTCTAATACCAAAACCTTAGTATCTAGTTCTATCACGAGTTATTCCTCTACTGTCACGGCTTGCGCTGTATTCAAGTCACAAGTATAAACATCTCTCACTACTACTTTAGGCACGTAGTGCGCCCCGCAGGGTTCCATTACTGTTTCTGAAACCCATCTATGATTTATTACTACATAGCTCCCCACGATAGACGCTCCTTCATTTCATGCTGCAAATTTAGTTCTGTTAGTTTCTTCAAGATAATGTCGTCTTCGACATTGTAAGTGCTTACATCTACGTATCCACTACTGAGACACCGAATACAGCACTCGTGTTTTCCTAACCGCATTATAAATCCAGACCCCATACAGTAAGGACACTGTTTTGTTGTCTCCAGAATATTCCCGATAATTTGACACAGGCGAAGGTCTGGGTTCTTAGTCCAGTATTTTTCAAGCTCTGCGATGATTAATTTAATGCGGCCGACGCCTCTCATCTCTTCATCTCCCCTACTCTATAAGAGTGCGGGAAAAGAAAGTTTTCAAGGGGCTTGAAAGACGACGAGAGAAAAACTCTCTACTGTATAGTGAGTGATAGTTGTAAGGGATTTAAGATGCTTAATTCCCGAAGGTGTATTAAGAAGAAGAAGACTGGAGGACGAAGATGGCCGACATGCCGCTCAGTAAAGAGACTGGAAACCGTGCCGTGGCCTTTGGGAAATTCGCACAGAAACTCGATATGGGTCCTGTCGTAGCGATTTTCAACGCAGAGGCATTGCACGATACTATTATTTATGTATTGGCTAATAAGGACTCTATAGTCATTGTTTACTGCACCCCAATGTGCTATCTTGTGACGCATGGAAAGAAGAACCACCTTACGGCGAACGGCGCTGACTATTTGATTATAGATAAAGTTAATGTGTTTTTGAGAAGACTGAAGAAGGAAGGCTACCTATTCCTTGGAGGTGAAGAACTCGTCCAGCTACAAAAGTCTTTAATATCACGTCGCAGAATTGAAAAAGAGCCAGAAGATAAAGACCTTGAAGAGATAGGCGAGTAAAGTTCTCATTGCTCAAATAAGATAAAAGAAAATTTAAAACAAAGGGCCGAAGCAGCTTGGAAGAGCAACGGCCCATAATTATTTACTACAAAGCTCTCGGAGGTTTTATGTCAAGCGCAACGTATTCGTTTGAAGAGGTTATGAATTGCACCAAGGAATATTTCAACGGTGGCGAGCTAGAGGCGTCTGTCTGGACTGACAAGTATGCAGTAAAGGACAATGAGGGTCGTTACCACGAATTGACTCCTCACGACATGCATAAGAGACTGGCTTCCGAGTTTGCCCGCGTAGACCATGAGAAGTATGGATTTAATCTAGCGGAGAAATATTCGGAGTATCTCAGCGCGATGCTTGAGTTTGAGCGCATCGTTCCGCAAGGCTCGCCGATGAGTGCGGTTGGTAATAAATTGAGAGTGATGAGCGCATCCAATTGTGTAGTAGTAGAGAGTCCACATGACTCAATTGGTGGTATCTTTAAGACCGCTACTGAACTGGCACAGCTTTATAAGCGCCGCTGTGGCGTTGGCGTTGACGTAAGTACTTTACGTCCAGAAGATTGGTCGGTAAATAATGCCGCGCGCAAGACGACTGGCCCAGCATCCTTTTGTGACCTATACAGCGAAGTTACGCGCCGCATAGGGCAGGATGGTCGCCGTGGAGCTTTGATGCTAACCATGAATGTCCATCACCCTGATATTGAAAAATTCGCCGCTATGAAAGCGGATAAAAAGAAGGTAACTGGAGCTAACGTCTCAGTTCGTCTAACTGACGAGTTCTTGGAAGCGGTAGACAAAGATACTGAATACGAGCAGCGTTTCCCATGTGAAGAGGGAACTATTCCTGTATTTTGCAGAATGGTAAGAGCGCGCGACGTTTGGAATACTATTATCAAATACGCAACGCTAAGTGCCGAGCCCGGCCTTATCTTTTGGGACCGTATGACCAAGAGACTCCCTGCTCACTCTTACAAGAGATTTAGGTCTACATCAACAAATCCATGCAGCGAAATTTGTCTGTCGCCCTATGACTCCTGCCGCCTAATAAGCATCAACCTAACTGCTTACGTCCGAAATCCATTTACTCCAGAGGCTTACTTCGACTGGAGTGCCTTTAGAAGAGATGTTACTACTGCCACTCAAATGGCCGATAACTTGGTCGATATCGAGTTGGAGTTGATTGATAAGATTCTATCGAAGTGCGAAGATGAGCTAGAGCGCACTATGTGGGGCAAGTTGCGTGAGGCTGGCGAACGTGGTCGTCGTGTTGGCCTTGGCACTCACGGCTTGGCCGATACCATGGCTCAGCTAGGACTCCGATATGATGGTAAGGATGCATTGGCATTCGCTGATACTCTAGGTGCCGAGCTTAGGGATACTGCCTACAATACTTCCATTGACCTAGCTATTATCCGTGGCCCATTTCCTGAGTTTAATTGGGAAACCGAAAAGGATAATGAGTATATCAAGAGCTTGCCAGAGTCTATCCAGCGCAGGATGGCAGTTCACGGAAGAAGGAACATTGCGCTCCTTACTAACGCTCCTACTGGTTCCGTTTCGTTGGTCTCTAAGACTGGCCCAAGCTTCAAGCGTTTCCAAGTTTCCTCTGGTATGGAGCCTGTGTTCAAAAATGCTCACATTAGAAGGAAGAAGGGAAACCCAGGAGACCCCGGCTTTAGAACGGACCGCATTGATGATTTGGGTGACCACTGGATGGAATTTAAGGTCCACCATCACAACGTTGCAAATTGGGCAGAAACCACTGGTGGCGACCTAAATGCCCTCCCTGATATCTTTGTAGAGTCAGAAAATATTAATTGGCTGGCCCGCGTTGAGCTTCAGGGAACGTTGCAGAAGTATATTGACCACTCCATCTCATCAACTATCAACCTACCAAGGGGGACTAGCAAGGAGACGGTTGGACAGATTTACTTGCACGCATGGAAGAGCGGTCTAAAGGGCGTTACTGTATATGTTGACGGCTCGCGTGACGGAGTGTTGGTTGACGAAAAAGAAGGCGCCGCAAATAAGAAGATTGATACAACTGTAAGGCCAGAGAGCGTTGTGAGAATGATGGCGCCAAAGCGTCCTAAGGAATTGGCGTGCGAAATCCACCAAGTTTCCGTAAAGGGTCGTAAGTGGTATGCTATTGTAGGTCTATTAAATGGAGAGCCTTACGAGATGTTTGGCGGCCCAGCTTCTACGATTGACATTCCAAACAAGTGCAAGACTGGCAAAGTTGTAAGAAGAGCGCAGGGTAGGTATAGTTTGGTATTTGATAACGATTGTGAGTCAATTGATGACATTGTATCAAAGCTCTGTTTTACAGATGGCGGCGACCAATTTGGATGGGCAACTCGCCTAGTGTCCACTGCACTACGCCACGGCACTCCAATTGAGTTTTTGGTTGAGCAGTTAGGAAAAGAGGGAAACGTAACGGACTTGAATAAAGTATTGGGTAGAGTGCTCAAGAAATATATTGGAGAAGGCTCTAGAATGCTTTCATCTAACAAATGCCCATTTTGCGATGGAACTGAGTTTGTTTACCAAGAGGGTTGTCCACGTTGCCAGAATTGCGGAAGTTCGAAGTGTAGTTAGTCCTTGCGCTTCTACTCTAATGGTGTTACTTTTCTTATCTAAGGTGACGGTGGACCCATGTGGGTCGGAATGGAGTCTTTGTGGTAAAATACTTTAAATGCAAGAAATGCGCGAATTTATCTATTGGGCCTGATATCGAAGGTGTAGAAATAACATGTGGGGCGTTTAGTGATTATGAAACACTTGATGCTCAGGATGCGCTTGACCATGGAGTCAGGCTAAATTGGGACAAAGCTCTCAAACTAGGAGATGTTAGACTAAACTCCGTTCAAACGTGCGGAGGTGAGTTTGAGGAAATAAGCGAAGAGGAGATGACTTCGCTTGTAGATGAAATGGCCGAAGAGTTTAAATTCAAAGGTGTAAGGGAGAGAAAACATGAGCGATAAAATTACCTTGAAGGCACATGTGTCTGTTAAAGAATCTAAGGAATTAAATACCATTCAGTATAAGGCCACAGCTGGCCTAACTGAAGAAGAGATACTAAAGAGGAATACAATTGGAGAACTCAGAGATAATACCGGAGCCAGTAAAACTGGAGAGGTTACAACTAGCCTATAAGGACATAGAGTATATTGTAGAATACTTAGTATCTACAAAGTCTCATTCCTTCTCCTTTGATGTTTATGGTCCAGATGACATAGGTCAAGAAATTCGAATCATATGCTATAGGGCACTACAGCATTTCGACACCTCTCTTATAGAAAAGGAGAGATGGACAAATTTCTTTGGCAGATGTGTAGACAACGGATTAAAGAACCTTAAGAGGGATAATTATATTCGTCCGGCAGCGGCCTGTAAGGAAGATTGCTTAGCCCTTCATGGCGACGAATATCTTACGAGCGACCTGGATGGGGTATGTAAAAGATGGCTTAAGCATAAGGAGAATATCCAGAAAAGAATTGGCATCAAACACCCAGTTAATATTGATGCAATTGGCGATGTCATAAGGGACGACAAAGAAGACCGAAATGCGAAGTTTAGAGACTTGCGGGATTTTATTTTGGAAAAACTCTCTCAAGAACTTCATGAACCATTTAATGATATGTTAGAGGGTCAAGGAAATAAAGTGACTCTCAATCAGCGTAGAAAGGTTCAGAAGGCTGTTAAAGCCCTGCTTAGTAAAAAAGAGGACCTCTAGAAGTATTGGCGCAAGTCATAGCTTCTAGTGTATTTAAGAGAATAGTATCATAGGGTAAACCCATTGAGAGGAGAGTAAATCATGGTTGCAACTATTGGATGGAAGGGCGGCGATGGAGTAAATACCATTCTGCCAGCCGAATCTGGTGCAAACGACACCTTTGGTTTTTTCGGCGCTAACTTCGGCTACTCGATTAGAGTTGGTGAGTATAACAACACTTCGTTCGTAACAACTGATAATGGTTCCGCGAACCATGGCCAGTGCCCAAACTTGCGTTATGCGAACGCATCTGGTGCATATGTAGCTAGCGAGCTTACTGCCACAGAGTTGAAGGAAGTAAATAACGACGAAGCTTCTCTACAAATCACTCTGACAAACGATACAGCAGTGCAGACGCGTAATACTGCGTTTAGAGCATTTGACCGCGCGAACATTAATAACAACCCATCGGGCGTCACTATTCATGCTGCGGAAATTCTAAAGCACTCTGTATTAACTAGAGGTTCTGGCGATACAAGCTGGACTCAAATTTATGGCTCCGGTTCAACTCTAACTATGGAAGACCACCTATACGGAAGTGGAACCCATCGCTGGTATGTTGGTCTGACTGCTACTCCAACTAGCATTGGTCAGAAGACACAAATTGGGTTTTACTTTGAGACTGAATTCCTCTAAACCAGGAATAGGAGACGGAAGTGGTTTACGTTACAAAGAGAGTGGACGAACACGTTCCTCCAAATAGATGGATAGCTTCACTTTCAAATGGCGAAACTATTTTTGAGGATTGTAAGCCAGGCGAGACAATTGCCTGGGAGAGACTCTCATGCTATGTAGTAGAAAACGACATATCTATTACGCAGCTTCGCGTTCAGTTTCAAAATGGAAGCGAAGTAAAACTTCCTGCAAAACAAGAAGGTTACCTGCAAAAAAAGAAGGTATGGTCTACAGGCTCCGTTGGTGGGGCCTGTTACTGCATAGGTTATGTTGGTGGTGGATTAAGCCTCATTCATGAATTGGGGCCAGATATGAGTTCCGTAACCAAGTATGGTGATGACCCAGGTGAGCCATGGACTATTTACAGGAAAGACATTAGGGAGGCGAAGCGTGGCTAAAAAAGAAAAAGATGACCCGGCTGCTTTAAATGACGTAAAGAAGGCTCTTGCTGGCAAAAGGTCACACTTCGCAGCTTGGGAAGACGCCCTTATTATGGAACATTGGGCTACCATGACGGATGAGGAATTAGGCAAGAAGATTGGCAGAGATGATATCTCAGTAGCAAAGAGGCGCAAGAAGCTAGGATTGTCTAAAGCTAATGGTCGCCCGCAAAATACCACGCGCAAAGATTCAATATTTGCGAAGCCTACCGAATATTCGCTGGCAACGCTAAGCAAAGAAGACCGCATACAGTTCTATAAGACGAAGTTTGCCGAGAACTTCCGCTATAGTAACTTGCTAAAGATTCTACTTCCAGACGAGCTTGATTATTACAAGCGCAAGTATGTAGAATTCCTCGACGCCATTGATACAATTACTTTTCAAGAGGAAGACCTCCTTCATAATATGATTATGACTGAGATTCAGATGTTAAGAGTCCAAATCCAAATAAAGGATGCGATGGACGAGTATCACGACGCCGAGGGTGAAGACCGCCGCCCACCACAACAATATCTCTATAAAGACCTTAACGAAATGGAAAAGCGTTATGTTGATTATCAAGAGAAACTAAACCTTACTAGAGAGCAAAGACTCAAAACTAATAGGGAAGAAAAAATAAACATCTCAACTATAGTTAGGGCGTTGATGGATAAGAAGAATAGAGAGGAAGCTGGCAGAACTGCCGGCGTTATGTCATACATGACTGGTAGGGCTAAAGATGATATGGATAAGATGAAATACTTACTAGGAGGTTAAAATGGCCCAATTAGGAAATAAGTCCAATGCTCAGCTAAATGGCGAGTGGGGAAAGCACTGCAAGGAAAAGCGCCATACTTCCAAGAGGCGTCGCTCCAATCAGAAGGAAGTAATAAAGGAAGAAGTAGATGGCAAAGGAAGAAAAGAAATTCACAATAATCCGTGACACTAGAGAGCAGGACGGCTGTGGTTGGAATTTCCGCTCCTCCGCTAATTGCGAAGGAATGGAAAAGGTAAAGCTCGACGTAGGAGATTATTCTCTAAAAGGTTACGAAGATAAGGTGATGGTTGAGCGCAAAACAATTGGCGACTTGTGGGGAACACTTGGTGCCAATTACGAACGCTTCTTGAGAGAGCTTAATAGGGCAAAAAACCATAAGGTCAAATATTTAATAATTGAGGGCACCCTTGCAGAAGTAAGTGCTGGCTATCAATACAGTAAGCTGCCGCCCGAAAATATCCACGCCAAGCTAATATCGCTCCAAGTAAAACATGGAGTCCATGTAATTTTTGCAGGCAGAATAGACAAGGCGCGTGAATATGCACGCCTCCTCCTAGCAAAGCTCTTTAAGTATTGCGAAGAGGGAATTATTTAATGACAGAAATTCTATTGCCTCCAGAGCCAGTATTAGAAGTATTGGACGATGCCGGAAGCACTCGAATGCCAATCGTCTACGATGTTGGCAACGCTCGAATTGTAAACCCTTTCTATAATAGAATGGGAAAGTTCGAAGACCCATACGAGGAATTCGTAGACATTTGTTTGGAGAATTTAACTTGGGCTGCTTACCACACATTACAGTGGAAGAGTAAGCCAGTAATGCTTGCGCCATTCCAGAGTGTTATATTAGACAGCTTGTGGAATAAGACCTTCCCAATCCTTCTAATGACTCGTGGTGGTGGCAAAAGCTGGATGCTTGCTCTCTATGCTTGCCTGCGCGCGATGTTAACCCCTGGCAGTAAAATAGTTATTGTCGCGGCGTCGTTTCGTCAGAGTAAGATTGTTTTTGACTACATAGAACAATTCTATAACTACTCACCTATGCTAAGAGACTGTTGCCAAAAGGGCATCGAGAAGCCTACAGACTCACGAGTATTGAGAGTGGGCGAAAGCGTCATCAAAGCTCTACCTTTAGGTAACGGCGAAAAAATTAGAGGTGAGCGCGCCACTCACATCATCACTGACGAATTTGCCTCGATACCTCCTGAGATTTTCCAGGTCGTTGTAAGGGGATTCGCGGCCGTTTCAGCCGACCCTGTAGAGGCTGCTAAAAAGAGACATGAAGAAGAGAGGGCCGTTAAAGAAGGAAGAATGAAAGCTTCCGACAGAATGACCAACAGTTCCAACCAGATTATTTATTCTGGAACTGCCAACTTTCAATTCAATCACTTTTATAAGCTTTATAAAATCCACAAAGATATTATTGATGCCAAGTTCTCTGGTAAAGCTACAGATATTTCTAGTAGACATCAAAGTGCTGATGATGAAAATGCAGTCCACCTAGATGGACAAGTAGACTACAGAGATTACGTTATTGTTCAAGTTCCATTTAACGGCTTGCCAAAGTCATTTATGGACGAGAAGCAGATTGCACAAGCGCAGGCGACAATGCCACGCGCACTGTTTAATATGGAATACAGATGTATATTCCCTACAGACTCAGATGGATTTTACAAACGAAGCATACTCAACGCCGCCACTCCTGGATTGTTTGGAGGTAGGCCATTCTCAATTGAGCTTAGGGGAAGTTCTGGCGCTCAATACGTAATGGGCATAGACCCCGCTAGAAAGACAGATAACTTTGCTATCTCCATAGTGAAGATAGTTGGACCAGAAACCTTTCATAACGTCTACTGCTCATCAATGAATAATAAGAACTGGCCAGCTTGCGTAAAGAAGGTAAGAGAGTTGCTGCGCAAGTTTAACATAGTTCGCATTGCAGTTGACTCGGGTGGTGGCGGAACAACAGTTGAGGATTTGCTCCAAGAAGAAGCTTTGATGGAGCCTGGAGACCAACTCATTTGGCGCTTCGATGACGAAGAGCACAGGCGTTACAATGGCGCTCATATTTTAGGAATGGTCAACTTTTGCCCAACTTGGATTTCAGAAGCCAACTATGGACTCGCTGCCGACCTTGAGCATCAAAAAATACTATTTCCATATAGGAACATTGAAGCTGAGGCAGGAGAGGATGCTGAAGAAATTTGGACAGAGCTAGAAGACCAAAAAGACGAGATGTGCAAAATCGTAGTTACTGCAACCAAGACCGGAGTGCAGCACTTTGACGTTCCAGAAATTGCCGCCTCGCAGCAAGGAACGTTGACATCAAACCAAAGAAAAGACCGTTACTCTGCACTATTGCTGTCGTCATGGGCAGCACGCAACTATATAGTGGATAATACATTAAACAATCAAGCTCCTTCTTTTGGACAGTGGGTTGATTATGCTTAAAGGGTGTATTACAATGCAATGGCATTACCAATCGCATTGAGGAGACATTATGGGTAACGAAATAAATCTTGGCATAAGTTCTTACGGGCTCGCTAACGGTGAATTTATCCGTCAGCTTGAAAAGTCTGTTGCGGAGACAATCGAGACAAACGACCCATACAAGGCGCTTGCATCCACATTCGATATTCAGCGCCGTGGATATCACTACCCTGGAGACACAAATAGCTTTAGTCAGCTTGGTCCTATGGGCGAGGGAAGCTCTCCATATGGATACCACGGAAGAGATGCCGGCAATTTAACCGATATGGCGATGGGTCTGGGTAATTTCGGCGCCATGGAAGGTGTTGGCATTTACAACGCCATGGGCAATGGCCACTACAGCGACTACGGCTCACAGTTCAGTAGAATAGCTAAAATGAAAATGGCTATGTGCGTCCAGGCTTACAAGGGCTTTGGAGTAGCAAAAAACGTCATTGATTTGATGGCAAATTTCGCGGCCGAAGGACTGAAGATTAAACATCCTCGGCGTGCCATCGAAAGGTTCTATCAGCGTTGGGCAGAACTCGTAGACCTTAATGGACGAGTAAAGGATGCACTTCGTTATTATTACAAGTTCGGTAATGTATTCCTATACAGCACTATGGGAACCATAGACGAAGATACTTATAGGGCAATGAAAAATGCCAATGCTTCCACTCTAAAACTACAGGCTGCATTCACTGATACTCAGGACCCAGCAAAGGACGAGAGAGAGAAGCAAGTAGAGATTGAGAAGGGCAAGCCAGAAAAGGCTCGCCAGATTCCATGGAGATATACTCTCCTTAATCCATTCCAGATGGATACTATCGGAGATAAATATTTCGGCCAGTCTCGCTGGGTCTTTGTGCTCGACGAAAAGACCGCTCATAGAATGCGATTGCCAAAGGCCGAGAATGTAGACTTCTTGGACGACACAGAAGTAAATCTACCTCCAGAGTTTAAGGAGCTAGTAGAAAAGAACCGTGCCGGAACAGAAACCCGCATAGTTGATTTGAAACAAGAAAATCTATGGACCATGCATTATATGAAGGACGACCATGAGGAATGGGCCGACCCAATGCTGTGGCCTGTAATGGCAGATATCCAGTATAAGAACAAGCTACGCCAAAGTGATATTTCTGTATGTAACAGTATTATTAAGGCCATTACGGTTTTCAAAATTGGAGACTATAAGAACGGCTTTATTCCCGGCCCTGAATATTTGAGGAAGTTCTCAGAGCTTCTAAGAACCCCAACTGAGGCAATGACACTTACCTGGAACGATGCAATCGAAGTCATCCATAGCTACCCACCAGTAGAGAAGATGTTGTCGGCCGACAAATACGAAGCTGTAGATAGAGATATTCTACGTGGTATTGGCGTGCCAGATGTCCTACTTGGTGGCGGTGGCGGTGGAAACTTCTCGAACGGCTTCCTTGGCGTCCGCACCCTACTTGAGCGTCTAGAAGAGGGTAGACACGAAGTAGAGAAGTGGATTAATAAGCAGCTTAGAATGATTGCCGAGATTATGGGCCATAGGGATATTCCTAAGGTCAAGTTTGGTCGTATGTCGCTGCGTGACGAAAATGCTGAAAAAAACCTAGTGTTAGGTCTACTTGATAGAAATGTTATATCAGTAGAGGCCGTGCTAGAAGTATTCGGAGAAGACTTTGAAATGGAGCTTGCACGTCTAAGGAGAGAGCAAGAGCTTAGGGACGACGAAGGTATTCTACAGAAGCATGGTCCATTTATTAACCCACTTGTTGAGCTTACTGATATTGATATTGAGCAACTTGACCACGAAACCGAGCAAATGGAAAAGAAGCAAGAGCTTAACATGCAGGTCATGGACAAGGAAATGAAGCAGCAAAAAGAATTCAAGAAGATAGATAACGTAATCAAGAAGCAGGGAAGTAAGAACGGCGGAAAGAAGATTGGTGGACGACCAGCTAATTCCAAGGGGATACCTCAAGCAAAGAAGAGGTCTACAAAGCCCAAAGGAATGGCCTTCTTGCAATATGAGACTGATAAGGCTTCGGCTTCCCGCCTATACACGGCGGTAGAGGAGATTATTACTGGATGTGTTCTGGAGTCTACTGGAAAGAAATACAAGAAGAGTTTGACAAAGGAAGAAAGAACTGGCATAGAGGAGTTGTCATTTGCCGTCTCAAGTTGGCTATCAATCAACGCAGACGTAACTTTAGATATTGTCCAGAAAATAATGTCTCAGGACACCCTGACAGTCGCGTCAGACGTTTTGGAGTCGGAACAAATGTTGTTTAGTTCGTTTATGGAAAACAACATGCGCTCTCCAACTGTGGAGGAACGTAGGGACATAAGAGCCCAGGCTATCGCATTAACATACGTAGAAGAGGAGAATGAAGATGAGCAGGCTCAATAGAGAGAAAATATATAATATGCTTTCGCCGCGCATCTTACAGAAGAAGGCTCGCCGCAATGCGGCTTTTCAGGCAGAGGCGGGCTTGGACCTTCTCCCGCCAGAAATTGACAATGCTGTGGTAAATGAGCCAGAAGTTGCGCGCTCATTGAATGTCCAGCCAGTTATTCCTGAGCCAGTCCATATTAGTCCAAATGAAGGCAAGCCTGCCGTAAATGGCCAGGCAGAAAAATTGGATATTCGCCCAATTGCCAGCCCGCCAGCAGTTGACCCAGGCGTCGGTGCAATACCTTTGATTGAGAAAAAGAAGCCTGGGCGCCCAAAGAAAGATGTTGCCACTAAAAAGTAATCTTGGGTGTATTTACACGTAGAGGTATTTATGGCTCTAGAAAAAGTAAAAATTCTAATTGAAGCTAGAGTTACAGATGGGCCAAAGAGGGCCTTTGCTGGTGTGGTAGATACTCCACAATCAGACCTCCTTTATATGGATTCGCTACTAGTAAGCACTGGCGATAATAAGAATGATGATGTTTTCCTTCCAGACGAAATGTGGAAGGCTCGCCATTCACCACGCCTCAAGCCAGTTGATTGGGAGCACGAAACTGGTTCAGAAGTCTCAGATGAGGACTTCGCCAAGAATCCACGTCAGCCAGTTGCAGGAAACCAAATAATTGGTGTAATGTATAATACCTACGCAGTTGATGACCAACAAAACGTCATTGATGAAGTAAAGGCTTCGGCACCAGACTTTCAAATCCCTTCAAGCTTTCATATCATTGACCAGGCAGTTCTTTACAGGAGTCTATTTCCTAAGCTAACTGCGAAAATTGAGAAGGGTGCCAAGGAAGGAACTTTATTTGTTTCTATGGAGGCGTGGTTCGATAACTACGACTACTTGGTAGGAAATAAGGTTATTGCTAGAAATGAACAGACCGCTTTTTTGGATAGAAATTTGAGAGCTAGAGGCGGCACGGGTTCATACGACAATCTTTCTGTAAAAAGAGTATTGCGCAACTTGGTGTTCGGTGGTAAAGGTATTGTATATCGACCAGCGAATACGAACAGTGTAATTAAGTCCATCACCAGTGCTCCAGTTCAGGCACAAGCTAGTGAAGTGTATAATGAGAAGGCAATCGCTAGTAACATAATTGGTGAGATACATCCCGACGGTAAAGTAATTCAAAAGGAGTTAGTGAAAATGGGAGATGAGAATAAAAACCTACAGCCAGTCGTTCTTGGTGGTCTTACAGTAGAAGACTATAAGGGCGCAGTCGCTAAGGCCGCTCAGCTTGAGCAGTCGAGCACAGCAATGGCTAGCGAAATTGTTAGCCTAAAGGCAAAGGTTGAGGCCGCAGAAAAGAAGGCATCAGAAGACGTTGCCGCTGCAAAGGCTAAGGCCGAAGAAGTAACTAAGAAGCTTGCTGAGGCAGAGGCCAAGCTAGCACAGGCAGCAAAGGATACTCAAGTTGCACAGCGCCGTAGCGTTCTAGCAACCGAGCTAAAGGCTGAGGGTGACAGACTTGAGAAGCTTCTAGCTTCCGCTAAGGAAATGAGCGACGAGTCTTTTGCTTCATTCGTTTCTTCGACTAAGGAACTTCTTGCTGCAACGACCGCAGCTTTGGAAGATTTCAAGAAGAAGAAGGAAGAAGAAGACGACAAGAAGAAAAAGGCCGAGTCTGATGAGGCAGCTAAGGTTGCCGCAGCTAAGGCAGAAGAAGATAAGAAGACTGCCGAAGCAAAGGTTGCTGCTGAAGCAGCCGCTAAGGCCAAGGCCTCAAGTGAAGACGTTGGAATTACAGACCCAAAGATTCTAGAAAAGATTAAGGCGTCTGTGAGTCCATCAGCCGGTGTAGATAGTAATAACAAAGGCGTCGACCTAAAGCTTGCTTTTGGTAGCTTGGCTACTGCGGTCGTTAACGCAAACAAGCGTGACTAAGTAAAATAAAGGAGTAATTACAATGGGACTTGGACCAAATAGACAGATTTTCCACGACAACATCGACTATTCGATGGCAGCAGCCGCAGAGCGCGGTGGCGTCGCGTGCGCTTCTACTACAGCCGGTGAAGTAGAATACAGAGTTGCCCCAACGGGCTCGACAGTTTATCCAATCGGCGTCCTGATGGGCGATATCGAGGATATGAACTATGACCGTCACCCAGAATACCGTCAGCGTAACGTTGATGATATTGGTGCAGTTGTAGGTCTTATTACTGCCGGCGAAATTGAGTCAAACCTTATTGTTGGCAGCCCTTCGCAGGGTCAGCCAGCTTACCTCCACCCATCGGGTTGGATGGGCGCAACCAGACTCACTGACGGACTAAACCCAGCACCACAGGTCGGCCGCTTCCTAAGCGCCAAGAACAGCCTTGGCTATGCCAAGGTTCGTATCGACCTATAATTTAAATAAAATAATAACGGAGGAATAATAAAAATGGGAAATAAGACTAAGGCTAATACCCAGCCAGTAAGATTGACAGACGAACAAATTGCTCTCTTAAGGGCAACTGCTTCGGAGAACGTCGCCGTCGCAACCGCTGCTATGCAGTCGTTTGCTGCTGCTCTAAATGCTCCACTGCGTGAGGGTATTTTTGATGAAGATAACCTAGGCGGAATCTTCCGTAGAGAAGTTCTAGCCCCTGGTGCAACTCCTAACTATCCACTGGACTTTATCCGTCCTGGCACTGAAGATATTGACTTCACTGCTATTACTCTGCCAAAGCAGGGTAGAGTGCCTGAGCGTCACGTTGAAGGTGACGAGCTATGGGTTCCAACCTTTGCGATTGCTAACGCAATTGACTGGTCGCTACGCTATGCTCGTGAGGCGCGCTTCGATGTTGTTGCACGCGCAGTAAGAGTATATCAGATGGGCTTCGTTCGTAAGATTAACGAAGACGGATGGCATACACTTCTAGCTGCTGCTGATAGCCGTGGTCTCGTTGTAGCTGACACTGTTGCTCAGCCGAACCAGTTTACTAAGGAGCTTGTTGCTAAGCTTCAGACCTCTATGACCCGTAACGCGGGTGGTAATGGTCAAGTTGGTAAGCTAACCGACCTGTATACTTCGCTTGAAGCTATGGAGAACATCCGCTCTTGGGATATCTCCGAAATCGACGAAGTAACCCGTCGTGAGATTCTGACAAGCGGCGGAAACAATGTAGCTAGCCTATATAACACCTCTCTACACTTCATGACCGAGTTCGGCGTTGGTCAAGAGTATCAGACTTACCTTGCTACTACACTTGGTCGTAGCGTTGCAGCGGTTGACGCAACTGACGTTCAGTTCTGCGTTGGCTTGGATAGGACTACGAATGACAGCTTCGTTCAGCCTATTCGCGCCGAGCTTCAGACCTTCGAGGCCGGCCCAGAATTCCACCGTCAGCAGCGCGCTGGTATCTACGGTTGGATGGAACACGGTTTCGCAGTTCTCGATAACAGAAGAGTTATCCTCGGAACCTTCTAATCCCTCAAAAGGATTAGCACAAATCAAAAGAGGAGTGAGATTCAATGTCTCACTCCTCTTTTCGTTTCTGGAGGTATAATGTTTGTTTACTTGAAAGAACCTATGGGATGCACTACTCTAGATGGAAAGACTCTGTGTGGAAAGTATTACGCCAGAGGGTCGTTTGGGCCAACGAGTGTAACTAGAGATTTTTTTCATAAAAACAAGGATAGGTTGGAGGAGTTTGAATTTACTTCAGAGTGGTTAAGTAGGAAATTTTCGAAGCAATTCCCAGCCGTATCATTCACCCCTACAACCTTTTGGTTGATTGACTTTAAGACAGTGATTGATATTGCACGCCTAGTCGGTATTGACTACGTATCCAAAGGTAATAGGGAGTATAGTGATATAGAGAAGCGCGCCCTGAGACGCAGCATACTTAGCAAGATAGAAGGTGTAGAATGAGTCTTATTAGTGACATACGAGTAGACATAGGAGATGACAGCGCAGCACCGTCACTAAGTGATGCGCAGCTAATTGCTATTTTACTTAAGGCTGCTCGCCGCTTAAATAGAACGCTCGCCCTTTCTGACCCAATTGTTATTGATGCCACGGGGGCAATTACAAGTAGCGACACTGGCGAAAAAATGCACGACCTAGTATTGCTTCAGGCAGAATGCTTGATTGCAAAGAGAGATTTTAACGAGGAATTAAATTCGGGCGGCGCCGGACTGTTCGTTAAGGACGGTGAGCAGACATTAGACAATAGAGCTAGCTCGGCTGTTCGTCAGAGTTATTTCGATAGCAAGCATGGACCATGCGAGGAGCTTAAGTCAGCAATTTTGGAGTTTAAGCTAGAGAATACTGACGGAAAGTTGATTTGGTAAATGGCAATAGTAGCAAATAACCAGAGCTTTTCTCCAACTGCCTCTGGCACCCCAATTTCTTCACTAGCAAGCCAATTTAGAGAGGCAATGGACTCTGTAATGATAGGCGGCGGAAGAAGTGTAACCTTACACCTACCTCCAGTAAAAATGCCGTGTCCTGTTGGTTGTAGGTTTAATCAGACCTATAACAAATTCATAGGAACAAATGGCCAGCCATGTAGAGCTTGTGGTGGTGACGGATTCCAGTTTGAGCCACGCCAGACAATCTACACCGCAAACATTAGATGGATAACAGAGCCGCTTAATCCAAACTCAGTTGGTGGCCAGGCTACAATCGCGGGCCGCATTTACAATGCAGACGTTAGAACCAAGATGGTAGTGGCTGCACATAATCATATACTGGAGTGCATAGGAGCTGAAATAGACGGCGTGCCAGTTAAGCTAGTTAAAGACCCCGTTGTTACTGGCTTCGGTGGCAACCTCTATTACGTCGTAACCTTTTGGGAAAAGAAAAATACTAAGGTTGAGAGATAATGGCGGGCGTTAAAGTTGAAATTTCTATCGACGACAATAGAAGTTTTATAAAGAAATTAAAAGACGTTGTAGTTAATGCTCTAAAAGACAGGTTCGTCAAAGCGACTACAGAGCGAATGGTTGACGAAGTAGACATGGCCGTCAGGCAAACTAGAGTTGAATTTATTCCTAGTAACGATGAGGCTGCCGAGCTTGGTGTTGGTGAGGGTGGAAAGTTCTCAAAGAAAATTGACGATGCCTGGGAAGGTCTATTGGCTAGTGCTGGAAAGGCCACACAAGTTAGTTTTAAGAGGAGTAGTGCTAATGGCCAAATAGGACAGATGACCGTCACTGTTGATTGGGAAGCTTTCTTTGAGCTAGAAGATTCCAAGATTGATGCCAGTGATAGTGATATTGGTGAAATACCTTGGATGAAGTGGTATATTGATGGAGAGGTAATTTCGGGCAGCCGATTCTTGGCTGGTAAATTTTCATTCCCACCTTCAAGAACCGGAGCCGGTATTATGGTTACAGGAAGTCTATGGAGAATGCCTCCACACCCAATAGGACCAATGGAATTAACTGAAAGAATAACAACTAAGTTAACTAAGTTGGCAGAGAAAATAGCAAAGGGACGTTAATGGCTTCAATGGGAAGAAAGGCTCTAGTAAAATCAAATCTAGAATATTGGCTCAACAATAAGCTGTTGACGCACGGTCTCTACGTAAACATTCCTTCTGGCGACGCTGATATTTACGGCCACGACCTTAGTAGATTAGTAAGCTTCTCTGATGGAGCTATGACTAGTGGAACTGTATACCAGAGCGCATTTAAAAACTGGGTCTATGAAAGTGGAATTATTCCAGCAGAGAGCGGCCTAACCCCTCCTGTCGTTTGTAGCGGAGTTTATGTAAATGGAATTTTCCGCGCCAAAGATTCAAACTCTCCACTATACAGCGCTGCTCATGCTCACAGCATAGATTACCCAAATGGTAGAGTTATTTTTAATAATGTAATATCTGGAACAGTCCAGGCCCAATTCTCACATAAGACGGTCGGAGTGCATCAGGCCACAGAAAAGAATAACGAAAATAAGGCACTGCTAATAGAGACTGCATTTAAAGACAACCCACAGGCTAGTGGGTCAGACATTTACCCAAGTTCAAAATCTAGGACTTTGCCATCTGTGTTCATAGACATAATAGACCGCCGCAGCAAAGGATATGAGCTTGGTTCCGCTAGCCTAGTGTCCGAATTTTTTGGTGTATTCCATATATGGTCGAGGGACGACTTCGTTCAGGACCTCATAGAAGACATTTTGACAGATGCGCAACACAGTGTTATATTAGGAATTAACTTTAACGATGCGCCGTATCCTCTAAACTATAAGGGTGATACGAACAGTCAATTTGAAAGCTATGACACATATTCTAACGTCCACCACTCATACTTCTGGAGAAGAATATATTTGGACGAAGTTAGAGCAAAAAAAGACCAGCCTTTGTTCGAAGTAGAACGAGGCAGGGCAGAATTCAGAGTAAAGGTGTATCCAAACTTCTAGGGTCGCCGACTCTTGGTGTATTTATAGTAGTAACTAGCCCAACCAGGGAGGATTAAGATGCCAAATAACAGAGTATTCTATGCCATTCACTCTGTCGCGTTCAAGCAGAATGGAACAACTCCAACTAACGAAATCGTACCCATCCGTGCCGGTAGAGACGTTGCACCGTCTGGCCGCTGGGAAGTTGGTAGAGGTGTTCAATCCGTAGGTATGACCACGACTTTTAACTTTGAGCAAGTGTTCGAGCTTGGTCAGATTGAAACCTATGAGTTCGTTGAACTTGAACCAGAAATTGAATTTACTGTAGAGAAGGTTCTTGACGGAACCAAGCCTCTATACTTCATGACTACTGGTCCTCGTGGAGCAACCAGTCTAACCAACCGGACCGCGTCATATAAGGTTGACGTTGCCGTTCCTATCTATAGTGACACTAAGACCCGCGCGACTGGCTTGCCAATCTCGATGGTTCTAGGCTCAGGTATGTTCCTAAGCTCGCTAAACTATACCTTCCCTGTGGACGGTAACTTTACCGAGTCTGTAACTCTTATTGGAAACGATAAGATTTGGGCTGACTATGAGCTAGGTGGAGACCCATATCCTCAAGAGGCCGCTGGTCACACTATTACTCCTACTGCATCGTCCCCTCTAGGCTTCCCAAGCGGATATAACCCACAGTGGAACTCTGACCCACAGCTAGGCGTTGGTGCGTTCACAACTGCTATTGGTGAAGATGCTACTATCCTTGGTAGTGGTGTTCAGCGTAGAGAGAGCTTTGACTTGGCTTGTTCGCGTCTACCAACCGAAATTCCAGGCGTAAGTGCATCTGGAACTCTAGGAAGCCTAAAGGAACACATTCAGTCGATTACGGTATCTACTGACCTTGGTAGAGAAGATATCTTCGAGCTTGGCAAGAAGCGTCCATTCTTCAAGTTCGTAACCTTCCCAATCGAAGTAACTTGCGCAATCGAGGCTATTACCTCACAGGGTGACTTGATTGACGCCGTGTCGAAAGAACCTGCCGCTTGCGTGCGTGAGCAGAACACTGCTAACCAGGCGATTAAGCTTTGCTTGTGCGAAGGACTAGTAATCGACCTTGGCGGAAAGAACCGTCTACAGAGTATTGACTGGAGCGGTGGCGAGGCTGGTGGCGATAACGTTTCTATCACTTACAACTACCAGAATTTCAACGACCTGACTATTACGCATAGCACCTTCTCGTAAGGAAGGAATAAGGTTGTTAGACGAAGTGGGGCGCGCTATACTTGTGGCGTGCCCTATTTCTATTTAGAGAGGAATGGTTGATGTTTCCACACGAAGTTGACAAGCATATTGACAAAATCGGGTGGGGTAAGAAATACGTTAGGGTTAAGAATAAAAATCTTGACGACGTATATCTAATAATTAAAACTCCAGACTTAAGAGACCGCAACTGGATTAATTTTATCTATGATGATTCATTCAAACAGGCTAAAGAGGCCGGTGTTCTATCAGAAGAGGAATTAAGAAAAGAGCTAGAACTTAGAGGTATCTGGACGCCCACCCAAGAAGAACAGATTGACTTTTTAAAGTCCAAACTGGAAGACATGGACAAGACTCTCGCTGACTGTAGCGAGGGCAGTAGGGAGTGGAGGCGTTTTAACAAATCACGCGCGGCCCTAGAAAAAAAGCTGAATGAACTTGTGACCGAGAGGCAGGACAGATTATCTGTCTGCGCTGAGCGGTGGGCCGAAGTTAATAGAATGTATGCCCTAGTATTTTGTTCAACACTAAACGATGAAGAAAAACGCTACTGGAATACATGGAAGGACTTTGAGCAGGAGAGTGATTTTGATTTAATCACCAATATAACATTGGAAATAAATAACAACAGATTCCTGCAAGAGAAGGACCTGCGCCAAATTGCGCGCTCGCCATCATGGCGATTTAAATGGAACGGCTCCAAAAGCTGCGGCGCATTATTCGGCCGCCCACTTATTGAGCTTGATTTGGAGCAACAAGCGCTTCTGTACTGGAGCCAGGTTTATGATTCCGCCTATGAAGCTTATGAACGTCCATCGGACGAAATTATTGCTGATGACGAAAAGCTAGACAAGTGGTTCGAGGAACAAAGCAAGAAGAGAAAAGAAAAGGACAAGAAGAAAAAAGAAGAGGGTCCACTAGGTCTATCGAAGAAGGTAAGTAGGCACGGCGAAGTATTCGTAGTGGTAGGAGAAGAGATTAGGCCAACCAACGGAGAAATAATTAAAGCAAAGACAGTTCAACAAGTAGCAGAACTAAACTCTCCTTCTATTCAGTCGTGGAAGAATAGGCAGATGGAGAGAGTTAAGGAAAAGGGAGTAATAGACGAGAAGGAATTGAGACCACGAGGAGACAGAGAGAGTAGAGGCGTTATTGGTGCAACGGATGCCGTTGTGGGAAAGATGCGCAGGGGGCAGAACGGAACAACTAGAGATATAACCTCTAGACACCCTGGCGGAACATTATAAGGAGAAAAAATGAGACTCGGTAAACATCTGGAAGAGAAGAAGGACAACTGGCACGTAGCTTCGAAAAAGAAGTTAGGAAGGGCCATCGAACACAAGATTAAAAGAATCTATGTCGGTATTCTTGATGCTCTTGACAAAGAAGTCATTTCGGGTAACATAACTAAAGAAGTGTCTTCTAGGATGAGGTCCAGGATTTTAAACATCGCTAACGACCAAGTAAGACATGTCCAGTTGGAGATGGAAAAGTATAACGTGGAGTTTAGGCCGTATCACATTAGGTTTGAGAATCCTTTCGATTCTCAGGAAGCAATTTAAAGGAACAAATAATGGAAGCTAGAATTTTTAAGACCAAAAACAAGGCCGGCGAAGAAGTAGTGTTGAAGTTTATTCGCCCAACCCAAGTTATTCTATCCAAGGCTGATTTGAAGTCAAAGGAAGCCTATTCAAATGCCTTCCGGAAGGGTCTATTGACCAATGCCGAAGTTATTAAGTATCTAAGGGAACGTGATATCTGGACCACAGAGATGGAAGAAGAGACCATGGAGTTGAGGGTCAAAATTAATGACCTAGAAGAGAAACTTAAAGACCAGTCTCTATCAAATGAAGACGGAATGGCCGTTGTGGATGAGATTAAGATGGCAAGGGCTAAGCTAGCAGACCATAATGCTAACATTAGAAGTATTGCAGATAATACCTGCGAATCAAATGCAGCAGAAGCTCGCAATCAATTCCTTGCAGCTAGTTGTGTTGTGAATGCCAAGAGCGGTGTAAAAGTATTCAAGGATATTGATGATTTCTTGTCACGCCTCGACGAACCTCTAACTATTGACGCATACAGAGAAGCTGTTATTTCAAACCTTGAAGACCAGCTAAATGTATCGCTACCATCAGACCTTACTTCTCACTATCCAGAAAACAAATGGACCAGCGAGAGAAAAGCAAGGGCTGAGGTAGAGGCTGAAGCAGCGGAAGCTGAAAAGGCAGAAGTGGTAGAGGTTGCGCCTGAGCAGGCCGAGAAGAAGTCACGCAAAAAGGGTTCTGTTACTTTATAAGTAGAGCAATCTACAGGGATTAAGCAAAGGCCATGAGGAAAGTGGGACATACCCACTCCATGGCCTTTCTGTCTTTATAGGTGAAAAATGCCTCCAGTAGATGTAGACGTTCGCCTCGGCATAAACTTATCACCAGAGAGTATCAGAAAAGTTCAATCTGATATCAATGCCGCTATACGCGTATTGAATCCAGAACTAAACATCTCACTGGAGGGCCTACAAGAGCTTGCCAATGACGGTCTAGACCTTCCTGTAAATCTAAGCGTTTTCCCTGGCAGCGTAAAGCATTTGCGCCAGGCTATCGAAAATGCTACCGAAATTAGACTAAATAAAATTGGAGTAACTGCTAGAGCAAAGCAGGCTCTAAAGGACGAAATCGAAAGCGCATTAGTTGACCTTCAAAGTCTATCAAATTCTCCTAGTAGGAGCTTTGGTGGATTTCAAACTGCTTCTGATGTAACCTCAAGTCCAGAGGGCGGTAGCGAAAATGACAAGGCTATTGAAGCTGCGAAGACAAAACTTGCAGCTTTACTAAATCAGCGTGCAAATATCGCAGCGTTGGAAGTTAAGAGCGCGGCTGATGCTTTGTCTGGAGAAAAGAAGCTAGAAAATGCACAAGATTCTTATATCCAACAGCTAATCAAGAGGGCTGCGGATTCTTCAGTTCAAGGACAAAAGCAGGAAGAGGCGCAAAACTCTTACCTAAAGCAACTATTTAAGAGAGCGGCCGATGTTGTGGTTCAAAACCACAAGCAAGAAGAGGCAATAGATGATTACATCCAGAAGCTAAAGGATAGAACAAAGGCCATTGCGGACGAAAAGCTTGGTAGAGAAAATAAGTCTCTAGAGAAACTAGCCAATGAGCTAAACGAGCAGACTGGCGCAATTGCAAAGGGAGTGAAGACCCAGGAAGACCTAAATAAAGTAATCGCCCGGCGCGTAAAGGACGCCCAGGCAGAGGGTAAACTACCAACCAAAGAGAATACTTTCCGCGGCCCAAATAGTGGCAAAGCTCTACCGCAAGTAGGTGGAATTGGAGATATTCAAAAGTTCGCCGCCAACCTAAATACTCGCCAACTTGAAGTCTTTAATAGAATTATCAATCAAAGTATTACTCTTACAAAAAATGCTGCTGGCTCGCAAGATACCTTCGGTGGCGCCGTAAGGAGAGCAGACTCTCTAATTCAAAAATACGATATCTCGCTAAATGCCGCTCAAAGAAGCGCATTTGAGTTCGGCGTATCTGCTACTAACGCAGCCCAGCGTCTATTGGCTTGGGCTACACCAGCGACATTTATTTTTAGCGCCCTAAGCTCTTTGCGCGCAGCAACAAATGAAATTATCGCACTAGACAGAGAAGCTCGTCGTTTGACGTTCTTTGACCCAAAGACATCCACGAAAATCATCAAGGGCGTAATTTCGTTCGGTGAGGCTGCGAAAATATCGCAAGAGAATATGAAATTGATTATTGGGACAGCAAAGGAAGCTGGCCTATCAATTGAGAAAATCACAGAGGCTTTCCTGGTTTCAGCTAGAACTGGCCAGCCATTTATTACCACTACACAGGGCTTGGCAGGAGGCGCTGAAAAGGTAGCTTCTAGCTTCGTTAAGACAGTTAATACTCTAGTTAGGTTCGAGGCTGGAGCATTGTCGGCCGAAGAAGCTGCTACTGGCCTAAATGCTATTTTGAACCAGTTTGGTATAAATGATGAGGTATTTAAGAACCTTGGCGCTGTAGAAAATATAGGAGCCGTCCTAGCGGCCGTGGCCGACGAAAGCTCGTTCAGCGTATCTCAGTTGATTGATGCTACAACTCGTCTAGGCGCTACATTTAGCAACCTACAGGGAATCGACTTTGCTCAGGCTATTAACCTAGTCGGTGTTGCTGCCGATGCTACTGGTGCCAGCGCTGAGCGTCTAGGAACTCTATTCAGACAGCTAGGAACTCTGTCTATTCAAAATGCCGATAAGATTAAAGAGCTTACTGGTATTGAAATTATCGGAGCAGAAGGAGCCGTTGACTTCCAGGCTTCGCTAGATGTCTTGAGGCAAATTTCTAGATTGGGTCCAGAGGCCGCTGACCAGTTGGCCCGCCTAATATTTGACCGTAGAAACTTGGCAGACGGCCAAGCTCTAGCCGCATCCGTCTCTACACTAGACCAGAAGCTTGGTAATCTATCTACCAACCAAGCCAAGATTGATTATGTCGCAGAAGCGGCAGCCAGAGCCTTTCTAAAGGAAAAGTTTGAGGCTCAGGGCCTAGAAGCTTCTATTACAAGTCTATCTAATAAGTTTACTGAACTAACAAACAATACTGGAATTCAATCGTTCCTAAAGTTGACAGTTTCAGGAGTTACTTCACTAGTAAATGGATTTAATAAACTAGTTAGTGTATTGGAGGCTATTGGTCCGGCTATACTAGCCATCGGCTTGTCAAAACTAGCTCCACTGGTGAAGGCTGGCCTACAGGGAGTATTGCTTGGCGCAACATCTAAGATAGGAACAGCTGCAAGTAGGGGTGCGGTATCAGACCTATTGGGGAATAAAGAAACTGCCTCCGATGGAATTAAAAGGGCGCAGGACGAAGGTCTTATTTCGGAAGAAAAGGCAAGCAAGCTACAGCTTGATAGAGTAAAGCTAGCAACACAGGAACTTACTCTTAGAAACAATATCGGGTTAGCACAAAATAAACTAAATGACTTAAGAGGCCGGGTCGTAAGAGACCTTAAGGCAGAACAGAATGCTCTTAATGATGTTACTGATAAACAGAAAGAATATACAAAGTTTATCAAGGAAGAGGATAAAGCTAGAAAGAATCTGTCTAGGCAGATAACTGGTCAGGGCAGATTATTAAGGGCAGCCGGTGGCGCGACTCTCGCGGCCGGGGCAGTTGGTGGCACATTCCTAGCCGACGCAGTAAGAAAGTCATTTAAGGGAGATGGAAAGGACGTTGTAGCCAATGCTGTTGGTGAAGGTCTAGGCGCTGCTATTGAAGGAGGTATTGCTGGAGCCCTTACTGGATTTGCCGTAGGCGGCCCCATAGGTCTGGCAGTCGGTGCAATCGGCGGAAGTGTGTTGGCTAGAGTTAGTGCGTTTAGCGCAGCCATAGAGCAAACCTTGAGCGAGCAGGCTAATAAAAACTTGGCCCAACTTGCATTTAACGAAGCCGCCGAAAAGCAGGCCAAGGTTAACGCTGCGCGTAGAGCTAAAGAAGATATTGCATCGGCAAGCCGCACAGCAGAAGCCCAGAAGCTCATAGGCCTAACAAGGCAACTAGAAGACATTTCGTCCGAACTTGAGGCGAATGCAAATAATGAAGAAAAGGAGAAGATTCTTCTTGAGAGACAGACTGAGAAGTTAATTGAAATTGAAAATTTCCGCGCCGAAATTGGAAAGAAGGCCCTTTCTGTTGACAAGGAGCGCGAGAAAGTCCTTCGCAATATCGCTTCAATTAGAAAGGAAGAAACTAGATTCCTTTCTTCAATTGAGATATTTGAATCAACACTAGACGGCCTAGCAGACACGAAGAGACAAGCAGAATTCCAACTAGTTATCAATGAGGCGTCATTTGGTCGCCAACTAGATAATTTAGGAAGGGAGATTTCTAAACAAAGAGAATTCAAGAGTTTTCTTATAGAAATCAATGCAAATAGGAGTGAGGTTGATAAGGTCGAAAAGGACATCGAAGCTCTACGCGACAAAGAGTTTAAGCTACGTGCGGAAAATGAAAAGAAGATTTTGGCTCTACGCAGAGATGTCGTAGATAGAGCAACTGATGATACTCAGCAGCAAATTTCTGCGTGGGAAGCCGCCGCTCAGTCTGTAGTTGGTGCGTTTGCTGAAGCCGTCGGCTCGCAAAGCGAACTAAGTTCATTAATTCTTTCTCAGGCGGATGCGGCAAGCGAAGTTATAGCCAATAGAGCAAATGAAGTTGCCTCGTTACTTGAGGCTCGCGGCGCAAGCGTTGAAACTCGTATCGCCTCTGCTCGTAGAGACGCCCAGAGACAAATTGCTGAAGTAAATAGAATTGGCGCCCGCTCCCTTGGTGTTTTGCGCTCTGGCGGCGCCGAGTCGTTTAAGAGTGGAGATGAGCTAGCCAAGGCAGCAAGTCAACTTACAAAGATTATGGGAGAAGCGGCACGTCTAGGAAATGCAAAGGCTTTTGACGAAGAGAAGAAGACCTTTAACCTAGAACTTTCACTACTAAGGCAGAGGGCTGAAGAAGAAAATACTCTATTTGGTCTAAGGATTCAGCAGACAAAGGCCGAGATTGATATTAGGCGCCGCGTGTTGTCTGAGGAACTTTCTGTTATTCAAGGAAGGATTAGTAGCGAAAGAGAGCTAAATAATCTAAAGAACGAACAACAAAGAGAGTTTGGTCGCATTCTTCTTCAGGGGCCCGAAGAATTCTTGGCTGTTGCCAAAGACATTAAGAATGCTCGCAACTTTTTTAAGGGCGTAGGAAACGTTAACAAGAAGGGCTTGGAGACAATTTCCAATAGGTCTCAGGGCGCTCGTCAAACTAACCAATTTGCTGGACTACAAAGTGTAGTTAAGGGCCTGGAGGCTCTAACTAAAATTGGTGGAAGCGAAGTAATTAGTGGAACAAGTAACGCTCAGTTACAAGAAATCTTTGAAAAGATTCAGGCCCGCTCTCCAGAGGATTTGCTCAAGGACATTGAAAAGCAACGCCAGGAACTTGAGGGTCAAACTTCTCTACAAAAGGCCCTAAAAGAGAGACAGGAAAGATTGGCTGTGTTGGCCGAAACTGAAGCCACTCTTTCTTCAGCGCAACTTAGGATTAACCAAGAAGCTAACAATGCAGCTATCCAGCAAAGGGACGCCCTGTTGTTAACTGCTCGTGAATCACTAAGTGTTCAAAAGAAGCACCTACAAGAACTTGTTAATCTACAAGCCGTACAAAACAACAAGGCTCTAGACGAAATAGTTAAGCAACTTGGTAGTTTCGGACAGATTAGAGTTAATCCTGATACTAGCCAGGCTGAATTTGTGCAATCTATTGGTGCGCAAATGGATGCAGGTGCAGAGGAAATAATCTCCAAAGGAATTGCTGCATTCCAAAAAGTAAAAGAGGAAAATGACCGCCTGGCTACATTCCAGAGAGGCTTAGCGGATAATACAGCCAAAATTACTGAGATTTACAAAGCTTCCGAGGCTGCTGTTGGTAGATTCAATTCTGCTTTCTTGGAGACTGCTGGCATTCTGACTTCAAATAACGACAAGCTAAAGCAAGATGCGTCTGGAGTTCAAGATGTCGCCGGAACTTCTGTATTTAATGGAATTGGAGGTGGAGCAGACTTAATAAAGAAAATCGAGAGTTCACTTACCCCACTAATAAGTAGCGGTGGAAACTTGAGAGGCTTAAAGGTTTCTGGTGAAGGAATTAGGGATGCAAACCTTCGTGGAACAAGTTCTAATATTGGAAATAGAGCCTCTCGTCGTCTACTTGAGTCAGATGAAATTTCTGGAGGCTTAGAGTCTTCCTTCAGAGACCTACTTGGTGGAGATTCTCAATTTATTAAGAGTATAAAGGAACTCAGAGGAACGGGAGCGAGGGGAGCTAGAAACTTGGACCCAGATAGGGTTAGGGAACTATTGAGTCAGGCAGGACTTAGTGGAGTCGCTAGCGATGTAGATACTAGGGGTGAGGCAGTCCAGCTAGTTGATAAGTTAGTTAAGTTTGCAGATGAATTAAACAAAACTCCAGATAAGCTCTCTGAACGAGCAACCACTATTCTAAGAGACTTGCTTGCTACTGAAATAAAGCAAGGTTTTGCCAATATTGGAGATGTATTAGCCGCCAGAAGAAATCCAGTAAATGCAAGAGAGGGTGCTGCTGCCGACGCCGCAAGCACAGACGTTGATATATTTAGTGAAAATAATGCAACTGAATTTGGAAAGAAGTTTTCAGAAGTGGTAGCTAAGGAGCTAGAAGGTGCTTTCGTTGAAATGGTAGAGACTGTTGGTAACGCAACAATTAGAAATCTAGCTGTTAGTTATGAAGGCATATTTACGAAGGTCCAGGGACTTGAAATTAAGGTGCCGGCGCTGGAAGTGAACATAAATGGAGCAGTTCGCAATATTATTGATGGAGAAAGATTCCTAGTACGGTTAACGGAGACCTTAGCCGGCAGCGGCGTTTCCGAACAACAGATTAAGGATATAAAGGAACGCGTTGCAGAGATGGTGAATGTCATGGTAAGGTCTGGACAGTTAACACCAGACATAAGAGAGTAAAATGGCAGCTTCAGTAGTAGCACTAACAGGAATATATGAATCAAACTTTCCAACTTGGGGTCGTTGCTTCTGGCAAGCCCCAACTGATGGCGCCGTATTCCTCGCGCATACTTCTGGAAATAACGAAGTTGACTACGTTTATTCATTAGACGATGGAGTTACATGGTCTAATCCACAACACCTGTTCGCTTGCGATGACCTTGTATTGGATAATAATTTCGATGTCATAATGGACCCACGCGGCCATATCCATTCAACCTTCAAATATAGAGGTTCTGGATGTTATCAGTTTACTGGTCGCGTTCCTGGAGTGGGCTGGGACAATGCTAGCGGTTTAGGTCCAGTTGGATATTGTCTAACTACGGATGGCTCAAGCTCCTCTAATGGATTCCATGGCTCGCTATTTATGAGCGAGGGGAAAATTGGAATCTTTGGAGACCCAGTTATTGCATTTCCTGCCGTCCGCATTGTAGCCAAAAAGGCTGACCAAGAAATAGAAGCTTGGTGGCTATCTCATCCATTTAATGGATATCCTATTATTCACAGCGGAGTAGTAGCTCCAGGTCAAGGACTTAGTACCTCTGCTCCAAAGGCAGGCCCGCTAGGTGGCTATCCAATAACTACCGATGCCGGCCAACTCGGTGGCCAGTCAATAATCTTCAATGTCAATAATGAATATATTTCAAATATAAATAATGTCAATGGTAATTGGCAGGAAATGTCTACCGTTCCTATCGTTTCCGACGTAAACCACGAAGACCCAGGCGGCAGTGGCCTACTGCCATTCGGTCCACAAATGGCCTTTTGTAGTGGTTTGGCAAAACTAAATCCAATTCTAGTCTCGTCTGCATCTGGACTTGAGATGTATACCACCTATGCAGAGGCGGCTGGAGATGGTGCGGGATTTGTCAGAGTAGATAGCACTGCTACGTATTTTAACGCACTAGGAAGAAAAAGGCGCGCGCCAAAAGGCATACCCCTAGGCGCCCACATACCATCTGGACAGGTCTACGGCATTAATGGAATGGGCTTGCGCGGCAGCGGAACTCTAGTTGATATGTCGTTTACCAACTCTTCAAACACACTTAATATATACTACTTAGCTCATAATGCTTTGGGACTACAGTGCGTTAATAGAATTCAATGCAGAATGCAAAGAGAGAACAGTTCTACTACAACTGAAACGCAATACGACTTCAGTTCTCTATCTCATCCTGTAAGCGGAGTTAGGGAATTTGCTCCCGCCACCTCTCAGCATACTGGCGGAAAGGAAAATACTGCCCACTGGAAAAACTTTAAGGTTTTGCGCCACCCAACTGGACCTGGCATTGGAGTTAATAAAAAGGAATTGGTTTGCACGATTGGCTCACAGGCAGTATATCCGTCTGGATTCAATTTTGTGGTCTGGGACTATAATCAGTCTGTTAAGGCAACCGAAGCCTTTAGTTACCCAATGTATGACTACGATTACGTGGCAACTAGCGGCCAGCCAGTAAGTGGTTTTGGTGGAATTCTTAGAACTCTAAAAGTAACCACTCCAGATAGGGCATTTGATAGAAACAATAATACTGACGCTGTAATAAACAGCGGAAGCTCTCTAACTATTAGCTTTCCACAGCCAACGCTTCTTACTCGCGTTGAACTCCAGACTTTTGGCTCTAGCACTTCAAATAGGTTCCCAGGAGCAATAATCTCTGGGTCTATGGACGATGTAAATTGGTATCACGTCCACACTATGGGAAGTGGCCATACAAGCACTCATATTAAACTTTCGGCAGAAAACCCACAGGGTTCTGACGTTAGCGAAAGAATCGCGCCATGGGTTGCGAAATATCTAAAGTTTGATTTTAGGCAATCACAAAAGAAAGTTACTACAAATTACCTATTAACTGAACTTAGACTATTTGGTCCTGGTCAACTAAAGGGACGTTGGCCTACAAGCACCAATCCAACGCAGACGATTATTAGACCGGAAGGAAGTAGGTCTACGGAACGCTTTAGGCACTATGAAGGAAGTTTGCCAAACTCCGACTGGAGAACTTATGGAGACTTCACATGGGGAGTTAGAGCAAGCGGAGATTGGAGTAAGACAATCTCGTTACCAAATAGACCTAATCCACAAAATGGACTAGTGGCCAGTGGCCTATTTACCGGAGACTCTAATGGTAATGGAGATGGATTCTCTCTAAAATCAAATGACTGCACTCCAGTAAATAGTTCTGGTATAGTTCAGGTAAATTTAAACGTATCAATAACCGAAACAAGCTCAAGTGGAGTTCTTGGTAGGAGAACTATATCTTTTGACTACAGGACTGACTTTGCTGGTTCGGACGACAAATGTGATGTCTATGTGTCGTCCTTTGGAGACACCACAGAAGGGGCGTTAATTAGGAAATTAAATACTCCCAACTTGGACTGGACCAATGTGGCCTTTGATGTCGGCGCCGGAGAGTCGACGTTAAAGTGGATTTATACTCGCGGCGCTACTTCTGGAAGTCTCGTTGGCAATACTGCACAGGTATGGATTGATAACGTAATTGGATTAAATGGTCCAGCCCAGCCATCAATTGGAGGGTTCCTAAACGGCAGCCACGCCGCGCTGACTGGTGTAATACATGGCTTTATGAACGCCAAGGGCTTTACGCAAATCCACGCATACATGAGCGGCGCGGCACTAAGTTCTACAGTCCACGGAGTTCTAGACGCGTCTCCAATCGAAAGTGGCGTAATCCACGGCTATATGTCGGCAGGAATGAAGGAGTCAGTTCACGGCTATATGTTCGGTGAGGGAACCGATATAACCTCTTCTATTCATGGAGTTTTCGGAAGCAGTATTCCTAATAGCGGTTCATCAGTCCATGCCTTTATGCTTGGTGAAGGAGAAAGTAATAGAATTCACGGCTTCCTAATGAGTCAGTCTGGAAGTTATGGTTCTATCTATAGCTATATTAATGCAGACGACCTCAGTTCTATAATTTATGGCTATATGGACACTTATGGCCTACCAAGCGGAAGTATTCACGGATACCTAGACGGCCGCAATGCCAATAGCTTTATCTATGGATACATGGGAAATAACGCACTGGCTCCATCTGGAGGCGGCACTATTGCGGGTGGCCCTGGTGGCCTTGGTGGCTCTACAAGTGGAGTTAGTCCAACAAACTGGATGTATGGCTACCTGAAGGGAGAAGCCGCAACTCAGTTTATTCACGCATACCTAGAAGGTCCCGCTGGCCAGATTGGCGCCATTAACGGCTACTTGCCAGTCGGAGATAATGTCTCAATTCACGGATTCCTATCAGCGGCAACTGGAATAAATAGCAGTATTCATAGCATTGCTTCTGGAGTAGACTTCTCATCAGTTTCAATTAAAGGTTATATGTATGGAGTAAGTGGCGTAGCTACCTCGTCCGTTTATAGCTATCTTGCCGGAGTATTGACACCAAGTGGGGATATTTACGGATTTATAATAGGAATACCAGAAGGAGTAACTTCCTCTGGAGCTTGCTATCATCACGGCTCGATTCCTCTTCCTGTTGTGACTCCTGCCGTTATTCCTACTATCTTCTACAATACTTAAGGTGACTAATGGCTAATTTTAATGCTGGCACAAGAATGTTCTATACTAGGCAGTCTGACGGACTGTCCTATTGCTTTAGTCCAGTGCCACTTGTGGCAGAAAGCAAGGAGTATGTTCGCATAGCCAATGACAGCACAACGCTTGCTGTTATTACCAATTTAACTTTTAATGGAACCCTTCTTCCTACTCTTCCTGCGCTTAGCGGAGTTGACCCCGACGCAAGTTGTCTAGAGCTATTGGATAGAAAGAGTGACCAGCTAGCCTTTGCGTTGAGCGAGGACCGCGGAAGTCTAGTTGTTGTAGATGGTTCTGGATACACTGTATTTAATGCGCGCCCAAGAGTCGTAAGCCTAGACTTTGATGAGTCTCAGATGGTTAACCATCGTAAGTATCAGATTGTCTTTGAGATTGAAAGCGACTTTGGTGAAAATAGAATTAAAGACTACCAGGAGAGTTGGTCATTTCAATATCAAGAGGATGATACTGTCGCTGTCAGTCATACTATTAATACCGTTGGTATCCATGATGCCACCGCAGGATATTCCGCACTACAAAGCGCCCGCACATACGCGCGCGCAAGAGCCAATTCAGTAGACGCTAGCCATGGTGGATTTCATAAGTCTCCTTATGTAACATCCTTAGTAGATATAGATAATTTCAGTGCCTTTAATCACACGCGTTCTGAAAACTCAAATATTTCTGCGGGTTCTTACGAAATCTCAGAAGCATGGATTATGGCTTCTGGTAGTTACAAAGATGATAGAACTCTTGACCAAACTTGGGAGCGTGGAGACCTTGGATTAGTAGAGTCTCTCGCAATAAATGGAACAGTTCAAGGCTATGGCGACACAACTTTTGATAAACTAGCCAATGCTCAGGATGGCTTCGATAACTTCGTAGCCCCGCAAATTGGTTTTTATACATCAAACTCAATCACCTCTCGCAGCCTTTCTAAGAATAGATTCGCCGGCACATTAAACTACAGTATGTCCACTATCCCAAGTGTCGCTGGTGTTGAGCATATCGAGAGTAGGTCAGTTTCTCGTAGCATTGAAAGGAACGAAGACGGCTCGGTAACACAGAGCGTTACTACTAGTGCAAGCTTGCGCCAGGGCAGCCCTTCTGGAGTTGACGCGCTAACCAATTGGGTGTGGAGTAATAACTATCCTATTGATTTTGCAGAGCCGCAATTTTCGGCCTCACTGTCTGGAAATATAGAATCAATAAGCGTCCAAAGGGACGAGGTTGCAAAATCTCTATCACTATCAAGAACTTTCAGAGACCAAAACACCTTTAACTGGCGTGAGGAGTGGGAGGTAAGTAGAGAGCAGAATACTGACTCATCACTAGTTTCGGTAAGTATTGATGGAACAGTGTTCGGTTTGGCTCAGGAGAGCGGAACAAAAACAGAAGTAAGATTTAATGCAGCTAGTGGTGCATTTTATGGAACCGTATATCCTGCAATACGTTCTAGAGTTCTTCCAATTATTCCAAGTGGTTACTGTGTAGGAACAAACTCTGTATCATCAACTCTAGGATTTAATAGACTTGGTGGTATCATCACTTACTCGGAGACTTACGACAGTCGTTTCCGCACAAGTAATCCAAATATTAGAGATGAGCAGGTTGACGTAAGTTTTGCTGGTGCGGCTGAAGTTGTGGCCGAAATTCCAATCCCAGGCAAGGCTGATGGTCCAATACTTCAGGCTATTGAAACTGTAACTGGTTTGCAGAAGAATCTTCGCATTCAGTATACAATGGCACCTTCTGGCTCAGTATGTTCTCAGGCCACAGCAGTAAGTAACTTACTTCTATCGGCAGCCCTTGCGGAAAGTAATATTTTGGTCAACAATACTCCTTCAGACGATGCGCGTGGAGAGAGGCCAGAAAGCTCACAGAGAGTATTTAAAATAGAAGACCAGTATAGTTGGAACAGACAAACAATGGTATTCCAGAGAAGCGTAGCTTGGAAATATAAATAAATGACAGTTCAATCAATAGGCTTGGAAAATGGTCCATCAATGTTTTTGGGCAGTTACGTTAAGCACGTATCTGCTGCTCTAGGCTTAGCCAGTGGGCCAAGCACCTGCACTGTTGCGGTAGTTGAAGATACGCCAAATGGTGTAACATTCCAAGAGCCTAGACTTGGTAAGTTTTACGAACTAGAAGTGGGAACCAACTTTACATTCGGTGGCATAGTTACCAAGTATGACAGAGATGTAAGGAATGTGTCAGGTCGCGCTATAACTCTAAATATGAGCGACCCGCGCGAGATTATGCGCTCCATACCAATGATTTTAGCTCCTGGTTATAGGAATGTTGCAGGAATAATTGCTAATACAAATTCCTCGTGCATAGACGTTTTCGGAGCCTATGATGACTTTGATATAACTGGTCTCAACCTTTCTGGCTGGAACCAAGCTGGAGTTGAAGTAAGTAGGATTATAAGGGCCTTTCATGGCGGCGATATTATTATTGGTGGTGCGATAGTCTATCCAGTTGGTCAACTTACAGCTAAGGCTTTTGGAGAAGTATACAGATTTAACTTTAGTGAGGTAGAAAGTAGAATTGATGGAAGTGTTAGAATTAATTCCAACCTCCTGTCCGTAGCGGACTTCTGTCAAGAATTAGCTTCCAGAAATGCATTTGATTGGTATGTGGAAAGCAATAGAGCTTCCGACAATGTAATTGATGTTACTATAAAGCCAATTGACCGCAAGAATGATAATGTCGATATCGGCCTGTCCGATTTCTTGACTGATAACTCTGGTTATATCATGTCTGCGCGCAGTGGAGTGGAGCTACGCAATGACATCGCTATCACTTGTTTGCTAGGTGCTCCAGTTGAGAGCTTAAGAACTACAAACATTGAAGGTATGGCAAATGAGCCAATTGACTTGTCATCTGAGGGTGGCGACGACAAATATTACATGACAGAGATGGAAATGAGGGTGGTGCTCGCTAGTCGTCAAAGTTGGGAGACTTGGCTACTCATATCCTCTTCAAATAATGGAGGCGGCGGCTTTAGTCGATACGGAGGAGGTTTGTCAGACGACCTCGTAAGACCACTCTTTGATAAAGAGATTGACGCTGTTAAACAAAACTTTGGGCGTAACCCAGCTAGAAATCACGGCCATATCACTGATTTTGGTAGAGAAATTGTAGGAAGAGTTTTTGATAAACTTAAGGGTCATGCCGAAAATAGTTACGGCAAACGATTTGTATTTACTACCATTTTAGATTCCGACAAAATCGACGCAGCTTGGACTATTGGTGTCGTCGCTGGAGATAATGATGCTGACGAGTTTTTTAGGAATGACCAGGGTAAAACCAGGTGCTATGTAGAATTTTCAAACACCCAAGGTAATATACTTGGATTTCAAGTAGACTTAAGTAATATTTTTGGAAACTCTGAAGGACAAGTATTCCCAGGACAAGCCGGATTCCAAGGTACAAACACTCTGACTATGGCACTAGCGAATTCATTCTCAAATAACACAGCGAATGAATCAGCCTGGACTACAGAAGCAGATAAAGGCAACTGGTTTGTTGATTCAAATGGCAAGCTGTTTGTTTCGGCGACTATTGAAGATAATAGTAATATAGTAAGGATAGATGCGCCTGTAATGGAGGCTAAACCAAATACTGCCGAGCTATCAGAATTTGTATTATTGAAAATTAAGGAAATTAATTCGGACAGCACTACAACTGCTGACGGAGTAACTGTAGAACAGGCCAAGGCGTCGCTAGACAACCTACTAGAGCTTTATGGCGGCCATGCTGCAGGCATACAGATTTTCGGCCGCTACTTCCAACCACTAAATGTATACGTTCCAACTAGGTCCAAGTATCTCCGCTATGGTCCAGTTTTCTCAGAAACCACTGGGCCAACAAGTGAAGGAAGACTAGAGATTGAGGTTGATGACGGATTTTGCCCATGGGAATTTGGCGGCTATACCGTCATGTTGGATGCTATGCAGATTAAGTGCGACAACCAAAGTAGCACAGTAAGAGAAGTTCAAACCGCCGACGTTTCTATTGCCGGCTTCCCTGAATTCTCCATTGGAGAGTCGCTTGGCCGAAATTCAAATATCAACAACATAAATATCAATATTGGAATTGATGGAGTTTCAACACAATATCAACTACAAAGCTTCTTGAGGAAGTTCGGTGAGTTGAGTAAAGAAGACCTTGCAAAAATCAGCCTATTCTTAAGAAGAGGCGGCGCTAGGAATTTGCCACAGGATTCCATAGCGTTTATCGACAAATATCGCACAAGAATAAACAGACAGTTTAATGGAAGAGGAACAACGCCAAGTTCCCCAACCACTGGAGGAGTTGACAGCTTTGACTAAACAAAACGGAAACATAGATTATATCCAGGGAGTTATATTCCCTAGCCAAACCTATGCCTTTAGTGGTCGTCAGTGGGGCGCAGGACAAGAGTCTGATGCTGGGAAAATACCAACTGATTCATCTCCTATGGTCATTACTTCTCAACCTCCAGGCGCATTCGCTAAGGATGACTTGAGTTGGAAATTAACCTTTGGCACTTCCCATGACGCATGGCTCACGCTATTTAACTCACAGTTTATGGCTGATTCTCAGCCCACACTGGAAGAGGACGTATACGGTGATGGAACTGGCACAGCCAGAGATTTCAACCTCTATAAGTTAGCTAACGAAATTCAACAAGTAACCTTTGTAGTTAATAAGGATACTGTAGAAGAGTTTAGAAACAATCCAAAGGCGGCAGATGAGTTTGCAGCTAGAGGACTAGGTTTGCGTATGCCTGCAATGGTAGCTGGTTACGGCAAAACTGTAGCCATGCGTCCAACTGACCCTGACCCACAAGACCCTCGTAAGAATGACGAAAGTCATAAGTTAGCTCGCGAAACTTGGAAACATGGACCTATTATTGGAAGGTGGGACGAGAGAAGCGGCTCATGGAGCGTATTTAACGACCTAATTACGGGACAGGGAAAGGAAGACCTTGGCACTCTAATGTTTGGAACAAATCCAGACAAAGAGTTTGGATTCCCATTTCTTAAGGGTAAAATTACTGATGTCTTCTGGGTTAGGAAAACAGAAGACCAACACGGAGTTACTGGTAAGGATAGTGACTTTGAACAGAGCGGCGAGGCACTAACTCACCTAGGCCACAGATGGTATGACGACGAGACAAAGACTGTAGCTCCGCTAAGCTCTATTTTTACTATTCCAGGACCAGACGCAACGGATTGTCACGGCGTAGCCACTGGACCAGAAGTAGTTGGAGATGAAGAAACTTACACTGGCACGCACGTTGATATTAAAACAACTGCCCACTTCAATATGGTTGGAAGCGACAAGGATGGCCAGCTAAACTTTACAGCCGAAAATATTCCTCCTGATGAGATGTGCGCGCCATCTGACGGCAAGTATCACCTAGGAACCATATTCTTTAATGACGAAGGATGTGTTTGGGACTTCGCCGTAAAGATTGACGAATGCGAATTAAACGGCGGCCACTTCGAACGCCTAGCCTCCAATGACGTTTCAATAGCCGAGCGCATGACATTTTTCTGCAACATGATAACTAGCTGGGGTGGCGACGGCGGAACCATTCCCGCTACTCGCCATCAACCCGCTGGCTATAGCTTGCCTCAAACTAATGACATTAACTTCGGCTCAGTAGCTTCTAGTCTACTGTGCGTTCATACAAATATTCAAATATCGAACGCCAATGCTATACAGAACGCAACCAATAACGATGCGGTTGTATATGATGCACTAGCTGGTTATGCCGAAGCTTTGGCCCAAAGTTGTATTGCACAAGTTAATACTTGGATTAGCTCATCTCTTATCCCAGCACTAATCGCGTGCTGTGGTGAGGGCGCGGCTAGCGTCGGAACAATCTCTCCAGAATTCCCAAATCCATCCACTCCTGGCGGCGTAACAAGAGAGATACCAGAGTATATCGAATGCGAACCTTCATTCCTTCCTGCACCAAGGCTAAACTGCGAGTATTGCGCTGGCGTTCACCTAAATGTTCCATGTGGCGAAACTCCAAGCGTTTTTGCTGGCGACGGATGTATCCAAAACGACCCACCAGTTCCAGCAACGGCTTACGGAAACTGCCAAACTCACAGTTAAAAAGATATTAAACTGCCCACTTGAAGGAGTGAGATGACCGCCTATCATACTGTATAGTGATTGACTATAAGCGGAGTAAGAAAAGAAGCGGAAGAGGTAACCAGTGGCGAAAAAGAAACCAGCGGCGATTAAGTATAATTCCCACTCAACTCCTGGTCATAAAATGGATTTGGCGGCATGGCTCGTAGAAATGGCCATGACCCGGATGAATTGTGGAGTTCGCTTACCTCAGCGTTTTTGGACTGATACAAGATACAAGTTCAGATTCGGTAGAGAGATTCAAGCCGTTCGCAAGTTCATGAAAGAATTTGGAGAGAAGAGACTTCTTGAAATCTCACTCAAAGAATACATTACTACCTATACAGACTATGCGCAGATGAACGTCTTCCTCCAGAAGATGAGGGAACAGACTGCGCGGTTAGCATATCCAAAAGACATTAGTGAAGTGAAGCCCGAGGTTACAAGAGTTGAAGGTCCAGACCTCAGGGAATCCCGTCCAGTAATAAAGAAGAAGTTGGGCCTGTTCGATAGAATTCAGGAGATTCAAAATGGCATTAGCACCAAAGGCACCTAGGTCCGTAACTAAAGTCAAAGCATCAGTAGATGCCCTAAAGGCTCTAACAGACTACTTGGAGGAAATGAGACTATATAGGGAGAATAGAAATAGGCCGAACAACGAATTGCATTATCTATGCCAGCTTACAGAAGAGCTAGGTCAAGCTTCAGAAGCAGCAGTAGCTATTGGTGGGTCTACCGCAAAGCTTAAGAAGTTTAAGGCAGAGGGTGTAAATCCAAAGGAGCGCCTAACAGATTCGCTCGCTGGACTGATTAATAGCGCCCTTCTTTGTGCAGAACAGAATGGTATTGTGCCAGAGGATATTTTGCGCCGTGGCACAGAGAGAATGAATAAGAAGAGGAATGGAAATGGCTGAAGCTACACAACAAGCACAACAACCAGAGGAAGAGGGGGCTGGGGATAAAACTCCGGCTCCTGACGCAAAGGGAAAGAAAGGCAAGAAAACCAACACTGATAACTTGGCTCGCGAAGCTGCAACAGCAGAGCAAATAGCTTCATTTAATGCCGAGTTGGTTAAAGAGGGCGGCGCAAAGATTACACTAGGAGAGAATTTCAAAGACTCAAATTTGAAGTCCATCTCTACTGGAAGTATTAAGCTAGACCTTATTCTCAAGATTCCGTTTATTGAGGGCTCTGTAGTTGAATACTTTGGTGAGAACCAAGTTGGTAAAACTACGTTTGCTCTAGAGGCTGCGGCAAATGCCATCAGGATGGGCAAGCCAGTATATTACTTTGACCTAGAAAGGAAATTGCGCGAAGCGCAAGTAAATATGGTCAAGGGGATTGACAAGAAGATGTTCACTGTCATTAGACCAGACGACGGCGAAGAGGCCGTAAATATGGTCAAGAAGTGTGTAACTCAAGTCCCTGGCTGCTTCATAGTGTTTGACTCTCTGTCTGCATTGATGCCTGAAGTTGAAGGCGCCGAAGGTGCAGAAAAGCAAACGATGGGTCTAGTTGCTCGTCTTGCTTGGAAGATGGTAAGAAGCATATTGGGGCCAGCGGAACGCAATAAATGCACACTGTTGTTTATCAGTCATATCACAGCCAACCTTAATCCATATGCTTCGGGTGATACAACTAAGGGCGGCAAGGCTATTCCTGACATGGCAGCCCAGCGCATTAGGTTGAGTAGAAAGATGAGCGGCATTATTGAAGACAAGGACGGCAACAAGATTGGACAAACCGTTACTTGTAGAGTAATCAAAAACAACGTTAACCGCCCATTCCTAGAGGTTGAAGTTCCTATCCTGTATGGCTTTGGAATTGACCGCGTAGGAGACTTGTTAGGCGCAGCAGTAGATTACGGTATTGTAGAAAAGGCTGGCGGCTGGCTTTCCTATGCCGATAAGAAATACCGAGAAGAAGGACTGAGAGAACTAATCGAAACCGATAAGGTCGTTAGAGACGACATGAGGAAGAAGATTAGGGAGATATTCGAAGATTGAAATTTACCAGCTTGGCGGGCAAGGAATACTCCATAGACATTCGTCCTTCTAAATGGAAAAGAAAAGAAGTAGGAGAAGGTAGGGGGTTGTTCCAAAGCGACGTTGGCGGCATACTAGCCCGCGAATATAACGGAGACTATATCCTGGAGGAGTTTACTCTTCCAGGCGAAGGTCTGTATCTAGACTTCTTCCTTCCTATAGCGCGAGTAGCTGTAGAAGTCCAGGGCCAACAACACTACAAGTATAGTAAGTTTTTTCATGGTGACAAATCAAAGCTCATTGAACAACAACAGAGAGATAGACGTAAAGCATCCTGGTGCGAGTTAAATTCTATACGGCTCGTGTTAATCCCCTACAATGCGAGCGAAGAAAAGATTTTAAGTCTGATTAAACCGACCAGTTGAAAAATAATCGCTTTCGCCTACAATCTGAACATGGAGGAAGCGTGGATAAAAATGAACTCGAAGAAATAAAAAACTGGCGCCACGCAACTGGCCTCAGTTTTATTGTTTCTCCAGAAAATGACGCAATAAGAGACGCTGTTAAATTAAGCGGCTCAGGCTTCGCATCACTAACGCCAAGGAACCAGGACGAAATACTTTCTGTCCTATCAAGCTGGCATTTCTTCTTATCCGCCGAGATGGGACGTATCTACGCTCGCGTAGTAGC
>Ga0163155_10000447_pt1 | contig 50534 bp, 48 predicted proteins | sample OliLakLV19SP4G1_FD_148611 | JGI IMG/M metagenome (GOLD analysis project Ga0163155, IMG submission 148611) | Freshwater microbial mat bacterial communities from Lake Vanda, McMurdo Dry Valleys, Antarctica - Oligotrophic Lake LV.19.SP4.G1 | ecosystem: Environmental > Aquatic > Freshwater > Lake >... | reverse complement strand
CGAGCGGGACGCGAGGCGGGGGTTTATGATGAGTACATCATTCAAAACAAAGTTTTGCGAGCCAATCTGGAAGCGAATAATTATCAATATTTAACATAAACCTTTTTCTATGAACAAATTCTTTCTATATGCGAGAAAATCTACCGACGAGCCAGATCGTCAGATTTTGAGTATTGAATCGCAGATTGACGAGTTGAAAGAATTTGCTATGCGAGAGCAGTTAGAGATTGTTGAAACTTTTGTTGAATCACAAACTGCTAAAGAGCCGGGCAGACCTATTTTCAACAATATGCTCTCGCTCATAGAAAAAGGCAAAGCGTCAGGAATTTTAGCTTGGCATCCCGATAGATTAGCGAGAAATAGTATTGATGGTGGAAAAATAATCTATCTGTGTGACCTTGGTAAAATTAAGGAGCTAAAATTCCCGACGTTTTGGTTCGAGGCTACGCCACAAGGTAAGTTTATGTTAAATATTGCTTTTGGGCAGAGCAAATACTATGTAGATAATCTTTCAGAGAATGTGAAGCGTGGACTTCGACAAAAAGTAAGACGAGGCGAACAAAGCGGTCAAGCTCCGACTGGATATGTAAATGACAAATTAAACAAGAAAATTATTCCCGATGTTGAGAGATTTCGCCTCGTCAGGAAAATGTTCGAAGTCTACGCTACTGGAAATTATTCTCTGAAAGATACAAGGAATTTGCTCGCCCAAAAGGGCTTGCTGTCTAAAAATGGTAAAGTTCTCACTGTTTCAAACACGCAGATGATCTTGAAGAATCCTTTTTATTATGGAATGTTCCTTTTCAACAAAGAACTTTACCAAGGAAAGCACGAGCCAGCGATTTCAAAGAAACTTTTTGATAAGTGCGCTGAAGTATCGGCGAGGAACGCTCATCCGATGAAGCGAGGAATTGTGAAGCATGTCTTTCGCGGAATATTTTTGTGCGGAGAATGTGGCTGTGGTATTACAAGCGAAGTGCAAAAAGGTCATACCTATTATCGATGCACAAAAAAGAAAGGTGTTTGCACACAAAAATATATCCGCGAAGAATTCCTCGCCGAACAAGTGAACGACACTATCAAAAAAGTTTCTTTGCCGACAGAGTGGAAAGAATTCATGCTCGCTGAACTGGAAAAGGAACAAGCGAGCAGTTTCCACTCTGACGCCCTTTTCGTTCAAAATCTGAAAAATCAAATCAAAAGTGTTGAGGAGACGCTAGATAAGCTCCTTGACGCTCATTTGGACAGCACAATTACGAGCGAGGAGTATATCGCTAAGAAACAAAAGCTCCTCAACCAGAAAATTGATTTTTCGGAGAAATTGAATGATTTTGAACGAAAAGGCAATCGCTGGCTCGAACTTTCTAAACAATTCATTTTAGACAGTAACCAAGCCATAATTGTAGCAAACGAAGAAAATCTCGAAGCCAAAAGAGATTTTCTTAAAAAGATTGGCTCGAACCCCCGCCTCGCGTCCCGCTCGCTCTCTTTGGATTTCAAAAACCCTTGGCGAATTCTGGCTGAAACTCCAGTCGCGTCGCTTTGCGACGCTCCGAATTTTGGCGAAAACGGCGATTCTATTTTTTGGCTGGGGGACTTGGAATCGAACCAAGATTGAGAGCTTCAAAGGCTCCTGTCCTACCGTTAGACGATCCCCCAATGGCTCTACCCTATCACCTTACTAGGGACTTTTCTAACAAACGATGCGTGGCGTGGTAGATTTCCAAGGTCCCACAAGTATATTGCGAGTGGAAACTACCCACTACCAATTATGAATCCCCACTACAACCTTATCGTTATCGGAGGCGGAGCGTCCGGCATGATGGCTGCCGGACGGGCGGCTGAACGCGGACTCAGCGTTTTGCTCCTCGAAAAGAATAAAAGACTTGGCGAGAAACTCCGCATATCGGGCGGCGGGCGATGCAACATCACGAACGCTGAGAAAGACCGCCATATCCTTCTCAAGATGTACAAGGAGGCAGAGCAGTTTTTGTATTCGCCGTTCTCACAATTCGGTGTTACGGATACATTCACGTTTTTCGAATCGAAAAGGCTTCCTCTCGTGGTGCAGGCCCGCAAGCGCGCGTTTCCGGGAACTGAAAAAGCCGAGGACGTCGAGCGGACTTTGGAGGCGTATGTCCGCAGAGGCAAGGTCGAGGTGCGGACCAACTCGCCGGTCACAAAAATCGTTCAGAAGGATGGCAGAATCAGCTCGGTGCAGTGCGCCGGAAACGAATACACGGCGGATGCTTATGTGTTCGCGACGGGGAGCATCTCGCATCCGGAGACCGGCTCGACGGGTGATGGGTTTAAGTGGCTGAAATTGCTCGGCCATACCGTCGTCAAGCCGACGCCGTCCATCGTCCCCCTGGCTGTAAAAGAACAATGGGTCAAAGACCTGGCCGGCGTATCGCTCTCGTTCATGAAGATAGTGTTCTTCGCGGAAGGTGTGAGGCGCTTTGCACTCACGGGAAAGGTGCTTTTCACACACTGCGGGCTCTCGGGCCCCTTGATACTAAATGGCGCGCAAAGAGTCGCCGACCTCCTCCACGGCGGAGTGGTGACCGCGACCATCGACGCATACCCGGATACCGACTTGGGAGCGCTCGAGCGCAGAATCATCAGTGCTTTCGACGCGAACAAAAATAAAGCCCTGAGAAACATGATAAAAGAAATCACGCCGCGGGGCACACACAAGGGGGTCTTAACGCTTTTAACCGAACACATGGATGTCTCGACCAAAGTGCACTCGGTCACCAAAGAGGACCGCAAACGAATCGTCCGATTGCTGAAAGCCTTGCCGGTCACCATCGAGGGCTTGATGGGTTTTGATAGAGCCGTCGTCGCGGACGGCGGCGTGCCGCTCGAGGAGATAGATACAAAAACCATGCGCTCACGAAAAGTCCCCAATCTCTTCGTCACCGGCGACCTTCTTCACATCAACAGACCTTCTGGCGGCTATTCCCTCCAGCTCTGCTGGACGACCGGCTATGTGGCCGGCTCGCACGCGGGCGCTGTCCTATCCTAAGTGTGCGTGGTCGTTCCAGGTAAGGAGCGACCACTCGCGCGCGACGGGCTTGGCGCCATAGCGCAAGACCGTGATGCCCGTGTTCGAGGTATACACGCCGAAGCGGAGCTTCCGCCACACATCTGGGGTGAAGGCGTCGCCGAAGACGGCGACGCCGACCAAGAACCGTTTGAACATGCCGTGGGTCACGACAGCGACATGCGGCGCGCGATGTTCGAGTAAAAATGCGAGCGCCTGTTCTGAACGGACGAGGGTCTCGTAAAAATTCTCTTCATCCTCGTAATGCCACGACGGGTCTTCGAGGCGTTGGTCGCGCTCCTTTCTCACCTCGGAGACCTTCGGGTCATGAAACGAAAGTCCCTTCAAAGACGACGGCTCACGCCGCTCGCGGAAAAGTACCGTGTACTCGGGTTTTTTATTGATTTTTTTCGCGATGATTTCGGCGGTCTCCTGCGCGCGAGGGATGTCGCTTGAGAAAAGCGAATCGATGGCGATGCGCGTCATGCGGTCAGCGAGGAACGACGCCTGCTCTCTCCCCTTCTCGGTCAGGGGGTCGTCGTCGTCGATGAATATGTCCTTGGAGTTCGCTGAGGTTTCTCCGTGTCGCACCAAGTAAACATTCATGTGTGTTTTGTAGACTCGCTCGCGCGATTCAGGGTTTCACTCCTTCCGTGAGTTCCATGATGGCAAGCTCCAAGGGAAGCTGTGGCAAGGGCGAGCGGGAGGTTTCGACGGAGGCGATGATGAGCTTTCTCAGTGTCTCTGAATTAATCTTGGAGGACGCGTCTTTGGAATATTTCGTGAGGAAATCCTTGTCGGTGTCGGTGAGTTCATTCACGAGCTCCGCGCCGAAATCGGGTGCATATCTGAGGAGAAGGAGGATGCGGACGCGCTGTACGAGGATACGGGTGAACACTTCCATGTCGGCGTTCGCGTTGACCGCTTCACCTACCGCTCCGAGTGCATCGGCTGGCTCCCCTTTTGCGAGGCCCGCGATGACGCGTTGGATGAGTTCGTTCCGCGGAGCACCCGTGATCATCTCTACTTCGGCTACGGAAATGGTCTTATCGCCCGACGAAGCAAGTATCTTCTGAAGTATCCCGTGGGCGTCTCTGAACGAACCATCCGCAAGAAGGCCAATGAGTTCGGCTGAGGCCTTCTCCAAGGTGAAACCCTCCGCTTTCGCGACTTTCGCAACCATCTCGGCAACGGCCTTCACGGTTGGCTTCTTGAAGGTGAACACCTGGCAACGCGACTGCACGGTATCGGGCACCTTTTCAAGGTCGGTGGTCGCAAGGATGAAGACGACATGGGCAGGCGGCTCTTCCAGGGTCTTCAGGAAGGCGTTGAAAGCCGCTTTCGAGAGCATGTGCACCTCATCGACGATGTAAACTTTTTTCGCGGATTCGAACGGCATCGTCGTCACCTCTTCGCGAAGCGCGCGGATGTGGTCTACGGAGGTGTAGGTCGCAGCGTCTATCTCGTGGATATCCACTTCCGAGGCGCCAAGCTCCTTCGCGAAGATGCGCGCCACGGAAGTCTTCCCCGTGCCACGCGAACCGAAGAAAAGGTACGCGTGAGCAACATTTCCTTCCTTCAGAGCACCCTCGAGCGCCTTCACAATCTCCGGTTGGCCGATGACATCTTTGAACGACTGCGGACGGTACTTCCGGTAGAGCGCGAGTTCTTCGGACATTCTGTTAGTATACAGGAGGCATGTATCCCGTTAGAGGCCATGCCGTTAAGAGATATACTCGCTGATGTATGCAATTTCAATTCCTTTATCAGCATATTCTAATCGGCGTACGGATGCCTCTGGCATCCTGCCTCTAACGGGATGGACTCGATAACCATACGAAAACCCGACGATTGGCATGTACATCTCCGCGATGGCGCGATGCTTAAAGCGGTAGTCCCTTTTACGGCAGAGCGCTTCGGACGCGCCATCGTGATGCCCAATCTCTCTCCCGACCCCGTCACGACGGCGGAAAAAGCGCGCGCATACCGCACGCGCATCTTGGAAACGACTAAAGATTTCCCGAAATTCACTCCCCTCATGACGATGTATCTCACGGAGCACACTTCAGAGAACGACATCGTGGAAGGATTCCGCTCCGGAATCGTGAAGGCCGTGAAATTGTACCCCGCGCATGCGACGATGAACTCCACACAGGGCGTTACGGATATTAAAAAAGTGCTTCATGTCTTTAAAAAGATGGAGGAAGTCGGGATGCCGCTCTTGATTCACGGCGAAACGCTTCGCGATGAACAAGGTGTTCTCATCGAGGCGCCCTATCGCGAAGAAATCTTCCTCGAAAAGACCTTCCCTAAGCTCCTCAAGCATTTCCCGAACCTGAAGATGGTTCTCGAACATGTGACGACGGCAACGGCGGTTGAGTTGGTAAAGCAGCAGAATCCGCGGCGCGTAGGAGCAACCATAACCGTGCACCACCTCATGATTACGGAAGAGGATGTCACCGGAAGCGACACGCCTGCGCATTTCTCCTGCATGCCCGTGCCGAAAGACCCTGAAGATATGCAGGCGTTAAGAGCCGCGGCCGTGTCCGGCGACCCTCATTTTTTCCTTGGAACGGACTCAGCGCCGCATCCGGTATCAGCCAAGGAGGGCGAGAATCCCCCTCCCGGCATCTTCACCGCTCCGGCAGCATTGGAACTTTACGCTCACATCTTCGACGAGATGGGACAACTCCAGAACCTCGAAGCGTTCGCGTCGGTGAATGGAGCGAATTTCTACGGCATGCCGATAAACGAAGAGAAGGTGACGCTGAAACGCGACCCGTGGACCCTAGAGTCACTGGTCAAGGTATCGGATGGCGGGTTCATCCGGCCTTTCGGCTATCACGAAAACCCATCGGTCCGATTGAAAATAAACTGGAAGCTCAGTTAGGATTCCGCCGGATGATTCCGTTTTCGATAGCGTGAGGAACGGTTCCCGAACCGATGAGGGTATCGCTCTCATCGACATAGAGGATGTCGCTACTCATTTCAGAAGCCGCTTCAGAAGCGCCATCCTGACGAGAATCCCATACTTAGCCTGGCGGAAGTAACTGGCCTTCGGAGAGCTGTCCACTTCAAGGGCGATTTCACCCACGCGCGGCAGAGGATGCATGATGATGGCTCCCTTTTTCATCGAATCGGCATGAACGCGGGCAAGGACATAACTTCCCTTCAGACGCTCATATTCAGCAGGATTTGTGAAGCGTTCCTTCTGAATCCTCGTCATGTAGACGACATCGGCATCCTTGATGCCAGCCTCGAGCGAAGTCGTCTCGGTGAAAATCATCCCGTGCTTGCCCATGTATTCCTTGATGTCCGCCTCAATCTTGAGCTCAACGGGTGACACAAAGACGAACGATATCTTCTTGAACTTCCCGAGAAGATACACGAGGGAGCGGACGGCTCTCCCGTTCTTTAAATCCCCTACCGCGGTGATGCGCAGGTTGTCGACACGGCCAAGTTCGCGCCATACGGTGTAGAGGTCGAGGAGCGCCTGGGTCGGGTGCTGGCCGGCGCCATCGCCCGCGTTAATGACCGGAATCTTTGCGACGGAAGCTGCTTTCGCCGCGGAGCCTTTTTCATAGTGACGGATGACGGCGACGTCCGCATAGTGATTCACCATCTGCATGGTGTCTTCAATGGTCTCGCCCTTTGCGGCAGAACTGTAATCCTTAGCGTTTTCTGTCGCGATGACGCCGCCGCCGAGGCGAAGCATGGCCGATTCGAATGAAAGGCGCGTCCTCGTCGATGGCTCGTAGAAAATGGCGGCGAGTATCTTCCCCTTCAACGAGTGGTCCTTCTTTTTTTCGAGCTTGTCGGCACTCTTAAAAAGCTCTTCGATGATCTTCCTATCGAACTGCTGAGCTTCGAGTATGTGGTTTAAATCACTTCCCATGTTCCTTAAGATACTGAGCACCGTGACCCAGAGTAGCATTGATGGGGATTTTCTTTAGCCACTCCGGAATCTCGTTTTCCGCAAAGCTTTCCGAGGGGAGGTCAGCCAGCGCGTTCATGGGAACCCCGAAGGTCGAGGTGGTTACATTCGCGGGTTCCCGGTTCACGAGAATAGTGAGCTGAACCAGGTTTCCTCCAGCTTTCTTAACAGCATCGATAGTCTTCTTGACCGAGCCTCCGGTGGTGACGGTGTCCTCGATGGCAAGAACGCGTTTTCCTTTCACGAGCGCGTCGTAGCCGCGCTTCAGCGCCTGTCCGTTGTCCGGTGTCTTCTCAGTAAAGACCGACAACACCGTGCGTCCCGTGATTTCAGACAGATGATGCGCGGTCCACTGCGAGAGCGGGATGCCACCCACTGCGGGCCCGACGACCACCTCGATGCCTTTGTCCTTGTTCAACTCCGCGACCATCCGGCAGATCTTCGAGACGAGGTCGGTCTGCGGAAGCCATGCGTCTTTGTTCACATATATCGAAAGGTGCCGACCCGACGCTCCGACGAAATGACCCTCGAGTATCGCGCCAGCTTCTTTCAAGAGCCGCACCACATCCTCCATATTGGAATTATCTTAACACTAAGAAACCGTTTCGGCACCTCTCTTTCGAAAAACGAGCACGATGAGAGCCGGGACCAAGAACGCGACCAGGAAACTCTGGAGAAGGTTGCCATGCGTGAAGGATGGGTCGGGAAAGAGAATGAACCCGGAAACGATGCCGATGATGCAGGCGATGAACGCCGTCCGCTTCTCCACGGACTTCGAGAACATCCCATAAAATACCGGAAACGCGGCACCGGCGCAGATTAGATCGGCGATCAGGAAAAGATAGAGGACGCTGAAGCCGTGAGTGGCGATGATCATCGCTCCAAGGGCGAAAAGGAGCGTCAAGAGCTTCGCGATGCGGAGAAGCGACGCATCGCTTATGCCCGGCTTCACACGCTTTATGTCGACAGCACACACACTCACCATGCCGTTCAAGAGGCTGTCCATGTTCCCCATCACGAGCGCGACGGCAAGCACCATGCCGGAAGCGGAAAGCCACTGAGGCAGGGTCGCGAGAAAATCAAATACGGCCACCGAAGGATTTCCCGCGCTGCCCGCTGCGGCCGCATAGACGCCAATCAAGCCCGCGAGCATGACGACCGGAAACACCATGAGTCCCGAGATGAAGAATCCGCGCTTCATCGCGCGCGCATCCTTGCCTGAATAGACATGTTGCCACCACACCTGATTGAACGCTTCCGCCGCGAGGACGCCGATTATGAGTGCGATTCCGTATTCGATGCCCGACCACCCGAACGCGGGAACATTCGCCGCGTTCCATGCCGCGCCGAAATCGCCGACGGTGACAGCGCTCATGACGACCACGAGCGCGAAAAGCGGGAGTATGACGAAAGTCTGAATCTTCCCCGCGATGACGCTTGCGCGAAATCCGCCGAGTGCGGTATACGAGAGGGTCGCGAAGCCGAGGATGGCGATGGTCTGCCAGAGCGGAATACCGAAGACAATCTGTCCCGCAAGTCCAATGCCGGAGAGCCCCGCGGCCATCGCAATGGCCATGTACAGGAAACTCACCGCGAGGACAAGGAGGTACATCGCCGTGCCGAACCGCTCGAGAACGAACTCCGTGAGACTCTTACCCTGCGGAAGGATGTTCCTGATGCGCTCGCCGAGCCGCCAGAACATCCACAAGGAAAGCGTGCTCGCGAGCGCGTAGCCCACAAGCGCGGCAAGTCCTGCGGTCAAGAGCGACTCTGCCGGGCCGAAGAGTATCCACACGCCCATGCCGGTCGCGAAAAGAGTCATGCTCATGGTCCCTCCGCCCAAGGAATTCCGCGCAAGAATGTATCCCTCAAGGTCGCGCGCCTTCTTCCCCGAGAGCACGATGCTCGAGAGCGCAAAGAACGCCGCAGCGATGATGATAATCGTGAGACCACTCATGATTTCACCCTGATGACCGCGACCTTCCCTTTACGGAGCGTAATGCGGGCTCGTTTCGCTATAAAACGGTTTCTGACGCCTATCCATCCTGCAGGAACGGAACGGTTCGAGATTTTCCACTGTAAGCCCGAGTACGAAAGACCGCGGACCGGCGCGAGCGCGATGACGGACACCAGGTCGCCCGGCTTCCCGCTCATGTCGTGTCGCTTCTCGACAAGCACGATGTCATGCGTTTCATCCTTCATCGTGCACCGCGTGTCGAGCGCGAGGATGTTCGCGAGGGTATGGTCGAGTTCGGAGCCGATTGCACCAAACACAAAAACGCGTTTGGCCCCGAGCGAGGATGCGAGCGCGAGCGCTTTCTGAAAGTCGGTGGTCTTCTGGTCCGGCGAAAGGATTATCCTTGCGCGGCCCTTCAGCGAGGCAAGCGTGCTTTTTTTCACCGAATCAAAATCACCGATGACATAGTCGGGCGCGATGTGATGCTTCCGGCAAGTATCAGCCCCGCCGTCCGCGGCGATGACGACGCCAACAATATTCTTCCGGAGCCACGCTCCGCTCTTGACCGTGCCATTCGCGATAATGCTCGCCTCCACTGCCGATTAGTGTATCAGACCGTTTTCAGGAACTCGTCCGCAAGACGGGCGACTTCGGCAGCGTCAGTCGCGTTCATCAGCTTTCCTCGGAGTTCGGCAGCACCATCGAAATCTTTCACATATGCCTTGTAGTGTTTCTTCATGATGGCGAACGACTTGTGCGGCAAGAGCTCTTCGAAAAGCTTCGAATGCTCGGCCATGACCCTAAGCCGCTCTTCGAGCGGTACGGGCAAGCGCAGATTGGCAAAAAGCCATGGATTTCCGAAAATGGCGCGCCCCAACATCGCGCCATCCGCACCGGATTCTGCCATTTTCTTTTTTGCGTCATCAAGTCCCTCCACATCGCCGTTCCCTAAGATGAGCGTCTCGGGCGAGAGCTCATCCCGTATCTCGACTGCTCGCTTCACCCTTTCCCATCGCGCCGGCATCAAGGACATCTCTTTCCGCGTGCGCGCATGGACGGTGACCGCGGCTAAGCCGGTTTCAAGAAGCATCGGCAACCAGGAATCGAGTTCATCCTTGTTGTAGCCGAGGCGCGTCTTGACCGACACCGGCAATCCCTTCGCGCCCTGCTTCGCCGCGGCGATGACTTCCTGCGCGCGTTTCGGGTCCTTTATGTGTGCGGCGCCTGCGCCCTGCTTCTCGATGGAGCGGTCGGGACACCCCATGTTGATGTCGACCCCGTTGAAACCGAGCTCATGCGCAAGAGCAGCGGCTTTCTCCATGTTCTCGGGCCGCGAGCCGAAAAATTGCGCGACGATGGGCCGTTCGGCCGGACTGAATATGAGGTCCGCAAGAAGTTTCTTCCGCCCTTCCTCTGGCGCAAGCGCGAGGCCGTCCGCGGAAACAAACTCCGTCCACATCACGAACGGCACCCTGTCAGAGACCCGGGTCTCTGACAGGGTGCCGGGTTTTGAGTACTGGGCAATGATGCGGCGGAATGCCGCGTCGGTCACATCCGCAAGCGGGGCTAATACAAAAAACGGTCGCGGCAAAGTGTCCCAGAATCCCCTGTTCATACTTCGCAACACTATAACAAAAGCCCGCGGATGCGGGCTTTTGTTATTTGGTTATCACTCGGGCTTGTTGGCCTCTTTGATAGCAGCTCGGGTATTCGCGGCAAGCTCATTGATTTCCGATTTTGGTCTGCCGAGAACCGAAGCCCGGCGAACTTCCTGCATCCGTATTGCTGCGATTCTCAAATTGAATTGTCTGACGAACTTAGGACTGGAAAGGCTGTCAACCCAATCGAACCTGACGCGGTGCCTCAGCCGCAAGTATGTTCTCCTGAAGCTTCTTTTTCATCGCCTCGTCGCTCCTCAAGTGGCCACTCTCGACCTCCTCTACGGTGCAATTCTCGCCATATCGATCTTGAAGGATATAGGCATACTTTGGCGGTGTGCATTTATCCCTCTTTCCCTGAACGATGCGGCATGGGATGTCTTTTATTTTACCAACATTCGTGAGGACATCGGCATCCTCAAGCTGCTTCGCAGCATGATAGTGGTAGGAAATCTCGAGTCGCGCGTGAGAGACGATGTTCGGGTCGTTCTCGGTTTCTTTCTTGAGCGCCTCGAATTTTGAGAAATCATAACCGTCGGGAGCGCACAGCACATGCTCATACGCCTCGAAGATGACCGAAAACTTCTTCGCGACGGCAGGATCATCGCTCATGATTTTCTCGTACAGGAAGCCGATGATGTCTCCGCGTTTCTCCGACGGAATTTTCGAGATGAACCACGCATATTCGCGCTGATACTTAAAATCCTTTTTTCCCGACGGATCCGCGAGCATATCCTCGACCTCAGCGCGCGAGCCGACGAACCCGCTCCAAATCTGGAGCGACGCCACTTTGTCCGGATGCGCTTCCGCATAGAGGAGTGCGGCAGTCGAACCCCATGAGCCGCCGGCGACATGGATTTTTTGTTCGTCCGAGAAGAATGTCTGCCGCATGTGCTCGGTGTCGTGGACTACATGAAGAGGATTCCCGATTCCTTTAAGGTCGTCTTTGGTCATCGTGGAGGCTAATGGAAAGCTAGCGCCACAGCCGCGCTGGTCGTACGCGACCACATGATGAACCTTTGCATCCATGAGCGTGAAGTGCGTCTCGTTGAACTCGGCACCGGGCCCGCCGTGAAGCATCACGAACGGAACGCCCTTCTTATTCCCCCATTCGATGTAGAACAAGTGAACGCCGGGCTCAACTTCGCGCCATCCGGCATCGATGATACGACTAAGCATTTCCGGCCCTCCCTTGCCGATTTTTTCCCGCGCGATGGTCATCGCAAGCTCTTTCAAAAGGTCCTCTCCTGTCTTTTTCCTGCCTATTGCCATAGGGGCCTCTTCGACAGTGGCTTCGAGGCCGTTATGGGCATTCCCCCTCCCGGCTCTCGCTTCAGGTTTTCCTCCTATGTCCATTTATGGATTATATAACAAAAACAAGAAAAAGAAAAAGAAAGTCCTTCCTAGCGCTCACGGAACTTAACATAGACCTTATCGCCGAACCGGAAGTCTGCATATTCTAATGTCTGGTTCGGGATGAGACCGCGCGCGGAAAATACCGATGCGATGTTGTCGAGAAGCGCCGCACGGTCCGCACCTCGTACGAACTGGAGGACTCCGCCCTGGACAAACGCGATGGACACATCCCCACCCTCTTCGACAAAGACTGATTCCGGCGTGCCACGCACGGTCGACGAAACCTCCTCGACAAAATGTTTCAAAGACCCGAAATCACCGGAAATGTATGTCTGTCCGATCGGTTTTCCGGACACTCCTCCATAGAAGCGGAGATACAGATCGGCATCGGCCGACTTCGCGAAGACATAGCCGGACATATCCATAAGATAGCAGGCTCCTCCATTCTCGGGAGTCCCCGCCTGCGCAGCCTGCCCGCGCAGGCGGGGCAGGCCTTCGCACCAGAGCGCCACGGGAGCGCGTTCGGAAACGAGGATACTGAGCGCATTCCAGCCGTCGCGAGTGACCAAAACATCGGATATCTCGGGGAATGCATTCACGATGGCGGCGGTGACAGCATCCCGAGGAAAAATGAGTGAGTTGTTCCGAGGAATAAAAAAGAAGTACGAACCTGAAAGGGCGGACGCGACGGTGCTTTCCACGCTCTTCCCATCGACAGATGCCGTACCCGATACCTCGACTTTCGCGATAGTGAGCGCGGGAATGCGCGCGAGATACCACACCAGGAGAATTGCTATGGCGGTCACCGATGCGCCCGCGGCCACCTTCACCCACATGAGGCGCTGGCGCTTGTCTTTAAGACGGAGTTTCTGTTGTTTCGGAGTGTCAGGCATTACGCCCCCAGTATATCTCCCGCACTAGAAAGCCAAAAATAGCAAAGCGCGCGAAGCGGCTTTCAGTGCGGGACTCCGCCTCGCGTCATCGGGCAAAAGGGGGTGACATGAAGACGCATACCACCCTCGTCGCTCGGCTACGCCTTCCCAAGGATGCTTTTGCCGAGGTACGGTTGTAGGACTTCAGGAATCGCGATGGAGCCGTCCTCTTTCTGGAAATTCTCCACGAGCGAGACAAGGATGCGCGGCGTCGGTATTGCGGTGGAATTGAGCGAATGCGCGTATTTCATCTTGCCGTCCTGATCGCGATAGCGGATGTTGAGACGGCGCGTCTGGAAATCGTGGAAATAGGACGCGGAGCTTATCTCGCGGTACTTTCCTTCTCCTGGAACCCAGAGCTCGATGTCGTACTTCTTGACCTGCCCCAAGCCGATGTCAGCGCCGCAGTTCAGGACCGTGCGATATGGGATGCCAAGGGATTCGATGAATTCCTCCGTGTTCCTGTTCAGCCACTCGTGCCACTTCACCGACTCCTCGTGAGATGCCTCGCAGAGGATGACCTGTTCCCACTTGTAGAACTCGTGGACACGGATGAGGCCCTTCACATCTTTTCCGTGCGAACCCGCTTCGCGGCGGAAGCACGGTGAGAATGAGAGATACTTTATCGGGAGGTCCTTCAGATCGAGCACATCGCCCATGTGGTATCCCATGGTCGCAACCTCAGCAGTGCCCGCAAAATAGTCACCGTCCTGCGTCTTATACAGGTCTTCTTCGCCCTGCGGGATGTATGCGGTGCCGAGAAAATTCACGCGTCGAATCAAGGACGGCACGATGAGCGGCGTGAGTCCTTTTTTCAGGAAGAAATCCTGCGCATAGCGCCAGACAGCAAATGAAAGGAGCGCGCCGTCCCCTTTCAGGAAATATCCCCGGAAACCGGCAACCTTCACTCCGCGTTCGAAGTCGGCCATTCCAAGCTTTTCCATGAGTTCGATGTGACTCTTCGCTTTAAATGGGAACGCGGTCTTCTCCCCCCACGCTTTCACCTGCCTGTTGTCCGCGTCCGACTCGCCGTCAGGAACGGTGACATCAGGAACATTCGGCACCTGCACCATGAGGAGTTGCCACTCGCGGTCGATTTCTTCGAGCTTTTTCTCGTTCGCGACAAGCGCTTCTTTGACCGATTTCATTTCCGCGAGTAGGACTCCTTTCGTCGCCGCGTCAGCGGTCGGCATCTTCTCGCTTACCTGATTCTGGCGCGCGCGCGCCGCTTCGACTTCGCCCATGAGCGCACGACGGCTTTCATCGACAATGACCAAGCGATCGAGGTCAACAACGATATGCTTTTTTTTCGCCGCCGCTTTTACGAGGTCGAGGTTTTCCCTGATGAACTTGATGTCGAGCATGGCGCTAGTTGCTGTCGCTCAAGGCTACTTTGAGGCTGAGCGCAATCAAGACGACGCCTGTTACCCTTTCAACGATGTGCATGAATCCCGCGACCCGCGATTTCACCGCAGGCGTCGTCAAGATTACAGAGAGCGTTGCAAACCACAGGAAGGCGAGGACGGGTATCTGATAGGCATAGAGGGCTTGCACCATGAGCGGGGTCGCCGGGTCGATGACCTGCGTGAAGAGCGCGAGAAGAAATACCATGAATTTCGGATTTGAAAAATTGGTGAGGAGACCTTCGCGGAACGAGGCAATGGATACTCCGGGGGAACGGCTCCCATCGGGCATAGCCGTCGCATCCTTCTTTTTCGATATCAGGAGATTGATGCCGAGCAAAAGTAAGTACAGCGCGCCACAAAGCTTCACTACCGTGAACAGCGCGACCGAGCTGGTGAGGATGACGCCGAGCCCTAAGAGTGCCAGGGATACATAGACAACATTGCCCAAGGCGATACCCATCGCCGTCCAGATGCCGTCCTCTCGAGACTTCAGGAGACTGTTCTTCATAACAACGGCAGTATCGGGGCCGGGAGAGATGACACCGAGGATGGCGACCGCGGTCACGGTGAGGAAACCGAGGATAAAGTCCATGATGATAGACTAGATACTAACACATGGCCGATGTCAGAAAGCTCTCGCCTGATGAGTTTCCGTCGCTCCTCCGCGAGATGGCCGATCCGCCCCACCAGCTCTACATCAAGGGAACGCTTCCCTCAGAGAACGCCAAGCTCCTGACGGTCGTCGGGTCGCGTAGAATGAGCCGTTATGGAAAAGACGCATGCGAACAGCTCATCGCGGGACTCGCCGGATACCCGATAGTCGTCGTCTCGGGGCTCGCCTTAGGCATCGATGGCGTGGCACATCAGGCGGCTCTTTCGGCAGGCCTTCTTACGATTGCGATTCCCGGCTCTGGCCTTTCCGAATCAGTCCTCTATCCTCGAGCTCACCTCAGCCTCGCCCGGGAGATAGTGAATAAAGGAGGAGCACTCATCTCAGAGATGGAGCCGGAGGAGGCTGCGACGCCATACGGCTTCCCGAAGCGGAACCGTATCATGGCGGGGATGTCCCATGCGACTCTCATCATCGAAGCAGGGGTGAAATCAGGAACCCTCATCACCGCAAAGCTTGCGGTCGACTATAACCGCGAACTCCTCATCGTTCCTCACTCCATCTTTGCCGAAAGCGGCGCCGGAGGACATGTCTTCATGCGGCTGGGGGCCGCACCAATCCGGAGCGCCGAGGACATCCTCGAGGTTCTTGGATTCGAAACGGAGAAAGTCGTGCGCCCACTCCCCCCGATGACAAAAGACGAAGAAAGAATATACGCCGAACTCGCGGAACCTGCCTCGCGGGACGAACTCATACGCGCGCTCGAGATGCCCACAGCGCATGCAAATGTAATCCTCACCTCGATGGAACTCAAAGGAATCATAACGGAATCGGGAGGAGTATTAAGGAGAAACATTTGACCCCGTTGTAAGACTATTGTCTTTCTATCATCATTCGCTCGGAAAAGTCCGGAACCGTCCTTTTCTCTCACTCATTACGATGGTAGATTTTGGCGACATTACCTGATCCACTCGCCTTTCTGGCGATTCGTCCTCTTCTCCAGCTCCTGAACGTAGGCTTTCAGCAAATTCATAGAGGCCTCGCCTCTATGAATTTTTATGAAATTCATTAGACGAAAAATACCGGCGAGTATGTCTTATGACATTACATACAAATATTTTATGCACGCGCTCGCTCCGCGAGCATCGCCCCGTCACTAGAACTTGGCGTGGCGCCCTGTAGCGAAATAGAACGTACCTCATATCAAAAACAGAATTACCTCTGCCTGGGTTTGATTACACGCCATACATCGGCGCATGAGCTACAACGCCAAGTTTCAGTGCGGGGCATCGCCAAAATTCACAACCGGGTTGACACGAAGCGCTTTGTCCCGTAGTAGTGTCTGTCAATGAGTCCCGTTTAGAAATCGCGGACGCGTTACTATAACAATGACCATGCGAATGACTTGTATTACCAGATTCATCGGGGTAGGCGTGGCGGCATCGGCGTCCGCGTCCTATTTCTAACGGGATGAGTCCCGTCTAGAAATCGCGGACGCATGACTCAAAAAATCGTGATAAAAGTTGAGATTAGAGAAAATAGCCGTATAGGCGCGAGGCGTGTATCAACGTCCGCGTCCTATTTCTAACGGGATGAAGACGCTCGTCATCGTCGAATCGCCTGCGAAGGCGAAAACGATTGAAAAATATCTCGGAAAAGACTATACGGTCATAGCATCCGTGGGCCATATCCGGGACCTGCCGAAATCGAACAAAGACGCTGTTGATATAGACGGGGGGTTCACGCCGCGGTATGTGGTAGTCCCCGGCAAGGCTCATGTGATCGAAGCGATACAGAAAGCCGCGGACAAGGCAGACCACGTCCTCCTCGCGACCGACCCCGACCGCGAAGGCGAGGCCATCGCGTGGCACCTCACGGAAGCGATAAATCTGGGAAAAGCGCAGCGGGTCGTCTTCAATGAGATAACCAAGGAGGCGGTGCAGGAGGCCATCAAGAACCCCCGCCCCATCGACCAGAACCTAAGGCGCGCGCAGGAAGCGCGGAGGGTCTTGGACCGCCTCGTGGGATATGACCTCTCCGGCCTTATCTGGAAAAAAGTCCGTTATGGGCTCTCGGCCGGGCGGGTCCAGTCGCCGGCCCTTCGCATCGTTTGCGAGCGCGAGCGCGAGATACGCGCATTCACCCCTGAAGAATATTTCGTCATAACCGCCGATTTCAAAACGATAAAAAAGAAAAAACTCACGACGACCTGCTCGGTGGAGCCGAAGACTGGAAAAGAAGCTGCGCACATCGTCGAGAAAGGCGAAAAGGGCTCATGGGTGGTCGGGGAGGTTACCTCCTCCCCCGTGAAGCGCTCTCCCCGTCCCCCCTTCACCACCTCGACCCTGCAGCAAACCGCATCATCGCGCCTCGGATTCTCTCCATCCCGTACCATGCGCGCCGCACAGAAACTCTACGAGGCCGGGCGCATCACCTACATGCGTACCGATTCCACGAACCTCGCATCAGTCGCCGTCAGTGCCATCGCGTTGTTGGTGAAAAAAGAATTCGGTGAGAAATACCACGAAGCTCGCGTCTACAAGACGAAATCGAAGAACGCTCAGGAGGCACACGAAGCCATACGCCCGACCGATATTTCTCGGGAGCGCGCAGGCGCGACCGACGAGGAGGAGCGTCTCTACGCGCTTATCCGCGCGCGCACCCTCGCCTCGCAAATGGCCGACGCCGTCATGACCAGAAGCAAAATCATCGCGATAACGGACGGCGTCCCCGAATTCTCCGCAACCGGCTCTACGATAGCGTTCGACGGCTGGCTTGCGGCAGATCCGTTCGCAAAAGGAGAGGAGGTCATCCTGCCGGATGTTACTGCCGGAGAACCCCTTGCGCTCGAGAAAATCGAAAGCGAGGGCAAGTTCACAGAACCGCCGCCGCGATACACCGAGGCGGGGCTGGTGAAGGAGCTTGAAAAACGGGGTATCGGGCGCCCATCGACCTACGCGTCCACCATTAAAACTATCGTCGACCGCGGTTATGTGCTCAAAGATGGCCGCGCGCTCAAGGCCACCGCAACGGGAGAGGTCGTCGATTCGTTCCTGGGGAAGCATTTTAAGAAGTATGTGAGCGATTCGTTCACCGCCGAGATGGAAAACGAGCTGGACCAGATAGCCGCGGGAGAACGCGAATACGCCGAAACCCTGAAGAACTTCTACATCCCTTTCGCGCGCGATGTAAAGAGCAAGGAAAAGATAGATAAAGTGACGACCTTGGGCGACGCTCCGAAGGAGTTTCCCTGCCCCCTGTGCGGCGGCGGCATGGTCATGAAGCTGGGCCGGGCAGGCGTGTTCATGAGCTGTTCTCGCTTTCCCGATTGCCATGGGTCAAGAACGGAAACCGGAGCCGTTATCAAGAACGACGAACCCATAGGAGTACACCCGGAAACTGGCGAACTCATCTTCGTGAAGCGCGGCCGCTTCGGACCGTACCTCGAGATGAACAAGAAAGAAGACATAGCTGAGGCCAAGGAAACCAAAACGAAAGGAAAGAAACGGAAAGCGAGACCACCTGGCAGGCGCGCATCGATACCGCCCGGCGTGAACCCGGAAACCATCAGTGTCGAGGATGCGATAAGATTTCTTTCGCTCCCCCGACCGCTCGGCGAACATCCGGAATCCGGAAAGACGGTGACGGCTTCGACGGGACGGTTCGGACCATACATCGTGCACGACAGCGATTTCCGCTCGCTCAAAGGCGCTGACAATCCGTATGACATCAGCTTTGACCGTGCGCTCGAGATTCTCAAAGAGCCCAAGAAGACCCGCCCCGGCGTTTCGGTCGCACGCGAAGTAGGAGAGCACCCCCGCACCAAGCGGAAAATCTTCCTCTATAAATCAAAGAGTGGTTTTTTCCTGAAGAAAGGATTCAAGCGGATATCGATAGCAGACGACAAGGCCGGCACTCTTTCCGTCGAAGAAGCCACAGATATCCTCAAAATCGCGTAGAAAAGCGTTGCAACCTGAGAAAAGACGCTGGGCAGAGCCCACTCCCTAAGCCCGGTCTTTGAATCCTGGCGGCCAGAGCGTCGGGGCTGTACTCTATACGAAGACATGGCTCATGCAATGGACGAGGTCGTGAAATCGCTCAAAGCGTCTTCCTCAAAAGACGCCGAGGCAGTCCGCCGTGCCTATGATTATGCCGAAAAAGCGCACGGGACGGAACTCAGAAAATCCGGCGAGCCCTACATCGTTCATCCGGGCGCGATAGCGCTGACCTTGGCGAAGCTCGGCATGGACCGTGATACCGTCATCGCGGGAATCCTCCATGACACCATCGAGGACACGCCGACGACCGCAGACGACATCGAACGCGAGTTCGGGAAGACCGTGCGGTTCCTAGTCGAGAGCGTCACAAAGCTCTCGAAGTTGAAGTATCGCGGGCTCGAGCGCCATGTGGAATCCTTGCGACGCCTTTTGGTCGCAACCGCGAACGACATACGCGTCATCATCATCAAGCTTGCGGACCGCCTCCACAACATGGAGACCATCGAGTTCGTGGAGCCTATCGAAAAAAGGAACCGCATCGCGATGGAGACCATGGAGGTTTATGTCCCCATCGCCGCCCGCCTCGGAATCGGGGTCTTGAAAGCCCAGCTTGAGGACCTTGCATTTAAAACATTGGAACCGGACCGTTTCCAGAAAATCTCAACCTACCTCAAGAACGAGAGCGAGAAAGCAAAAGAAGCAATCCATGAGGCACTCGAGAGCCTGAAGAAGGAACTCCTCGCCGCACATATCAGGGTCCTCGACATCCATTCGCGAGTGAAGGGCGTCCACAGCTTCACGATGAAGCTCGAAAGGAGAGGAAACGATATAGAGAAGGTGTACGACACCTTTGCGATCCGGCTCATCCTGCGGACCGAAGAGGAATGTTACCGAGCACTCGGTATCATTCATGGGCTGTGGCGACCCATTTCCGGGAGAGTGAAGGACTACATCGCGACGCCGAAGACGAATGGATACCGCTCCATCCACACGACCGTGGTAACACCACAGAAAGTCGTCATCGAGGTGCAACTCCGGACCGACGACATGAACCGCGAAGCGCAGTTCGGCATCGCGTCCCACTTCGGATATAAGCAGGGTCCCCGCGGGGTGCCACACGAGATACCGGCGAGCATCGTCTGGCTTTCACGCTTCATCCCCTCTCTCATGAAAACAAAAAAGGCCGAGTCCGCCGGCGTAGGGCTTTCCCCTTCGACCGCGCGCTGGCTCAAGGATCTCAACGAAGCGGCAGAAAATTTCCAGGAACAGGGGGCATTCCAACAAGCCCTCAAGGAAGACTTCTTCGCGGAGAGGATGTTCGTCTTCACGCCGAAGGGCGACGTCATCGACCTTCCTATCGGCGCGACGCCCATCGACTTCGCGTATGCCATTCACTCGGACCTGGGCGACACCATGATGGGCGCCAAGGTGAACGGAAAGATCATGCAGCTTACCGGAACCTTAAAAAACGACGATGTCGTCGAAGTGCTCACACGGAAATCAGCGAAGCCGAATCGCAAATGGCTCGATGTCGTGAAAACCTCGAGCGCGAAGCATCACATCCGGGACGCTCTCAACCGTGTCGGAAATCCAAGCTAGAACCCGTTTCAAAACCCGGGTTCTAAATAGAGAATCTTTCGACAGAAAACGAATCATCTCCCGGCGTTGTGGAAGGTGGAGTTTCCAAAGTGGGTACGGGAGCAGATGCTGATGCCTCCGTTTTCGTCCCGGCTTCGCGCTTCATGCTCGTGAGTATGGCCACAAGATCATCCGCCGAGAAAAAGTCGATGATAAGCTTCCCTCCTCCTTCTTGTTCGCGTATTTCAACTTTGGTACCGAGGCGTTCCGCAAACTCGCGCTCCATCGCCTCTATCTCGGGCTTCACATCACGCTTCCGCGCGCGGTCCCATGCAATCTCTCGCGTAATTTTCTCAACATCGCGGACGGAGAGCTTCCGGACCATCACATCCCTGAAAACCGACATCATCTCCTCGGGCCTCCCCACGAGCATGAGAAGCGCGCGGGCGTGACCTTCGTATATCGCCCCGGTCCGGAGGCCGTTCTGAATCTCCATGGGAAGCGCGAGCAAGCGGAGCGAGTTCGAGACATATTCCCGGGAGCGACCGATTTTCCGGCCTATCTCCGCATTATTGAGTTTGAATTCTTTCGCCAAACGGTCGAACGCACGAGCTCGATCTATCGCGTTCAGGTCCTCGCGCTGAATGTTCTCGATGATAGCAATCTCGAGTTTCTCGCGATTAGTTTCTTCTGCCGAACGAATGACGACAGGGACCTGCGAAAGCCCCGCAAGCTTGGACGCGCGGAGGCGTCGCTCGCCCGCGATGAGTTCGTAAAAAGTCGATATACCTCCGTCTTCGCGGGTTTCTTCGTGCCGTGTGACAATCAACGGAGAAAGGACCCCGTATTGGCGGATGGATTCAGAAAGGTCCTTCAGGCGCGCTTCGTCAAAATCAGTCCGCGGCTGGTAGGGATTCGGCTTTATCTTTTCGAGCTCCACCCAGAATATTGCATTATTTTCGAACTGCGACATAATTTTGTTAGGCTGAAAGCCTTAGAAAATTACTAGTACTCTTGTGGTGCGACATAATTTTGTTAGGCTGAAAGCCTTAGAAAATTAGAAGCGACCAAATTTTTCTTAGCCGTCCTCCGGCTTAGAAAAATTGAAGTACCTTTAGGCATACCCTTGTGGTGCGACATGGAAGGATTTTAGCATGCCGGAAAAGCTGGAAGCTTGAAGCTAAAAGTTGTACATTCGGCCTGCTGGCCTCAGTACTTCCTCGCTCTCGCTCGGTTGTATCCTTAAGATACAGCTGTCGCTCTGAAGCCCGCCCGGTTACCACAGTGTGGCCTTGCGAAGCATGGTGTAACAACGACAAGTGAGGAAAATAGATTTCTTTGATACACTCTGACGTACCTACCTTTGTATGGCTTCGCAAAAACCATAAGGCCACACTGAGGTACTGGGCCCGGGTGGCGGAATTGGCAGACGCACACGACTCAAGATCGTGCAGCCGCAAGGCTATGAGAGTTCGATTCTCTCCCTGGGCACAAAACGCAGAAACACGCTCCCTGCGGAGCGTGTTCTGGTTTTGTGCCAGCCGGAGCCATGTCGCTTGCGACAGGCGAGGCGGGGCCGAGCGCACTTAGCATTTTGCGAATTTCTGAGCAAAATGCTTAGTGATTCGTGACCACTCCAAAATTGTGAAACACGCTCCCTGCGGAGCGTGTTCTGGTTTTGTGCCAGCCGGAGCCATGTCATGTGCGACCGAGCAAGAGCGAGGAAGTACTGAGGCCAGCAGGCCGAATGTGCGACAGGCGAGGCGGGGCCGAACGCACTTAGTATTTTGCGAATGCCTTGAGCAAAATACTTAGTGACGTGTGGCCACAGGAATTCTCCCTGAGCAAAATGCTTAGTGATTCGTGACCACTGCTAAATCAAGTGCGGCATTTCCCTATTTTGCGTCAACGCCGACCGCTTCTGAAATGTTCTTGAACCCGTCACGCGCGAGGAGGAACACAAGACCGCGATTGATGTTCCGAGCGGCAAATGGTCCCTCGTAAATGAAACCCGTATAGATCTGAATGAGTGCGGCTCCCGCACGGATTTTTTCATATGCGTCTTCCGCCGTGAATACACCCCCCACCCCTACGATGGGCAACTCCGGAGCCTTCTGCCGGATATAACGGATTATCTCCGTCGAGCGTTTTGCGAGCGGCTTGCCACTCATGCCGCCTGCTTCCTCCGTCGGCGCGGAGAGCCCCTCGCGGCTGACGGTCGTGTTTACCGCGATGATGCCGTCCACATGAGAGTTTTTTGCAACCTCAAGGACCTCGTCAATTGCTTCGAACGAGAGGTCCGGAGCTATCTTCACGAGAATCGGCTTCCGCGTAACTTGCGTTTTCCGATAGGCATCGAGCGCCGTGCAAATCTCCGTAAGAAATTTCTTGTCCTGAAGGTCACGGAGGCCGGGAGTATTGGGAGAGCTTACATTAATCGCAAAGTAATCACCGAACGAGTAGAGTTTTTCGAAAGAATACCGATAATCACTGGTCGCATCGTTCTGTTCGGTCGTTTTCGATTTCCCCAAAGAAATGCCAAGAGGAACTTGAGCATGCGTATGCACGAGTCGTTCCGCAACGCGCTCAGTGCCATCATTATTCATGCCCATGCGGTTTACGATGGCTCCATCCCGAGAAAATCGAAAAATCCGTGGCCGAGGATTCCCTGCCTGCGGAAACTTGGTCACGGTGCCAAGCTCGAGAAATCCAAAACCGAGCGCCTCCAAGCCCGCGATAGCCTTCCCGTTCTTGTCGAACCCTCCTGCAAGCCCTACTGGATTCTCGAAGCGCAGGCCGAAAACGGTCTGGGCAAGCGAAGCTGTGCGGACGCGAGTCAGAGCTTTCATAAGCGCCGAAAATGGCCACAGGCCAAGGACCCAGAGAAACAGAATGGCAAGCCGATGGATGGTTTCCGGGTCTCGGAAAAAGAAAAAGAGAATCGATGTGAGGAAGCGGTATATCATCTGGCGGCGTCAGACCATGTCACCGGGCGGGCACCGGTTGCCATCATATCCCATCCCCTGCTGAGAACGAGCACATAGTCGACCGGTTCATCCCATTCTTCTCGGATAAGAGGCGTCTCCGAAAATCGCTCTTCCACGATAACCCCGACGCGTATCCAATCAGCGGGAACACGCGAAAGGAACCGGTCGTACCACCCCTCGCCGCGGCCGTGGCGCGTGCCTGATGCATCGAAAGCTGTTCCAGGGACAAAGATGATGACCCGCTTCCCTTGCATTTGTTTCGCTAACCGTTCGGCAACAGTAAATGGGTCTTGTGTCCGGTCTTTCGGGATAAAAACGATAGATGCATCTACCTTACTAGCCGCGAGATATGCCCGAAAATCGGGCTCGTCGGACATCGGGTCATACCCGACGATGCGCTCAGAAGACGCAAGGAGGGACTCAAAATCCTCCGCTCGCATAGGTTTATCCGAGTGCTTTGAGGTGCACACGCAATTCTTCAGTGCGGGTCAGTATCTCTTGAAGCGCTTCATGGTTCTCGGGGTCCAAGGTCTTTTGCTTCTCATGGAGCGACATATTTTCAATCTGATGAATGAGCGCCCGAAGCTCCCTCATGACGCTCTCGTGAGAAAGGAGCTCGATGTCATGGGTCCTGAATATGTCGATTCCCTCGAGGAGCCGCGACATAGTGCGCTCCAAAGAATCAATAAGGAGAAGTTCGTGATCGATATCGAATATGTGCGCCTTCGCGGTCTTGGAATAGAAATTCGGAATGTGCTTGATGTATATCTGCATCTGCCGGAGAGCGGCCTTGAAGTTCATCCAGTCCTTCTTCGACAAATTGCGTGATTCAAGAACACGCGCGATGACGATATCGATGTCTTTGCGTACGATAAAGAGCCCGTTCCGTATCGAGTGGAATGACGAATCGAGTGAGAGCTGACGGATGTCATTCAATACCTTCTCTTGCCTGTGCATCGTGAACTTGGCGACGAACATCGCGAGGAGGACGAATGATGCGATAGCCTGAAGCGCCGTGAAAAGACGCGAAATCCCGTGGGGCGCGATGTCACCAAGGCCGGTCGTGGTTCCGACGATGACGCTGTAATAAATCGCCTCAAAGAAACGCGCGAGAGGATCAGTGGATGTAAGGGACTCAAGGCCATTTCCGGGGACCCCCGCGTAGAGCCAGTAGACGACTGCGAACGAGAGGGTGATGAGGACCCAGCCCAAGAAAAGCCCGCCCGAGGAAAAATTATCGAGCAGGCGTTCGGGCCGGTTCTCTGTATAGGCGGAAGGGCGCGCTGTCACAAGGCTATATTTTCCCTACAAGTTTCAAGTCCCCTCCCTTCATGGTGTCATCGCCGGGATGCCAATCAGCCGGACACACCTGACCCCCGTGCGTTCGTACAAATTTTGCGGCCTGGAGCTTCCGTATGAGTTCCTTCGCCGAGCGTCCGATTGAGTTGTCATGAATCTCCATGGCACGAACGATGCCATCAGGATCAATGATGAATGTACCGCGCAAGGAAAGTCCCTCATCTTCGGTGTGGTCAAGCGAATCGCCATCTATGTAGGTGCCGAACGCCTTCGATAGACGGCCTGCGGGGTCGGCTGCCATGGGAAACTGAATCTTTTTTATCGACTCGGAAGTATCGTGCCATGCCTTGTGGGTGAAGACGGTATCAGACGAAACGCTCACAATTTCGGCGTCGAGGCCGATGCACTCCGTGTAGCAATCGGCAAGTTCCTCAAGTTCGGTCGGACAGACAAATGTGAAATCGGCAGGATAGAAGAACATGATAAGCCACCTGTTTTTGTAGTCGGCAAGGCGAACTTTCTTGATGGCGTCCTTGTGAAATACTTCGAACTCGAGATCGGGAATGGGATGCCCCACTTTCACCATGCTTACGAAACTGTTCGTTTCTTCTACTGCGCCCTTATTTGCCATAGGGAAAAACTAATGATGATTCTTGTATGCTCTCCAGTATACCCCGTGAGATAAACTAGCTCAACGCATTGCCATGCTATTCAACATACCGCGCGACCACCCACGCAGGCCACTCAGTAAGAAGCATGTATCTCATGGGGTATAACACCGCGCCCAAAGTCATCATCGTCGTCGAATCCATCTCATCGAGATCACCAATCCCCCTTGCCCCCACCTCTCTTTGAGGCGCTGTGGATAGGCATCGGGCGTCCTATCTCTCTAAAGATTCGCGAGTATGTGCATCGCCTTCGGGATGTTCTGGCCTGATACGGCGACATACATCGTCGTCTTGTCACTCTTGCCGGTGCAGCTGTAATAGAAATTCTCGAGGTTGATGCCCGCGTCGCCAAATTTTTTCGCGACAGTGGCCAGCGTTCCAGAGTGGTTGTTCAATGAATCAATAGCGATAATCTCTTCTTCTGTATACCGCTTCCCGATAGCGGTAAGGACCTGTTTTGCGAGATGTATGTCGTTGACGATGAAGCGTTCGGTAATGACATTCCCGAATTCAGGCGTCGTGCGGCAAATCCCTTCAACGCCGACGCCCTCGGCTTCGAACGCTTTGGCGACGCGAGCGAGCATGCCCGGAACATTATCGACGGCGACGCTAATCTGGGTGGTGAGCTTCGCTGAAATCTTATTCATGTGAACGAGGGAGGTTATTTTCGCATAGGATACCTTCTTCTCCGTCCGTGTCAAAGGATGTTTTCCCTACCTTCTGATGCAAAAAACCTGAGCGTAGAGTTCTTTGAATCGGATGCGGCCCATGAGGAATCGGCGCAACTCACTAAGCTCGATGACACCACAAGAGTACTTCTTGCTTTCTAGCTCGACGACTTGCAACAAAGCAAAGTCGCTCGCTAAGTGGTTCCTGCCCTGCCTCGTCCCGTAGATGCGGGACTCCGGCTTTCGATTCCCGTGGCCCTCGCAGTGATGCCTCGCGGTTCCGCCTGCTGGCGAAACATCGCTCCGGCTCCCGCAAAGCGAAAAACCGCTCTCGCGGTTTCTCGTAGTGCGGTCACGGGTATTTCGCTCACCGTCGCTCGCGAAATCCCTCGACCCCGCCTCACGGTTTCGCCTGCTGGCGAAACATCGTTCCGGCTCCCGCAAAGCGAAAAACCGCTCTCGCGGTTTCTCGTCTTTGCGGGCCCACGAGGAATCGGCGCAACTCACTAAGCTCGATGACACCACAAGAGTACTTCTTGCTTTCTAGCTCGATGACTTGCAACAAAGCAAAGTCGCTCGCTAAGTGGTTCCTGCCCTGCCTCGTCCCGCAGATGCGGGACTCCGGCTTTCGATTCCCGTGGTCCTCGCAGTGATGCCTCGCTCAGACAGCCCCCGGCTGTCTTCACGAATCATTGCGGGCCCACGAGGAATCGGCGCAACTCACTAAGCTCGATGACTCGCTAAGTGGTTCCTGCCCTGCCTCGTCCCGCAGATGCGGGACTCCGGCTTTCGATTCCCGTGGTCCTCGCAGTGATGCCTCGCTCAGACAGCCCCCGGCTGTCTTCACGAATCATTGCGGGCCCACGAGGAATCGAACCCCGACCGACGGTTTTGGAGACCGACGTTCTACCGTTAAACTATAGGCCCCTTTCGGGATGTAGCCAGTATAAACCTGAAAACGGAAACTAAAAAGCTGAGAGCTTTCCTCGGCGTATATCTGCGTTCAGTCTGCGTCAATCTGCGCCGCTTCGGGCTATTTCTTGCTTTCCTTGAACTTAACACGCTTCCGTATGACCGGGTCATACTTCATGAGTTCAAGCTTCGCGTTGGCGAGCTTCTTCTTGTTCTTCCTCGTCCAGACGACATGGCCAGACTTGGAGGATTTGAGTTTTATCAAATTATCCTGCGACATAATTTTGTTAGGCTGAAAGCCTTAGAAAAATTGAAGTGCCTTTAGGCATACTCCTATGGTACGACATGAGCCACAGTATGCACCATGCGCCAAAGCATGTCAAAAAATCCGCAGGACAAATTATGCAATGTTATCAGAATGACCCCGTGCAATCTATCTCATTCCACACCCCGATGTTGCTCTTGTCCCCTGCCAAGGTCTTCATAAGAACATCGACGATGAGCCAGGCGACAAGGACGAGCATGAGTCCTATGAAAACCTTTGAAAAGACACCGTGGGCTTTCTTGATGTTGTCCGGCTTAGCCGAGGCTGAGAAGTAGAGGAAGCCGGCATAGACGAACATGAGGGTCGCAACGACCACCGAGAACGCGACGGCGAACTCGATGCCGTTATTGAAGAGCTGGATGAGGTCGCAGAAGTTGCAGGCGTTCGGATTTGAAGAAACGCCCGTGCATGCCGGCACGATGGGGCCGTCTAGGAGGCCGGCGGAGGCCGAGGCGGGGATGAGGAGGAGCGACAACGCTACCAAAGCTTTACGCATGACGAAAGTATATCCCAGTTCATCGTTTTGTAGCAGGTGGCGTGGGGTATAGTTAATGGGAAAATATGGCTGACGCCGAAGATACGAGAACGGGAGCCCAGGCTCCGAACGAAAACCCTGACTCAGGAGCGCCTGAAGAACAAGCTCCGACTGATGGAGGAACATACGCACCACCGAAGCGTCGGAAAAAGAATCAAGGAAGCGACGAGCCAGCGAGTTATCAGTACCGAGTCGAGTTCGGCCTCGCGGTTGTCCTCATTCTGTTCGCTCTCGTCTGCGACCTCCTGAACATAATTCCCCTCGTTGGCATCATCACGAAGGTCTTTATAACTTTTGCCCTCTTCGGCGTTGGTATAAATCCTTTCAGGGTCTGGATACGCCCGAAAACAGCGGCCAGAAGATCAGGGGAGAAAGAAAAGGAGGTCGATGACAAGGCTGACGACCTGGAAAAGAAAGACACCAAGATGGGAGGTCTCTGGAAGGTGTTAAATCTTATCTTCGGGCTCGGACCAATCGGCTGGGTCGTCACGCTTGTCCTTGATTCCCTTCCTGTCTTAAGTGTAGGCTTGTGGACGACTTTTAACATGCTCTTGATTATCTCGCAATCGCGCGCGGACGACCGCAATAGACAGCGCCATGAACATCTCCTGGCCCTCATGGCCAAAGATGATGCTGCGGACGCTACCTGGAAAAGCCGCCTCGCGCGCGTAGTCCGCGCCCGCATGGGGCCGGGACGGCGCCAGCAAGGAGGCGGGCAAACGGGAACCGACACTGGTGCCGGAAGTCCCCCCGGCGGAGCACAGCGGACTCGTTCAGAACGCTACCCCGGCAGAGCGGGGAAACTCACTCCCGAACAGCTGAGCCCGGGAAGCCGCAACGACGCGAAAAAAGGAAGTGGCAAAAGCGGAAGGATGGGACTGGGCCCCGGCAAACAAGGCGCAGCACCTCTAGGCAAAGACGGCAAACCGACACCCGGGACAGGCAGCGGTGGGACTCCCCTGGTCGACGGCATCGCGGCCGGGACCACCGCGGCAGGCCTCGCAGAACAGACCGAAGATGAAAAAGCAAAAACGGATTTTGAGAAGAATAATCCGCCCGGCGTCGATGGTGTCATTCCTGAAGGAGAACTCGGGCAAGAGCCAATCGACCCGAATGACCTGGGAGATTTGGAAGGAGTGGACGCGGATGACCTTATCGACGCATGGAACGAGTACCAAGTAGAAGGTGGGACGAGAGGATTCGATGAATACATCAGGAATCTATCTCCTCGACAGCTGGCGGAACTGAAAGATAGAGGGTCTACACGCGCAGGCGCGTTCACCACGGCGGGCCTCCAGGGCATCGATGGAGTCGCCGGCGGAAGAACAGCGGCCGTGGGTGGCACTGCCGCCAGTACAAAGCAATCTGCCATCCGCAGTAAATATGAGGAGCAGGTCGGGGGCAGGATTCCCGATGACCAAGATTACTATGCGGTGCAGAAAGACATCCAAGGCACCATCGAAGAAGCTGAATTGAAAACCATACTGCAAGGAGACATTTCGCCGGAAACCGAAGAAACCCTGAAGAGTATACGGGCGGGACGGATGGCTGGAACCTTGAGCGACGACAATGTAGAAATTCTGAAGCGTGAAATAGAGGACCCAAAACTTGCCGACAAGATAATCAGCCTCCGGGGCAAGCATCCTGCGATGGGGCTTGACGTCCACATGGTCCGCGCAATCGCGAACAATCCTTCTCTCGGGAGCGATATACGCTTGACCGCAGAAGACATGGCAGCCGGGATTCCGGGAGCCGCTCTCAGCGCTCAGCAGATGAAGGCCATCCAAGCATCGGCCTCGCTCGACGCGGCGGTTAAATCAAAGGTCGCCGGCCTCAACGCAGAGCATGTCGCATCAAATGTGCGCGCAGTCGACATGAAACGGCGCGTTGGCGAGTGGATGCAGAAATCAAACACATTATTTGACGACCTCATCCAGAAGAAGATTACGGAGTTCGAAACCTTAAAAAAAGGGAACATCATCGCGAATCAACACTTGAGGCGCGATGGTGAAGAGATGATACGGGGAGTGCTGAAGCAGGTGGAGGCTGAGTCCGGACTCGTGCTCGACCGCCGTATCAATGCACTTGCTGAATCCATCAAATCCCGTATCGCGGGAAAGACTTTTGCATCGAAGGGTGAGCTGGGGAACGCCCTACGGGATGCGGTGAGGGAGGAAGCGGGGAGAGCGTAGGGGGCCGAGCTATCCGACTGATGTCCGTTGGTTGCCGAAAGGGCATGTTTGGATTGTCATGCGGGCGTTGTTTAATCTTGCGCCTGCGGTGTGCGCGGTATGAGAGCGGCGGTGCCGAAGAGGAACGCAGCCAAGGCGAGGATGAGGAGGTCGCGGGATTTTATAGGAGGGAGCACGAGGACATTCATTATAGGGTGGACGAAGAAATTTGGTCAGTACAGTATTTAGAGAATTTTTATATAGAGAAATCGTTTGAGAGCTATGAGCTGTATGCCATTCCAAGACCAATCACGCAACATTTCTTTGTATGTCCTTCGCTTGTTTCCAATAGGGACTCCCCGGTCGTCGAGTGCATCCGGCACCGCAGGATCGTAGACGAAGAAAACTCGCTCTGTATCGTCGAATCCCCATACGGTAATCCAGTGCCCCATAATGATGTACTGTAACCAATGCCACTTTCCTGTTTTCCTACTGTATCCATTACCAATTCGTATCATTGCAGGCCGACCCGAGCGTAACTGATTCTTTATAATCTCGAGTTTCTGCTCATCAGGCAGTTCGTCAGCGTTCTTTACGCTGGCAGGAACATCATGGGCAGCAAGGATTTTTGAAAGCGTCGTTGGCAAAGCGAAACCCAGTAACCGCCCAAAATGGGAAACATGGTAATCCTCTGGGCGAGCCTTGTCGTCCTTCTCAAGTGAACTAAGGATTGCTTTTACAGCGAACACGCCACAGTGGGAGAGACCTTGTTTCAGGTACTGACTCGGGCGATTCCTTAGAATGACAGGCTCCATAGTGATTAATGTATACCAACAAAATGAGGGCGAGTACTAACGCTATTCTACCGTGCTACTTGAAGCGCACTGTGAAATTGTACATTCCCATGGCGCAGAGACCTTGAACAACCGCCCCTGATTTCTGCGGCGGTAACTCAATATCCGTCGTGCCGGTGGGCGGAAGATTTTTTTGATACCCGATACTTGGAACTCGAAGAATCGATGTGCAATCGAATGTGCCGTTAGTTTCTATTCGCAACGTAGTCGGCATGTGTGCCTTAGCGGAAGTCAGAATCGGCGCATAGCGGCCCTTTGCCGTTATCTCTATTATTTGTTTACCATTTTCAACTGAAACATTATCCACGGAGGCGACCTCGGGACTCCGTGTGGTGAGTAGTAATGCTCCGCCTATAAGAGCCGTGGCGATAATGATTGATACGACTGTTGGGTTCATGGTTGTGTAGTTAGAAGCTGAAGACGGGTGGTATCAGTCCGACAGCCACCAAACTATTGATAAGGTTGAAGAGTCCAAAGAAGATCACTACGAGCCCTGCGGTCTTGAAGAATACTCCTGATTGCGCTTTCTTGCGTATCGCGAGCGAGCTGAAACTCAAGAGCGCCAAGACCGGCAGTGTGCCGAGCGCAAACGCCGACATGGTGAAAGCCCCCGTCCAGAAGCTTCCCGTCGTGAGAGTATAGATCTGCATTGACTGCGTAAATCCGCACGGTAGAAAGAATGTGGCCACGCCAACAAGAACCGGGGTAAGGCTGTGATTTACTTCTTTCAGACCATGGATGTGCCGACTGATAAAACTGGGAAGCGTCGGCTGCCATCTTTTCATCCACGGGAATATGTCGAGCAAGTTGATGCCAAGCACGAGGAGGATGAGTGCAACGGTGAAACTGAGAATGAATGTTCCTGTTGCTCCAAGCACAAAGGTGGAACCAAGCAAACCGATAACCCCACCAAGAAGAAAGAATGAGACGAGTCGCCCGATGTGGAATAGCACCTGCGGCCTTATTTTGTCTCCCTCTTTCGCAAAGTTTGCCGACATCGAGAGTACGAGCCCGCCTACAACCGCCATACATGTTGAAACCGAGGCAATGAGCCCGATAACAAACGCGGTGCCGTAAGTCACATTCGCTGTCGTAACGAGATTTACGATGCCGAGCTTTTGCAAGATGATGAACAGCGCAATGAACGCGAGCGCAATAGGAACTGCAAGCGAAAATTCAGACCATCTAACCCCGTGTCGGTGCTTCTCTACTGACACCGAGTAGCCGTGAGTTTTAACAACCTCGGTAAGATCGCGCGCAATGTGCTCTTGTGTCTTGTCGCCGAAATCACCGCTCACCTCGACCGTGTGGTGCTTGAGTGAGGGTTTTGCGCTTGATACTTCCGGCATGTCTTCAAGTTCGCTTTTGATGAGAACCGGACATGCAGCACAGTGCATTCCCGTAACATGGAAAGTGTATGTTTTCATAGAATTAAAGCCAACGACACGTGGTCTTCATGTAATTTTGATACTCCTGACCGAATTTCTTTATCAAGCTCGGTTCTTCTCTATACATAAGCCACCAGTGAGCGAACGCCAAGACGAGGAAAGAGAAAACTGTCGCGCTTGGGGAGCCGAAGATGAGCGCAGTGCCAAGCATTATAAGAAAGATACCTACATACAAGGGGTTCCTGGAATATTTGTACGGCCCTTCTCGAACCAAGAAATCTGGAGCGGAGAGTTGCAAGACGGCAACCTGGTGTTTGGAAAAAGCGACGGTTGCCCACATCCGTACACAAAGTGCCGCTAGTAAAAGGACTATCCCAACCGATAGAAAGAAGCGCGATGAAAAACCCTGCATACCGAGCAGGTAGTCAATTTCCCGCGAAACATACGCAAGAACAAGGGCGCTCGCAATAATCCCGACGGTCGGTAAGATATTTTTGAGTAAGATATTCATAGAGAGTATGCATTACAATCTTTTTGCCTTAAGGCGAAGCGCATTGCCGACCACGGAAAGGCTCGATAATGCCATGGCAAGTCCGGCGAATACCGGACTCAAGAGCCAACCAAAGATGGGGTAGAACAAACCTGCCGCAAGCGGGATGCCGACGATGTTGTAGATGAACGCAAAGAAGAGATTCTGCTTGATGCCGCGCATGGTCATCTTCGAGAGCTTGATCGCCTTGACCAACTTCGAAATGTCGCCGTGCAAGAGCGTGATTCCGGCGGATTCTATGGCAACATCCGTTCCCGTAGCCATGGCGATACCAACATCTGCTTGCGCAAGTGCGGGAGCGTCATTAACGCCATCGCCCGCCATTGCAACAATTGTGCCCTGTGATTGCAGTTCCTTTATCTTTTTGAGCTTGTCTTCCGGCAACATTTCAGCAACTACCTCATCTATACCAACTTGTTTTGCGATATAGGCAGCCGTATTTTTATTGTCCCCGGTAAGCATCACTGTCTTGATGCCGAGTGTGTGGAGATTCTTTACCGCTTCAATCGCTTCCGGCTTTATCGCATCCGCGACAAAAATGATTGCAAGCACCTGCTCTTTTGTTGCCAGAATGACGGGGGTCTTTCCTTCAATAGTTTCTTTTTCAAGGGAGGCCGAATCAAAAGACAGATGAAGGTCTTTTGCCAAGGTCATGTTTCCCGCGAAATACTCAACACCGTGTATGGTGCCTTTCAGCCCTTTCCCCTTAATAATCTCGAAGCCCGTGACCTCTCGTATCGGTAGTCCCTTTCCTTTTGCGTGCGTGACAATGGCATGGGCAATCGGATGCTCTGACTTATTTTCGAGCGAGGCAAGGATGCTTGCAATATCATCGTCTTTTTTATCTGAGTGGTTTTGAATTGATGTTAATTCCGGTCTTCCTTTGGTGATTGTCCCCGTCTTATCAACTACAACCACGTTCACCTTGTGGAGCTTTTCAAGAGTCGCGGCATCTTTGATGAGGATGCCTTCTTTTGCCCCCTTTCCGACGCCAACAATGATCGCCATTGGGGTCGCCAAACCGAGGGCGCACGGACACGCAATAACGAGAATACCGACGAACGATACAAGCCCGAACGACAGTGCTTGTGCAAAGCCCAGGTAGACCGTGCCGAGCACAAGCCATGCGCCGAGTGTTACAACCGCGAGTGCGAGAACGACAGGTACAAAGACACTTGAGATTTTGTCGGCCAGAGCCTGAATGGGCGCTCTGCTTCCTTGAGCCTCCTGCACCATTTTGATGATGTGTGAGAGAAGCGTTTCCGAGCCGACCTTCGTCGCCTTGAATGTGAATGCTCCGGTTGTGTTGATGGTTCCGGCAACAACGAAATCACCCGTGCTCTTTTCGACGGGAATTGGTTCACCACTCACCATAGACTCATCCACAAAGGATGTGCCATCGGTCAGCACTCCATCAACGGGTATTTTCCCGGCTGGCTTTACGACGATCATATCTCCACGCACCACTTGATTGACGGGGATTTCCTGTTCTTTCCCACCTGCCCCGTAGGAAGCTGGCTTTCCTTCGGGGTCTCGAATGACTAGCGCTGTTTTTGCTTGAAGGTTTAGCAACTTCTCAATTGCATCTCCCGTTTTAAGCTTCGATCGAACCTCCAGATATTTACCAAATGTAATGAAGGCAATGACGACAATCGTCACATCGTAGTAGGTGTGCTCGACGTTGATGAACTGCCTGAGCGGCTCTTCAAGCGCGGTCACGGCAACACTATAGATATACGCGGCCGTCGTACCAATGCCGATGAGCGTATCCATGTTGGCATAGCCCGTGCGGAAGAAACGATACATGCCCAGCAGATACGGATAACCCACCACAAAGAGCATGTAAGTAGCCATGAGTGGCAACAGGTGATGGAAAAATTCTGTCCAGACATAGGGAGCAGCCGAGACGATATTGAACTGCGCGAAAATATCCCATCCCATTATGAAGATACTGAAGATGGTGAGCGGAATTGCCGAGAGCACTTTTGTCCGCATTTCCGCCAGTTCTTTAAGTTTGTCTTCCTTTGATTGTTTCAACCCAAGATGCGCCGCGTGCTCATCTTCGGACATGCCCATTTCACTTGCACTGAGCCCAGTCGAAGTGGTAGCAGACATAGCCGAACCCTTCGTTGGAAGAATAAGAGAATAGCCAAGCGGTTCTATCTTTTTTGAGAGTTCGTGGGGATTTATCTTTTGCTCGTCAAAAGACACCTTGACTGTCTCCGTACCATAGTTCACTTCCACCGCAGTGACACCTTCCGTTTTTTTGAAGGTCTTTTCGATGATTGCAGAGCACGAGGCGCAATGCATTCCTTTTACCCGCACACTAACTGTGTGAATCGTTGCCTCCTTTTTGGTTGTAGATAAGGCAGACATATTTTTTAGCAGTTAGTGTGCGGGTTTACTCTAAGCGTTATGTGTTGCATATGTTTTAATCGCCTTCACCGAGGACATTAAGCCTCTGCCATGAAAGCCCGCCATCTGCGCTTTTATACACACTATTCTTCTGTGTTAAGAGATAGGCAATGTTCGGATCCTCTCGGTAAAAAGAAATGAACAAGGGCATTTCTCCATTGAATCGCTCGGGCAGTGATTTCCACGTTACGCCACCGTCCACGCTTTGTGCGAGGCCGAACTTTTCCGACATTGAAAGAATACTCTGATCTTTCGGGTTCACGGCGCTCGTCGCGACAAAGCCGGAAAAGAGCTGCGCCCACGTTTTTCCACCATCGCTGCTTGTGTAGAACCCTTGCGGACTCGAAGCGTACAGTGTGTTTACATCCTTGGTGTCGGCAGCAAGATGCACGAGGGAAACATCGATCGGGTAACGCTCCCACGATGTGCCTCCATCCGTCGTTTTCTGAATATCGCCCCTGAACCAGCCGTATGCGACATTCGGATCAACGGGGCTCACCGCCATGGCATGAAAGTCTACGGGGCCGCCTACGCCATTTGAGACCTTCTTCCATGTATAGCCGCCGTTCACAGATTTTTGGAAGCCAATATTTCCTCCCGTCGCAGGGTGACCGCTGGAGAAGAAGATGTTTGAATCAGTCGGGTGCGGCGAGAATCCCATGTAATCATCGCGGCTTCCCCCCACTTGGAACAGGTCTTTCTCGTTCTTTAATACGAGAAGCCCGTGGTGCGTTGCTATGTAGACGTTTTGAGAGTCATTCGGATCAACGGCGAGTCCGTGCCCGTGCGAGATCGTCGCAATTGGAATAAGTTCATTTGAGGTTGGGGAATTCAGGCCTTTAGTCGAAGCAAACCACACTCCACCTCCCACAAGAAAAACGACAGCAATGAGTAGCACTATGCTTTTGGTTTTCATATATTTATTATTGGGCATTCGGCTCAGGCGACCTATTCTTATTAGCTTTGATGAAGTTTACGATAGTGGTTTCATCAAACTGTTCCAGTTTCTGCAATCGAGTCCAGGACGCAAGCACGATTGGGGAATCATTTCCAGAACGCGGTGTAACAATCATCTTATTTGAGTATTTTTTTGCAAGAGCTTCTATCTGTTCTATCGTTGTGGTGCTTATGCCAGTATATGAGATCCAGATACCGCCATGCTCAAGGTTGTGTACCAAGTTCTCATCGGATAATTCATTCTGATAGATTCCCCAATTAGCAGGTTGTGCGTAGTGGGGACCTGAGGTGGGTGGATTCGAGTTATAGGCTGTGTGCGTAGCTCCTATCGCAATGTGTTGCTGTCCTTGATTTCCGAATGCTTCGCCGGGCCGTTTTGATTCCGGTTGTATCGAGAGCCAGACTACGATAGCAATGATTCCACCGGTAACAGAAATTCCGATTACCCACGTAAGGGCTTTTTTGAATCGTCTAGTTTTAAGTCGTGATTCTTCAAGGCTTTTTTTCATAGAGTTATATATCTTTAAGTGCAGTCTCGATGAGTGCTTTTACATTCTCGATTGGTTGCGCACCAGAGAGCGGATACTTTTTGCCGTTTGGCGCGATGACGATGCTCCAGGGCGTACCGCGTCCGCCGGTAGCGACGGCATTTTGGTAGTCTTCCTCAATATGTTTGTCATATGTGCCGCTTTCAAGGCAGGAAGCGAATCGCGCTTCGTCAAGTCCGATTTCTCGCGCGATTTGCGGCAATACCGTGTCAATGTCCGTTTGATTGTTTGAGGGCGTAAGCTCAAAGAAACGGTTTATATATTTCCAGAATGCATCATTTCCTCCGAGTTCATTAGCGCACTCTGTGGCAACAGCCTCTTTGCGAGCCTTGACCGGATGCAGTTGGTCAAGGGGAAAATGTCGATACACCCATGCTACTTTCCCTGCCTTCCCATACTCATCCATGATCTGATTCATCGTGGAGTGGAAGAGTTTGCAGAACGGGCACTCAGTATCCGAATATTCTACAATTTTGACAGGTGCATTTCGGTCACCAAGGATGTGATCCTTCGCGGTTACGGGTTTAACTTTTTCAAGGTCGCCGGTAGCTTGCGCCGCCTGCTGAGGCTGCGGTGCATTCGCGCCGGAGACTCTCGGGGTCTGATTGCTGAAGAATAACGCTCCTGCGATAAATGCACCGGCGATGACTATTGCTATCGGTGTGCCGAGATTGCTTAATTTTGATTCCATAGGCTCAACAAAATTCTTTAATAAACACTTTTAATTAAAGAGCAAAAACCACACGGACAAGTGAAGTTGCTGTCCGCGCCGTCCTATGAGCGAACGTAGTAAAGTTTGGGGTTGAGAATACCGTTTGAAAAAAGCTCCTGTAGGATGGCCACGGGAAGACTGCGAGATTTCTCTACATAGCGCCGAAAAGATTTTAGAAGAGCTTCGGGTGGCGGATATTGCTGTCTAATCCAGCCAACTCTCATTGCGACAACTGCAAGACTCAAAAGGAGTAAAAGAAAAACCGTACCGTATTGTTGGGCGAGCCCAGCAAATGCGCTTTGCCATGTTGTGATATGCGCAAGAGGAGTCATATTGCAGACTGCGGTCATTCCGGGCATAAGGCAATCGGACATGGTCATGTTTCCATCCATGTCCATCGTCATGGTCATACCAAGATGAGGAATGCCGAATGTGGCACTCAAAAGGAGAGCGACGACGCCGAGAGCGAGTAGTGTTCGTGCCAATTTTTTGCCCGAGAAAGACATACATTCAGATTATACCAAACTGACAGAAAAGAAAGTCAGGATAGCATCCATAGCGCCTCTGAAGGGTCTAGCCCCTCGGCATACCTCCGCTAACAAGTACCGATTGCGTGGCCTTACTGTGGCTCGATATCCTTGCAAAAACATAGTCGCTCTACTCGTTGCCTATGCAGGGGGTGATGGATTTGGCTACAACTCTCGGCTCACCCATGTTCGGCTCGGTCGCAGCCCCAGCTCGCGGTTTTCCGAGACGGAAAACATCGCTCCGCTTTTCGAATCCCTCACGCAGGGTATGCAGATACCCTGCTCCGGCGACACTCACAATAAAAAATTCCCGCCAGAAAGGCGGGCATTTTTTATTGGGTGCGCCGGGAGGGATTCGAACCCCCGAAGCCCGAAGGCGCCTCGTCTACAGCGAGGTGTAATTGACCGCTCTACCACCGACGCATTGTTCCTCCGGAACGCTGAGGAGATATCCTCCTAGCGCCTGCTCGCTCCGGAATCTCGCATCGGCACTTTCTGGGCGAAACCCAGAACCGGAAGAAACAGAAAGCAGTTTCTGTTTCTTCCACCGACGCAAGACAAAGAGGATTCTAGCAGATTTCAGCTCGCTTTTGAACCAACGGTCGTCTCGACTTTCGCGCGGTGCGCCTTCGAGGAGCGTGCGCTTCTGATGACATCGAACACGAACTCGGTTCCCTCACCCGACTGAGCGTCGGCTCGGGCGGGTTTTATCCCGACCATAACCGTCCCTCCTTCCATGACTCCCTGCGACACCATGAACGACGCGACCGGTGTCAATATCTTCGTCTGTATCAGGCGCTTCAGGGGCCTGGCACCGTACTGTGGGTTATAACCTTCTTTCGCGAGATGCTCATAAACCTCGGGTTTTATCTCGAGCTTGATGTCCTTCGTTTTCAAGCGCATCTGGACGATGCCGACCTGCATATCGACGATACTTCTTATAGCTTCGGCCGAGAGAATGTTGAAGGTGATGATATCGTCCAGGCGGTTTAAGAACTCTGGGCGGAAGTAATCCTTGAGCTTCTCCGTCACCTTCTCTTTCACCGCTTGGTACTGCCCTGCGTCGTCGCCCGCTTTCGCCGAGAAGCCGAAAGTGGACATCTTGTCGATGAACTCAGAGCCGATGTTCGAAGTGAGGATGACGATGGAGTTCTTGAAATTCACCCTCCTTCCCTTCGCATCGGTCAGGGTGCCATTGTCGAGAACCTGAAGGAGGATATTGAAGACTTCTGGATGCGCCTTCTCTATCTCGTCGAAGAGGACGACCGCGTAAGGGCGGTGGCGTATCTTTTCCGTCAAGGCGCCTCCTTCTTCATGGCCGACATACCCCGGAGGCGAACCTATCATCTTCGACACGCTGTGCTTTTCCATGAACTCACTCATGTCGACGCGGACGATGGCGGCTTCATCGTCGAACATGAATTTCGCGAGTGCTTTCGAAAGCTCTGTCTTTCCAACACCAGTTGGCCCCAAGAAAAGGAACGAGCCGATGGGCCGGTTGGGGTCCGCGATGCCGACCCGGGAGCGCTTCACCGCGTCCGACACAATCTTCACCGCTTCGTCTTGCCCGACGACCATCGTCTTGAGCTCCTCTTCCATGCGGGCAAGCTTCTTCGCTTCCCCCTCGAGCATGCGCGAAACCGGGACTCCGGTCCAACGAGAAACGACCTGCGCGATATCGACCTCGGTGACTTCTTCTTTCAGAACCCGCCGCGAACGCTGGAAACGCTTCAGCTTCCCTTGCTCACGCTCAAGCTCCTTCGCCAAGGTCGGGAGGTTCCCGTAGCGTATCTCCGCAACGCGCCCGAGGTCGGCTCGCGCTTCCGCTGATTCCGCCTCGGCGCGGAGCTGGTCTATCTCCTTCTTTGCTTTCCCTATTGCCGCAAGGACCTCCTTCTCATTTTTCCACTTCTGCTCTAGGTCAGATGTCTGCTCTCGAAGTTCCGCAATCTCTTTCTCGATTATCTTCATGCGCGACTTCACATTTTTTCCGGCATGTCCGTCGGCCGTGTGGGCTTCGTCATCCTTCTTCAGGGCCGTGAATTCGATATCGAGGCGCCGTATCTTCCGGTCGGTTTCCTCGAGCAGGGGCGGTTTGTTCTCGAGGGCAATCTTCAAGGACGACCCCGCCTCGTCGATCAAGTCGACGGCCTTGTCAGGGAGGAAACGGTCCGTGATGTAGCGCGACGAGAGGTCGACCGCCGCGACAATAGCATCGTCCGTGATGCGCACCCCGTGGTAGAGCTCATACTTCTCCCGGAGTCCTCTGAGTATCGCAACGGCGTCTTCTGTCGAAGGCTCCTGCACATAGACCGGCTGAAATCGCCTCGTCAACGCCGGATCGCGCTCGATGTGCTGCTGGTATTCCTTGATGGTCGTCGCCCCGATGACGCGGAGCTCCCCTTTCGAGAGGGCGGGCTTCAGCATGTTTGATGCATCCATCGCGCCCTCCGCGGCGCCGGCTCCCACGAGCGTGTGTATCTCGTCGATAAAAAGAATCACCTTCCCTTCTGATCTCTCTATCTCCTTCATGATGGCCTTCAAGCGCTCTTCGAACTCGCCGCGATACTTGGTACCGGCAATGAGGAGCCCCAGGTCAAGAGTGAGGAGTTCCTTGTTTTTGAGGGACTCGGGCACATCCCCCACTGCCATGCGCTGCGCCAAGCCCTCAGCGATGGCGGTCTTGCCAACGCCCGCTTCACCAATCAATATCGGATTGTTCTTAGTGCGCCGCGATAGTATCTGGATGACGCGGCTTATCTCGGTATCGCGGCCGATGACCGGATCGAGCTTGTTCTCCGACGCAAGACGCGTGAGGTTGCGTGTGTACTTTCCGAGAGCGCGGTATTTCTTCGGCGCTTCAGCCTCCGTAGTGCGTCCAGCCCTGAGTTCTTGCATGACCGACATGACCGCGCTCTTCTCAATGCGAAAACGATTGAATATCTCCGCCGCGGGGCCTGGGTGCTGAAGGACGCCGAGAAACAGGTGTTCAACCGAGACAAATGATTCGCCGAAGGACGACGCAATCTTCACGGATGATTCGAGTGCTTGCGCGAGGTCGGGCGTGAGGTAGAGCTGGTAGCTTGGGGACAAGGTCGATCCCGAAGGCGGCGTTTCCAAGAGGTCAATGACCGAATCGGTAAAAAGAACCGAGTCGACATCGAGGCGCTCCAGAATGGCGACGATGACAGACTCCTCCTGCATGACGAGGGCGGCGACGAGATGCAGGGCACTCACATGATTCTGCCCACGCTCGATGGCAACCTCGTGCGCTCTCCGCACCGCTTCCTTCGCTTTGGTCGTGAAATTACCGAATGGAGGAGGCATAGGTAAGGAAAGTATACCCCATGAGATACAGCACCTCAACGGAGAAAAGCGTGCGCTATCCTTTATGTTTTTCGAAATCGCGTTTGCGTGAGTGCCCCTATCTCACGGGGTATACCAAAAGGTACACGCCGCAACTAGGCTGGGGGGTTCGACGCCCTAGCGCGCGGGAGTCGAGCTCGCTTTCGAGGCAACAAGGGCGGCAAGAATGTCACTTACCGACACGAAAGCGCCAGCACCGCCATTCAGCTTGGACGCCGCGGTCGAGATGCCAACAAGGTCACCAAATACATTCACCAGCGGAGTTCCGGGAACAAGAGGGTCGGTGATGCTGGTATCGATGTTCCTGACCGGCGTCGTCGAGTCTGGCCCTGTCTTCACGTCAGCAAGCACGGTGCGTGCGGCAACAGAGCCCATCGCGACCCGTTCGTTCGTGACCGAGACGAGCGCTATGACGCTCGAGCCGAGGCGTATCGAGGCGGTATCGCCGACATGGAACGCTGTTGGCGCCGTGGTTGATGCGTCTTTTGGTGCAAGGAGCGCGATGCCGGCCTCGGGGAAACGTAAGGTGACGCTGAAGACACCGATGCTGTTTCCGAACTGCACGAGATGCTCGGGTCCCACGACACTTCCATCGGTCGCGAGGATGCCGGGCGCGATGGAAACCGCAAGCGCAAGGACAGGAGATGATGTCGATGTCCCCGCGAACACGCGGCCCGTCTGCGAGAGAGCTTTCGCGATGGAGCTCGTCACGAGGTCTTCCTCTTTCACGACGACGGTCGTCTCTTTCGTCACTATCTTGGTCGAGTTATTGCTCGGCACAACGGTCTCCACCGTGCGTTCAATAATATGGTTCACGGTCTGAATCACGGCAGGGGGTGCTTGCGCCATGAGAGAAACTGTCACGATGCCCGTCGCAATCGATGTCACGAACGAAACCAAGAGCACCAAAAGGATTATCTGCGTAGTGTTCAGTTCTTCAAGATCCATCCCGTTAGAAGCAGGTCGCGGCCGTAACCCGCGCCTGTCCGCTATAAACATTTATAAACGATAGACCGCAGACCATGATGCATTGGTCGTATCTCGTGTAGCTGTGGCTTCTAACGGAATCCATTGGCCCTTAGTATACCCCACTTCAAGCAAGTGCTGGAGATGAAAAACAAAACGCCCCTCTGGGCGTCGAACGTGCGCGTATACGGAAAAAGCCTGAAGCGAGAAAGAGCTTTTTATCCGCGAGCAGTGACGAGTCCTATGATAAGGAGCCCGATGAAAAGGTCCCTAATAATTTCTGGAAATTCCATATGTGTCGATTTTACCATGTGTAAAAATAATGTCAAGGATGCCACAGTCGATAACTTTTTATCAGGCTGCCGGGGTTACGACCACCCCCTCTTCCTATACTGTCAAAGCTTCTTGAAAGTTGCAAGGGATTCGACGAGTGCATAAACCGCCCGCTCTATGTCACGCTCCGTGGCATCGGGACCGAGGGAGAAGCGGATGGTCCCGCGCGACAGCGCATCGTCCCCAGTCAACGCGAAAATGACCTCGGAGCGAGCCCCACCAGACCCGACGCAGGCGGAGCGCGGCGTGACCGCGACTCCTTTTTGGTCCATAAGTACCGCAAGATAATCCCCATCCACCCCGGGAATGGCGAAATGGGCGTTGCCTGCGATACGCCGTTTCCTATCCCCCATAAGGCGCGCGCCAGGAACCCCCTCAACAACCTTATCAATAAGGCGGTCGCGGACTTTTCGGACCCTTGCTTCCCTTTCGGCTCTCCCTTCCCGTGCAAGCTCGAACGCGAGTCCTGCGCCTACTATTCCCGGCACATTTTCGGTTCCCGGCCGGAGATTTCGTTCCTGACTTCCTCCTCCAAGGATGGGAGAGAGCGGAACCGAGTGGTCGCAGTAGAGAACGCCGACACCCTTGGGACCGCCTAACTTCTGTGCATCATAGGAAACCAAAGACGCGCGAAGTGCATGGGGAGAAGCATCAAGATATAAAAGCGATTGTGCTGCATCCGCATGAAGAATGGGAAATTCCGCTTCGGGAATCTTTTCCGAAAAAATCCGGAGCGGAACGGAGAGCCGTTTCATGAGAAGATCACCTATTTTCGAAATCGGCTGAATGGTTCCGAGTTCGCTGTTCACATGGGCGAGGGTAACGAGAGCCGTTTCCGGCTTCACCGCGCGAAGCACATCTTCCGCCTCAACGATGCCGTTCGCTTGAGGAGCCACCCGTGTTACCTGGACCCCTTCCAGCTCAAGCCCGGCAACGGTTGCCTCGACCGAAGAGTGCTCAATGGTTGAAGAGACGATATGAAGCTTCCGGTAATCAACACCGCGTTCGTCAAGCGCGTTCATGAGTCCGCGGATGGCAAGATTATTGGATTCGGTTCCCCCTGAAGTGAAAACAAGTTCTTCGGACCGCACCGAGAGTGTACGCGCAATCTGGAGGCGCGCGCCATCGACAGCGTCTCGGGCGCTTCGACCCTCCGCGTGTGGAGCTGAGGGATTGCCTGGGTATAGCTCCATCGCACGCGCGATTCTGCGCGCAACCCGCGGATCGATGGGTGCCGCGGATGCCCAATCGAGGTAGAGACGCTTCGATCTGAAAAACATGCAGACAGTATAGACCGGTGCGCTATATCTCGTGAGATAGACAGAATTTCTATCTCGCAGGGTATACTTTCGCGATGGAAAGCGCCGATGCGGTGATGTATCAGCTTCTCGAATCTGTAGGCGATACCCCAATCGTTTCCGGACTTACCATACTCGTCCTTTTCACTCTCATCCAAAATTTCATCCTGTTCCGAAAGCTTCGAGCACTACTCCGGGGAGGTGACGGGAAATCGCTCGAGGGAACCATCAAAAAACTTGGCGAGCGGGTTGAATCTATTGAAGCTCACGCAAAAGAAATGACGCTCATCCTGAAAGAAGCCGATGAGCGTCTCGGACGCTCCGTCCAGGGCATCTCGGTGAAGCGCTTCGACCCCTTCCAAAATGCTGGTGGCCAGCAGAGCTTCGCGACCGCGATCCTTTCCGAAAACGGAGACGGCGTCGTCATCTCCGGCATCCACGCCCGGGACGGCGTTCGGGTCTATGCGAAGGAAGTGAAGAAGTTTGCATCGGAACGGGAACTCTCCGAAGAAGAAAAAACTGCCATACGAGAAGTTCAAGAATCGCTCGAAAAGAATTGATGGAACGGACATCGGGCGTTTTTGCAAAGGCATGTAATCCATGCTTTTCTTTAGCCTATGCCCGGTAGCAGACTTTTGGCGTTATGCTAAAAGCGGCGTAGCAGCCACTCCGGGGAACATCCACATGGCAAAGGTTATCAACACTCACAGAGGCATTGAACGGCGAAGCGCCGCAACGCCAAAAGCTCGCTAACCGGGTATGGCTACGGCTTCTTCTATTTGCAAACAGCCAGTCGTCGCTATCGTGGGCCACATCGACCACGGAAAAACGACGCTACTGGACTACATCCGTAAGGCTTCCGTCGCCGCAAAAGAAACCGGAGGCATCACCCAGGGCATCTCGGCATATGAGATAGAACACACGACGAAAGAGGGAGAAAAACGCGCGCTCACTTTCATCGACACCCCCGGCCATGAAGCATTCCAAAACATGCGCCGCCGTGGCGCGTCAGTCGCGGACATCGTCATCCTCGTCATCGCGGCGGACGACGGCGTGAAGCCGCAAACGGTCGAGGCATACAAGGCCATCACGGAAGCGAATGTCCCGTTCATCGTCGCGTTTACGAAAGTCGACAAGGAAACGGCTAACCTCGACCGCGCACGAGAAAGCGTCCTCAGGGAAGGAATATATCTGGAAGGATTGGGTGGCGATGTGCCCCATGTGGCGCTCTCCGGAAAGTCCGGCGCTGGCGTCTCCGAACTCCTCGACCTCATCATTCTCGCCACCGACCTTCACGGCATCTCGTGCGATCCGACGAAACCTGTGCAAGCGACCGTCATCGAATCTTCTCGCGACCCGCGCTCCGGCGTCTCCGCGACCGTCATCGTCCGAGAAGGGACCTTGCACGTGAAAGGGTTCGCGGTCGCCGGCTCCGCAATGGCACCCTTGCGCATCATCGAAGATTTCACCGGAAAAAAGGTTACCGAAATCCCTTGCGGCAAGCCTGCGCGCGTGACTGGTTTCACTGAAGAGCCCTTGGTCGGCGCGACGCTTGTCATGACCGAGAGCAAGAAAGAAGCCGAGGCGCTCGTTCAGCAAAACGCAAAACCGAAGACAGCGCAGAAAAATATTCCGAACGAAGGCGATGTGCGACCGGTCCTGAGAATCGTCCTCAAGGCAGATTCCACTGGTTCCTTGGAGGCCTTGGAGTATGAACTTGCAAAGATACCGCGCGAGCGCATCGAGATACTCATCGTCGGGCGTGGCATCGGAGCCATATCAGAAGCGGATGTGAAACACCTTACCGGCTTCTCGCCTGCCATTGCTGTAGGGTTCAATGTGAAAGTGGCACCAGCTGCGAAGGATCTCGCCGAGCGTCAGGGCGTCACCGTTGAAACGCGCGACATCATCTACGAGCTCGCGGATTGGCTTTCAGCAAAGGTAAAAGAGCTCGCCCCTCCTATCCCCGAAGAGGTGCCGATGGGTGTTGCTCAGGTCCTCAAACACTTCTCGTCGGCAGGTTCCAAGCATGTCGTCGGCGGAAAAATCACCACCGGTTCACTCGCGGTCGGAGATCGCGTTTCCATAACGCGCCGCGGGATCGAGGTGAGCACGGGCAAGATTTTAAATCTTCAGCACAATAAAGCAAATGTATCCGAGGTAAACGAGGGGGCGGAGTTCGGCGCGCAGGTCGATTCCAAGGCGGACATCATTACCGGAGACATCGTGACCGAAGTGCGTACGCCTGTGCAGAAGCGATGAGTCCCGTTAGAAATCGCGGGCGCGTTACTATAGCAATGACCATGCGAATGACTTGTATTACCAGATTCATCGGGGTAGGCGTGGCGGCATCGGCGTCCGCGTCCTATTTCTAACGGGATGAGTCCCGTTGTAGAGTTTCGGCTTATTTTCCAAATGGCGTTTGATATCATGGCAACAGGCATACTGAAACCGCATTGTTTTTATAACTACGGCCAGCGCGTACGCGCGAGCCGAAACTTCACAACAGGATGAACGCATTCAGAAACGAACGCATGCTCTCCGCCATCGGCACGGCCGCGGCTGAATTCGTGAACCTTGTTTCTAGTGGGCGCTCTCTTATCACCGTGACCCGCGTCGAATATCGTCAGGATGGCAAAACCATAAATATCTTCGTCTCCGTGATGCCCTCGACCGAAGCAGGACCAGCGATGCATTTCCTTGCGCGTCAGCGGAGGGATTTCTCATCATTCTTGAAAAAGCGCATCGAGACGCGGGCCCTCCCCCCTACCGTATTCATGCTTGACCCTACGATGGGCCTGCTTCCGGGGCCGGGCATCGACGCGAATCATGCGTAAAACGGCCTGCCCGCACACCAACTTTCCGATTGTTCTTTTGCAAAGTATACTTTCTGAGACCTCACCAATGTCGCGACATGCGAATGTTTTGAAGCATATTGGCTGTACAAACGCTTCGCTATCGGAAAGTTGGTGTAGCGGACCTGGTAAGCCAAGCTTGCCTGGCACATCGCTCGGATGTCATGAGAGCAAGCTCTCGCGACACTCCTCGCTCGGCCTGGTCGTCAAGTGGTAAGACAAGGGTCTGCAAAACCCTTACACGGGGGTTCGATTCCCCCCCAGGCCTCAAAAACAAAAGAGCCCGGAGTGTACACTCCGGGCGACTATTGTTTTCGTGGGCTGGCGGGAATCGAAGGCGAGCGACGCAGTTTCCGGCGAGCACGCCGGACGGCGCGAGCGTGGCTAGGCGGAGGGAGGAGCGACGGCGACCGAGCGTGAGCGAGGAAGTACTGAGGCCAGCAGGCTGAATGTGCGACGAGCGAGCGCTTAGCCGATTCCCTTATCCCCCCAGGCCTCAAAAGACCCGCCTCGTGCTTTTGAGGCCTGGGAGAAACACGCCTGCGCGTGTTTCGTTGGGAATCGAAGCGCCGGAATATGCCGTTCGGGTATACGAACGGCATGAGGCGCCGTCCAGGAACGCGAGCCCTTTTCGGAATCATATGAACGAAAAGAGCCGCGATTCCGGGACGATTCCACCTCGCCCAGGCCTCAAAAACAAAAGAGCCCGGAGTGTACACTCCGGGCGACTATTGTTTTCGTGGGCTGGCGGGAATCGAAGGCGAGCGACGCAGTTTCCGGCGAGCACGCCGGACGGCGCGAGTGTGGCTAGGCGGAGGGAGGAGCGACGGCGACGAGCGAGCGCTTAGCCGATTCCCTTATCCGCCCAGGCCTCAAAAGACCCCCCTCGTGCTTTTATTGACTTACATTTACCGGAGCCGTTGATGACGCTGTAAGCGTTTGTGAATAGAATTGCAAGTTGTACGGGTCCGAATCGTTCGTGCAGGAAATCTTGTACGACGAATACCCTGTCGGATAGACCTGCTTTGAACCGTTGGGGAAGATATCCTCCTTCGTGGTCCCATCATCAAGAGTGCACTTAGTTGCGTTCGTGGACGACCATACCAATGTAGCCGGCTGTCCCGGTCGTGCAAATCCTGAAACGAAATGCATCTCGACCTTTGGAGCAGCGCCGGGAGTCACTACCGTCGATGATGGCAGAGGAATGGAGGATGACGGGGAGCATCCCGACATGAGCGCGGCGCGTGTCCGGGTTCCAACGATTCCGTAGCCTGAAAGCGCGGGGTCGGCAGATGCGAGGATACCCTTCTTCGCCTGGAGGCTTCCGACGGCGCGCAGGGTCGCGGCGCCGAAGTAGCCGGTCACCAGGCCTTCCGGATATACGGACGAATCAAGCGCGAGAAGCTTCTGAAGCAGGGTGACTTGCCCCGCGGTCGAGGTATCCGCATCTCCCTGCACGAGCGTCCTCGTTATGCCAGAGGCGTACGAACACTGCGTGCCGGTCGGAGCGGAAGGGGTCGAACCGATGTTCGGAATCCCGCCCCGGAGCGCGGTCTCGACATTCGATAACACGCTTTGTCCGACGCTGAAGGAATTAAGGAGTCCAAGAATCGCCTGTATCTGAGATTCGGTCAGGGCAGCGGCATGAACCGGAGGTACGACAAGAAAAAATACGACAACGAACGAGAGAGCCAAAGCAGAAAGATTCTTCATATGTCATATAGTATAACCTCACGAACTTGATGAAGTCTGGCATAAGCCCGGGTAACGGAACGGTAGACGCACATGTTTATAAACACAAATGCGTCTTCCGTATTTGATATTGTGTGTGTATGCCTAGGAAACGTTCTTGGACTATCGAACAATTAAGATACGCCGTCGGTACATCGACGAGTCATCGACAAGTATTACAAAAGATAGGCCTGAGGGAAGCGGGGGGAAATTACGATCAAATTAAAAAGTACATTCTAGAGGCAGGATTATCTACCGGACATTTCGTTGGAATACCGTGGAATAAGGGGTTGCGCGGTATTGGAAAGCCATTTTTACCGCTTGAAGCTATTCTTACAAAAAACAATACATACCAAAGCTTTAAGCTAAAAAAGCGTTTATTTGAGGCGGGACTGAAAAACAAGTATTGTGAAGAATGCGGGTGGGCAAAGGTTGCTGAGGGCGGGTACCTTCCCTTAGAGCTTGACCATATCAACGGGGATAGACACGATAACCGCTTGGAAAATCTCCGGGTGCTCTGTCCTAACTGCCATAGCCTAAAACCTACACATCGTGGCAGAATGGGAAGAGGCAAAAAGAAAAAAACGAGTCGGGGTGGTGAAATTGGTAAACACGCGACATTTAAGACGTCGTGATCGAAAGATCGTGAGGGTTCGACTCCCTCCCCCGGCACTATGGAAACCGCAATCATGCTCCTCGCCATATTCTTCCTCCTCGTTCTTATCGCGGGGATGCTTCTTTTCGCGGCAACTGCTTTTCTCGATCTGGTCGGCTATCTCGTCGCCGATGTGCCCTTCATACCTATCCCCCGCTATGTTGTCGAAAAGGTGGTTGCGCTCGCACCGAAAAAAGACGGTGTGTTTTATGACCTCGGTTCTGGCGAAGGACGCATGGTGACCGCGGTCGCTCGTGCCTACCCAAGGATGCGCGCAATCGGCATCGAGAAGGCTCCTCTTCCCGTCCTTCTGACACGCTTCTCCTCCAAAAAGCGCCCGCCGAATGCCAAGTTCCTTTTCAAGGATTTCAACAATGTGAACCTTTCAGACGCGTCATTTGTGTATATGTATCTACTGACGAAAGTGAGCTATCGGCTCGAACCAAAACTGACAGCCGAGCTCAAGCCCGGAACGCGCCTTGTGTCATGCGACTTCCCGCTCAAAGTCCGGCAACCGGACCAGACCATCCCTCTTTCGCGCGGGAACAACAAACATACGCTGTATGTGTATGATTTTTAGCGGGCAGGAGAGCACTTGAATCTTCACCCCGTGCGGGAAACGCACCCATCAGGGTGCGTGTTTTTTCCAAAGTGCTGGGGAGAGGAGTCTTTCCCTCGCCTCTCGTTTTGTCGTCACAAAACTCGGGCTGGGCACCGCCTCGCGATTTTGAAAGCTTTCAAAATAACGCTCCGGCGTTCAAGTCCTCACGCAAGCGACGCAGGTCGCTTGCTTCCTGCACACAGAAAAACCGCTTTTGCGGTTTTTCTTTTGGTGCTGTAATTATACACTTTGCTCGAACTTTTTTCCAAAGGAAACTGAACGAATAAATCAGCCCCGCCACCCGCCGAGTACGGCGGACACCAAAGAAAAATGTTCCTTGCTTTTCGGATTTGCGCGCGACTTTGTTTTCTTATGAGCGAAGCGAATTAGAAAACATGAAGTACTCTTGTGGTGCGACCAATTTTTTCTTCTAAAAAGGAAAGGACATTTTTCTTTGGTGTTCTGCCCTCCAAGTATTCGGGCAGGTGGCGGGACTAATGCGGACGAAGTTTTGGCAAAGCAATTTTTTGGGGTGAGAAAGTGTGGGACACTTTCGCAAGACCTTGAGCATTTTGTATTCAAAATGTGAAAGGTGTACAGCTTCTGTAAGAAGAGGATTTGCCAAAACTTCGGCTCATTTGTTTTTGAATTCGGATGTCGCAAATGGAAAAGGAGGGTGAGAAGCGTAGCTTCGCAAGGCCGGAGCACTGGTGCGAGGCGGGGTAGCGGAATTTTCCA
>Ga0163155_10000436_pt1 | contig 51444 bp, 47 predicted proteins | sample OliLakLV19SP4G1_FD_148611 | JGI IMG/M metagenome (GOLD analysis project Ga0163155, IMG submission 148611) | Freshwater microbial mat bacterial communities from Lake Vanda, McMurdo Dry Valleys, Antarctica - Oligotrophic Lake LV.19.SP4.G1 | ecosystem: Environmental > Aquatic > Freshwater > Lake >... | reverse complement strand
TAATGTCCACGTACCCGCTGGCATCCAGCGTTGCCCAAAAGGATGCGGTCGCAACGCCACTTCCATCGGCCGTTACCTCGACGATGGTGGAGCCGCCCACGAACCGTCCGCCATCAGTAGTACGGAAGATGACAGGAGTGCCCTGAGGAGCGAACGCTCGCAATGCCACTCGTCCGTTACTTTTCACGCGTACCAGGCCCGGATCGGCCGGGCGAATCGATGTTACGTTCAATCCAGGAGCTGCCGGCCGCGCGAATTGGGACTCCAAACCCCGGAGACGCGAGAGATCGCCCTTCGTCAGAATGTCTGTCGGTCGCGGCGCCGGCTTAGTGATCCGCGCCGGTTCGTTGGCGGCCGCGGGACTGGTCGCCCCGCCCGGAGGTGACAATGCCTCGTTTTCGACGTTTCCACAGCCAAACGAGGCCATTCCCGCACAAAGTATCAAGCTCCCAAAGAGAGCACCACGGGCCCCCTGCAACTGCCGCTCAACGGCCGTTGGAATAGCAATAGACATCGTTCCACTCCATCCCCGCGCGCTCATGGTAAATTGTTCAGGTCCTGCTTCTGGGCGCAGTTCATGTTCCCAAGGGAACATCCTCACAAGGCCGCCTCTGGTACACACCAGTTTCAGCAAGGGGTAACCCTTGTTAACCCTTGTCCGGCCCGCCACCTGGCCACCTCCGCCCGCAACGACAGCGAAACGACCACTCCCTCAGCTTTTCCTAAGCTCCACCACATTCCGATCAGGATCCCGCACAAACAGCGAAATCCCGTCGCCGAGCTGCATCGGCCCTCCCGTGATCAGGATATTCAGGCGATTGAGCTCCGCCACGGTTTCGTCGATCGAGTCAACGCCCAGTGCGACGTGTGTGTACCCGGCGTGCTTCTCCGGAATGTCCATCAAGACGTTGGTGGCGCTATTCCCTTGATTGCCATTGCAGATCAAATTGATCTCAACGCCACTCGCGTTTTTCATCACAACGACAGGTTCGGAGCCCCCCCGAAATACAGCCTCGAACCCGAAGAGTTCGTAGAACGCTTCGGAGCGGGCTGCGTCGTTAACTCGAATCCCAATGTGCTCGACGTGTCGAATACTGATCATGTGTCGGAGCTTACACCCGTTTGCGTGTGACGGCGAACCAGCAGAGCTCCCCCTTGAGATCCCTCAACACGCAATGGGCGGTTCAGCATATTGACCCGGGAAGGGCTCAGCGCTCAGACACTCTCAGAGATCGGCCGCGGTTTGGGGAGCGCTCCGGTTTGCCAGGCGAGCAAGATCATCCCTTCTAGCCAGGCGAGTCGCTGTGCCGGAGATGCACTCAGACCTAACAAGAACTTACGCTTGCGATTGGACTCCCAATCGTCCGCGACCCAATCGTCCGCATCGTATGACCTCATTCTTGGGCCTCGCGCTTGCGTGCCTGGATCGCCTTGAGGTCACGCAACCATAGTTCATCGAAGGGGATCGGCGTCTCGACAAACAGATCCACCTCGCACATTGGCTGCTCTGGATCCCACAGCGAAAAGACACGCATCCCCTTCGTCTCAATCCAAATTCGACGCGCCGCAGGGTCGCAGAACTGAAATGCGTCTACAGGTGCACGCGGTTTGAGCCCCAACCCAACAAGAGCGGCCTTGAGCGCTTCAAAAACTGGCTCGATAAAGCTCACGGTACCAACGAGCCTAACCCCGTTGTAAATCTTGGCAAGCCGCTGACAGCTCAAACTCGACGCCAAGCCCTCCGCGCCCCCTTGAGATCCCTCAATACGCAATGGGCGGTTCGGCATATTGGCCCGGGAAGGGCTCAGCGCGCTGACGCTGCTCCAACTCTTCCGAAGGCACACGCGCTCCGATTTCGTCGAAGAATGCCACGCCGATCACGCCCACGTTGCGATCATCGCCCTTGCTTGCCGCGTAGGATTCGCCCACTCCGCCAAAGCGAAACGCAGCGACTGCACTCTCGCTCTGACGAAAACCGTCGATCTGGACGGTGGCCCAGGGCCCCACGAGGTAGCCTCGTTTTTCAAGGCTTCCGGGCTGACCATCGATCACATCTAGCCCATCCACCGTAGCCACTGCCTCGTAGCGGCTCCCGCTGTTGTTTTTGACCTCGATGAGATAGCGCTCCCCTTCGCGTCCCGTGACATACAAATCTGAACCGCGACGATAGGCGGGGAAATCGCGGCCGCGCTCGCTCACCACGCGTACGTTGAGCGTACCCCGCGCTCCGTTCCATTGGCTTTGCCCGAGCACCGAGAGCTCACGCCGATCCAACATGCCTTGGATACCTGTGGCGTTGTTGTAGAACAAGCGGGCCGTTAGAAAGGGTGAGGACTCGTTGTCGCGTTCGAAGGGTGCCGATGAAACGCGGCTGGTGTGCGTTTCGCCCCAACGCGTCGCTAGACCGGGACGATAGCTTGGCGCGGGGGCGCTCTCCCAAGCAGTTCTCGGAGCCCCGCTGGCACTGTCGGCTTCGGCTCGAGAATCACGACGCTTACTCGCTTCCCGCGGTCCCTGGCTATTCGCAGAGCGGCTTGCCGGAGCTGCGCTTGAAGGTGGCTCTGCGCGGTAGCCTTCGCCTTTGGGGGCTTTGCCTGAGTCTTGCGGTCGTGCCCTAGGCGATTCGTGGGCAACCTCGTCCGAGTAGGCTCCCGGGGGAGGCTGTGCAAAGCGAGACACACCCTCGCTGCTCTGGGGGGCTTGATAGCCACCCTCCGAAGCACTCTTGTCGGCTGATCGCGGCTCAGTTTGAGCCGTACTGCAACCGCCGATACCCACTCCACACGCCACCAAAACCCAACCGCTAATATTTCGCATGATTCATTGCCTCCAGATAAGAACCCAACGGAGACAACCGAGCCCCCTTACACCTTGGGTTTCGATTTTCAGGAGGCGACGCTGATCTTATGGAGCCAGGTGCTGAGGATCCGTTGTCCGACCTCCAGATCGGGCAGGAAAGTCCATTCATTCCGCTGATGCGCCTGGCTTTGCGTGCCCGGACCGAAATTCACCGCGACCACTCCCAGCTCCGCGAAGCGCGCCACGTCTGTCCAGGCCTGCTTCGGCTCCACAGCTTTCACACCACTTTCCGCTAACGCCTGAATCAGCGGGTGGTGCCGATGCGGCAGCGCTGCGGGAGACAAATCAATGAACTCAACGTCGGCTTCGCCCTGCACCAAATCCTTCACGCGTTGGCAGGCCTCTGGCAGTGACGAATCTGGGCCAAAGCGGTGATTCAAGTTGAGCTCAAAGAGATCCGGAATGATATTGCGCGCGCGGCCCCCCGACGCCAGCGTCGCGCTCGTCACGCGCACATACGTTAAGCCGTCGGTTTCGATAGGCTCGGGCTCGAGTGCTGAGAGCCTGGCCAGCAAGCGGTGAGCTTTGTGAATCGCGTTTTCGCCCTGCCAAGGGCGAGCACTGTGCGCGGTTCTGCCCGCAAACGCCACACGAGCCTGCACCGAGCCGCTGCAGCCGAGCTGAAGCTTGTTGTCGCTCGGCTCCAGGCACACGGCCAGATCCGCGCGCAAGAGCTCCCTATCTTGCTCTAGCACGACGCCTAACTCATTCTCAGCGTACGGACCTTCTTCCCGCGCATAAAACACTAACGTGAGATCCAGGGCCGGATGCTTCGCCGCAAACGCCAGATCGAGCATCAGCGCCAAGCCACTCTTCATGTCGGCGGCCCCCGCGCCGTACAGGCGATCGCCCTCGATGCGAGCAGGCCCATCGTGCTCGGTGCGCACCACATCGAGGTGCCCTGCGAGCACCACATGCGGGCCACCCGTACCGCGGCTGAGTGGAACCACCAAAGAATCCCCATAGCGCCGGAGGGGCTGCGCCAAACCGAGCGCACCCAAACGCGCCTCGAGCTGATTGCAGAGGTCCTGTTCTTCGCCAATCGGCGACCGCACCTCACACAACCACAGCAAGATCTCCGCAAGCGTCTTCATCTTGGGAGCCCTGGCGATCTGAAGCTAAAATTCAGGCCGAAACGTTGAAATCTCGCAAGGCTGCATTGAGCGACGTCTTTCGATCGGTGCTTTCCGTGCGTTTGCCGATAATCAGCGCACACGGCACTTGGAACTCGCCCGCGGGGAATTTCTTAGTGCGGGTGCCGGGGATCACGATGCTGCGCGCTGGGATCCGACCTCGCACATCCACAGGTTCACTGCCCGTGACATCGATAATGGCGGTTGAGGACGTGAGCGTCACGCCAGCCCCGATCACACACTCGCGCTCAATCAGCATGCCTTCCACCACAATGCAGCGCGAGCCAATGAAACAGCCATCTTCCACGATCACCGGTTGCGCTCCCGGCGGCTCCAAAACGCCACCAATACCGACGCCACCCGAAAGATGGCAGTCCTTCCCGATCTGCGCGCACGAGCCCACGGTGGCCCAAGTGTCCACCATCGTGCCTGCGCCAACATACGCGCCGATGTTCACAAAGCCGGGCATAATAATCGCTCCGGGCTCGATGAAGGAGCCATAACGCACCGTTCCCGGCGGCACGACACGCACCGAGGCTTGCTCTAAGCCCTGCTTCAGCGGGATCTTATCGTAGAATTCGAAGGGACCGGCGTGCAGCGTCTCCATCTTCGCTACCGCGAAATAGAGCAGCACAGCTTCTTTCACCCACGCGTGCGTTGTCCACACACCCGGCGCCTCTTGGGTTGCTACGCGGATTTTGCCCGCATCCAAAGCCGCTATCGCTTCCAAGACGCTGACACGATAGGCCTCTTGAGAAAGCAGCGAGCGGTCGGCGAAAGCTTCGCGGATCCGCGCTATTTGCACTTCTTCCATTTACGTTTTTTTCCTCTGCTCTAAATCGAGAAACATTCCCTCGGTGGCCACCAGAAGCTCGGTGGTCTGAGAATGGGCTTTGAGCCAAGATCCGCCACGCTCTGCAATCAGATCCAGCGCGTCATCGCTGCGATCCGGATCATGGTGAAACAACGCCAAGGTGCGCGGAGAGGCGAGCACGCCAAGGCGCAGCACATCATCCACCACCGAATGCCCCCAACCGCGCTTGTAGGGCATATCTGTGGTCAAATATTGAGAGTCATGAATCAAGAGATCCACGCCTTCGGCAAACTTCGCTAGCTCATCGCGCGAGATTTTCTCGTTCGAGGGTGCGCTGAGCTCGTTGTCCGTCAGATAGGTGAGGGACGTTCCGTCTTCATCTTCTAAGCGAAAGCCTTGAGCGCCGCCGGGATGATTCAGTTGCACGCGCTGCACCTTCGCTGATCCGATCGCCCAGATCTCGTTCTCGGGCTTGATGAACTCCACCTTGGCGGGGATATCATTCACGCTGACGGGGAAGTGGATGTCATCGAAGATGCTGCGCTGGAAGCGAGTTTGCGCTTCGCTGGCCAGCGGATAAACCAACAGGCGGTTTTTGGCATTCCAAAGCGGGCCGAAGAAAGGCAAGCCGAGCACGTGATCCCAGTGTGTGTGGGAAAGCAGTAGGTGCGCTTCGGCCGCGCGCTCCTCACGCAACAGCACATTGCCGAGATTCCGCATGCCGGTACCGGCATCCAGAATTACCGTCGTACCATCGGCGAGACGAACCTCGACGCAAGAGGTGTTCCCCCCATATCGAACGGTATCCGGACCGGGTGCCGGGACTGAACCGCGAACGCCGTAAAAGGTCACACGCATAGGCCGTGGACACTCTAACAACAGCTGGGAGCCTCGGTGTATGCAAAAAATGTGGCCCACGCCAAGCTTGCTGGGCGGCCGGCCTTATCCAGCCGATAAATCCCCAATTCACGCAAGATTTGGGCTTGCCCCTTCCCTGCTCTCCTGCCCCGCGAACGTATGTTACCCTGGCGCGCATGTCGAAGTTGGCCCCCGGTTTGCTGCTCGCCGCGCCGCCGCTCGCTGATCCGAACTTTGACAAATCAGTCGTGCTCTTGGCCTCGCATGGCGATGAGGGCGCATTTGGCTGGGTGTTAAACGGACGCCCCCTCATGAGCCTGAGTGAGCTGCTGACGCGCGCCGAGATCACCGAGGAGGCAAGCGACGTGAGTGGCACAGTGCGCGTGGGCGGGCCTGTTTCGCAAGAACAGGTGTGGCTGGTGTATCCCGCTGAATTTCGCTTTCCAGGGATTGAAGGTCAGTTTGAGGTGCACACCGGCATCGTGGCGACGGCGTCCCGCGCCGTTTTGGAATTGATCGCAGAGGGCAATATCCCGGAGAATTTGATCTGCCTCGCTGGCTACGCGGGCTGGGGTCCCGGGCAGCTTGAGGATGAGATCCTTCGCGGCTCTTGGTTACCCACAGATGTGGATTCCAAAATTGTGTTTGAGGTTCCGCCCGAGGAGTGTTGGCAGGAAGCCTACGCACGCATCGGCGCGAGCCCCATGGCTTTCACCACGCGAACGGTGGGGTTGGCTTAGAAGCGATGCTTCCCCTCAGAAACCCAAGAGCTTTCTGCCAATCACGATGAATCGTCACCGAATTGTTGGAGTCGCGGTGCTCCTCACAGCCACGCAGGTTTTCGGCCAAGCGCTGCGCCGAGACAGCCAAGGTGAGCGGCATGTGGTTGATTTGCCGCAACTTACGGCGGGAGGGCAGGCCGGCACGGCAGCAAGCGTCCCCGAAGAAATTCCGCGCCTCGCGCCGAACGGGTGCCTGATGGGCATGGTGCGTGTCAAAAGCTTTTGCATCGACCGGTTCGAAATCAACACGGTCGATCAGACCACCCGCCAACCGCTCTCCCCGTACTATCCGCCCAACCCCACGCAACTCGCCCGCAGCTACCGGCTCTGGCTCATTCAGGCCAGAACGAGCGGTGAGCCCAGCGCTCGCAGCATGCCGCTGCCTGATCTCTCCGTGTGGCAACGCAGCCACAGATTCACCCCGAAAGCTCGTTCCCAAAAAGGCGTCGTACCCCAAGGGTACATGACGTACTTCACGGCCAAAGAAGCCTGCGGAAATGCCGAAAAACGCCTGTGCACCAAGCAAGAATGGACGCTCGCCTGTGAAGGCGAAAAGGCGACCCGTTTCCCGTATGGTGAAGATTTTCAGCGCGCCAGCTGCAACGTCTACCACTACTACCATCCCGCCTTCCTGCTGCATGGCTCGGCGGCCATAGCGCACACGGATCCGCGACTGAATCTAGTGCTTGAACGCGGGATAACGCCGGTGTTGGCCACCACCGGCGCCTATGCTAATTGCGCGAGCACCTGGAACCAGGACCGCATCTACGACATGGTGGGCAATCTCGACGAATGGGTCGAAGAGGGCTCCTTCATGGGCGGATTTTACGCGAGAAACACCACCAAAGGCTGCGAAGCCGAGGTCTCTTCCCATTCTTCTCAGTACTACGATTACTCAACGGGCACGCGCTGCTGCTCGGATGCGAAGTAGTTCCAGGTATCAACCCAACCCTAAGGACCTTCACGCACTCCCGGACCGCGCCAAGAGCCCACCCAAGCGATCAATCGCCGCCTCGAGCAAGGCATGCGCAGGGTCATCGTCTTTGGAGCGCGCGCCGCCACCCCAGCGCGACCAGGTCATGGCGATCACGCGCTCGTCCTCACTGTAAGGGCTCGGAAAGGTGCGGAGTGCGAGCGTGGATTGAGCCGTATCTCCGACCGAAAGCAAGATGTCGCGCTCGGGCACGTTGGCGAGCACGCGGCCTTCGATGATTTGGGCGCCATCAAGATCGAACTGGTAACTACTGCCAGCTGCGCCAATGCCCTTTGTTTTCGGGGTGAGCCACACGCCGAGTGCGTCGGCATCTGTGAAGAAGGTGTGGGCGATGCGCGATGATGTCTTGGAGCGGCGAAGGAACCAAGTGGCGTGACGATTCTCGTCGAAATGGTACGTGAGGTAGTGCTCCAGCATCGCGAGCGAGAGCTCCCAAGAAGAGTGCGTGCCCTCGCGCGTGTCGTCGTCTTGGATGCCGGCAACCAGCACCTGCAGGCGATTCTCGGCAAACAGAAACTCGGTGGTCAGCTCTCCGTTTTGTAAGACCAGACGCTCGGCTTCGATCCACTCTTGAACCTTGAGCTCCACCTCAACGCGCAGGGCAGGCCAGCGCAGGCCAAGCGTTTCGCCCAGGGCCACCCGACCTCTGACGACGTCGGCTTGCCAGGCCGCCATATGTTTCGGGTCCGTACAGGCTTGCCACAAAAGCTGACGCGACGCGGGCAGGTGACGTTCAATCAAGAGCTCCGATTCGGTCATACTTCCCTAAGGATTCCAAACTTGTGGAGCCGAGGGGGATCGAACCCCTGACCTCCGCATTGCGAACGCGGCGCTCTCCCAACTGAGCTACGGCCCCCGGGATGTTTGAGGCCCCGGAGGGTATCCAGGCGCTTTTGAGTGTCAACCACTCAGATCATTGACCCACAAAGCATCGTGATTATGTTGCGCCCTGACTTGCGGCGGCCGAACGACGGCAGCTGAGTTTAAGCGGAGAACTTCAATCATGGGCAAAATCATCGGAATTGACTTGGGAACCACGAACAGCGTTGTCGCTGTGATGGACGGCAAGGAGGCCAAAGTCATCGTGAATGAGGAAGGCGCGCGCATCACGCCTTCGGTGGTGGCCTGGGACGACAAGGGCGAGGTTCTCGTGGGAACCATCGCCAAACGCCAGGCGGTGACGAACCCCGAAAATACGGTTTACTCCGCCAAGCGTTTCATGGGGCGGCGTTACTCCGAGGCCAAGAACGATTCTGGCCGCGTCCCCTATAAGTTGGTTGAAGGCAAGAACGGGGACTGCGCCATTGAGGTGCGCGGCAAAAATATGGCGCCCCCGGAAGTGAGCGCGAAGGTGCTCCAGAAGCTGCGCAAGGCGGCTGAGGATTATTTGGGCGAGACGGTCACAGAAGCGGTGATCACCGTACCGGCGTATTTCAACGACTCGCAGCGCCAAGCCACCAAAGATGCCGGCAAGATCGCCGGACTGGATGTGAAGCGCATCATCAACGAGCCCACGGCAGCCGCGCTCGCTTACGGCCTGGACAAGAAGAACAACGAAGTGATCGTGGTTTATGACTTCGGCGGAGGAACCTTCGATATTTCTGTGCTCGAAGTGGGCGATAACGTGGTCCAGGTGATCGCGACAAACGGCGACACGCACCTCGGTGGCGATGATGTCGACGACGAGATCATGAAGTGGCTCAGCGCTGAATTTAAGCGGGATACGGGCATCGATGTTTCGGCGGATAAGATGGTGATTCAGCGCCTCAAGGATGGCGCCGAGCAGGCCAAGATCGAGCTCTCCTCCAAGCAGGAGACAACCGTGAATCTGCCGTTCCTAACGGCCGATGCGAGCGGCCCCAAGCATCTGCAGAAGGTGCTCACCCGGGCCAAGCTGGAGCAGATGATTCAACCGCTCATCGACCGCACCATGGAGCCGGTCAAGAAAGCTCTGGCGGATGCCAAGAAGCAGCCTTCCGACATCGACGAAGTGGTGCTGGTGGGTGGCTCAACGCGTATCCCACTCGTGCAATCGACGGTCACCAAGTACTTCGGCAAAGAGCCGCACAAGGGCGTGAACCCGGATGAAGTGGTTGCGATTGGCGCGGCCGTTCAGGGCGGTGTGTTGTCGGGCGAGGTTCAGGATGTGGTCCTGCTCGACGTGACGCCGCTTTCGCTCGGCGTCGAAACGCTGGGCGGAGTGATGACGGTCATGATCCCCCGCAACACCACGATCCCCACGCAGAAGAAGGAGGTCTACTCGACAGCTGCGGATAGCCAAACGTCCGTGGAAATCCACGTGCTTCAGGGTGAGCGCGCCGAGTCCCGTTACAATCGCACACTCGGGAAATTTCATCTTGAGGGTCTTCCGCCGGCACCCCGTGGTGTTCCGAAGGTGGAAGTTACCTTCGATATCGATGCTAACGGCATTCTGAGCGTGGCCGCAAAAGACACAGCCACCGGCAAAGATCAACGCATCACGATCACCGCTTCGAGCGGCCTGAACGAAGCGGACATCGAAAAGATGGTCAAGGATGCCGCTCTGCATGAAGAGGAAGACAAGCAGCGTCGTGAAGCCATCGAGAAGCGAAATCGCCTCGACAACATGTGCTACACGCTCGAAAAGCAGATCACTGAGAATAAGGAAAAGCTCGCAGGAGCCGATGTCTCAGGCGTCGAAGCGCTGATCAAAGAAGGGCGCGAGGCCATCGAGAAGCAGAATGATGAGAAGGTCTCCAGTGTTTTGGAGCGCCTAGAGAAAGAAGCGCACGCGATGGCGACCAAGCTCTACGAAGCGGCCGGTGCAGGCGCGAGCCCGGACGGCGATGGCACGGCTCCGGAGGCTGGCGAAAAAGAGAGCAAGAAAAAGAAGCCTGACGTTATCGACGCTGAGTTCGAAGAAACGAACTGAACCCGGAGCCCCGAGCCCCGACCAGCGCACGGCTGGCTTGAAAAGTTCAAGCTAACGCCGTGCCACTGGTCCGCCTTCCGACTTGGCGGGCGGTGGACTGGCAATCTCAACAAAATCACGACTCAAAGGGGCTCCCTGTTGATCGGAAACGTCAACCCTGAGGACCCATGGGCCTGCACCGCCTTGGGGCTCAATGCTGGTGCGCCAAACGTTGCCCGTATGCGTCCAAGCAGCTTTAAGCGGCTTTAGCCCAAGACGCAGCTTAAATGTGGGAATTGCGCTGGCGGAGGCTTGGGAGCCACGCGGATCGCTGATCTTGACGCTGATCGTGATCTTGTCGCGGGGCCAAACTGCCGTGCGCGGGGAGAGAGCGATCTCCGCGCTCAGAGCACGCGGCAGCAACTTTACGACCAGCTTGTCTCCGCTTGCTGCGTCCTTAAAGGTGACGCTCGTTTTTTGGTTGCGATACAGGCCTACGGCGCTTGGGACGTCGACGTAGTAGTCGGCTCTGCCATAAGTCATCTTGAGCCCGCTCACGTGCGACAGCTTCAGTTGCTGGCGAGCCCCCAGATAGACAGTGTCGCTTTCACCGAAGCTTGAACCCTCTGGCACCTCCGCTCCAATCACGTGCAGCGTGCGAGTGCGTGCGAGGCTCGAATCAATGCCTTCTGAATCGATGGCGTGCACACGGATCTCGTAGCGGCCTGGGCTAACGCTAGGAGGGGTTTCGAGCGCCGTTGAAGCAGTGCGCGAGTGCAGCACTTCCTTGCCGTTGCTCAAATCAACGATGGATACCGCATAGGCTTTGGCGCCAGGGACTCGAGACCACCCGAGATCGCCGAGCGTCGCCTCAGCTTGAAAGGCCGCCCTCACCATTTTTCCCTTGATCTCTGTGGGGGCGAGGATGGTTTGCTCGGTGTCTCCAGTCGGCCGTTTCGCATCGCGCACACGTTGAGATCCCGCTGAAATGCTGACCCAGCCGGCGCCGACTTGGGTGAGCGACTTCCCCTCGCGGTTGACCACAACGGCGCGCGCTTCCGAAGCGAACACCGAGGCTTTGCCTGCCACCACGATAGAAGTCAGCTTCTTCGGTGCCGAAACCATCAGCGCCGAAGGGATCGACTGTTTTTCGGCGACTGAAACATCCAATCTTCCGTCCCGCACAAACACGCTGTAACCACGGGTCCGCTGGCCCGGACCCAGTTGCAGACTCTGAACGGAGGAGAAGACCTTGAATTCCGTGCCTGGAGCGGCGCTCACCTGGATGCCGCCGGGCATCGCATACACGGCGCCGGCGTCGCCCGCGACCAGCAGGCCAAAGTGTTTCTTAGTAGCGCCGGAGACAAGCTCAATCCGCTCGCTTGCCCCTGCAGGTCTCGCGGTTGTGAACAGCGCCAGCCCCAAAACAATCCGACACGCGCGCCCAATCCATCCTTGATGCATAGAGCCACGAACGGTCAAAAGTGCCGCGACTTGAGGGGAGTCAGCTGGGAAAGCCTGGTGCTCAAACACCCCGCCGACTAGACTGCCGCGACCTATGTCGCGTTTTTCAGCTTTCTTATTCGCTGCTTTCCTGGCTGGCTGCGCTCCAACAGCAGGCCCCAAACACCCACAAAAACCAACCCAGGTACTGGTCGCCTCGCCCGGTCCAGAAGTGGTCTCCGTGCCTACACGGGTTGGGGCCCCGAGCGATCTCGTCGGGCTCGTGCGGATTAAGAACCCCGCGCTCTTGCTCGACACGCTCACCGATTGGGCGCGCCTTCCTCTTGCTTGGAGAACATTGGCGGCGAGCCGCATACCAGGCTTAACAGATGTGGCTGCACTCGACGCTCCGCTTGATGCGCTAGCACTGTTAGCTCCCCCGAGTGGCCAGGCGCTCGACGAACCCTTGGTTGCATTGAGCCTCGGCTTAAAATCGCTCGCACGTGCTGTCCAGTTCGCACGCGATCAGGGCCAGGACGTGGAGCGCATTCCGCCCGGCCTCTATCGGCTCGGCGGTATCTTCGGGCATCCCTGCGCGATGGGACCGGCCCTTGGTACCACGCCTGCGCGTTTGGTGTGTGGTGCGGATGATCAAGGTTTGCAGGCGCTTTTACCCTACGCAAGCCGGGGCTTACCCCTCGAACAACTCTCGAACTCGGATATCCATCTGGAGTTGCGCGCCGAGCCCCTTCGCCGTCGTTACGGGGAGCAGCTACAACGCCTCGCCGCTTTGGCGCCCATGGCCATGAGCCAGCTCAGCCAAGACAACCCCATCTTTGATCGCGCGCTCGGTGACACAGTGCACGGCATGACCGACGAGGCACTCGCGATTGTTCAAGACTTGGACAAGCTCCGGATTGACGCAACAGCAAGTTCCCAGCGCTCGGCGCTTGAAGTAGAGTTTGGTATCAGCTTTCGCAGCAAATCATCGTGGCTGGCGCAAGTGGCTGAGGATGTCGTTGCCAACCAAGCCAAGGCGCCCGCGCTTTTTTGGCGATTGCCGAAAGACGCGTCGATCGCGAGCTTTCGCTACCAGGGCTCAACTCGTGGCCGAGACGCCATCCAAGCTTCCCTCTCGGGCCTGGCGGAAGGCTACACCGATCACGAAGGCTTGCCCGAAAGTTTGCGGAAGGATCTAGGAAGCCTCATCAAGTTGATGTTTGCTTTTGAGCCTGCCCTCATGGTCAGCGCCTCGGGAGAGCTGACTCCGAGGTTGGGCGCCGAGTTCGGCACCGGCCCTCTGGACGCTGCTTTACGAAACCAACAGAAGTGGTCCGTGATTGGTTTTCAAGCTCCCTCCAACCCCACCAAAGAGGCGCTCGGCCTGCTCGCTAGGCTAATTAACCACGCCTCCCTCAAAGCGGTCGCCAAGAAAAACTCGCTCGACCCCAAGTGGCTCCCCCGAGCCAAGCTTCGCCCCGCACCGAATCTCGCGCCGGGCGCCGAGCAGTTAGAATTGGTCCTTCCCGCGGGGCTCTTGGACAAAGCAGACAGCACGATCAAGCACAAAGACTTCAGGTTATTCGTCGCGGTGGTGCCGGAGGGAGAGATCACCTGGCTCTTCAGCGGGCCTTCCGAGGCGGTGATTCGTGAACGGGCAAAAATGCTCCTCAAAGGGAGCGGAACGCTGGCTGAGCGAACCGATCTTGAGCTCCTGAAGACTGAAAAAGCCTTCTCGGGTGGCTTCCTTCAAGCGCGCTCCGTGTTGGGCTCGCTCGCGCCCGATATCAGCAAGAAAGTGTTGTCGGTTCTGGACGCCACCCAACATCACGGTGAAACTCCGGCCTTCTTTTTCGCAAGTGCATCCAAGACCGGAGCTGGCGTCGAAATGCATTCCTCATTAGTGATACCCAAGGAGCTGATTCAAGACGGCGCGGCCGCTGCGGCTGCCGCAAGCTTCTAGAGGCTCCACCCGCTTCTTTGGCCGGTTTTCGGGCACGCGTCGCTTGGCCGTGTTTTTGCCCCCAAGCCCCCAACTGGAGTATGTGGATGTAGTCAAATGTACTCCGCACCACGCCACTTCCGGTCGATTTTACCTGTTCTATTGGCTCTGATCTGGGCAAGGCCAGCGCATGCGTGGGTTGAAGCCTCAGTGGAATCTCAGGTTGTCACCGTGGAGTTAGACCGCCAAGGCAAAGCGCAGGTGACGCATGAACTCCTGGTCAACGTTCGCGGCGGCCCGCTTGAGAGCTACACGCTCAACGGTGTCGATAGTGATGCTGAGCCTTTGCCTGACGCCAAAGTTACCGACACCCGTTCTGGCGATGCCACGGGGATCCCTCTCCTAGCAACCCGGCTAGAGGATGGCAGCCTCAGGCTCTCGGTCACTGAAGGCAGCGGACTCTCACGTGGGTCGTACTTGTTTCGTTTCGCATACCGCACGGATCTCCTCGGCAGAGGCCTCTTGCGCCCCCAGCTCGGACACGCAGAGTTGAGCTGGAGCGGGCCGCGGCTTTCGGATGGGGTCGATTCTGCAAAGGCAATCTTCCGTTTTCCGAGAGCGGAGCCAGCTCCGAGCCTTCCTTCCCAGGATCTCGAACGCGCCGCGCTCGGGCTCGATCCTCAGTTGGCGGGAGTGTTCATGAGCAATCTCGTGCGTGGCCAACGCAACGATGAGATCGAGGTTGTCCGCCTCCACATCGCCGGGCGCGAAGCGCCTCTCTACAAGCTTTGGACCAGCCTCGATTCCTTCAACGAGTTCGCGCCGGGGCCGACTGCCGCCGCCATCAATCCGAGCAAACTAACACATTCTGAACGGCTGCCGCTGTGGCTCGCCTTCACAGCAGGTGTCGCCAGCATGCTGCTCGTCCACCTCACGTATCGGCGTTCGACGGGGCGGGCTGCAAAGCTTGGCGTGAAGCTGAAGCCTCTCTTGACGCTCCCCCTGCTCGCACGAGTCCCACTCACGGGATTGCTGCTCGGAGCGAGCGCCTGGTGCGCCCTTTCGCTACAGTTTGCCTGGTTGCCCCTCTTCGGAACTCTCCTTGCTTGCGCGCTCGTTCTCCATCAAGTGGCAAGTCCGACTCCTCCCTTGCGCGGCCCGGGAGAATGGAAGCCACTGACGCTATCAGCGCTACAGGCTCTCTGCCGCGACCCGCACCAACATCGTTTCCATTGGGCCTTGTTGAAATACAAGGTTAGCTACGCTGTGCTCATTTTAGGTTCATGCGTTGGAGTCGGATTCCTGCCGCTGGGGCTCGCGGAACGCCTATTATTTGGTCTAATTTGCCTATGTTTCGGGCTGACGCTGGGTGTCGCCCTGGGCCGGGAGCCTCGCAGCGCCGAACAGGCAAAGCGCGTGGGGGCTCGCGAAATCATTCGATATGCTCGGAGTTTGTCGAAACAAAGCGGCGTGGAGGTCCGCGTCCTCGGCCGCTTCCCGCTAGGGTGCGCGACACCCGACGAAGTGCGCCTGCGTGCTCTCCCCAGCCGCGCGAAAACGGGGTTGACTGGTGTCGAACTGGGTACAATTCTGGGCGCGGGCGAGATGCCGCAGCCCTATCTCCTAGTACGTGTGCTCGACGGCTCCCTGGCCTATCGAGCGCTACCACGACACCTGATTTGGGTGCGCGGGCGAGCACCCGAAGAGCGTGTCGCGGTCGTTTCGCCCCGCGTCCCCGTGCGTGGCATCACCTGCCGATTGCTGCTTGAGCTGCTCGATTTGATGCGCGAACCCGCGGCTCAAGACCCTAAGCTCGCCCAGAAGTCGGCCAAATCGGGGGGCAACGGAGCGCTCGCTTCAAACGGCCCCATTCGCACGTCGCCCGCAAAAGCCGCATAGCTCGCGTGCAGCGCGTGGCGACTTCCGAGCGCTGTGTGGGGGCCGGCGCCGTAAATCTGGTCACCCACAATCGGATAGCCGGCATCCGCTAGATGCGCGCGGATCTGATGACGATAGGCGCGTGAGACCTCGACTTCGAGCAACGAGTAGCCCTGCCTCACTTCGAGCACGACATAAGCTGTCTTGCGCTTTGGGTGCCCCAGCTCATCACCCGCGACCAGTACGCGACGCTTGGAGCGAGAGCTAGGCAAGAGCGCGTGCTCAATAACACCTGGCTCAGAAACCACGCCCACCACGATTGCCAGATAGCGCTTCGTTAGCTTGCCACCAGAGATGATCTCACGCAGGGTAGCAAAGGCTTTGGGATCCCGCGCCACGATCAGCAAGCCCGAAGTGTGGGTGTCGAGACGGTGAACGAATCCGGCATCTCGGAGCCCGCCAACGCCGCTGCACTCTGGGTAGCGAGCCATCAAGGCGTTAGCCAAGGTGGCTCCCTCGCCTGGCTGAAGTGGCATGGTCGGTTGCCCAGCTGGCTTGTTGAGCACCACAAGCTGAGAATTCTCCATGACGACCGTCAGCGGGAGCGTTGGTTCCGGGACAATTCCGGCCGGTTCAAAGACTACGCTGACTTCCTGCCCAGCCGTGAGCCTACGCGATTTCTCGGCAAAACGGCCCGCCACCTGCACTCTTCGTTCGACCAGCAAGCGTTTGACACCGCGGCGCCCAAGCTCGGGGATGCGTTCAGCCAGAAACTTATCGAGGCGTTTTCCCGTGTCCTTGACAGCGACCACAAAAGCCTCACGCCGCTCGATGCGAGCCTGCTCAGCATGGCTCACCATAGGCCCTGCACACCGAGCTCCCAGGTGGTTGGGCCGTGAGCCTCCAAACCGGGACCAACATAGGGCGCGAAGCTTGCTTGGGCACTCGTGGATTTCTTCGAATCTTCCGTCGTTAAATACGCAACCACTCCACCCGTCGCCATACCGGCCACGATCCCCGACAGCCAAATGCGATTGCGAACACTGCTTCCTTTCCGGTCAACAATGAGAAGCGGGCTCAGCGCGGCTGCGCCGCCCAGCCCACCCAGTGCCACTCCCACGTCGACCATCAAGACTCGAGACGCGCTCAGCTTGAGCTGAGTTGCCAATGCTCCGCCGAGCACTGCGCCGGATGCTGTCCCAAAACCTATCCCACGTTGAGGCACGAAATCGCTACGACCCTCCACAATGAACTCCCCCAAACTCCCCACGCCAAAACCGAATGCTGATGCTGAATGGAGGATGACCGCACCGCCATCCTCGATCGACGAATGGGACACCGCAGCCGTGCCAAGCACGAGGCCAGCCCCAGACCCGAGCAAGCCCCAAAGATAGCGATCTTTCACGCGGGCGCGATAACCATCCGCCAAAAACTCAGCGGCCACGTTGGGCCACAGCGTGCCCGCTGCGAGATACCAGGCCTCCGCAGCTGAGATATCCCACTCATCCGCAACGACCATCGCGGTTCCAAGCCCGACGCCCGCCCCCAGCGCTGCCAAGGGATAGGTGAGGCGGAGATCCGAGGAACCACTGGCACGCTGAAGCGCAAACCCAGTATAACCACCGAGTGCCGCGCCCGTAGCTGACAGGATTGCGCGCCCTGGGGAGCGTGTTGGCGTGGCCCCTATTGGACTGGCACTTGTCGCAGTTGCTGGCACCGCTGCCGACGGAGGCATTAGGCTGCTTCCTCCAAGCTGCCGCCGCCCTGCCGCCACCAAATCTCGAAGCATGACCATGACGCGAACTTCAAGCTCTTGCCCACGGAGTGTCTCCGACTTGGAAAGAATGACCTGGCTGCCCGGCGGGATCACGACCAGCGTGATTTCAAACTCGCCCGCATTGGCCTCAGCTATGATCGGCACGATCACCCAACTCGACCTGGCCCATTCGATCAGCATTGCGTTGGAGATCGCTTCCGCCCGAACCTCCTGGCGCCCCGAAAGACCCAAGCTGAGATCGAGATCCTGAGCTCCCTCCTGCACGACCTGTTCGAGGAACCGAGCCCAGGCAGCGCGCTTTTGCCCGTAGGACGCCTGCGACTCCAAAGCGAGCGCGTAATGCGCCTTGCCGGCCTCGAAACTCTTCTGCTCGAGCGCGGGCACGACGCGTGCTTCCGTGGCGATTTCTGCCCTGGCTTCGCGAGCCATCAACACAACTAAACAGCTCAGCAACCAAGCCGCCCAAAAGGAGCCGCGGGCGGCACACTTTGCGAGATGAGCGCACACTAGAGCATCAACACAACGTTGAGCCAGGCGTCGAAGCTGTGGGAACCATCAACCAGGAATCGACTCCCAGGATCATCAATGACGCGGCGAAAATGCGGATTCGGCACACCTGACGCCGTGAAAGCCCCACCCGACTGGGAACGACAGGGCCCGGCCTCCGCCACTGTGTTGCTCTGACCAGTTGCGCAGGCTTGATCGTAGGTGATCAGATGCGACTGCGTCAGCTTGAGCCCGCCACCAAGATTGAATTTGACGTACTGCCCCGGCTGCCAGGTGAACTGCGAAGTGAGCTTGATCTCGGCATATTGCTGCGTGTCTGAGAGGCCCTCGCTGTAAACTTTGGTGGAGTTGGGATCGATGATCGACGGATCCGGGCTGGTCCCGGGAAAGGCTGGATTCGCCATATATCCGGCAAAATTCGGATTCCTGAGGCTTGGGGCATCACTCGAACCCAGCGCATCAAAGAGCTCGGTATAATCCCGCCCTTCCGACACGTACGTACCAGTCGATCGAAAATCAAACGTCAAGCGTTGGAAGTCGCCGCGCGCTTCCCAGGGGATCACGTTAATGCCAACGATCATAGACCCCTGAAGCGGCGGGTGATTGACGAGCACGCCCTTGAGATCGCGCGATGCGCCGTACTCGCTTGAATCATTGGCAAACTCGAAGAGCGCGGTGAACCCACCGTAAGGCTCGATATATTTCACGCGCTTTGACAGATAGGTGTGCACCTCAAGCCCGGTCGTGCCGCGGCTCACCCCCGGGGCACGGCCCCCAGTGAAGCTTCCTTCAAGAGGTACGCCGCCAACAGCAGGCTTATCCGCAACACCATCCCGGTTAACGTCCGAAGGATCGGCGCACTTCTGTTGTTGCGATTTGAGGTTCAGACCCTGCGTGCTCTCCTTGCAGGCGCGCATCGGCTCAGCCACATCAAAGCGGCCCTCAGCACCGAAAACCCAGGTTGGCTTGGTATAATCGCGAGCCTGATTCAGGATCCCGACGTCCAGACCCACGGCGAGATACTCGATCCCGCTCCGTGTAGGACTCTTGAAGGGCAAACTAAACAGCTGCTCCCCAGGCGCGCCGGCTAGCGTCACCGTTTGCATGGCGCCACTCCCCTTCACGCTCGCCAGCTCACGATCATTGGAAAGGATGATGGGCAGCCTCAACACGAGGGCGAGATCTTTATACAGGCCAATGTCGGCGCGTGTATTGAGCCGACTGGTGGATTCGGTGTACTCCGCCACGTTGAGCGCGCGCGACGTGAAGCCGCCGGAAGAGAGCCCATCCTGGGTGATCGATGTTTCGCGGCGGATTTGCGCCGTTTTCCAAGTCTGGACGAGGCCGGCTGTGAGCAGGAGATCGAAAGGATCGTCGCCATCTACCGCATCGGCCACCTGAGTGATCTCCGCTGGCTCGGAGAATAGGATTGGCTCTGCTACTCCGTGCGGCTCGTCAGCGGACGCGGGAGCTGCCACAGCTAGCGCGCTCACTAGCCCCGCGAGCCCCGCGAGCCCCCCGAGAAACCTAACTGGACCGAGCTTTGCCATCTCCGGTTAAGCAACCTAGCGGTTTCAGCCCGAAACTGTCAATCCCACGGGCGCGCGTCCGCAGCAGGGCGGGCCCGGCATCCATTCTCGAACGCATCGCGTGCGCTTCAAATCGGAGGACTCGCTAAGGTAATGCGGCCGGTTTCTTCGTCGTCGTCGTCAAAGATTTCTGCCGTAATGTCCTCAGCCGCAAGCTCCCGTTTGGCTTGCCCAAGCTCGCGACTCGTATCGGCAAGGCGGTCAGAAAGCACACCTAAGAACTGCCAAAGCAGCTTGACCGCAAGCTGGTGCTCCTTGCGCAAGATCTCGAAGAAATCGCTACGGCGAATCACCATCAATTCGCTCGCACCTTCCGACACCACGGTGGCAGAACGTGGCTGGCTGCGCACCAGCGCCATTTCCCCAAAATGATCTCCGGGATTCAATGCAGCTATTTTGGCCTCGCCCCGCACCACCTGCGCCTGCCCACTCAACACGATGAACAGCTCATCGCCGCTCTCCCCCTCGGAAATGATCGCCTGACCGTCGGCGTAGGGAACCACATCCGTGACCTGGAGAACGCGCAACAACTCTCGATCATTGAGCGGGCGAAACAGCGGCATCCGAGCCAATATTTCGCGCTTCAGCTGCAGCTGCTTGGCGCGCGTTTCGTCTTTGGCTTCCGGATCCCCAACCGTGATGACACAGGCCGTTATGTTGTCTTTGCCGCCTCGTTCATTGGCAGCATGGATCATCAGCTTGACGGCTTGCTCTTCACTCGGGTGGAGCAAGAGCTGTCCCAAGCCATCAACATTCTCCTCGAAATAGCCGCTTAGGCCGTCAGAACACAGGAGGAATCGATCGCCGGGCAGCAGATCCACCACGATGGATTCGGGCTCCGCGTGCTCATAGACACCAACAGCCCGAGTGATGGCATTCTTCTGCGCCATCTTCTCGACTTGCTCTCGCGGCATCTTCTTGCGCTTGATGAGCTCGTTGTAGACGTTGTGATCTTCAGTGAGCTGCTGCAAAACGCCTTCGCGCAGTTGGTAGAGGCGGCTATCGCCAACGTGAATAATGAAGGCTTGGCTGCCTACGATGAGAATCGCTACCAGCGTAGTTCCCATGCCTCGCTTGCTCGGATCACGCTGTGCCTCGGCGTGCACCTTTCCAGACGCTCGATTAACGGCGAACTCAAGCATGTTCAAAAGGTCGCGCTTGCTCACCCGAGCGCCGCCCTTCTTGTCTGCCAGGTAGTCTTCCAAAAGCTCAGCCTCGCGTTTCACTTCCTCGTGAAACGTTCGCACCGCGAGCGCACTGGCGACCTCTCCGGCTGCGTGCCCGCCCATGCCGTCGCACACGACGAACAGGCCGAGCTTCTTATCGACGAGGTAATTGTCCTCGTTGTGTTCGCGCACCTTGCCGACGTCAGTTAGAGCGGCGAAGTTGAGGTCGAGTTCCTTCATGAAGGAGCAAGAATAACCAACCAGGCAACAAGAAGCTACACGCTGAAGGCTCCGTGGTCGAATACAGAACTTGCCCCGTTATCGGCCACGATCACGTGATCCAAGAGTGGGATACCGACCACCTTGCAGGCTTCGGCAAGCGCGCGGGTCATGACGATGTCCTCCGGGCTCGGCTCAGGATCCCCGCTCGGATGATTGTGCACCATCAATATTGCGCTGCCGGCGTCACGGAGCGCCGGCCTCAACACGTCTTTTATGGTCAGCGCACACCCGTGCAGGCCCCCGTAGGCGATACGCCGGAGACTCTTCAGGCGGTTCTTGGAATCAAGAATCAGCAGCCAGACCTCCTCGTGTTCCAGGCCAGCGAGCCGTGGGCGCGCCCACTCGACCACAAGGTCGAACCGAGTGAACGTAAAATCGCGAGGCACCGGACCGAGGAAGCTTGAACGGCGAGCGAGCTCCAGCGCTGCCGCTACGCGCGTGGCCTTGGCTGGGCCGAGCCCCGGTGTTGTCAGAAGGGCCTGGGCCGAAGCGAGCGACAAGCCATGCGAGCCTCCATAGGTTTCAAGAAGCGAAACTGCCAGTGCGAGCGCCGAGGCATCCCCCGTTCCCGTTCCGAGCAGCATCGCCAAAAGCTCATGATCCCCCAAATTCTCAGTGCCAAAAAGCAGCGCACGTTCGCGAACATCTGGCTTCGCAGTTCTCGGTGCAGAAGCGAACGTGGGGGTAGACGGGGCGGAAACCGGCAGCTGAAGCATGAGCCCAACCGAGCACAAAGCATGCCGAGATCGATCCAGTGTAGTTACGCGACTCCGCGGGCCCGGATGAACTGGCCAAGCTGACCGGTGTTCGCCATGCGTTGGCCGGCTAACTCACTCGACGCGTTGGGGTTCACCCGGGGGAAGCGCGCGCAAGAAATCGCTCAGCGCCGCCTCCACACATTGTCGATCATCACCGTCGATGGTCACTTTTGTTTTGTAGGTTGGATCAAACCACTTGGGGTAGGAGCCGAAATCGAGCGTGGGATAGCTCGCGACAATTCGGTCAATCAGTGGTTTGAGCTTCACCTCATCGAGCAACATATAGATCTGGCGCGTGATAATCGTCCGCGGCCCTCGAACGTGCTCGCGCACAACTGCCAACTTCATGCGAAAAAGCTCCGGGACTCCGGGCAGAACCCAGACGTTCCTCATCACCACCGTAGGCCAGCGCACGCCCTCCGCCGTCTTCAGGGCGGCACCTTCGGGAACGAGCGCCATCCTGCGAGCGGCGGGAAGATCCTCAGGATAGAGCGGAGCCAGCAGGGCTTCGAGGTCCGGGTGTACGGTAACCGGCACGCCAAATGCCGCACCCACTGCATCGAGCGTTACGTCGTCGTGAGTCGGGCCCACGCCGCCACTCGTGAAAACGACATCGTACGCGGCGCTTTGCAGCCGGACTTCTTCAGCGATCTTCTCGATCACGTCGGGTACGACGACGACCCGTTCTAGACGGATCCCGAGCGAACGCAGTGTGCCTGCGAGGGCGAAAAGGTTTGCCTCCGCCACTTTTCCACTCAGGATTTCGTTGCCCACCAGCACCGCACCAGCGTGGATGGCGATCTCGGGACTCATTCGAGGTCCAGTGTCTTTACGATGGGCCGACCTTCTTCATCGATGGCGAGCAGCTGCTCCACGCGTTTTTCTGCCGAATCCAAGCGTGCTTGGGAAACTCGTGCCAACCGGACACCCTCCTCAAACAGTGCGAGCGAGGCATCCAGCGGGAGATCCCCATCCTCAAGCTTGTCGACAATCTCTGCCAGCCGCGACAAGGAGCCCTCGAAGGAAAGCTCAGCGAGTGCGCCTCCCGCTTCCGCTTCCACCTCCGCTACCGACGAAGCCTGCTCGGAAGAATTCTTAACGCGTTTGCTCATGAGCCTCCGTTGCCGTTGACGGAGGCCGAACGTGGTCGAATTCGGGGGCCAGCGCAAGGCGGACGCTATAACTCCCGGTGACGGCATGTGGAACCACCACGAAGCCGTCGGGATCAGGCAGCATGGGCACTACCAGGCCGGGAAAAAGCCGTACGCCAAGGGCTTGGCCTTGAGTATTCCCATCCACAAAAATCCAAACTGGTAACACGCCGCTCGCTGTGGGCCACGCAGAGTGCGGAGTGAGCGCCTGCTTGGCCGCTTGCCGGACGCCCGGATCAGAATCGAGCGCCGCCACGTCCGATAGCCAAGCCTTGGACCACGCACGTGCTTGAAGGCCGATGCCCGTCACGATCGCACGCCGCACTTCTGGCTCCGATTCAGTAGCAAACGCCTGCGTCAGCATCCCAAACCGAAGTGGCCAAGCACACCTCGAAAGGCCGAACAAGGCAGCGGCGCGCACGTCCGTATCGGCACTCTTTAGCAGTTGCTCGGACAACGAATCCTGGGGGGCATAACGGGAGGCTAAGACGAGCGCGGCCATGGGCGCAGCGACGCTATCTTGCAGATGATTCACCAAGGATTCCGAAGACACCAACTTCCCAATCTCCGGATAACGCAGGCACCCGATCAGTTGCACATTGAGACGTCGCGCGTTGTCGGCGCCTGCGACGGCAAGCCGACACGCCTCTTCAGAGGAGAAGCCACTCGGAACCCCCGCCTTGCCCAAGCTGCCTAATTCGTCGTCAGTTTTAGCGTATCGAAGGCGCCAGGCATGCTGCCACAGTCGTTTGTCCCAGCCTCCGGCGCGTGCCAGATTCGCCGTCAGGGTGCGACCCGAGGCGGAGCTTGTCGCCGTAGCGAGGGCGTGGGCTGCCAAAGAAAGTTCAGAGCGGGTGCGGGCCAGGCTCACGAGTTTGGCTCCGGCAGACTGCGCCTCAATAGCAGCCAGAATTTGCCGTGCACTATCGGCCCGCGCCGAATCAGATGTGGTTAATAAACGACCGAGACCATCGATCAAACGTGGGGAGAGAACTTGACGCGCTAAGCGCAATCCGAGATCGACATTCCCATCCTGGCCCAAAAGCTCCTCCACGACGCCAGTGGCTTCGAGCGGAGCTAGCAAGGCCAAGATTTCAGCGGCGCGCGCTCGAAGCTTGGGGAGCGAACTCTTCGCCCATTCCCTAGCGAGCGCAAGCGGCTCGAAGTTGCCGAGCTTCGCAAGAGCAACAGCGGCCTCGACACTCACGTCCATCGGAGCTTTCCGAACCAGCTCGCGGAGCGCCGGGATCGCACGCTTGTCACCGATTTCGCCGACTAGCGCGACGGCCCCGGGGGGTGCTTGCTTGGAACACAGCACGCGCACATCTCGCGGCGGATGGGTCAAAAGCGCATGCTTCGCGAACTCTGCGAGCGGCCCCGCATGCCCCAACGCTGAAATGAGAAACGCGGTGGCCTGGGGGCTTTGCGCGCGACTGAGCGCCAGCGCCGCGGATGTCTGGATCTGGGGGCCCAACAACGCATTGTTGCCGGCAACGTCGGACAAAACCCTATACAACAGGTTGGCGACTTTGGGCTCATTGGCAAAGCGAGCGATTGCAAACACCAACGTGCGCTTTTCGTCCAAGCTGAGTTCCTCGACCCGCTCGACCCAAGACAGCAATCGTTCGCGACTCTCGCGACTGAACGGCAGCGCCAAGCGTTCCATCCCGCGCCGGCGTTCTTCCCCCGCCTTGGCGCGCAACAAACTGGCTACCGCAGCCTCGCCCAAGCGCTCCCGCCAATTGGAGACATTCTCCGCTGCGTGAAGCGAGACCGGGAATAAGAACAACAGCGCCCAGTAGAAACGCCGCCGCACGCGGCGTTCACTCATCATTACTCCAGCCAAGGCCTAGGAATCCCATGACCCTTGGATTTCCAGGGCGTGAATCAAGTGGCAGCTGAAGCCCAGTGTTGAGCGAAAGCGCGCTGAAGCGTCGGCTCACTCCCAACCTAATCTGAGCGCCCGTAGCTCCAGAAGGCGCGTCGCCAGAAAGCGCTGCTGCACTTGAGATTTCGAGACCGATCCGCGTCGCACCTGTTGCATCCCACCCCAACAAAATAGGTCGAAACATCAAGCCTGCGTTCCATCTGAATTCATCCCCGTAGCGCACTCGGAGAAAGCTTGGCTCCGCTCCACGCAGCCGCACACCTGCGCTCGCTCGCAACTCAAACACCAGCAGATGCAGCCCCGATAGCAGCTGAAGCTCGCCCTCTGGCGAACCACTCGAACGCAGCGCTGAACGTGAACCTGTGGGGATTTCTAGAGCACCACGGGAGCCGAGCGTCATGCCTCCGAGATCCCCCCGAGTGAGCCAGGTGGTCTTGTAACCGACTTCCATATTTCCGAGGGCTGTCGCAGGGATGGGAGCGCGATCGATGGTTTCGGAGATATCAACACCCGATTCATAGGGGATCGCTCCGACCGCGAAGGATACCTCCAGCCGCGGCAGCACACCAAGATTTAAGGCGTAATCGTTGAACACGCGATCGCGAACGATGGGGAACTCCGCCCCGCTTGCGTTGCGCAATACCAATGGCGAACGCTCATACCCGAGCCAGACGTTCGCACGGAGCGCCCCCGGCGCCAAAGCCTCCGGCGACAGCGTCCGCACCAAGCCATCATTCGCAGCGGGCAGTGGGGGTGCCCCCAAATTGATCGCATCCCGATCTCCGAAGGCACTCGCCGAAACGAGTACCAACGCCAGGCACAGGAGGACCGCAGGATTGCGCATTCGGATCGGAAACCAGACTAGTCGGGCGCCCCCGGGCCTTGCAAAACTTGCCCCGGCGGGCCGATCAGCGTAACCGCTTCAGGAAGAACCCATGGATGCGATTCAGGTCCGCGGCACCCGACGACTTTCAGGCACGATTCGAGTCGGGGGCGCGAAAAACGCCGCTCTCCCCATCTTGTGCGCCACCCTGCTTTCCGAAGGGGAAAGCTTGCTGCGCAATGTCCCAGGGCTGCGGGATATCCATACCACTGGAGCGTTGTTGCGCTTCCTGGGGCGGGAGGTCGATGTCACCCCACCCACCCTCACGGTCCGGGCCGAAGGTGGAAACATGCGTCCTGAGGCGCCCTATGAGCTGGTCCGACAGATGCGCGCCAGCGTGCTGGTGCTCGGGCCACTGGTCGCCCGCTACGGAAAGGCCCGAGTCTCGTTGCCGGGTGGCTGCGCCATTGGGGCGCGACCAGTCGATCAACACCTGCGCGGCTTAGAAGCGCTCGGAGCCAAGATCCGCGTCGACCACGGCTATATCGTGGCCGAAGCCGGGCGACTCCGCGGCACCGAGATCGTTTTCGACATGCCCACCGTTACTGGCACCGAAAACATCATGATGGCCGCTGCGTTGGCCAAAGGCAAATCGGTTCTGGTTAATTGCGCTCGCGAGCCTGAAGTGGAAGAACTCGGACGTGTGCTGAATAAGATGGGCGCCAAGGTGGAGGGCGCTGGAACGAGCGTGATCCACATCGAAGGCCGCGATGCTCTCGATCCTTTTGACCACGCCATCATTGCTGATCGGATCGAAGCCGGCACCTTCCTCGCCGCCGTGGGCGCAGCAGGCGGCAATGTACTACTCGAATATGCTCCGTTCGATGATCTGGAGCCAGTGATCCACCGCTTACGCCAAGCCGGCCTTGAAATCGAACGCGAGGGCGAGCATGTGCGCGTGCGCCGCGAAGGCCCGCTCAAATCGGGAGATGTTACCACTGCGCCCCACCCTGGATTCCCGACCGACATGCAAGCGCAATTCATGGCGCTCATGTGCTCGGCCCCCGGCACCAGCGTGCTCACCGAAACCATCTTCGAGAACCGCTTCATGCATGTTCCCGAACTGGGGCGAATGGGTGCCAACATCGTCACCCACGGAAATGTCGCTATTGTTCAGGGCGTCCAATCGCTATCAGGCGCGAGTGTGATGGCAACGGATCTCCGCGCGAGCGCTTCACTCGTGATCGCTGGCCTGGTTGCGGAAGGCGAAACCACCGTGCGCCGCGTCTACCATCTGGATCGCGGTTACGAACGCATCGAAGAAAAGCTAAAGGGCGTCGGCGCAGACATTGAACGCGTTAAGCTTGAGGACCACGAATCTTGAAACCGATCACGATCGCCATCCCGAAAGGCCGCGTCACCCAGGCACTGGCGCCTCTCTTCCGCCAAGCCGGGCTCGATACTTCTCCTCTCGATTCCGATGATCGGCGTCTGATCCGAGCTACCGACGACGAGAGCCTACGCTTCTTGCTACTGAAGCCAGACGACGTGCCAACCTACGTCGAGTACGGCGCCGTGGACCTCGGCATCAGTGGGCGCGATGTGTTGCTGGAACGGCGTTATGACCTTTACCAGCCGCTCGATCTGGGCGTGGGTAAATGCCGAATGATCGTCGCTGGCCCCAAGGGGCAAAAAGCCCCCTCCTTGCCGCGTGTCGCCACCAAATTCCCGCGGATCGCCTCCGCGCATTTTGCCAAAAAAGGTATCCAAGCCGAGATCATTTTCGTCCAGGGTTCGGTGGAACTGGCACCCCTCGTGGGCCTGTCCGATCTGATTGTCGACCTGGCCGAATCTGGCAAAACACTGCTAGAAAACGGCTTGGAAGAACAAGAATACATCTGTTCGATCTCCAGTGTCTTGGTAGCGAACCGAGCACTCTATAAGCTTCGCCATGCCACCATCGCACCGGTGGTGGAGCGCCTGCGCAAAGCCGTTGAGCTTCTGGGCTAGGCCTTTACGAAACTGGCGGCAGATCCAGCACAACCAGCGGCTCGATCTTACGCAACCCCTTCACTCCGATCCCACGCACGCGCAAAAGATCTGTCACTTTCCGGAAGCGACCAAGACGCGCGCGCAGCTCAAGGATCGCTTGCGCGCGCTTCGCGCCTACGCCAGGGAGTTTCGTGAGATCTGCGACTTCAGCGGTGTTCAACACGATCTTTGCGGCAGCCACGCTCCCCGCGTTCGTCCCCGGGCTTGATTTCGCGTCACTCGCGGCAACTGCAGGACACGGCGGCACCCTCCCGCTCGCGCCCGCTACGGGTTCCGACGCACCGTTCGGCTTCGCCGGCGCACCAGCTGCCAGCCACTCGTTCTTGCCCCGAGCGTTGGCCTGATCGGAAGCGGCTCTCGCCTCGGCAATTGAAAGCACGCTCCTCCCTTCGTGCTGCATGGACCAATAGCCAAGCCCTGCAAAAGCAACGATGGCCAAAGCCCCACAACCCAGCTTGCCCAGCACCTTTGCCCAGACACCTCGCTCGGCTGGTATGGGCAAGGCCCCCGCCGGACCAAAGGAGCAGGGAGCCCCCGTTGGAGCCCCCGCCCCTCCTATGGCGCTCGTTCCACACTTCTCCGATTGCTCTTCGATGTTCAGTTCTCGCGACATTTCCCTGCTCCTTTGGTCAAACGTGAGTGGCGTTTACGCGCTCTTGGCGAGCGATTGCGTTTCCGGACCGATGCCAAAGCCCCGGGCTGATGCCCCTTGGAATTCGTCGCGGGCAACGAAATCTCGAATGTGCAGCTCACCGGTGATCGGCAATGCTTCCAACCGCACATTGAGGGAGCCATCGCGATTGACGAATGCGACCCCCACCCGATTCCAGTACTTGTTTTCGTTGCGCTCAGTGATCACGTAAACGGCCTTCATTTTGCTCTGTTCCATCTCAACTATTTTCCTAACTATTTCTCTGATTGCTATGCTTTGAAAAGCGCATCCGGCGAACCTTCAGTGCTTCGAGACAGGACATTGCGAACAGCGTGCCAAGCCCAAAACGCAACAAACAGTGCGCTGACTGAAACCGCTCGGCGTTGCCCGTCTGTCCAGGTCGTCGAATTGGACGGCCACCCCCCAATTAGGACAGCGACACCTGACATCCTTTCCAGACTGGGGCATATTCAGCAGGTGCCACGCAGAAACTCTCGGCAGCCGACGCTGAAATGGGGAGCCATTGGTCTAGCGGTCGCGGCTGAGGCCTGTTCCGCCTTGCCGCGTCAACCGCCGGGAAAACCCCCAACGCCACGGTCTGTCACAGTCGCTTCCCCAGGCGGTGACGCGAATGATCCGCACGAAGCCTCGCTCGCACGCCTACTCACCGAAAGCTGGGGCTCCGGTTACGATAAGGATGAGCAGCTCTACGTACCCCTGCCCGATGGAGCGCGTTGGCGGCGTGTTCGCTTTTTTGGCGTGGAGCATTTCTTAGGCTTTCGCTATGGCGACGAACATCATGTGGTGTCCGTGGTCTCACTCCTCGATGCTCCCGATGAACCCAAGCCTACCAGCGAGACGTGCATGCAACGCTTTGAAGCCTGGGCGCGTCCGCAAACGCGCGGCTATGACGTCGCGCTGGGACCCATCTCGGAAACGCACATCACCTGGCGTGGCACGCCGATCCTCGTTCATACCCTCGACGGCCATATCGACCTCGCGTTTTCTCGCCGCAAGTTCTCGGCGGCATGGGCCAGCTACGCGGTGTACCCCAAAACCTGCCTGATCTACGCCATGGCCGCGCCTTGGGGGAAAAGTGAGGCGCTCGCCAAGAGGGTCCGCCAACGCTGGGTGAAGGAAGCCTTCAGGCAGGTGAATCCGGTGACCACTGAACGCCCCTACCGAAAATAGCGGCCGCGCAAAACACCCAGAAGCAGATACACAAGTAGGCCAGCGACCCAGACAAGCGCAGCCCCGCGCCGCTCTGCGCGCCAACCAAAATAAGGCGCCAGGGGCGGGATCAGGAGCGACATCAAGAGTGGCTGACGTGAACTCCCAAACCAAAACCCCCACAACAAAGCGACATGGGCCGCGACCACACTGGCCAGCGCCGCTGCGAGTACCCCTAATTCAAGCCATTCCACGCTGCCGCCTGCCTAATACCCTTCCTCCGGAGCCGCAACTCTTGACCGGTGTGAGAAGCCTTCTTGCACTGGCGTCCCGAACGGCCCGAGGTGCTAGACTCCTCCTGCCTTGCGCTTCTCAAACCTCCTCCTAATCGCCGCGCTCTCTGGCCTCGCCCTTCCTCTGCCGCTCACGCTTGGGGCCGCGCACGCAGACGGCATCGCGGATCGCCGAGATGTCCTGTCCGTGAAGGATATTCGACCTGGCATGAAGGGCTACGGTCTGACGGTGTTCTCGGGCATGAAGCCTGAGCGCTTCGATGTGGAGGTGATCGGCATTCTGGATAATTTCCTACCACGTCAAGATTTGATCCTCGTGAAGACGAAGCATCCTCGCCTGGAGGTCGCCAAGGTGGTGGCTGGCATGAGCGGGAGCCCGATCTTCATCAACGGGAAAATGGTCGGCGCCTATTCTTATGGTTGGAGTTTTGGATCGGAACCTGTAGCCGGCGTAACACCGATCCGGAACATGTTGGACGATCTGGCGATTCCCCTTCCCAAGTCTATTTTTGGTTGGCCGCTCAAGCCCCTGCCGGGGACTCCACGGGGCTCCAAGCAGGCGGCACTCGCAGCTCCCGGCCAACGCTTTGCGGGTAATCTCATGCACTACGACCCGCTCGCGCATTCCGAGCAGATCCGAAGTGCTCTCGGTATGCAGGGTCCAGAGGCTGCGCTCCACCCCGTCGCAACGCCCCTCTTAGTCGGCGGGATGTCCCAAGCCGGCGTGAGCCTCGTTGGGAAACTCTTTGCACCGCTCGGCCTGGAGCCCTTACAAGCGGGCGGCGGCGGCGCACCTGATCCCACGGCGCCTACGCGCTTCGAGGATGGGGGTGCGATTGGTGTCACGCTCATCAGCGGCGATATGAGCGCGATGGGTCTCGGAACGGTGACTCGGGTTGAAGGCGATAAGCTGGTAGCGTTTGGGCATCCGATGATGCAAAGCGGGATCACATCGATACCGACGTCCTTGGCCAAAGTGCTGTGGTTTCTCGCGAGCGATCAGCGCTCTTTCAAGTTGGGTGCCGCCGTGCGTCCGCTGGGTGCTCTGGTGAACGACCGCCAAGCATCGATTGTTGTGGATCAGTCGGCCAAGGCGCCCACGATCACCGTCCATTTCGAACTCCGGGGCGCATCGGGTACGCCTTCCTCTAAATGGCGGTTCACGGTGGCACACGAAAAATTCATGGCACCGTCCTTGCTCGCCACGGCGCTCGGGAGCGCCTTTCAATCGACGAGCTCGGAGCGCCAAGACGTGAGTTGGTCAGCCAAGGGCAGCGTGCGGGTCAAAGGCTACGGCGAGATCGAGGTCGAGGATTTTGGCGTTGCGATGGGTGGCACCCCCGAGCCCATGGAGCTCATGGGTACCAACTTGGTGCGCACGGTGGGTGCCCTCCTCAACAATCCTTGGGAACCTGCGTTCGTCGAAGCGGTCAGCTTGCAGGTAGATATCCGCTATGCGCGAGATGTGCTGCGGCTGCGCGGTATCGAGAACCTCACGCCCGAGGTCTCAAGCGGAGGAACTGCGAAAGTGCGCCTCACGTTATTGCCCTACGCCGGACCAGCGGTCATCCAGACGCTCAGCGTGCCAATCCCTAGCTATTTGGCTGGGCAAACAGTCACGCTCTCCGTCGCTCCTGGACACCAAGTCGATCGCGACGCTCCCTACCCTGAGAATCTCAAGGAGCTCGTCGCCAACCTGCGCATCCCGATCTATCCTCCCAAGTCCCTGATCGTCTCGTATGAAGCCGCGGGCGCCGGGGTGAGTTATCGCAGTCACCTGGCCGAGGATCTTCCGCCGGGCGCGCTCGATCTTTTGCAGCCCCAGTCCACCTCGGTTGGCCCCGGCCGTCATCAGCCTTTCGTGCGCCAAATCATCCCGCTCAAGGATTACGTGGTCGGCCAAGAGAGCGTGTCGCTCCGCGTTAAAGAGGTGCTTCGATGAGCCGCCAAGTTATTTCACCCCACTCTCGTCCAGTGAATTCCCACATGCACGTCACGCAAAAATCAACCCTCCCCGTACTTGCCTTTCTCCTGGCTAGCTTAATCACAAGCGCCGGCCAAGCTGTGGGCACCCGTCATTTTAGCCTTCAAACGGGCGAGGATTTTGAGGGTGGCGACTTGAAGGGAGTCGCAGTGGATTCGGCCGGAGCCGTACGTGCCGGCTTCAACCTCGGAGCCATCCCGCTTACCAAAGCCACCACAGTGTGGGACGCGCTCCGCACGCCAGATGCCTCGCTCTTGCTGGCCACAGGCAACGAGGGTGCGCTCCTTCAACTGCGAGGGCAGGTCGTGACCGTCGCCGGCGAAACCAAGGCACTCGCCGTCACCTCACTCGCCACTCTGAAGTCTGGCGCCGTCGCACTCGGCACTCTGCCCGACGGCAAAATCATGAAGTTCGAGGGTGGAAAAATTAGCGACTGGGTAACGCTCAAAGATACCCAACATGTTTGGGATCTAGCGTTTGACCCAAAAACCAACTCGCTTTTTGCCGCCACCGGCCCCGAAGGAAAGCTCTATAGAATCGATGCCGCCGGCAAGGCCAGCGTCTATTTCGATGCCGAAGAGCAGCACCTCATGAGTGTTGCCGTTGCCAAGGACGGCACCGTGTATGCGGGAGCAAGCGATAAGTCCAAGCTTTACGCCATCACAGGTCCCGGTCGCGCGAGAGTGTTGCAGGATTTTGGCTCCACCGAGGTGCGAGCCATTGCTACCGGCGACAACGGCGACGTTTTCGCGATCGCCAACGATCTCAAAGTGCCGCGCGCCATCCCCAAGCGGCCGAGCGCTGGGGAAGAAGCCTCTATCCCGAGTGGCTCCTCTTCGCCGGCTTCGGGCAAGGGTGTTTTGTATCGGTTCGACAAAAGTGGCACGCCCGAAATGCTGCTTTCGAATGACAAGGATTACTTCGTCAGCCTCGCTCTGGATGCTTCTGGCACACCCTACGTCGGCACGGGCGCCGAGGGCCGTATCTACACCGTCGATGCCGAGCGCAATTCCGTATTGATCGCAGACAGCGAACAGCGCCAGATTGGCGTGCTGCTGTTGGACGGGGCGAACCGCTTCGCTGTCGCGAGCGATCCCGCTGTCGTATTGCCTATTCGCGGCGTCGGCGGCACCGATGCGATTTGGACGAGCAAAGTCTTGGACGCTGGGCTCCGTGCGACCTTCGGGAGGTTGGATTGGGAATCCAAAGGATCCCTTGAATTTTCCACACGCAGCGGTGGAACCGAGAAACCTGACACCACGTGGAGCGATTGGAGCGCCCCGCTCACCGCGCCCGGCATGGTGAAAAGCCCGGCTGGCCGCTTTGTTCAACTGCGAGCGCGCTTCGCGACCGACCCGAACGCGGTTCTAAAGTCGGTCGAATTGTCGTTCGTGACCGACAACTTGCGGGCGTATGTGACGCAAATCAGCGTTAAGAATCGCGCGCCTGGCAGCAAGAGCTCACTCGAGGCTTCCGGGAGCCCGATCTCCGCGAGTCCGAGCGCGAACGTCGAACTCAACTGGAAGGTCACCAACCCCGACGAAGACACGCTGCGCTATCGCCTACTTTACCAACTGATTGGCACGAAAGATTGGTTCGATATTCTGCCTCCGCAGGAAACACTCACCAAGGATAACTACACGTGGAATACTCAAGATTTGCCCGAAGGCAGATACCGAGTGCGCGTGATGGCTTCCGACGAGCTCGCCAATCCGCCTACCAAAGCCAAACAGCACGCGCTCGAGAGCAACATCATCTTGGTTGACAACACACCGCCCGTCGTTGAGCGCTTGACCGTAACCGGGCGCCGCATTCAAGGTGTCGCAACCGATGGTGTAGGGCCCATCTCCCGGATTGAAGTTGCGGTGAGCGGCACCAATCGTTGGTTGCCCTTTTTCCCGACGGATGGAATTTTTGATCAGAATCGCGAGGCGTTTGACCTCGATGTCGCAAGCCTTGGGACAACCCTGCCGGTGATGCTCACGCTGCGGGTGTACGACGCGGCCAATAACGCCACTCTGCGCTACATCACCCTGAAGTAACGCCAGAAACGCTCCCCAGCGGCCGCGCCCAGGCCGAGCAGAACACGCGACCCTTGGTCCTTTCGCCGCGTGAGTGCTAGCTTTATGTGACTTACTTTGAACCGGGTAGCCGGCCCCCCATTCGGGAGTCTCAAGCCTGAATCTGGCCATGCAATCTTCGCGCTTTGTGACTCTTTCTTTCCTGCTGGCGGCCGGTTGGGCTTTCAGCTGCGCCAGTGGCACGGATACCTCGAGTAGGAGCGCTAGTGGTCCCGAGCCGGCACCCACGACACCGCGGGATCCTACCGTGGACGCGGTATCCCTGGGAGGAAAAGCGGGCGGGCCTACAGCCAACCTTAATCCACTTTGCGGCGCGGTCGTTCAATGCAATCCAGATTCCGTCACCGCGTGTGACGGCTTCATGCCGCCGACCGGGAGCGGCGGTGTCGCCTCTGCCGCTGGTGGTGCATCCGCTACGCTTGGCGGTGCGCCCGCTTCGACCGGAGGAGCCGGCGCAAGCGCAGGTTATCCAACGAGTGGCGGCGCTCAAACAGGCAGAGCAGGGGCTGCAGGTCAGGCGGGGGCCGCCGAGGCTGGCGCTGCTGGCTTCGAATCACAAGCTGGGAGCCCGGGCATGTCCGGTGGCGCCAATTCAAACGCTGGTTCGAGTCTCAGCGGAGGCAGTGGGCAAATCGCGCCACCAACCTTTGATGGGACACCAACAACTCCGAGCACTGCGTGCCGAGTGAGTTCGGCGAACGGGAACGCTGTCGTCGCCGCCTGTGGGCTCGCGGGAAGCGGTGTCGTCGATGATCCGTGCAGTGGCTCACGCGATTGCGCTCCAGGGCTCGGCTGCGTCGGCGAGGGTGCCTTAGCCCGCTGCCGGCCCTTTTGCTGCGCTGGAAACGAGCTATGCACGCCGGGCAGCTACTGCGCTACGCGCCCACTCCGCGAACCGACAGCAGGCGCGGCGCCAGCGCTTTTGGTCCCTGTTTGCGTTTCTGCCGACAACTGTGATCTCGGCGAGCCCTCCCCTTGCCCTGCTACCAGGACTTGTACCTGCGCTGCCGATACCGCGTGCAGTGTGGTGCGTGCGGATGGGACTACTTCGTGTGTCGTTCCTGGTAAAGGTCTCGCTTCAGACGCTTGTCCCTGCGCGGCGGGATACCTCTGCTCGCAAGGAAGTGGCACCTGCCTTAAGCTTTGCCGCACCACCGATCTCAACGCTGGCTGCGGCCTCGGTCGGTGCCAATCCGCCGCTGGCTTACCGGCAAACTACGGCGTGTGCGTCGGCTTGCCCACGGGAGGCGGAGGCGCAGCCGGCAACGCGGGAGCCATGAACCTGTGATTCATTTCCAGCGTACGTTAGAAGTGCCAACGCAAGGACAAGGCTTTGTTGACCTCAGCTCTCGGCTCCAAGGTGTGGTGCGGGAAAGCGGGGCCAGGCTGGGGCTCTGTACGGTCTTTGTGCAACACACCTCAGCGAGTCTGGTTATCCAAGAGAACGCTGATCCGGCCGTGCTCCGGGACTTGGCAAGCTTCATGTCCGAGCTTGCTAGCGAAGGGCGCCGTTGGGAACACGACGACGAAGGGCCGGACGACATGCCCGCCCACGTGCGCTCGGCACTCACCAAGAGCTCAGAGAATATTCCGATCTCACTCGGCCGCCTGGCACTCGGAACTTGGCAAGCCGTTTACCTCTGGGAGCACCGGACGGATCCCCACTCGCGGCGCATCGTCGTGCATATCAGCGGAGAAGAGTGAATGTTTAATCTGCGAAGCACCACCAGCCCGGCTTGGCTTGAGGTTGTTTTTGGGGACTTTAACAGCTTCCTTGTGGATCATGCCGCTTGCGAGCGCAAAGCTTCGGCGACGGGTATGGCGTTCGTGGTCAAGTACCCTGATCGAACGGAGCTTTTGGAGCCCATGATCGAGTTCGCCAAGGAAGAGCTCGAACACTTCCACATCGTCTTCAAGCTCTTGACAGAGCGTGGTCTGCGCCTGCTCCCCGACTACAAAGATGAGTACGTGAACGGTCTGCGCTCGCAAATGCGCCCTGGCTCTGATGAATTGTTGCTCGATCGTTTGCTCGTGGCGGGTGTCGTAGAGGCCCGTGGCTGTGAAAGACTGAAACTGATTGCCGATCATCTTCCTGGCTCTTTGGCAGCGCTTGGGCCCGTGTACGAAGATCTGGCCCGTGCGGAGTCGCGCCATCACGCGCTCTTCTTCCGGCTAGCCCGCCGCTATTTCGACGCCAAAACGGTGCAAGATCGCACGGATTATCTCCTGGATTACGAAGCCGCACTGCTCGCACGCCTGCCTCACACGCCGCGCGTCCACTGACCCCGTGCACGGCCCACAACCGTGAATCACCGACAGACCATCAAAGACTACCTTGAAAGCTACGCGGTTCCAGAAGCGCGAGTTTCCTACCCACTGAGTAAGTCCTACGAATACGTGCTCGTCGTACCCGCGCACGACGAAACGCTCAGCTTGCTTCAAGGTTTCGAAGTTGCGTTCCGCGAAGTCGACGGCACGGCGCTGCTCATTTTGGTGGTAAACGCAGCGGTCGATTGCCCCGAGCCCGCACTGTGTCGCACGCAAGATCTGGTAGCTCAACTCCTCCTAGAAAGCAGCAACATCCGACACCTCAGCTCGCAGCCAGCTGCGTACGAGCTCTGCATCCGTGGGCTAGATATTCTTCTGATCGACCGGGCCAGTGCTGATTTTCTACTGGAAGCTAAGCAAGGCGTGGGCCTGGCTCGGCGAATTGGCTGTGACGTGGCACTCCGCTTAATGCTGGATGGCGCTGTCAATTCGGAATTTATTGGCTCAAGCGACGCAGATGTCACGCTGCCCTGCGACTATTTTCAAAGAATCGCGCAGGCAGCACCGGGAAGCTCAGCGCTCATCTTCCCCTTCACGCATGGCTACCTGCCGAGCAAGCCCCGAGCGCCGCAAGCTTCAGAAATTCTTGAAGCAACGCTCCTCTTTGAATGCTCGCTTCGCTACTTGGTGCTTGGGTTGAGCGCGGCTGGTTCACCGTACGCTTATCACACCATTGGCAGCACGCTCGGCCTTTCTGCCAAAGCCTACGCAGAAGCGCGCGGTTTTCCAAAACGGCTCGCGGGTGAAGACTTTCACCTGCTGAACAAGCTCGCCAAGCTGGCTCCCATCCTGCGCCTCGGGGGCACGCCAATCTCAATTCAAAGCCGCCTCTCACAGCGTACGCCCTTTGGCACCGGCCCGAGTGTGACAGACTTACTTCGGCAGTCCGCTGCTCATCCCGCGCAGAGCCTGCAACCGAGAGCCTGCTACCATCCGGACGCTTTTAGCGCGCTCAGGTCTTGGCATCAGGCCCTTCATGCCTTTGCCACCGAGCCCCAGACCTTTCGCTTTCACTTGGACCTTGACGACAGTTTGCCCGCCGAATTGAAAGCACACGCCCGGCTCCTATTCTCCGACGAAGCCCTCCAATTGGGCCTTCGCACCGCTCTCCAACAACGCAAGACCCCTGAACAGCGACTCCAACATCTCTTCGGTTGGTTCGACGCGCTCGCAACCCTGCGCTTGCTGCGCCAACTGAACACCGCCTGCCCGGCCATTGGCTGGCGTGAAGCGCTAAGCCGAGCTCCCTTTATCGAAGCGCATTCCGGCGCACTCAGCGTGGCCGAAGTGCTTGAGCACCTGATTGCCCAAGAACGCCAGCTTCCGCTAAGGATCGGCCCCACCTGCCTCCACCAGATGGGTTAAGCTCGGCCAGCGAAATGAGCGCCCCCACTCCCAACTTTCGACGCCAGTGGCTCATCCCGATTCTAGCTCTCGCCACCACCGCGCTGGCGGTTTTTTCCGGCTTCTACGCGTTCGACAATTTCCTTTCGCCCAACACGGCGCAGCTCCCAGCGCTGCAACGCTACCTTGCGTTCGATCCTCCGGCGTTAACCGACGCCGTGAGTTCTCTGGCTGGGATGGTGGCGGCTGTTCTGGGCATCGTGATCACGGTCGTCAGCATCATCGTGCAGCTATCTGCAGATCGCTACCAAGGCGTCACCCGCATGTTCCTGCGCGATCGCGTGAACATTTCCACGATGGCCTTTTACGTCGTGGCGTGTGTGTGCGGAGTGTGGCTCAGTGTTTCTTTGAAGCATGATTATGTGCCCAAAAGCACACTCTTCTTCATGCTGATTGCCACCACGTTGGGGCTCGTGCTCATGGCACCGTACTTCGGGTACGTGTTTTGGTTTGTGGATCCGATGAACATCATCGTTCGGATCCGGCACGATGCTTTGAAGGCTGCGGTTTCAGGAACCCAGAATGCCAATTTGGAACGGATGGCGAGCGCACAAGCCAAAGTGCTCTCGGCCATGGAGGAGCTCACGGACATCACCAGCAGCTCTGTTTCCAACAAGGACAAGATCATCGCCAGCGGAGCCGTGGACGCGCTGAAGGATCTGGCGCTGGGCTACCTCGACTATAAGGCACATGCCACCCGGGGCTGGTTCGAAATTGGCCCCGAGATCCGCAGCAATCCCGATTTCGTCGCGATGGATCCCGAATCCCTGGCTGACCTCGAGAACCGCCGCACCTGGGTTGAATGGAAGGTGATGCGACAATATTTGGGGATCTACAATGAAGCGCTCGGGAGTATGCGCGACATCAACTATCTGATCGCCATCGACACTCGCTACCTTGGCGAAGCCGCCTCCAAGCAGGGAGATCGCGAGCTGGTGGCGCTCGTTTTTCGCTTCATGAACTCCTATTTGCGAGCCACACTGAATGCTCGCGACGTGCGCACGGCTTACAACGTCCTCAATCAATACCGTCTGCTCGTGGAGTCCATGATCCGCCTTGGGCATGGGGCAAGCGCGGTCGAAGGCGTGCGTCACATGATCTACTACGGGCATGTCAGCTACGACATGAAGCTCACCTTCGTGACCGAAACTGTGGCTTACGACATTTCATCGCTTTGCCAACTGGCCCACGATCTGGGCTCGGAGTGCGAAGCGACAACGCTCGGCCTATTTTTGGAGTTGGATCGCCCCCTGCGCAATCGTAGCCAGGAAGCGGCGCTCCTGGGCGTCCGCAAAGCTCAGGTCAAGCTCGCCGCCTACTACCTCTGGCGCGGGCATCCGGAGAATGCCCGCGTTATCTACAAGGACATGGCAGAAGAGCCGGACGAGCGCCTGCACATCATCCGTGAAACCTTGAGTGCCGTTGAAAGCAAGGATTTTTGGGAGATCATCGACCGCGGCAGGAACTTTGAATATATGCCGGATGAACAACGGGAAAAGCTCGCTGTGTTCTTCAACTGGTTCAAGCAGGATCGCGCGTTGGCGCCCGCGACAGCATGAGCCAGCTACTTTTCGTTCGGCAACTTAGGCGCCAACGTGGTGCGCTGCATGGGGAACTGAGATTGGCGCTCGCGGAACACCGCAAGCAGACCGTCGAGCAGGGTTTCGTCGCGGCGCAGGATCGCAATCCGCAGAAGCCCGGCTTGAGGGTGAGAAACGGGGAGCGACGCGAGGAATATCCGGGCGTTAGCCAACTTGCGCGTGACGCGATCGGCATGCTGCCCAAGCTCTTCAACATCACTCCGGTTCGAAGGCGGCAGCGAGCCATCGGCGCGACGCACCCGAACCCGCGTCGCGTCCGTTCCGTCGCCCGCTTCGCGTGCCTCAGTCGCGGGCACTTGGGGAGGAGGGGGGCTCGAGGGGCGTGCGTTCGTCATGATGGGTTACCAACTTCCGGGCTCAGGCGCTCTTCGCACAATAACACTTCCCCCGTAAGATTCATTCCAACTCAAATTATTTCCCACAATATTCGCACAGAACCGGTGAAATCAGCCTTGACTGGGCTTCCACCTGAACACACGCCGAGCTCTACAATGTCGCAGATTCTCACCCATCACCCTGCATCACCAGACACTCGCGAGTTTCAACCGAACACCGCTTTGCAGAGCCAACTTAATAGGCAACCTGCAAACTGTGAATAAACCAATTCAACATGCCTGCTGACGCACTGCCAACGCTGCCACTTTGGAAGATTGAACGGCTCGTTCCGGGGGGCCGTGGGCTCGCCCACTTGTCTGACGGACGCATCGGGTTCGCGGGCGGAGTGGTGCCAGGGGACAGCATTAGGGTCCTCCAATCCAAGAACCATCGGCAATTTGTGGAGGCACTGGCCTGGGAGCTCACGGAGCCGGCGAAGCATCGGTCACAGCCTGAATGCCCGCACTTTGAGCGCTGCGGCGGTTGCGATTGGATGCAGCTAAGTCGGAGCGCGGAGCTAGAAGCCAAGCGGGGGTTGCTAACAGACGCTCTTACACGCGTCGGCAAGCTCACTACGCTGCCCGAGATTCAGCTGATAGCCCAGTCGGACACTGAAACCCTAGGCTATCGGAACCGACAGCGCTTTCATGTCAGCGAAGCTGGAACGATCGGGCTCTTTGCCGAAAACTCCCACACCCTTGTCGAAGTCGCTGAATGTCCCGTTTCACACGGAGAAGTCGTGCGCGGGCTGCGCATCTTGCGCGAGGCGCTGACCCGCCACCCCGAAGTTGGCAAGTGGCTCTCTGAGGCGGAAGTTCGATACTCCCCGTTGGCACCGAGTCTCGCCGTTCGCTTGGTACTGCGTCGGTCAGGCTTCAAGCCGGAATTGACGCGTGGCTTCGTGCGGCTGTTGGAGAAGGAGTTCGCTCTTGTCACACTGGGTAAGTATCGCGCGGCCGAAGCGCAGCGCTGGCCACTCAGCGCGAAGCTTGAAGTGTTGGTTCCACCAGCCGCTTTTGTGCAGGTCAACCCGAGTATCAACCAAAAGCTCGTGGCAGCTATCGTGGCGGGCGCGCAGGCGCGTGGAGCTCAACGCTTTTTGGATCTGTATGCGGGCGCGGGGAATTTCTCGATCCCTTTGTGCGCTTCGGGCTTGAGCGGCGTGGCGCTGGAACACTCCGCACCAGCGATCGCCGCGGCAGCGCGAAAGACAGCCGAGCTCAAGCTGGAAACACGCCTCGCGTTCATTCCCGGGGATGTGGCGCTGAGCCTCGAGGCCATGAATCGAAAGCCCAATCCCGAATGCGAAGGTGGCGGAACTACTCCGGCTTTCGATCTGATCGTTCTGGATCCGCCACGCGAAGGTGCCAAGGCGATTTTGCCAACACTCGTGAACCTAGGCTGTGAGCACATCGCGTACTTGGCCTGCGATCCGGTCGCATTGGCGCGGGATCTGAAAACTCTAACCGCTTCAGGTTATCAACTAACAGATCTTGCGATCTTTGACATGTTTCCACGCACTCATCATTTCGAATCGTTAGCGTGGTTGGCGCGCGTCCCACGGCCGCGCTTGTCTGAAGCTCGCTCCTGATTTCGATGCAAAGCGCTGCGCAGGCTTCGCTGCACGCGTTGCAAAGCCAGCCCAAATTTCGCCTGCTCCTTGGGGGTCAACAGCTTGCCCAGCTCAGCCACCTCTTCGCGCCGAAGACGGTGGATCTCTTCCCAGGCCTTTTGGATCTCAGAAAGGCCCTGCTGATAGGCCGCTTGATCCTGGCTATCCTCCGCCAAGAGCTGGCGAATTCGGTCCTGATTCGTGTGAATGCGCCGTGTGATCTCGGATTTCCTAGTATTAAATTTCAGCAGGACTTTCTCGACCAAATCCTTGCGTGCCCCATCTAACCCCACTTGGTCACTAAGGATCTGCCGGCGCATTCCTGCTAACCGCTCATTGAGAGCGCGGCGGCGTTCTTGCCGATTAGTATGCATGCGCTGCTGCCTCGCAGCCTTTCTCTCCGACTGCTGTTGCGCCTGTTCCGAGCCGGCAGAGCTTTGCCCGTGCGCCAACGTCGAGGCGCCCAAAAGCAGCGCACAGGCCAGGCACAGGACACCCAAACGCCCTAAACTCCTCAGCATTTTCATCATTTTTCTCCCAGCAAATCGTTTGTTGCCAGCATCCACGCATCAACATCTGAATCCAGTGCTGGACCGAAAAGATCCTCAGCGTTGAATTCTCGCAAGCCATCCGTATCCTCAATGAATTCGCTCACGGCGAGCACGCTCGGCTCGGCATCCGCTGCTTCCAGACTCGCGTCGGATGCTGACTCCGCTTCCTCGGAGCCCTCTTCTGCGAGAGTGCTTGGCTCTACCGAATTCCGCAGCAGCGCACGCGGGCCTTCAACATTTTTGGCAGCCACGTGCTGGGGTACCGCTCGAGCCGCGATGGCGACGTCAGCGCCTCGCCCTTCGCCTCTGGTCTCAATCAGCCAAAATCCCAGAGTGGCGGCCACTGCCGAAACGCCGAGCGGCAACCACCACTTCCAGGCGGTGCGTTTTCCAACGCTTGCAGGGATATCTTGAGCCCTCGCCGCTAGGCGCGTGATCTCGGGGCCACTCGGAGCCTCTGCCGTTTGATCGAACAAGCCGCCTAGCCCGCCCTGTTCGTTGAAATCATCTTGGATCTTCATACAGTCCCTTTTCTATTCATCGATCAAAAGATCGGCGAGCTTCTCCCGAAGCTCTTTCACAGCAAGGTGCACCAGCACCCGCGCCGAACCTTCGGTGGTGCCCGTGGCCACGGCTATCTCAAGATAAGACATATGGGCGTCGAGCCTGAGGAGCGCGACCTCTTGGCGCTTTTTTGGCATACCAGCCAGCGCCAGGCGAATTCGCTCCGCAAGTCGCTTCGCCGTTAACTCTTCGACAGGAGTCACCGCATCGACGGGGGCTGCTGACTTCTCTTCGCGCCACTGACGCCGACGTTCGGAGCGCAGCAGCGTCAGTGCCTGGCGTGTCGCAATCGCGCCAAGGAATGCCTTGAGCGAGGTTCCGGGCTCATAGTGACCGAGCTTTCTGAACGCAATCGTGAGGGTTTCTTGGACCGCATCCTCGGCGAGCGCTGAGCTTCTGCAGGCACGATGCGCAATTCTGTAAAGCAACGGCAGATGCGGACTAACGAGGCTGGAAAAAGCGCTCCCCTCTCCGCGGAGAGAGCGCGAAACGAGCTCAGCTTCGACCGACACCGCTTGAGGAGCGTGCGCCTTCGCTTCGGAAAAAGCTAGTGTGCGAGGCGGAGCTATCATGATCTGCATCGAAATCTGCCATGGAATGCCTAGCTGACCGGTTCTGTTAAATGGGCCCCCTTTCTGACCCACAAACCCCGAAACATGGTGGAGCTTGAAGTCGCCCGGCGGCGCATCATTCGAGTGGCTGACCACCCGCTTTGACGCTGTGCCGTGTCACGAATTCCCGGACCGCGCGGAGGACGCTTGCTTCCACCTCGTCAAGCGTGGTGCCACTCTGCGTGAGCCGAGTCTTTGAAACCTGGAGCGAATGGTCACCCGAATCGACGCTGTAGAGCTCGTTGGGTGCCGTCATCTGGTCTCGAACTTGGGCCAGCAACTCCGGAGGACACAGTGGATCGCGCGTGCCTTGAATGAACAGCACGGGGGTTCGCAGTTCTTTCAGCACTTCATCTCGAACTTTTCTTACCTTGCCTGAACTGAGCAGCGGGTAACCAAAACAGATCAGGCAAGTCGGCTCAGTTTTCAGTGCCAGGTGGCACCCAATGCGGCCTCCCATGCTCTTGCCCACCAAAACAACTGGCCCCGGGTGGCGAACGGTCGCGGCAGTGAGCGCTGCCTGATGCGCGGCGATCAAGAGTGGAAGCGGATCGGGACGCCGCTGACCTTGCTGCATGTATGGGTAGTCGAATGCGCTGACCTTGCCGAGAGCGCCTAGGCGACCTGCCCAACGTTGCATCCACTCGGAACTGGAAGGCGCCCCGGCCCCAGGCGCAAAAAGAAGAAGGGGCTTCACTCCCGCTGCGTGTAGCGCAATGGGCAGAAAGAAGAAGCCGGACTAGAGCTTTCACGCCCTAGCCCGGCCTCAGGAGCGTTGCGACACGCATCCAACAAAACGTCCTCGCGACCGAACACTTAACACCTGGAGCACGAACTCGCAGGGTTTCCAGCGTTTACGGGGCCCCAGAAAAAAACAGCGGCTCAGAGTGAGGGGGGATACTCTGAGCCGCTGAGGAGTTAGCGACGGCTGCCCAAGCGGAGGGGGGGATCGCCAAGGCGGCCGTCCGAGAATGGCTAGAGCAAGCCCCATGCCAATGCTTGACCATCGCAAACTCCGGGTATTCCCTTAGTCCGCTTCGACGATACCTTGCATATCTGCAAGTGACATTTCCGTTTCGAAGTCTGGTCCGAAACAGTCAGCTTCGGACTCTCGAAAGCGGCGACGCTTTCCACGCTGGCAACAATCGACCAAGATGAATGGGCCGAACGTGCGGCGCCTATGGGAAACGAAAAACCTAGTTATCCGGAAGTCGAGGTGGAGGATCCGGAAGCGGTGAGCGCTGCCCTGATCAGTGGCGCCACGTCTTGGAAAGAGGGCAACGAGCGAGAAGCTTTGCGTTGGCTCCAGCGCGCAACTCTAGCGGCTACGCGGGCCAATCTCACCAAGCGCGCCGGCGTTTTGGCACAAACTGTGGCGAGCCTTTCAACCGCGCTCGGTGGCCAGCTGCTCAAGGTGCCGCAGCTCTCGAAACAAGGCCCCACCGGAGCCACATTGGACACGGACTTCTCCGATACAACGGTGGTCGATGGCTCCCCCGAGACCATCCCGATCACCAAGGCTAAACTCGTTAACGCTTCCCTTCAGAAGCCAAGGCAAGCGCTGCGGGTTGCCGTCGAGCCCGCTCCAGGTGAGCCCAACGTTCTGCGCATTCAGATCCTTGAGGATGGGCGCGCGCCCGCACCAGGCGCCCACGAGGCTTTCTTGGTGCCCGTGGAGGCGGGTGCGGACTTTACGCGCCGCAGAGAATCCTGAGGCTCGCGGAGCCGAAAAACTCCTGAGCCGAGGGGCTACAGGAAATCTTTGAGCATTCGGCAGCGCTTGGGATTTTTCAGCTTCCGCAAGGCCTTTGCCTCGATCTGACGAATGCGCTCGCGGGTGACCTCGAAATCCTGCCCAACTTCTTCGAGCGTGTGTTCGCTCTTTTCTTCGATGCCGAACCGCATCCGCAGCACTTTTTCTTCGCGCGGAGTGAGCGTCTTTAGGGCACGGCCTGTTTGCTCACTCAAGCTGCTTTCAATGGCTGCCTCAACCGGGCTCACTGCGCCCGCGTCCTCAATGAAATCTCCTAGGCAGCTATCGCCCTCTTCCCCGAAAGGCGTTTCGAGGCTGAGCGGCTCCTTCACGAGCTTCAACACCTTATTGAGCTCTGTGGGCGAGATCTCTAACTCTTTGGCAATCTCTTCGGGCGTCGGCTCACGACCGAGCTCGTGCATCAGGAAGCGTGCCGTGCGGAACACCTTGTTGGTGGTCTCCAGCATATGCACCGGAATGCGAATGGTGCGCGATTGATCGGCGATCGCGCGCGTGATGGCTTGGCGAATCCACCAGGTGCCGTACGTTGAGAACTTGTAGCCGCGCCGATAATCGAACTTCTCGACGGCACGCATTAGGCCAATATTGCCCTCTTGCACGAGGTCCAGGAACTGGAGTCCGTGGTTGGTGTATTTCTTTGCGATCGACACCACGAGCCTCAGATTGGCTTCCACGAGCTCCGCCTTGGCACGCTCGGTGAGGCGCTCGCTTCTACAAATCTGGTCGTAGGTTGCTTGGGCCGCCAGCGTCGCGCTTGAGGAGAGCTGCTTTTCCTGCATCTGCTGCAAGTGCGCCGTCTTCTGGTGCTTGATCAATTTCTGAATCAGCTTACCGCTCAGCTGCATCTGCTTCAGGATCTCGATGCACTTGCCGCGCATCTCCCGAATGCCGAGAGTGGCTTCCTTCTTCTTTTCTGCGTTGGCGCCTTTGCTCTCTTCGAGCACCTGCGCAATTTGCTTCTCGAACTTCTTGACCTTTTCGATCAGCCCGAGGAAGCGCTGCACCGACTCTTCTTCAGATCGGTTCTCGATGTCTTCGAGATCTCCCAACAAGGTGTTGGCCCGAATCTTACCCAGGCGTAGTTGCTCGGCGAGACGCATGAGCTCCTCCATCGCCCAAGGGCTACTGAAGAGCGCTTCAAGGATCTGGACTTGGCCTTCCTCGATGCGTTTCGCGATCTCAATTTCGCGCTCGCGGGTTAACAGCGCGGTCCGCGCCATCTTAGTGAGATAGGCTCTTACGCCATCACTCTCTAGACCCGAAGCATCACCCGATCTCTGAGTTGTCTTTTTCAAGCGCCCTGTCCTAGCACCTTTCCGGAAAAAGGGTGGTCCTTCGAGCGTTTTCCGTCACTCGGAGGAATTTGGTGGCTGGGACACCGCGAAGCGCGCTTCCCAAAGGATCGGAAATTTGGGGCATACCCACAATTTCGAGGGATTTGTGCATTATGCTTGGCAGCCCACGGATGACCTGATAGTCGGCCGCATGGCTAACCCGGCTCTGACTGCCCAAACCGACCGCGTCGTCACCATCCACTATGTCCTCACGCTCGGCGAAGGCAAGGAAGTCGACCGTTCTGGCGATGAACCCCTCGTTTATCTGCACGGCCACGAGAACATCGTACCTGGCTTAGAGCGCAAGCTTGAGGGCAAAGGCATCGGCGACAAACTCAAGGTCACGGTGGCACCCGCCGACGGCTACGGCGAGGCAGATGCTGATTCCACCAAAACGATGCCAAAAGCCGCGTTTCCCCCCGGCGTCGAAGTCGGCATGCAGCTCGCGATGGAAGATGAAGAGGGCGACGAGATGCCGCTCTGGGTCAAGGAAGTCACTCAGGATAGTGTCGTCATCGATTTCAACCACCCCTTAGCGGGCGAAACGTTGCACTTCGACGTCGAGGTGGTGGACGTTCGCGCCGCGACCGAAGAAGAGCTCGCTCACGGTCACGTGCATTCTGCCGACCACCACCACGGCCATTCCGACGACGATCACCACCACCACTGATCAGACGTCACTCGGCGGGCAGCGGCGGCGGCACGATAAACTCGTAGCGCGTGGTCCAGATTTTTTCTGCACCTGGGGGGAGCTGGAGCTTAATGAACACTTCCGGGCAGAAGACCTCACGCAGCGCCCAAATCGAGAACTTTTCTGGCTCAAAATCTCCGGAGACTCGGACCTTCGACCCTACTTGAGTGTTCTCAACAGTGAAGGAAAAACTGTTCGCGCTCGGCTCCGGCGTGAGATTTCCAAAAAGTGATTCTCGCGCCAGCAGCGGCGCTACGACCTGCACCACGTTGCCCGTTCGCTCGGCGAGGCGAGCCGGCTGGATCTCACCGCTCACAGGGGAGTCGAACGTCACGCGGTAGCTAGGTCCGGTCATTTGCCCATCTAAGCGCAAGAAATTGTGCGCGTAGTGATTCGTGAGGATCGGTAGTGTGCCCGTATTTTTGAGCGAGTGCTGGATGCTCAGCGTGCGCCCATCGAGCGCGAGCGTGAGCTGCTTCTTATATTGATACCCGTAACCGCGAGTGAGCGGCAGCTCCTGCGAAAAGGTGGCGCTCGTTCGATCGTGGTGCACACGCCATGGAAGCGCACGCACCACAGGATACACTTCACCAAAGAAATAGGGCTCGCGATTGATGCGACGCAGCTCCCCCACGCCGATCTTGATGAAGGCTGCTCCCGGAGCTGCACTGTCGTACCCAAGCGGTGTCTCAATTCCAAACTCCTCCGCTGGCCCATTCACGGCGTCAGGAATGACCGGATCGTGTTCTTTTTGCCAAGTCTGCACAAAGGTATGTGCGCCCACGCGTATGGCGCCCACCATGCCCGACCAGTCAAAGCGCGGCCCACGATAGTGCCCGATACCTGGATCCGGCGGATAGATTACCACTTGCAGCTCCCCCTGCTCCAGCACGAATTCGGGAAACTCCGTGCGCGCACTCGTTCCTGGCGTGGTGGGAGACGCTGGCGGACAGGCGCCCGACGGCGAACAGGCGGAGAGCAGGCTTCCTACGAGAACGAGGCTGAAACCTCGAGTGAACGGGCTGGCTAGCCATCTCGGGCGCTCTAGGTGCATTGGCCGTACTATAGGCTGAGGTTTGCGACTTAGAAAAGCGCACCCCGCACCACTAAAACACCGATACCCATGCCCAGCGCACTGCCGATGAGCGCGCACACCAAAAATAGAACCCCCCCCTTGATGATCGAGCGGCGGGTGCGCGGGCGGGGCCGGCGCTGCCGCTTACGTAACGCGAGAAACTGCGGATAATCTGCAATCGCTGGTAGCTCCCGAGTCGGAATATCTAGCTCGGGATCTTGGTGAATTGCCGGAAGCGCCAACGTTGGCTCATCCTCGGCCGCAAGCGCCAGGTGCAGCTGCCGAGGCACCGCGATTCCTAGGGGCATTGTGGGCATTTCAAACGCGGACGCAGGGGCCGTGCCACGGCGCACTGGGACTCCGGAAAAGGTGGGAATAGGGTGCATAGAAGTGTTCCCCCCTGTTCGGCCATCTCTCGTGCCTAGTTGCGGGTCTTTAATCTCGCCTGTCTGGGACAACTCTCCCGGGAAATGCCGTGTGATTACGAACGTTCGGCCGGGTACTGAGCCGCCCGCGCGAGCCGACGACACCCTGAACCCCTGAATGGTCCGAGGTAATCCAAGGAAGGGACGCCACGGCTCGTGCTAAAAAGGGCGACCCGCCCAACGGATCTCACCTGCAGCGTGCACGCTGGCAACTCACCGTCGCCCCTCATCAACAAGGCATCCTCTCATGCTCCGCCACCCCGCACCCCACTCGTCCGACCGTCGCCAACCGAGAAACTCCGCCTGGAGGTTCGCCACTGCGTGGTTAACCTGTAGTCTGTTACTGCTCGCAGCATTTTCGGCACCGAGCTGCGCCCGCACAGAGCTGTGCGATACCCTCGCAGGGGATTGTCCGAAGGTCGGCGCCATCGGCAGCGGAGGTTCGAATGGGACAGGCGGCACCGGCGGCACGTTGATCTGCACAACTGGCACTGCCTGCAATGGCGTATGCATAGAACTGGCGAGCGATGCCAGAAATTGCGGTGTTTGCGGTAAGAATTGTGGCGCTGGTCTGGTGTGCCAAGGCGGTATCTGCACCGGGACGTGCAACCCTGGGCTGGCCAAGTGCGGCGATACGTGCGCCAAGCTTGACAGCGATTCAGCCAATTGTGGGGCCTGCGGCACTCTCTGCTCCACAGCTCAAAGCTGTTCACAGGGTAGCTGCTTGTGCCCGATCGGCAGTGAGCTGTGCAACGGTACCTGCCGTCCGCTCACCAACGATCCCAACAATTGCGGCAAGTGCGGCAACATTTGCGGCAAAGGGGCCCCCTTCTGCCAAGCCAACGCCTGCGTTTCCCAATGCCAAGCACCGTTTTCAGCTTGCGGGCTGAGCTGCGTGGATCGCCTGAGTGATCCACTCAATTGTGGCGCCTGCGGCCTCACTTGTGGTGGCGGGAAAACCTGCTCCGGGGGCGCGTGCGTGTGCCCCTCGGGTTTCCAGAATTGCAACGGCCAGTGCGTGGACCTCAACGCGGATGGCGGGAATTGCGGCGCCTGCGGGCTCACCTGTGACGCCTCCTCGAAGTGCTTGAATGCCAAGTGTGAATGCGCCAACGGCGGCAGCCGCTGCAACAACACCTGCACCCTCACCGACAGTGATCCCAGTAATTGCGGCGCCTGCGGCAACATCTGCGGAAACGGGAAAGTCTGCGCCAACGGAGCCTGCCAAGACACGTGCCCCATGCCGCTCAGCTCCTGCAACGGAAGCTGTCTCGACCTTTCCACAGATCCGGCCAACTGCGGCGCCTGTGGCACCACTTGTGCCGCCAACCAAAGCTGCCAAGGTGGCATCTGCCGCTGCCAAGGCAACGAACTTGCGTGTGGCAATACCTGTAAAGATATCACCACCGATCCGAATAATTGCGGTGCTTGCGGCACTGTCTGCGGCGCGCGTCAGGTTTGCTCGGGCGCTAAGTGCCAATGTGATGCAAGCTCCACGGACTGCAACGGCACCTGCGTGAACACCAGCGCCGATGCGGCCAACTGTGGGGCCTGCGGGAAAGCTTGCCCCGGCGGTCAAGTTTGTCAGGCTGGCCAGTGCGCCGTGAGCTGTACGGCTCCGCTCAACAACTGCGGCGGCGGATGCGTTGACCTGAGCACAGACAACCAAAATTGCAGCGCCTGTGGCCTTGCGTGCCCGAACGGACAAGATTGTTCGGGCGGGAAGTGCGGATGTCCGAATGGCACCTCTGCTTGCAATGGGCTGTGCGTGAGCACGCTCACGGACCCGAATAATTGTGGTGCCTGCGGGCTCACCTGCACAGGTGGCAAGAGTTGCAGTGGCGGGCTGTGCGTGTGCCCCGCTGGAGCAAGCAACTGCGGCGGTGTGTGCGCATTCACGGCTACCGACAACGCCAACTGCGGAACCTGCGGACTCACCTGTGGTGGCGCGCAAGCCTGCAACGCTGGGATGTGTTCGTGCCCTAGCAGCCAAACGGCCTGTGGCGGAGCTTGTGTCGATGCCCTCATGGACACCGCCAATTGCGGTGGTTGTGGCCGCGCCTGCGGTGCATCCCAAGACTGCATTTCCGGAGCCTGCCGCTGCGATGCTCGAACCACCTTCTGCAACGGAACCTGCGCGAACATGCGCAGCGATCACGAAAACTGCGGAGCCTGCGGCAATGCGTGCGGCTCCAATCAAGTGTGCAGCAACGGCCGTTGCCAGGCCATGTGCTCTGGGAACTCCGTGCAGTGCCAAGCCAATTCATGTGTGAGCCTGCAAAGCGATCCGAACAACTGTGGCGCGTGTGGCCAAGCCTGTGGCAGTGCTCAGAGCTGCAATGGCGGAAACTGTAATTGTCGTCGCGGTCTGCAGAGTTGCAATGGGACCTGCACCGACCCTCTCAATGATCCAAAAAATTGCGGAACCTGCGGAAAGGCTTGCGGTCAGGGTGCGGTTTGCAACGGCGGTACCTGTGGTTGCCCCGGCGGCTCACTCAGCTGCGGGAATGTGTGTGCCAATCCGTTGACTGACCCTGCCAACTGCGGCAAGTGCGGTAATGCTTGCCCGGCAGGCTCATCTTGCTTGAACGGAGCCTGCGGCTGCGCGGGAGAGACCAACCTCTGCAACGGTGCGTGCGTGAACGTATTGCTGGATCCGCAGAATTGTGGCGGGTGTAGCAAGGCGTGCCTGCCCGGTCAGAGCTGTACCAACGGGTCATGTCAGTAAATCGAACCTGGGGCGCCCAATGCGCCCTGATCCCTCGGCGAATCCGCCCCTACTAAAGTGGCGCGGGTTGCGTCCGTTGGACGCGTGTGGCTCCTCACGAGCACCTGCACTTCATGGAAAGGCAAACCTGGCTCGAACTTCGACGACCCTGGACGGGGGTGCGCGCTGCTTGCATGGCGTTGGGATTGAGCGTTTCGTGCGGCAAGCTCGAGCGCGAAGGGCCACAGATCCTTTCCGTGGACCCAATCCGTTTCGAGTTCGGCCCGCAACAGGCGCTCCGCATTGAGGGGAACAATTTTTACGTCCACGCCAACGTGCGCCTCAGCGACTCGAACGTCGTAAAGATTCGGAGTACGTTCCGCGTGCTGATCGACACTACGGAGGTGGCTGCAGCCGATATTGTAGCTGTCGATTCAACTGTGCTCACAGCCTTGGCACCGGCCGGGTTAGCCGTCGGCAGCCACTCGGTCACCGTTGTCACTCCGGAAGGCCTCTCAGATACGCTGAACGCCGCCTTCACCGTACTCCCCGGTGGTTCGGGCGGGCTCGGAGGCACGAATGGACTCGGGGGCTTCTCGACCGCCCTCGGGGGCATGCTGAACGCC
>Ga0163155_10000425_pt1 | contig 52000 bp, 48 predicted proteins | sample OliLakLV19SP4G1_FD_148611 | JGI IMG/M metagenome (GOLD analysis project Ga0163155, IMG submission 148611) | Freshwater microbial mat bacterial communities from Lake Vanda, McMurdo Dry Valleys, Antarctica - Oligotrophic Lake LV.19.SP4.G1 | ecosystem: Environmental > Aquatic > Freshwater > Lake >... | reverse complement strand
ACGCCTCATCGAGAGCGTCATAGCAAAACCCGCCCGCACCATGCGCCAGATCATCGATGGCGCCCGCCGCTGCCGCCGCTTCGGCTCAGTTCACGCAGCGTTGGCCTGAGCTAAAGGGAGAGGCATGCTATGAGGGTGCCGATTTAATCCAGCTTTCAGCAGTAACGGATCGTTTTCAGCTAGCGGCGTCTTGAACGCCAACCCGGCGTGGCCATTTAACCACCAAAGGACCGTCCCTTTAATTTCCCGACCATTTAGAAGCTGAATCGTCACGTTATCGTGTGGCATGATGCCCAACGCGCCCGTTAATCTCGCTCCGCCTTGCGATAGGTCGCTGATGACGGTTGTTTGAAAGCGATGGCGGCAGTACAGAAGGGCGCGAATGTTTGTTGGGAAGCGCGGATGCTTTCGCAGACACTGGTCCGATGTTTCGGTTTGCGATCCATACTGGTTGTCCGGGCCTGTTTGCCACCCGGGACTTGTCGTTGTTGGCAGAGCGTTATTGCCGAGCATGGGGTTCTCTCCTTCTGCGCGATAACCCTAAGCATCAGGTATTTACCGCGAAATGATAGACCCTCATCATGAGAGCTTCCAAAAAAGCAACTGGGTTTAGGTGTCTTAACGGCAACGATCTGACAATCTATTCTAGGCGCAAGCTTTTTACTCCTGGACTTTTGGTCGGTTTAAGCTGCCATCCTTAGCTTATTCGGTTCCGGACGCGTTAGAACGTTGTTGACTTGCCTTGCGGGTGCTGAATGCTGAAGCGAATGTTCTACATTTCACTACGCTCAGTTCATTCTTACTCCTATGCTTCGAACCTTTCTGCTGCGATAAAATATCAAAGCTCCTACCAATTTCGAAAGCAGAACAAATTGCACTCGGCCGGTTCCACGACACCCACTGTTCCACGGAACCGGGCGCCGTCCCTCTTTTGACGCCGACCTGAACGTTTCGAGACGCGTTGAGGCCGCTGTCGCGACGACGCGAGACGCAATTCGTATTTGGAAGTAAATGCTGGAACCAGCCAGCGAGACCAAAAGGGCTTCATGCCTCTGCATATTGGATGATGACCCGATGCAGCGTCTGAGGCCACTGTGAAGAGTATTTCCTAATTTTTGGTTAACTGCCGTTGGACCGTTCCCATTAGCCGACGCAAGATTTCGGTCTCCCACGCTTGCTAGTTCCAAATTTTACCGCGGTGCCGTTGAGCCGGGGCGGCGTGATAACGCTGAGGCAAGGCCGCGACAACGTCTACCAGTAAGGCGCGCCAATCATGCCAGAATTCATCGCATGCGGTGCGTGTGCGTCTCGTCAATTCCGACCTTGAATAGTCGACATGTTTGTCGAGCGAATGCGGACCCAGCTGCGAAATCAACAATGGCTAATGGTCAATTGTGCACACCAGAATTGGTCAACTAAGCTGGTGTTCCGGTTGATTGTGGGCGGGTCACGTGACTGAGACCAAACCTGCCTCGGCACGCACCGGTCCGGGAGTGTGACACACAACGCGAACGCGTCTCGTCTTACGTACCAACCAAAAAATCGAAACAACGAGGCAGAGCGCGATACCGGTCTGCCTCGTTTTAAACTTACATTGTGGCGTATACTTATTGGAACAGTGACAGGACATTCTGACTGGACGAGTTCGCGATTGAGAGCGCTTGGATGCCGAGCTGCTGTTGCACTTGGAGTGCCTGAAGCTTTGTCGATTCAGAATTCATGTCGGCATCGATAAGCGAGGCAATGCCCCGATCGATGGCCCCCATCAGGCTTGTGACGAAATCCTTCTGAATATCAATTCTTTTTTTCGAAGCGCCAAGATTTGACGCCGAGGTGGTCATCTCCGACAACGCCGTATCTACTGCCTGAATATAGTCGTCAATTTTGGCTTCTGTGGCAGATGTGATGTCCAGCTCGGTGGGCGCAACAGTTGTGTTCGCCGAATCAAAATTGGCGATCACGATGGTGCCGATGGCATCGACCGATCCGCGTTTCACGCCCGCCGCGTCGGCGGCTGCGATCGAAAGGCGAGCAGATCCTAGGATCCCAAGTTGGTCGGCGGTCGCTGTGCCACTGTCGGGTAAGCCATTCGCGCCGTCGGTATTGGCGTTGAACAGATACGAGCCCACAACATCGACTTTCAAGGTGCCAACGGAAACCTGTTCGCCGTTGACGCCGGAGGAGCGTGCAAATGACGAAACAACTGTCTCGGTATCTTTGTAAGCGGAGCCTCCGGTGTCGACTGACAGCCAGTTTTCGCCCGCGAATGACGCAGAACTCGCGATCGTTCGGAGTTGGTTTTGCAGTTCATCGATCTCAGACTGAACCTTTGTACGGTCGACGCCAGGCTCGCGAGCTGCGACGAGCTTCGCTTTGAGTTCGCTGACGACTTCGATCGAGCTGTTTACGGCGGTATAAGCGACGTCGATGGTCGCGGCGCCGAGACCAAGCGCATCCGACACAGTGGACAGTGACTTGTTATCCGAACGCATCGTGGTCGCCATTGACCAGTATGCGGAATTGTCTTCGGCAGTGGCGACGCGATAGCCTGTCGCGATGCGGCTCTGCGTCTCTAGCATATTTTTATTGGTTTTATTGAGCGACTCTAGCGCAGTCAGCGCCGCGAAGTTGGTGTTGATGCTGTTCATTGAATGTCCCTAGTTGTTGGTCACGCCATCTCGGCGAAAGCATCGGACCGACTGAACCTCGCGACAAGCCACGTCTATATCGGCCACTTAGGCAAATCCGACAAAACGGCTAGGTCGGCGGTTTGCGCAAAACAACACAGCCCAGTTCTGCGCTACTCAACGTCGATCAAGGCTGACGCTGGTGCCCAGACCTTGCGGGAAGCTTGATGGTAAGTTCCGAGCGAGCAGACCGCACAGCGAGTGTTGCTGAACCGAAACACAACGCGAACGGAACTCGCGGTCCAACCCACCATTGGAGGGAGCCTGTTAGCGCAATCTTCAACGACACGACGAGGGACCGAAAGAACCCAGCTTTGAATTGAGGACTGATTCGGAGAAATAGCTCCGATGTAAAAAAGCCGTCACTAGCTGGAGTGTTCTAGGCGAAATCAATTCGACGAAGAAAAAATACAGAAAAAATTTGCGACTGAGCCAAGATGGCGGAGCGCTGATAAAACATTCGCAGCGGTGAGGCGGACCACCTTCGCGGACCGCCTCTTCTCAGGAGTTCGACGTGGGAGATTAACGGAATAGTGACAAGACGTTCTGGCTCGACGAGTTTGCAATCGAAAGCGCCTGGATGCCAAGCTGCTGTTGAACTTGCAGAGCCTGCAGACGAGTCGATTCGGCGTTCATGTCAGCATCGACGAGTGAAGATATACCGCGATCAATTGCGCCCATCAGGCTGGAAACGAAGTCCTTTTGAATGTCGATACGCTTTTTCGAAGCGCCGAGGTTCGATGCGGACGTCGTCATCTCCGAAAGCGCCGAGTCGACCGCCTGAATGAAGTCATCGATATCCGCATCCGACGCGCTGGTAATGTCCAATTCGGCTGGCGCAACAGTTGCGTTCGCCGTATCAAAATTTGCGATCACGATGGTACCGGCGGCATCGACCGAACCACGTTTGACGCCGGCCGCGTCGGCGTCAGCAATCGACAGACGCGCCGAGCCGAGGATACCAAGTTGATCGGCGGTCGCGGTACCGGTGTCAGCAACACCACCAGCACCGTCAGTGTTGGCGTTGAACAAAAACGAACCTTCGACGTCGACACTCAGTGTGCCAACAGAAACCTGCTCTCCGTTGACGCCCGATGAGCGTGCGAACGAGGCAACAATCGTTTCAGTTGCTTTGTAGCTTGCGCCCTCTGTATCGACTGAAAGCCAGTTTTCGCCGGTGAATGAGGCCGAACTCGCGATCGTGCGGAGTTGGTTTTGCAGTTCGTCGATCTCAGACTGAACCTTTGTACGGTCGACGCCGGGCTCGCGAGCCGCCACCAGCTTCGACTTGAGTTCGCTGACGACTTCGATCGAGCTGTTTATGGCGGTGTAGGCCACGTCGATGGTCGCGGCGCCGAGACCAAGTGCATCCGACACGGTAGACAGTGACTTGTTGTCCGAGCGCATCGTGGTCGCCATCGACCAGTAGGCGGAGTTATCTTCCGCCGTTGCGACGCGATACCCTGTCGCGATCCGATTCTGAGTCTCAAGCATATTTTTGTTTGTTTTGTTGAGCGACTCAAGTGCAGTCAGCGCTGAAAAGTTTGTGTTAATGCTGTTCATAAAAGTTGCCTGTCGATTGGTCTGGCCACTAGGAAGAGGAAATACCGGACCAACCGGTGCAGCGAAATGGCATTATGCTCTGGGGGAGCGCGAGGCGGCCCCGACATTCGCTGGCTAAACCGACTCATACGACAATGATTATTAAAATTCAACTACCCAGCCAGCGCAGATCTCCGTCCGTGCAACATAAGAGGGCACGCGTGCTTTGGGGCTTAGTTGCATGTGAAGTCATTCATCGGCGCAGCCCGTGTTGGTTCTTGGTAGCCGGTCGGGCGGGCAGCGGCGGAACGCGCGTATTATTCTTCAGTTGTCTTCGCAGGCCGCTCCAGGAAAACCGTGAACATCCCGCGTGACTGTCCCAGGCGGCCGGCGAAAACCGGCTGATCTTGGCTGGTGAGAACCACATGCTTCATTGCCTCTAGGTCAAGCTCAATTAGCGATCCAGGCCGCAACTGAGCTATGGCGCTCAATGGCAGCCTGGGACCTTCAATCGCCGCCCTAAGAGTTATATTGGTCGAACTGACATTACGCTTGAGATCCTGCGTCCAAACGGGGTCGAATACCAAAGTCTCCTGCGTATCTTGCGTGGCGAGTTGGTCGCGAAGTCTGTCAAATGCTGTTTCCGGCAAAGCCAAGACGACGCTGTCACCGAACTCGACAATACGCAATGTTACAACGACGTACTCGGCTCTTGACCCTCCCATCAGCTGCGGGTTGATCTCGTCAATAACGCGCGACGTGCCTTCGCTTGAAACTCCCAGGGCCGGCAGAACCCCTGCAAAAAACGCTCGCGCCAGACTTATGGCGAGCGTGTTTTCCAACGGCGAAAGCGGCCGGGACGGGGCCTCCCGGCGCGCTGATGGATCGCCGCCGTACATCGCATCCAGAGCTCTGTACAGCAGCACGGAATCGAGCCGCACCAACGCGAGCATCGGGAATTCACGAAAGAAATTCGAGACATTAATGACGCCGTGTTGCCGCTCAGAGAGTTTCCCCGTTGTCTCTTGCTCGATCGCTTCAAGCTCCACTGTGATATCGAGTGCAACCCCTTGGCGGACCGCCTCAGAACATGTCGCGGCAGCTTCGCGAAACAGATCACGGACCCCGGGGAGTTCCGATGTCCTAATCCGGGGCCGATTAAAAAGGCGCATCATCGCCTTACGCTCAGTGGCATCGTTGCTCACGCCGGGCTCTCTTGGTTTCATTCTCGCGACTCCGAAGCCTGATCCGCATCTGTCGGAAGTGAAATTACAGAGCGGTCGGCAAGGCCGAGCGCGAGTGCTGCAATTGCTCGCTGTGCTTCATCGACCGACTTGCGCGGTACTTTGACCGGCATGGAGAGTTCGGAATCGACGAGCCGCCGGGCGCGCGATCCGAGCGACGCCAGAACCTGGGCAGCGAGTTCCGGGTCGCATTCCCGCAGCGCCATTACGGTGCGCTCAGTTGACGTTTCGTCGAACAGTCGCGCTCGGTCTTCAAGTGTCAGTTTCGCTACATCTTCGAAACTGAAGACAAACCTCTTGACCTTGCGAGCGTCGATGGGTCGCTCTGTCTTGAGCCGATCAAGTATGGCTTCAGACTTACTACGATCGAGGCGGTTGAGGATTGAGGCAAGCATCGCATGGTTATCTTGCTCGCCCTGGTTGCCCTCCGGACCGAATAGCTCGCTGCCCAGCCGCTCGCCAAGCAGCCTAGCGGCTGAATCACTTATCGGTTTTAGGGAAACTAGCCTGACGCTGAGGTCGGCTCGCAACTCAGGCTCGAGCTTGGCAATTATTGTCGATGCCTTCTCAGGGTCAAGCTTCGAAATCACATAAGCTGCGACCTGAGGCTGTTCGGTAGAGATAAAGGCTGCTAGTTTTTCTTCAGCGATCCCACCAAGCTTTTTCCAGATCAGTGTCGGTGGTCCACCGACGACTTCGCCCATAATCTCGCCCAGCTCATCCACGGGAAAGACGCCATCCAGCAGCGCGCGCGCACCTTTCGGCGAACCCTCAATGGTGGCTGGGACGTCAACTTCGCCGGCGAGTTCCGAGACGAGTTTGTCGATAATATCAAGCCCGATGGATGGTAGCTCAGTCGCCGACCGAGCCAACGTCCTGATTTCGCGATCTTCGAACTGCTTTATGATTTGGTCGGAGAGTGGCTTTCCCATTGCAATTAGTAGAACCGTTACTTTCTGGGCGCCGCTAAGGTTGGCAGTTGTGTGCTCATCGGCAATTGTCTTCGCAACCTTCATGGAGTGGGTGAGCCCTCTGCTAAGCCAGTTGAGCTATAGCAGTACTGACCCGGCTGGCGCTAAACTGGACAATGTATCTCAAACTCGCCAGGAACGGCGGCCTGGGCTGAAAATTCCAATATTGTTGGAGATGCTGTTCTCTTTGGGTCCCAGTTCCACCGATGGATTTAGTTTTGTTGCAACCTCTTCACCGCGAGGAACAGCTGATCGGCCGGCCTGACTTTGTCTGCCTTCGGAACCGTTCCCAGAACTCCCCCCACTCGGGACCGACGAGCCTCCGTTGGCCATGAGTTCGGAAGGGCGATCTGCTTTCAATGGCGAAATGACGAGCTCGCTCAGCTGTAAGCCGCCGCTGGTGATGCGCGCCGCCAGCTCTGCGCTGGCACCGTCCAAGCTCGCCAATGTTTCGGAACGCTCAACCTCAAGCCGAATCACCAGAACTCCGTCTGTGCTTGTCATCTGCACCTGGACCAGCCCCATGGCTTCCGGCTGCAGTTCAATTGTCATCGATTTTAACGGTGATTGCCCGAGGTGATTAGGAACGACTGGCGACGAGAATTGCGGCGCGAAAGGTGCCGCAGTAGGATCTGCAGCGAGGGCTCTCTCGAAAAGAGCGGAGATAACCTGCGAGGCTGCGGACGGGTTAGCCGCCGCGCCCTGGTTGCTAGATTGCGCCGGAGTAAGCTCTCGTATTGCGGGTTCCTGTGCCGTAGCATTGGCGATTGGGTCATTCATCAACTCTGCCATGGACCGTCCAGTAACGCGCAGTGGCTGCGCTATATCAACTGCGTCCGTGCCGCTTTGAAGTTCGTTTGGTGAGGAGGACACCACGAGGTTGCTCGGCTCATCTCCAGCCGTCCGACGAGAATTGTCATGCCGTACCCGACCAACATCAAGGACATCGCGGCTGCTTATAGCGGCACCCCGACGCCCCGAACTGGTATAGGCAGGCGGCCCAACAGAAATAGCCGCCCAATTACTATCGATCGAGTTCGGCCCCCCCACGGGTACGAAGTGCGTCTGTTGATCCGTAACCTTCACGATAAATCGAGACAAATCGTTGTGGCGCAAAGCGTTATCAATATCAACATCGCTGGGAAGGCCCGAGGCAGATTTCACAGTTTTTGCAATTGCAGGCGTCGTGGAATGAGAAGCCACTCCAGGCGCGTCGCCCAGAGCTGCAGAGTAACTGCGCGCGACAGTTTTGCCCACGTTCGCATAATGTTGCGGGAAGCCTAATCCACCGTTCGTCGGCGAAGTTGGCGGCTCATCCATAGCGCGGTCTTTGCTGATTTTCGTCAGATGCTGATTCATTCCCTGAATCTGGCCGAGCTTTTCTGCCACATGCAAAAGCATTTGATCTTCGGAACGATAATTGCCCTGCAAGTTTGGGGTAAGTGCCAACAGGCCTTCGAACGCAGAACCGTCTGTTTCTTCGTCAGCGCGTTTCTGAGATCGATCTTCAGTGCCGACGACATCGCCAATCTGCAGAGAAAGAATTTGTGTCATTTTTTCACCTCAGCCAGAAGTTTTTCGGCAGCTGATATCGATGCATTTGCTTTAGCTGTTAGCGCTTCGACCTTGACTGCTCGCGCATTCAGCGCCTCGGCCGCAGACGGTCGCCCAGGCGCTGGCTTGGCGACATTTGTTGCTGGGCCCATTGGAGGAGCCGTTTGCAATGGTTCGTCGATCATGTCGACAAGCGCACGCGTCGTCGCTATCAACTCGCCGGTCTCACTCGATTTACCGGTGGTGTTTGCCAAGTCCAAGAGACGCAGGGCCTCTGCGCGCCGCGTACCGAAGGGCAAAGCCGCAGCCTCGATGGCGACGAGTTTTGTTGCTGCAGGGTCGCTGGCGGCCTCATTGCCACGGGCAAGCCTTGCCGCCTGCTCGGCAGTCTCGAGTTTCCCGCCACGCAACGCTGCCTCTGCTACTTTTGCGTAGAAAGATCGACGGCGTTGCGGCGACAGAACAGCGCTGAGTTCTGTCAGGAACGTGAGGCCACTTTGAGTTCCGACCTTCTCAGTAAGTGCCAAGACGCCAGCAATTCGCGCGTGAATTGCCTCTGCATACAACGATGCCGGGAAGCGGGTGAAGTAGCGCATGATCGAGCGTTCGAAAAGAATACGTTCGCCGTTCGCGATCGAAAGCTCAATTGCCAAGCGTAGCGCCGTTTCCTCCACCACGGTACCTGGCGAAAGCAATCGCGCTACGTCAGTCAACGCAAGCGCAGCCCTTTTGTCGGCATCTTTCGTTAGCACCGCCCGCACTAACGCAATATGCCCGCCCAGGCTGGGGTTAAGCGAGAGAAAATCGACATTCTGTAGGTGTTCGGCCGCCTCTTGCCGATCTCCAACTGCATAAGCGAAAGCGCCGCGAGCTAGAGCGAGTTCCGCTTCAGGTATAACCTTGCGATCGAGCAACTTACCAAGGACGGTGGGGTCGCCGCCGCTTAGTACGTGCTTGAGAAGCTCATGCCGAGCATGTGCGCTTGCCCACATGTTTTCAGACGCAGCAAGCAGCTGTGATTTGAGCTTCTGGGCGAGCGGCACCTGCTGAGACAGTGCGACGCGATCACCAAGCACGGTCAGCTGTTGGAGTTCGCTCAGTCTGCGAATAGCGCTGATGATGCCGGCGGCAGGTCGCTCCGGCAAGGGCTCGACTTTCTCAGCACGCGCCACTGCTTTTGCTGGCGACGGCGGGCCAGCCTCGATCGGTGTCGGCAGTGCCAAGCAAGCGATGCAGGACAGCATAACCCTTATGCTTCCGTTTCCCGTCATTTTCCACTCATGCGGAGTACGATCTCGATTCTCCGGTTCGCAGCAGCACCTGGGTCCTGTTCAATTTTCGGCTTGCGATCGGCATAGGCCTCAATGCGCTCGAACCGCGTTTCGTCGATATTCGAGCGTATGAGCATCCCATGGACGGCCTCTGCTCGCGACATAGCGAGCCGCCAGTTGTTGTTTCCCTTGTCGCCCCGAAACGGCCGCGAGTCGGTATGGCCGCGAACGATGATCCTGCCACCGTTTGACGCGACGACGGGAGTAATGGCTCTGACAAGCTTCTGCATTTCTGTGTTTGGCTCAGCTGAGCCGACAGGGAACATTCCAAATGTGCTGGTATCGGTAATGCTCACCACCACAGAGTCGACTTCGATTGTCACGTCGATGCCCGGCCCACCAGCGATCCCGATCTGTTTTGCGGCCGCTTCAGCCTGGCGGAGGATCTTCTCGGCCGTCACCTTGAGGTTATCGACGTCAGGCTTTCCGGTGCCCGCCTTTGCGCTGGACCTAGCGCTGGACCCGGTGCTCGTTTCAGCGCCGGACCCAGGGCTAGGTTCAGAGCCTGTCTCAGCGCCGGACCCAGGGCCAGGTTCAGCGCCAGTCTCAGTGCCGGACCCAGAGCCCGTCTCAGCGCCCGTCTCAGCGCCCGTCTCAGCGCCCGTCTCAGCCCCAGAAGCAACCGCTGCCGGGCTCGATTCGCCGTTCTTCGCTTGCTGCTTAGCAATCATCTGTGCGGTATAAAGCGGGTTGAAGGGATCGCGAAAAGCTTCGCCCGGCCTGCTCGCGCTTTCCGTACTGTCGATCGCTCCACCTTGCTGCGGTCCAGCCTTATTGTCCTTCGCCTCGGTTGGCGTACCCTTGGCTTTGGAGGCGGGTTTTGGGGTGTCTTTTTCGGACTTCTTCGATTTATCGCCGACTTGTGCGTGTTTTGCTGCCGCCTTGTCCGAAATCTCCACAGCAGGCGCGTTCGAATTTTTGTCAATGGGCTGTAAGCCCTTGCTTCGCGACACTTGGTCGGTGAGCTTTACTGGATTAAAGTGACTTGCGATGCTGACTTTCGTGTCCTTATCGGTGGCATTGACCAGCCACATCACGAGAAAGAAAGCCATCATCGCTGTCATGAAGTCGGCATATGCGATTTTCCAAACGCCACCGTGATGACCTTCGTCTTCGCCGCCGCTTCGGCGTCGAACAATAATGATCTCCTGAGCGGGCTCATCTTTTCCTGACATCAGCGCACCGCATCCATCAGCTTGGAAATCCAATCCTTTAGACGGACCTCGATCACAGCATCGTTGACAGTCGCCCGGACCTCCTGCGTCTCGTCCACGACAAATTTCACAACGGGACCGTTAGCGAGCACATATGTCTCCGTCTCGCAGTAGCTCTGCCACACTGCTTCGATAAGGTCTTTTGGGCCACATAGCTCAACCGTCACAGTCTCACTGTCAGACGTTAAAGTCCGCAGCCCTGCAACGAGTTCACGAATCGACGACTCTTGAAGTGCATAGCTCAGCACGGGAACCAGAGCGGCCGCGATCTCATCGGCGATCGTGGCTTGCAATGCGTTGAGCTTGGTGTGCAATTTGTCAGTTAACTCGTCCGCAACTCGATCTGAAAACCGCGAGATGGCGAGCTTCAGGCTCTGTTGGTACTCGTCCTGAGCGGCATCAATCTGCACCTGCATAGCAACTCGGTGGACATTTAGCCCTTCGTCGTAGCCCCGAGCATATGCTTCTTCGAGTTGATTGATCGGCTGTTCGGTTGGAGGCGGCGCGTTGGGCTGCGGCCGCAGTCGTCTCACGGCCGACAGAGCGCCATGAGGCACCTCGATCGGAAACTCTTCAAGTATTCTTTGTAAAGGTTGTCCCATCACGTCTTCCTCGCTTCGGTCATCCAGCCCTTAAGGACTTTGGCAACCCTCTCGTCGTCGGATGCAACCAATGCCTCGAGGCGAGCGCGAACGGCGGCTTCAGCCGATTTATGCGGCGGCATTTCTTCGCCGAAGCCACTTCTGGACCCATATGGCGCCGGCAGCCCCAAATCGGCGTTTCTGCCTGGGCCCGCTATTGGGGACATACTGTCCATCGATAGCGTGTTTAAGGACGGCAATTCTGGGCCTGTCAGCGCTGGTGCGTCGGTACGGCTGAGCGAACGGATCAGCGGACGCAGCCCCAAAAGCACCACGATCAACACGGTGGCCAGACCAGCTGCAGCATTTAGGATGGTGCCAAAGTTCAGCATCAAAAATTCGAGCAGGCCCGCAGCTGGAACCGGTGGGAGGCCGCCGTCTGCCGCGCCGAGATCAGCAGCCGTGATCTCGATACTGTCAGTGCCTTCGAGGTTGGCGCCGGTGGCAGCAGCGATCAGTCGCTTGATTTCCGCAAGCCGCGCTGTGACCGCTGCCGCACTTGCTTCTGCACCCAGCTGCGCCATGATCTGCTTGCGGCTGACTACAGCGGCAATGGCGATGCGTTGCACGCGATAGCCTTCGCGCACGGTCTGCACCGTTTTCGTGTTGAGTTCATAATTGACGAGTTCCTCGCGCCGGTCCTCGCGCTGCCGTCGTTTCTCTGCATCGCGTTGCGCGTTCTCCTCGCGCGGTACGTTCGCCTCCACGCCGACTGCGCCCTTGCCTCCCCCATCTTCTGTCGATCCGGATTGTTTGACAGTGCGGACGGAACGCTCAATGCGGGATTTGGGATCAAAGACGGTTTCATTTGTCTGCTGCCGGTCAACGTCCAGCCTGACGGTGATGCTGACCTGATATTGCCCAGCACCAAGTGTTGAGGCCAGCGTGCGCCCTGCCCGCTGTTCAAGCTCGCTCGCCATGGATCGCTCCATTTCAGTGAGCTTGATACTATTGAGGTTTTTTTCGTCCCCCCCGGCGGCGATCATTCGGCCGTCCGTGCTCGCAACGCTCACGTGTTCAATCTTCATGCCCGGCACAGCGGCCGCGACCAGATGGCGTACAACCTGCCCTGCCTGTGATTGCCATCGCGCATCGAGCCTCAGCAACACCGAGGCCGACGGCTCCCGGCGGTCACGTCGGAACGAGCCGACATCGGGAAGCACGAGATGCACACGGGCAGCCCCGACGCCGTCCAGCGACTGAACGGTACGGGCAATCTCGCCTTCGAGTGCGCGGACGCGCGTCACCTCTTGCATAAAGGAGGTCAGCCCCATTGAGCCGAGCTGATCGAATAGCTCATAACCAGCCCGCGCACTGGTCGGCAGTCCCTTCTGGGCCAGCAGAGACCGGGCCTTCGCGGTCTGTCCGAACGGCACGAGTACGGCGTTACGTTGCTCGTTTACATCAAATGGCATGCCAGCTTCTGCAAGCGCCTCGGCCATTCGCGAAACGTCCTGAGCTGTCAGACCCGTATATATCGGCTGTAACACCGGTCGCGCCAGATAGCTCGCCGCCAACACCACTGCAGCGGTAACGGCAACGCCAACGATTCCGAGCAGAGCGATGCGGCGCATGCCGAGTTGTTTGAGGTTGCCGCTGAGCGCCTCGAGCTGCTTCTTGTTGATCATGTACGAGCAATTGGATGTTGGAGTTGAAGTCACTACGATTGACCGTCAACCTTGTGCGGCGTTGGAGCCGAACCCAAACGTCCTTGGTTTCTCGAAGTTTTCGTAGAATGCGTCACTCAAATGTCGCTATTGAGTCGGCCTCAGGCTGATACCGGCGGTATGGCTTGAAAAAGGCGGCCTAATCGTTGACGCGCCACAAGCCTCGCACCACCCTCACTGCGTCTCCTTTATCAGTCAGTCAAAGCAAAGCTGTTATGGGGAACCGGACATGGACATCGACTTTTTGATGTTTCCGCTAGGCGCGGCATTGAGCTATTGGCCGATCTATCGCATCCTAGGTTACTTCTGGCCTTCCTATAAAACGGCACAGCGTGGGCAGCCTCCCTCGTCCGGTGTGACCTCCCAGCAGGCGTTCATCGACAGTCTTCGTCAAGAGGCTGCGAAACGGGCTTTAGCAGCGGCACAGACGTCGGCTGCAATGCTTCGTCGCGCACCCGAGACCGGCGGGGCGGAGCCAGTCGACGAAGACGTTCTACGGCAAATGGAAGAGACGCGCCATATGATCAAGTCGTTACATTCTCCTAACGCAACATTGGTATTCGACCGTATTCTTGCAGTTTGCCGAAAGACTGGCACCAGGAACACCGACGATATTGATACGTTGTTGAAACAATTAGATGAAGAGCTTCTGATTTGGATACGCCCTGGCCCGAGCCAACGAGAGGTCGGCTCGGATCATAAAAGTGAGAGCTACGCAAGCAGCTTAAGACTAAAATCGCCCCGGGGTGGACGACAACTCCAGCGACTGAGGACAGGACACCTTTCATGACTGACGACGAGAGAGCCCGACATAAACTTCGCAAGCGGGGCAATGCTGCTGCCTCCAAAGTTTCAAGCAACCATGGCTCTGCAGAGGATCACCGCTCCGCTTCGCGACTTAAGAGCGAACACCCCGCATCGGTTCGTATTAGGAATGTAAAATATACTGTTGAACTTTGCGATGTCTCACCAACTGGAGCACAAGTTCGCATTCGGCAAGGGTTGATCCCCACCGTCGGACAAGATGTAGAACTACAGTTTATGAATGATGCACTCTCAACGGCGACAGTGATGTGGGTCGAGGGACCTAACGTCGGTTTGAAATTCAATGAGCCGCTGCCAGATTGTTCGGATGTCCTGCACTTCGACGATCTAGGATCTGAGTATTATCGGGCAATTCTAAAGCTGCAGTCCTTCACGACCTGACGAATGCGCTGGCCGCGAGAACACCGCCTGAGCCGCTGTCGACGAGGGGGCGGGGGTCGCTTTACGCTGAACGGCCCTTATGCGTACCGGTTCAGGAGCAGGGCCGCCGCTGACAACGGTTTACGGAGCGCGTCTATCGTTATGCAGTGTGTTGTTACGTTGGCTCGTGCTGCAATCAAAAATGGGCGAGATTGCATCCGTGTTGGAAGCTAATCTAACGTCAGCGACCTAACGGCTGCCCAACAATTACCTCGAGATTTGCACTGAATGAACCAAATTTGAGGTTCAGGTCTTGTCACCTTGAGCACTTATAAGTTCGTTTGGAAACCAGACGTGAATTTTTCAGAACCCTGTTTCGACCCTCGAAAATGCGAAGGTAGCAAGCGCCCCAATACTGGCGCCCATGAAATACGCTGATAAGAGGATGGCCAAGAATACCGCGATCATCTTCGGAACAAAGGTAAGCGTCGCCTCCTGTATTTGGGTGAGCGCCTGTAGCGTCGCGATGATCACACCGATCAGCATGGCGGCAACCACGCCTGGGCCGGACACAAGAATGACTGTCCAGATTGCGTACTGCAATAGATCGAGTGCATCCGTCTCGTTCACGAATCGACCCCCGACACCATAATGCCTGGTCCCATCGCGACTTCGCGACCGTCCTTTAGCACCGCGACCAAGTTCCCGCTTTCGATTTTGGCGGCAACTACGGTACCGCTGACCAACCCGTCGACTGAAGTCACACTTTTTCCAATAAGACTTCCGGCCTGTTGAAGTTGCACTGCGGACAACAAGTCGGCCAGTCGCGAGTTCATTTCGACTGATTTCTCGACTTGTGTGAACGTGGCAAGTTGCGCCACATAGTCACTTGACTTCATGGGTTCCAAAGGATCTTGATTCGTCATTTGCGCAATAAGGATTTTTAGAAACGCACCGGAGTCGAGTTGTGAAACGGCGCTGGGTCTCGATGTCGCCGCGCTTGCGACCTCGCCAGCCGCGCCTTTCGCCTGCACGCTTACCGCAGAAGTGATATCCATTTGTTTCTCTCTCTGTAGTTCAGATAGACACGTTCAAGCTACAGCCTTAGTTGACTCGGCCAACTGTGCAGTGCCTAGCAGTTGATCCTCGATGGCGAACATCAAACGGATGCGCTTAAGAGCCTCGAAAGCTTTTCCGCAATCAACGAGCTGCCTAACCTCTATGAGCCCCTCAAGCACATCTTGATTCTTGAAGACTAGGATCAAGTCTTTATGTTGCTGACTGTATATTTGTAGAGCCAGCTCCCGCGTTAGCGGCTCAATAAGCATTGCTTGTACGACAAAGTAGAGCTGGCGTAGCGGCGTTGTCGCATCATCCTGCTGCAAGACGTGACTCTCCATGAGGAAGACCACGTCGTTGAGAAGTTCGATGGCGACTTTTCTGTCGACCCGCAAGACCGCACCGTTAATGAAAATTCTTTCGTTGGCCTTCAGGTGCAGCTTGAGTCTACCGCTCATAATAGCCCATCCCTTATTGCTTTAGAGACCTGGATGACGTCCGTAAACGACTGTTGTTCACTGGATCGAATTTTTTCGATTTCACGTACGATCCATATGCCAATCGATACGATCTTGGCTCGCAATTCCTTTGGCAACCCATTCGATGGAGAGGCAAGGTCCTCGATAAGAACAGTCCATAATTTGTTTGTAAAGGCGATGGCCCTTGCAACGTCGGTGGGGCTCGCACCTGGACTTGCTGCAAGCTCCAGCAGCCGGATAGACCGGTCAAAGGCCATCCGCTCTCTTTCGCGCGCCTCGATACAATCATCCTCGAGCATTTCTGCATATTGTAAGTTCTGCATACGGCCCTCCCGGCACCTTCACGGTTAGAGATAATTCAAAATGCTTAGTCTTTGAACACGAGCGGTAACCGCATAAGACGTATCGAGCTGAGTGGCGAGCTCATTGAGCCTAACGCTTGCCTGACCTATATCGACATTTTCGAGTGACCCAATGGTTCGCTCAAACATCCCACGGCCTAAACTCATTCGCTCGCTCGCCTCAGTAACGCGCTCCTGGAGCAACCCAATTCGAGATTGCATCCGCGTGATTTCGCTTGCCGCTGCGCTTACGTTTTGAGCCAACGTTGAGGCAAAAACGTCAAATGTTTCTGCGTCGAGTTGGCTCGCGCCTGCGTCGACAGCGGCGACCAACGTAGAGACCAGCATACGGATCCCCTTATCGTTGGCATTAAATGATGAGGTCGCCACTTCGTGAGGAGCGATACGCAATTCTATGCCGCCATCGCTCGCACTCGAGAAGCTTGTACCCCAGGCGGGATCTTCAAATAGTGCTGCGTATGAGCCGCCAAGATAGCCCTGCATCTGAGCAGCCGTGATCTGACCAGCTTGTGGATCGTCGGGACCGAAGCCGAATTCCGCGGTGAACGCTCCTGTAACGGCCGTTCGCGCTGTTTGTGCCGGATCATTCACATAATCGGCGAAAGGTGGTTTGCCCGCGTTCGCTCCGCCGAAGACATACGCGCCATTGCTCGTTGCCGACAGGAGCGTCGACATGGTACCGAGCATGTTGCGGGCGTCTGCCACCATCAAGCCCCGGTCGGCCCCGGACTGCCTAATGCTCACCACCGTCTCGAAGAAATCGTTTGCGATCTCCACGGCCGCCGACAACGCCGACTGAGCGGTTGATAGGCGAGAATTCGTAAGCGTGTTAGAATCTAGAATGGAGTCAATATCTGACACCATCTGCCGCGCGTTAATGGCCCGGGACGTTGAACTTCCGAGAACCAAGCCGACGTCGTGATGGCGCCCGCTGGCAACTTCGCGCGTTGTTTGGTCGAAACTTTGCTGCGTCCGCAACAGCTGGGTGCGCATCGTTTCGCGCATCGCTAATGTTGATAATGGTCCGATCGACATTTCTTACCTCGTCGCATCGAGTAGGGAGTCGAACATGCTGTTCACCGAACTAATAAGCCGGGTCGAGGCCTGATAGGAACGCTCGAGCGCGATTAGTGCCGCGAGTTCGGTGTCAAGGTTGACCCCAACGCGCGACTGCCAGGCACCAAGTGCGCGGTCAGCGAGTACAGCTTGGTTTTCGTCGACCTCAGAGCTGGTGCGCCTTTGTTCATTGAGCCAGCCTGCACTGGTACTGGCATATTGCTGAACGCCTCCCGGCGAACTTGCGAGGCCGGTGGCTGGATCAAACTGTTGGGTCGATGCCAAGCTGTCGATCAGTTCAATCAGCCGGCCGTTAAACGCAAGGCCAGAGGTGCCGTTGTAATTGTATCCGGGGGCGCCCGGATCGGAGATCCCACCGTCTCGGATTCGGTTAAGCGCACCGCCGCGAGCCGGATCGGCATTGGCATTGACGCGGATACTTCCTGCGAGGCCGTCCACCACCACACCCGAAGGCGGCAAGGCAGGACCACCGCCGTAGGTAAGGAGGCCAGCTAAGTCTGGAAGCGTGGCTGCGGAAGATTGGTCACTCTCGGCGGTTGAAACAATAAGTCCCCGCGCAATTTCATCGAGCTGCCTTCCAAGCTTAAATAATTCATTATCTCGGGCTATCATTAGCCCTCCGATTTTTCCGCCAACACCAACGCCTAGCTGAGCTGGAACGCCGTCAATGCGCAATCCAGGGCCTGGCTGCCCAGGTAATACCGGAGCTGAGGCGTCGAACGCGATATCGCGCGGAGACGTCTCGAACAATGTCACGCCATTCGCTAGGTAGAGCGTCATATTATTATCGCCGCGCATGACGACTCGGACATCTACAAGCCCGGAAATGCTGCGAACCAAGCCATTGCGCCGATCAACATCATCGGCCAAATTGGTATCACCAAGCGCCGTGCCACCCACGATCACGCGGTTTACATCTTCAATATCCTCCAGAAGCGCGCGGAGTTCCGTAATTGACGATCCCAGCTCAGCATTGGTTTGCGATCGAACGCGCTGGTTCAATTCGGAAGCTGCGTTAAGTCCGCGAGCTAAGGCATCAGCGGCTGTCAGCACGCCTTGCAGCGCCGCCTCGTCGTGTGATGCACTCGAAGCAGTTTGGAGGGCCGCCTTGAGGCCGCCGATAAGCTGAGCGGGACTGCCGCCCGCCTCCGGATCTCCGGCAACAGCCGCAAGCTGTTCTAAAACTTGTGACAATGCGCTGGCCTGGCTTTTAGCGGCGTTGCTTTCCAAGGCCCTGTCGAAAAGCGCACGATCGACCTCGCCAGCTATTCCCACCAAGTGAGAGGTTCCGCCGACGCCCGTAGCTACGAGTGCTGTCTTGCGCGCAGCATCGGGATTGTCCGCGTTGGCAACATTGTTCGAGACGACATTTGCCCTCGAAGCACTTGTGGTGAGCGCGCTACGTGCGATGTTATAGGCGAGCGTGAGTGACATGATTGAAGTCGATCTCTAAGACTGCTTGAAATCAACGCTTGAGATTTACGAGCACCTCCAACAATTCCGAGCCGGTCTGGAAAACTCGGGAATTGGCAGTGTAGTTTCTCTGTGCCTCAACCATGGAGGTAAGCTCGCCGGCCAAGTCGACGTTGGACGCTTCGAGCGCGCCTGAGACCATTGAGCCAAAAGTTCCTGTGCCAGGCACACCCACAAGGAGATCGCCTGACTCCCGCGACAGCGTGAACGTGTTGCCCGAAGTGACATTGAGTTTGTCGGGACTTATGACGGTGGCGAGTGGTATCTGGTAGATTGCCCGACGGCTTCCATTGCCCAAAACCTGGAAGACCTTGCCGTCCACGCCAATATCAAAGCTGGCTCCATCTGCCGGCGGACTACCATCGACCTCCACCGCCGCAACAGCAAATCCGCTCGCGAGCTGTGTGGATCCCGTGAGGTTCAGCGTCATTGGATCTCCACCAGGGACAACCAACGAAAGTGTTGATCCAGCAGCATTAAGCTCGCCATTTGCGTCAAAGGCGATTGTTGCGCTCGTCAAAGCGGGGCTCGAATAGGGGAACCCGCCGCCAGCGGCTCGGTCGTCCGCATCATACACGCTGACCTCCCACTGACCCGCAGTGGTTGTTCGTGCAAAGTGGAGATCGAGCGTCTTCTCCTCGCCGAGTTTGCCATAGGTAACAATGGACGATCGCGCAGAGGCAACCGACGTGGCTTGGTTTTTTGACGGCAGATCGATTGCGGCGACTGCGCTCGCAGAGGACGGAAGATTGAGCACGATCCGACCTTCTGTCGTCGCCGAAACCTCTAGCGCACCGCCAATGATACCAATCGGTTGGAGCCCCGCAGTACCGTTGACGGGGACATTCGCAACAGTGCCGTCGATTGGAAGCCCAAGTAGACGGAAGCCCGCCGAGTTAACGAGCTCTCCGTCGCCATTCGGCACGAACGCCCCGGCACGCGTTAGCTTTGTTTCGCCCTGCGGACTTTCGACAAGGAAAAATCCGTTACCGCTGACAGCCAGGTCGAACTGCGAACCTGAGCGCTCCAACACGCCTTGTCGCGAAATCTCGTTTCGTATCGACGTCTCTACCGCACCCGGCGTGTAGGTTGAGGATCCGCCATCGAGCACCAGCGTCGAAAACTGGGCCTGCGCGGCCTTGTAGCCGACGGTCGAAGTGTTTGCGACGTTGCCCGCGACCGCGCTAAGTCGATTGGACTGAGCCGCCATTCCCGTCACGCTCGTGCGCATCAATCCGCCGATCGACATTATCCCATCTCCCCATTCGCCGCTGATTTGCTCAAAGTGACGGATAAGGCTGGTGCGAGCCTGTCGAAGGGCGGATCGCGCTGGTCGTCGCCTGAAAAGCTCAGTCGTCGCTCACCTGCGACCTGCAGTTGAGCCGATATCCCAAATGTCTGCGGGACTCGATTGGGTCATACCCCAACCTTTCGCGTAGCCTGCGGCGGAGCTTGCTGACATGGCTCTCGATAACGTTTTCGTCGATATCTTGATTGAAGAGACCATAAACGTAGCTGAAGATCTGTGCCTTGGTGACCCGACGCGACTTCGCATTCACCAGAAACTCAAGGATGCGCAACTCGCGTCGCGGGAGATTGAGTGGCTCGCCCAATACTAATGGATCACGACCATCGCGAAAGGTGCGGATTTCGGTAAGCGCCACATCCGTCAGCGACCGACGAACACGCCGAGATATCGCCTCTATTCGAGCCAATATTTCGCGGGGATGACAGGGCTTAGCGACAACGTCGTCAACACCCTCCGCGAATAGCTCTAGAGTAGCACTTAGCGATTTCTGCTCTTTCATCGCAATGATTGCAGCCGTGCTACGACTCTTAATAATTCGCGCAACTGTCTGTAAATGCTCACATTCGCCAATTAGGAACGCCTCCACAGCGTTGACGTCTTCGTCCGCTGCGACCGAGACCCACTCTTCGAAGTCGAACGCGGACAACCCAGACGCAGAAACGCCTTCTCGCCCAAATGAGGACCTATAGGCATCTGCGACCACACTTCGGTCATCTACGATAATAATCATTTATGCTTCCCCCGCGGCAGAATCAAAATTCTTTGCCGAACCAGACGTTACTTAATCATAAGCATTCGCAAAGCTGATCCGTTATTGATTGCGGGATGAGTGGCTGCAGCGCAACGAAAATGTATATAATAAACTATAAATATTTATAAAACTTCAAAAGCTATGAAGATTATAGAAAGCCGATGACATGCGTGTTTATGTTCCATGATATATAAACTATAAATCTTCAAAGGTAGTACCGTCGGTATTCAGAGTATCTCCTTTAGTTACAACGAAAAACGGGACGTTGTCGAGGTTTGGCTCCGTGAGCGATGCTCGCAGCGGGAGTGCCGCCCCTTCTTCCGCTTGCCGCCGCACAGACGCTATCTACACCTGTCGGTGTTTTTGAACGCAGCATCGAACCTTCGCCCTCGTGAGGCAGGGCACCAAAAGTAGTAGCTTCCGCCCGGCAATTTTTGGTGGAGTAGGCCAGGATAAAAACTGGGGCTCAGCTTGGCATAAGGTGAAGGCGGCACTTCATTGAGCGAGCAACAATGACTTGCGCTTGCGACTCGCTTGCTCGAGCCATTCGGCGGGTCCTGGCCGCCTCTCGTGCGTTGCGTACCAAACTTTTGCGCAAAGGCCGGACGGGGCTGTGCGGCCCGATGATTGAGCTGTGTGAGCGATCAAGGAGAACTGATGAGCGGAAAGGGGAGCCGGGCGCAGCCATCGTCGCCGACCGATGCGCCGGTTGGCGACACGTCGTCAGGCAGGGATACCGGCTTCGCGATTGGCATATTATTGATACTTGCCGTCTTGTTTTTGCCGGTTCCGGCGTTTCTGATAGACCTTGGGCTCGGCTTGTCGATCGCCGCCTCGGTACTTATCCTTATGGTTGCGCTCTGGATCCAGCGACCACTTGATTTTTCATCGTTCCCCACCATTCTTCTCATCGTTACCATGCTGCGGCTTGCGCTCAATGTCGCGACGACCCGCCTTATTTTGACGGATGGTGCATCCGGCCACCATGCAGCAGGTTACGTTATCGCGGGTTTTGCCAATATCGTCATGGGTGGCGACTTTGTTATTGGCGTAATACTTTTTCTCATTTTGTTGACCGTGAACTTTATCGTGATCACCAAGGGTGCATCGCGCATTGCAGAGGTCGGGGCGCGGTTTGCACTGGATGCGATCCCTGGCAAACAGATGGCGATCGATGCCGACCTGTCGTCAGGCCTGATCGATGAGCGAGAGGCCCAAAGGCGGCGGCGCGAGCTTGAAGAGGAAAGTTCGTTCTTCGGCTCGATGGACGGTGCTTCGAAGTTCGTGCGAGGTGACGCGATCGCTGGCCTCATAATTACTGCGATCAACATCTGCGGCGGCATTCTCGTCGGTACCTTTCGGCACGGTATGCCGGTTTCTGACGCCGTTGAAGTCTACACCAAGCTTTCCGTGGGCGATGGTGTCGTGACGCAGGTCCCGGCCTTGATCATCTCTCTGGCTGCGGGTCTTGTTGTTGCGAAAGGTGGGACGCGTGGTTCGGTTGAGGCGGCGGTGGTCGGGCAGCTCGGCGGCTATCCAAAGGCATTGACCGTAACAGCTATTATGATGGCCATACTTGCGGTGGTTCCTGGTTTGCCATTCCTGCCGTTTGCCGTATTCGCCGCATTGGCGGCGTTCGCCAGCTACCTCATCCCGGTGCAGCGGGCAAAAGTGCAGGCAGCCGCCGATGAGGTCGTACGCCAGAACGATCAGCGTGAGAAAGAGGAGGCAAGCCATTCGATCAAGGGCGAGCTCCGGTTGAGCGAAATTGAGATCGTATTCGGGCAACAACTCTCCACGCAGTTTACAAAGCGTCAGGAAGAATTGGCACAACGTGTCGGTAAGCTCCGGCGGAAGTTCGCGCGGCAATACGGCTTTGTTGTCCCGGAAATCCAGCTATCGGATGACTTCTCGCTTCAGGCCCGCGGTTATCAGATCCGCATCCACGGCGCGGCGATCGCGGGGCATGATCTGCCGATCGGAGACGTTCTCGTCATTGTGGGCGATGGCCCGCGTCCGTCCATCCCCGGGGTGGAGACGCGCGAGCCGGCGTTTGGACTTAAAGCCCTTTGGATCGCTGAGACGTTCGCCAAAGACTTAAAGCGAGAAGGGTTTACGCCGGTAGACACGCTGACGGTTTTGCTTACGCATCTGAGCGAAGCAATCCGGAACAACCTTGCATCGCTGTTCTCATATCGAGACACGCAGATGGTCTTCGAAGGTTTACCGCCGGAGTACAAACGATTGCTTGACGAGATCCGGCCCTCGCATATCTCGAACTCCGGCATCCAAGCGGTGCTGAAACTTCTACTTGCCGAACGGATATCGATCCGCAATATCAAGCTCATCCTTGAGGCCGTCGCAGAGATTGCCCCACACTCGCGACGTGCCGAACAGATCGCAGAGCACGTGCGTCAGCGGCTCAACCAACAAATCTGCGGAGATCTCGTGAAGGACGGTGCGCTGCCGGTGGTTAGGCTTGGTGCGCGTTGGGATCTTGCCTTCCATGAGAGCTTGCGGCGTGATCAGCGCGGGGAGGTCATTGAATTCGACATCGATCCGCGTCTCGTCGAGGAATTCAGCCGTGAAGCCACGCGTATGATCCAGTCCCTGCTGGACAAAGGCGAGACGTTTGTAATTGTTACGGCGGTGGAGACGCGCCCATTTGTTCGCTTGGTGATCGAGCGCATGTTCGCGACGCTACCCGTCCTGTCGCATGCCGAGCTCGCGCGTGGCGTCCCACTCAAACAGCTTGGCAGCATTGGGTAGGACATGCAGCTAGAAGAGCAATTGCTCGCTGCTTTCCTCGTATTTTGCCGGGTAGGTGCGTGCTTGATGATCGTTCCCGGACTCTCTGGAGCTCGGGTGCCTATTCGGGTCCGTCTTTACCTGGCGCTGGCGATCGCGCTGACGATCGCGCCTCTCGTGGAGCGGGGCAGCGGCGAGCGCCTTTCTGACAGTGGACTGGTTTCCGCAATCTTCGCGGAGTCTTTGGTCGGCCTCGTCATCGGTGGTGTCTCTCGCCTGTTCATAGAGGCCATTGAGTTTTCGGCCACGGCCATCGCCAATTATATCGGTTTGACCTGGTTGTCTGCCGGGTTCGATTCTGGCGAAGCCGAGCCAACGCTCACGACTCTATTCATCGTGTTTACGACCCTTCTTTTGATGCTGATGGACTTCCCCCATTTACTTATTGCTGCGATCGTGAACTCCTACGTTGACCTGCCTATCGGAATCGTTCCCGATTCGGCCGCGATGCTTCGCCTCCATGTCAACACGCTTAGTGCTGCGTTCCTACTGGGCCTGCAGATCAGCGGGCCGTTTCTCGTCTATGGCATTGTGCTGAACGCGATGTTTGGGATCCTGGGAAAGCTCGTTCCTCAGATGCCGACTTTCTTTATTTCGGCGCCATTTATCGGTTTCGGTGGACTACTTTTGCTTTATTTCGTCTCTGGGCAGCTTATGCAGCAACTGGAAAGCGGCCTCTCGGCAATTTGGAAGTGATTTCATCGCCCACACTGCGTGTGTCGGCCGGGAAGGGAGCGAGCCGAATGTCTAGCAAGCGGGAGCAAAAGCTGCGCAGGCTCATCAAGGCCTCAAGGATCTTATACCTTCAAGAGACGGCTGATTTGGCGCGCTTCAACTCGGAGGCGAGTGCGATCGCCGAAAGTGCCGCTTTGGCAGAAGAGTATCTTGGAGCAAGCACGACTGAATTTAGCTTCCTCGCCGAGCTCGGCATCGTGCGGGCAACTAAACTGCGGCGTGAGTCGGCGGACGCTCAATCGAGATTGGAGGCGCAGCTGGAGAAAGCGACCGGCGCCATGACGAAGGCTAGAGCCGCTGAAAACCTCCTCGAGGAAGAGCGTGCCTCGATTGAGCGGTCCCGGACCGCGCGCGCCCTTGAAGAGGTCATCGACACGGCCGCCCGACGTAGATCCAGCCTGGGATAAGCCTCCCGTTCTAAATCATGTCTGCAATTGTATACTTGCGTTGTTTCGTCCATTAAAACGCCGATACCGCGGGAACGCGGAGTAGGCTAGGAAGCGATGCCACCATGCCAGCGCAGGCTTTACGGCTTATCACAATGTTTGCTACTATCGTGGTGTTTCCGGCATCGGCGCAATGTTGGGAAGTCTCACCCGTTTCCGCTGATTTCGTCCGTGCGAAAGCCGATCAAAGTGCAAAGGCCCGTAGGGAATTCGACGCTGTTTCGCTACAGGCTTTGTTGATGCCGATGATGGCATCGAAGGGGTCTGGGCCGACAGGTTCGGGATCGGCCGGCAGGTATTGGCAGTCGCTGATGAGCGAGCACCTTGCTCGACATTTAGCAGCCAGCAACCAACTGAGCCTCAATCGTGGGGTCGTCCGGGGGCAGCGCCAAGCCCTGACAACCGTGCCGACTTTCGCTGCGCCGTGTCGACCGAGAGAGTGTGTGCCCAGCGGTGCCTGGGTCGCGACCGTTGAGTATGAGCCGTCAGCTCCATAGGTCGGCGAGATGATTCATGGATCAAGCTGTCTACAAAAGCCATCGAGGAGACCGATAGAATGCTCGATATGGGAAAAACTAGGCCAACAGAGCATGCTCTCTTTGTTGCCGCTGAGGGCAACACGTCGATGCAGCAGTTGATCCAGCGCGTCGAGAAAGTCCTGGAGGATGAGCGCCTGTGTCTGCAGGGAACACCGATCAGCGACCTCGAGCAGGTGATCGCGCGCAAAGATCAGCTAGCGCTTGAGTTGCAACGTCTATCCCTACACCGCTCGGCACTGCCACTTGATGCCGAGGATCGCGCGTTGCTCGGCCGCATGACGCGCAGCCTTGATGGCAACGCTAAGCTGCTGAAAAGGCATATCGAGGCCGCTAATGAGATAGCTGGTCTGATTACAAGAATTCTAAGTAGCGCGAGCACCGACGGCACGTACACGAGCCGGGTCGTTGGCCGGAAACTTCGGTCATGATGCGTGCGATGGCACTAGGGGTCGTGGCAATCGCTTCGACCCTTCTTGGAAATTTTGCCTCGAGCCTTCTTATGCAGTCCAAACAGCCGGAGGCACTGAAGGCCGAGCCACTCGCTCTCGACCTCATCAGGCTTGAGCCAATCTCTGTTCCCATTATTCGTAGCGGCAAGGTGGAAGGTTATGTTGTCGCGCGGGTGTCGGTCTCGGCTGATGCCGCTGACGTGAAAAGCAGCAAGCCGCTGCTCATCGCGTATGCCTCTGAGGCAGCGTTCCGAGCCATCTATGAGGAACGCGCGTTCGATACCCTCGCAATAACAAAAGTCGTTGAGCTGCCAGGTTTGGCTGATCGAATTGTCAAGATCGCAAACGAGCGGATTGGGCGGCCGACGATCAAGCAGGCGATGGTAGAAAATCTCAGCGTCGTGCCTAAGTCCGAGGTAAGAGGTTAGGTCGGGTATCCCTATGTGTGTCCGGCCAACGTATCGATATTTGTCCAACTAGCCGAAAGGTCCTGTTATGCCGAAAGCCTTGTTGGGACCCTATGAGCTTTCCTATGATGCTATTAAGACGGCACTACCGGAAAACGCCTGTGGGATATTCGCGCTCGGTTACGTCGACGCAACTGATACTTTTAGGGTGCAGCGCGTGGGGCGAGACGATTCGAACCTGCGAAGCTGCTTGAAGGATCTGATTGGCTCAAGTAACCGGTTCAAGTACGCGACTGGATTGACACCAAAGCAAGCCTTCGAGGCCGAATGCGAGCTGTTTCACACGCTACGGCCACCCGGAAATATCATGCATCCCGATCGGCCGAAGGGAAGCGGTTGGGTGTGTCCCGTCTGCCTTCATCATCAACGTTGAGCAGAGAGATCACATCCTTCAGAGCAGCGGCATAGCCAAGATGCCAATAGGCCTGTTCTGGAGTGCCGGAGTCCAGGTGGCGCTGGTCAAACTGCGCGTAGGGCGCCTGCTCCTCCAACCAGATGGCGAGTTGTTGGGCTCGGGCAGCGATTTGAGACGTCTTGATGTCCTGGGTCATGAGGCGAGAATGCCCCCGACATCTTGAAGGGAATTTAAACTTAAAATTCGATCTATTTCGTGGTTAACACGCACTAGCTCTTAAATATCGCATTTTAATATTCATTGATGCGGGAGTTCGGCCCGCAGGCGTCGTGTGCGCCTGATCGGGGTTTGTGCGGAGTTACTCGCTCAACGTACAATATCGACAATGCAATGGGGCAAAGATACGATTTGTGAACTTATTTCGATTGGATCGCCTCGATCGTCGAGCGCAACCCGTGTCACTGGAAGTGTCGGTCCGGCCACTTCGGCGGTCCAACGTCCATTCATTGAGCTCAATGTCGGGGAGTCGCCGCCAATTCGCCAGCGGATGCTCTCGATTTTTTCACGGTATTTCTCTGTGTAGAGTTCGAAAAGAGTTTCCGCTTCGAGGCCTTGGGAGTCTAAAAGTCCGGGAAAGCGGCTTTCATCCAAGATTATCTTTTCATGACACACGAGTGAGCCCGAGATACGCCATTCCCTATATATCTTTAGCAGTCGCATCATTGACCAAGGGGGACCGCGTGGCTTCAATAGCTGCATGGCCGCAACTTCGGCAAGTTCCACGCGAGAGTCGATTATTGAGATTTCTGTTTTGGCCTGATCACTGCCATTACTACGTAACCGGAATACCGACGTCGAGCGCCACTCAGTTCCATTTCGAACGAATGTACCGCGTCCGCGCTCACGGATCACAATATTGTCGCGCATGAGTTTATCCATCGCCTTGCGGACGGTGCCGACACTGACACCAAATTCATGGGAAAGCTCGGCTTCCCCAGGCAATGGCTCGCGAGTACTCCACTCGCCGGCCACAATTCGGGACCGAAGGACGTCATGAACTTGTTGGTAGAGCAGTGAGGACCGTGACATTTTGGTTGATACGACCATGACTTACATCTGTTTTTTGCTTGCGGTGACGCACGATTTTAGGTGGCTGGTAACCCTTGGCGAGGTAAGTAAAACTTACCCCTTATGTCAAGCACGTTGATGATTTATACACGCTTAAGTAGTCCGACAGGGTGTTTATCATGAACGCTCGAAAGAGAGCCGCCGTCTATGAACATTGGAAAACGCTTGCGCGAGCTGCGTTTGGCGGCTGGGCTGTCGCAGAAAGAAATCGCCAAACAGGTCGGCGTAAGCCGCAACGCGGTCTCGCAGTGGGAGGCAGGTCAGACAGTGCCCACCACCAAGAGGCTTCGGCTTCTTGGGCAGATCTTAGAAACTCCCATCGACCAAATGATAGCGCCGCCTGTCGATGTGCGGGGCAGTATCATCGCGAAGGCCATACGTTTGTTCTCGGAGCTGGGGTACGAGGAGGCTTCGGTCACAATAATATGTGCATCCGCTGACATTGAGAAGACTGAATTCGATATTCATTTTAAGAGCAAGGACGAATTGCTCTATGAGGCTTGCCGCGAGCTATGGCGCCGCCGCCTCGACGATCTTACTCGATTGCCACCGGTTTACGGAAATATCGCGACTCGGCTCAAGTATTTTCTTCGCCACCTCTATGTCGGAGATGTGGCGCACGTCAAAATGTCGAGCGCGCTGCTTTCTTATTCGTGGCGGTGGACGAAGCAACAAGAGATTGTTTTTCTACGGGATCAGCTGGTATTTCAGCACGCGATTCTTTCGATCTTCGACGAGGCAGCAGTAGCGGGCGAGATCGTGGCTGGGAACCATCGCGCCGCGTCCGACCTCGTATATTCGCTATACCAGATTGGTTTCCGCAAGGCCGTGTTCGACGGCTACGACCCTGACCATCTCGTACGATACTTGGAGCCGCAACTCCTAATTGTTCTGGCAGGTCTCGGCTTCCATCCGCGTGTCGGCTTCTCTGAGCCCGCGCCGCACTGACTATGTTGACAGGGTCTCAGCCTCCTTCTTACGGGATAACTCCTGCTCAAGTAGTAGCAGTAGCACGGTTGATGCACTCGAGAGCGTCGTTGTAGCTGGTTCGATACCAAATTGCTCGAGCTTCACGATTGCCTGTTCGGTCGTTGCAAATCTCGTGACGTTGGCAGAAACTGCCGCCGCCGCTGAAACACCGTCAACGGCGGTAGGGGAGCCCGCCCTCGCAGGGTCCCCTGAAAAGTGAGAGGGAGCCGTTTCTCCGGTGCCAATCCAAGCCGCTTCGGCTAGGCGCCTCGCGACGAGGCCTGGGAGATCTTTTCCACCGGCTTTTGTGTAGGCCAAGAAGCGGGATTTCACGTCCTCGATATCAAGGTTGCGGACTGCCTCGCCAAGACCACTTGTGGCCCAGCGCGTGCCCGCGTTGAAGGTCAGCGAGGTCAATGCCGCCTTGGTGCCCTCGTCCCATCCCGCCGCATGCTGTTCGACGAACTGTCTGGCCTGCGCGATCTCGGCCATGAAGCGCTGCTCCGCAACCGCTGGCGAGATCTGCTCCCCGGGATACTGCGCCTTGGTGCCGAAGCCGTTCGAGTGCTGTGCGTAGTCCCATTTGGCCTCTCGGGTGAAGCCTTCAGAAGACTTGATGCTGGCGAGATAGCGGGTGTCCACGTCGTCTTACCTGTCAGTAGGGCCAATGCCGAACAACTATGGATTTAATTGGCGGGCGCTTGCGATTTGAGTTCCGACAGCGCTGCTGCAAGTTCGTCGAAAACCTTCGTTGATGGTGGATCGTCTGGCAGTTGCGTCATCAGTCGATATAAAATTGGTGTTACGGCCATGGCTTGATCGAGATCGTGATCAACGCCTGGCTTGTAGGCTCCCAGGGTGCGCAGCTCACGCGTCTCTTCATAGCGCGCAACCAATGCCCGCAGACGGCGGACCAGCGCTGCTTCCTCCTTCGACCAAGCCAGCGAGGCAAGGCGCGAGATCGACGAGAGCGGGTTTATTGCTGGAAAGCGTCCTTGATCGGCGATGTTGCGATCCAGCACAATATGTCCGTCTAGTATCCCGCGAACAGCATCAGACACTGGATCATTGTGATCATCGCCATCGACTAGCACCGAGAAGACGCCTGTTATGGAGCCGGATTGAGGTGTGCCGGGACCTGCCCGCTCTAGCAGGCGCGGAAGTTCGGCAAATACTGACGGTGGGTAGCCCCGCGCCACGGGAAGTTCGCCGGCTGCTAGCGCTACCTCACGCGTGGCGTGCGCGTAGCGCGTGATAGAGTCGACCACAAGCAAAACGTCATCGCCAATGTCGCGAAAGTACTCAGCGACGGTCATCGCCGTCTTAGCAGCCAGTTTGCGCATCATCGCGCTTTCCGAACTTGTCGCCACCACCGTCACGGCGCGGGCACCTGTGGCTTGGATCACGTCCTCAATAAATTCGCGGACTTCCCTTGCGCGCTCTGCGACCAGTGCCACGACAAGCGTCTGGAACTCGGTCGAACGGGCCAGCATCGAAATAAGCGTGGACTTGCCGACACCGGAGCCTGCAAAAATACCGATACGCTGTCCCGCGCAGATCGGCGTGAAAAGGTCCAAGGCTCGCACACCAGTCCTGCGGGGCCGCTGCACGCGATCGAGCTGCATTGGCTCCAGGGGGGCGCAGTCGATCTGATAGGATTTGAGGCCTTGCGTCAGCGACGACTTTCCATCGATCGGCTCGCCCAACGCATTGACGACCCTGCCGATCCAACTCCGGTGTGGCCGAATTCTGAGCTCGTCCCTAACCCAAACACGAGAGCCAAGTCCCAGGCGCGGCGCAGCCGAGAACAGCTTGATCGTCGTGCCCGTGGAGTGAATGGCAATGACCTCGCCAAGGATCGGTTGCTGACCTGCCTCAACCTCCACCAGGCAGCCAAGCTTTGCAGTGTCTGCCAGCGCACTTACCTTGATGCAGCTGGACGTGACTTCGCTCACGCGTCCGCCCCTGCGCGTTAGCCGAATTGGTCCGTTGCTCTGGTCCACCACTCGCGCCAATCGCGTCAGGTGATTGGGAATTACTAGGTCGCGCGCAATAGTTCCTGGAGCCGGGATGGCCGACAGTGCGGTTTCCCCTCGATCCTTCATCGTGCTCCTCCGAGCGCCCGGATCGCGTCGACTAACTTGCGGTCAGATTGATCCATTGAAGCCGACAGCGCCTCAAACGATCGGGAAACTGCGATCATCCGCGTCATTTCTAGCATGGGATTAACGTTCGCGCCTTCGACGTAGCCTTGCGCAATCCCCGTTGCGCTGAAATCAATAACCGTCTCCCCCGGCTTGTCTGAAACAAGTCCAGCCCCTGGCCCTCGCGACAGAGCGGCGTCTACTGGAAGCTTGAAAAGCCCAATCGTGCCAATGCGATTGCCATTCTGGCTCGCGAGGCCGTTGCGTGCGATCTGCACCGGCCCGAGCGCCGGATTAATCTGCAGCGGCGCACCGCCCGAATCGAGCACCCTAAACCCTTCAAGCGTCTCCAGATCACCCGTTGCGGACGCGCGGAAACGGCCATCGCGGGTGTATGCAGTTCCGGCAGGCGTGGCGATCGCGAAGTAGGCGTCACCTTGGATCGCCATGTCGAGCGGATTTTCGGTCTGTATTAAACTACCCGATGCGTTGGAGAACGTCGTATTTCCAACTCCCGAGTACGCGATTTCTCGCCGTGACAAGATGCTGTCAAATGTCACGTTCTCAGCCCGAAATCCTGATGTCGCGCTGTTGGCGACATTGTTGGCAATTGTATCGAGCCGCCGTTGCAGCGCGAGTTGCCCCGAGAGTGAAACGTATAAACTCGGCTCCATGTATTAGCCTTTCCTGCGAACTCTCTGAACCTGCTCAAGCAGATCTATGCCAAACGATGCGGTGGCGTTTCCGCTAAACAGATTTGGCGCCGTCGACTGTGTGGCGGAAGGATTGGTTGAGTCCCAAAGAGCAGTGAAGCGTGTAAGAAATCGATCAAGTTTTACTGGATCTTTAAGATCAGCAATTTCCATCCGGTTCTTTATCAACTCCGCCTGACGGTCAATATCGAGGCGGCCGGTGGCTTCAGCCAGCCCGAGGGCCACCTGCGTTACCTTGAGTAGCGCCCTATCCGCCATGAGCGCGTAGGGCGTGGTGACAGAAGACGCCTTGCGCTCGAAATAGAGCGCAAGCTGTAGGCCGTTATTACTACGACCAACATCACTTTCGAGCGTCTGCCGCACGTAGCGGTCAACTGTACCCTGCTGGGTTCGCCCGAACGTTGTCGTTGTGGATCCATAGCGCGCGAAGTTGAAATCCGTTACCAGATCTCGATATCGCGGATCGGCGAGGCGGTTGGCAAGGCTGTCGCGCCTATCGATACCCTCGGTCAATATGCGGCGAATAAACGCCTTGGCATACGCCATCTCATCGAGGCCATAGGATTTCAAAACAAAGCGGTATGCTCGGTCGTTGCCCATCAAGTCATCGATTGATTTTACTTTGCTAATTGTCGCAAGGTAGTTCGCGCTTTCGCGCCTGACCTGTGGCTCGCTGGCTGTTCGATCAAGCGCCGCGGGAAGGTTAGCAGTAATCTGCCGAAAGCTAGATATCGTGGTGGTCATCGCACGCCTCCCGGCGCCAGGAGGCGCGGTAATATCATCGCACCCAAGCGACGCTGCAATATACCTATTGCCCGCTTCAACTTGCTCGAAGCTTGTGTGTCGGTGGTTGCCAATGGAACAGGCTGGCGCAAGCAACCACATGGACTCTGCGGCCACAAATGCGAATTGATGGGATACGCTTAGGACGATGACAATCCTTGTTGGACTCGTGGTCACCCTTGGGTGTGTGCTCGGTGGCTTTGCCGCCATGGGTGGTCATATCGATGTGCTGTGGCAGCCTTGGGAATATGTGATTATCCTAGGAGCCGCGCTGGGAACATTCATCGTAGCGAACCCATTCAAGACGATCAAGGATGTTGGCGTGGCACTTATGGAAGTGGCGACTAATGCGGCGCCGAAGAAGACAGATTTTCTGATTATACTCGGATGCATGTTCGCGCTCATGCGCGAAATGAGGTCGAAGTCGAAGAGTGAGGTTGAAAAGCATTTCGATAACCCCCATGAATCACCCATCTTCCTGGCTTTTCCGAAGATCCTGAAGCATCCCCGTTTGTTGATGTTCATTTGTGACTACTTCCGGCTTATTCTTATGGGAAATGCTCGAACCCATGAGGTCGAGTCTTTGATGGATGAAGAGATCCAGACCATGCGAGCCGATAAGCTCAAAGCTTATCACTCGCTCGTTGCGTTGTCGGAGGGGTTGCCAGCGCTTGGCATCGTGGCTGCTGTGCTCGGCGTCATCAAGGCCATGGCTTCGATCGACCAGCCACCTGAGGTTCTTGGTGGTTTAATTGGGGCGGCGTTGGTCGGCACTTTTGCTGGAATATTCTTCTCTTACTCGCTGTTTTCGCCAATTGCGACGCAGGTCAAGATAATGCGCGAAAAGCGAATGCGCCAGTATGTCGTGATCAAACAGACGTTGCTGGCGTTTATGAATGGCGCAATGCCGCAGATCGCTATTGAGCATGGGCGTAAGGCAATCTCTGACGTATATCGTCCGTCGGTTGATGAGCTTGAGCAGCAAACCGCGTTGGGCGGTGCGCCAGCGGAAACCGGCAAAGCCGCTTGACAAGGGATGTGACCGTGACCGCAGACGATCGTTCCGAAACAGCTCACAAGCTGGACAGCGTGGTCGAGAGTATTGCCCAAATGCGTTCTGCGGCGGAAGGGTCTTTGGGTGATCCCTTGAGGGGGGCATCCGACGATTGGGGTGCGCGTGGTCACGAGGCGATCATGCGCATTCCGGTTAGCGTCCAGATCGTACTTGGCGCGGTTCGTATTCCAGTTTCCAAACTAATGGGAATGACTCGAGGCTCGATCATCCCGCTCGACCGCAAAATTGGTGATCTCGTCGACGTCGTTGTTAACGATCGCATCGTTGCTCGCGGCGAAGTGGTGGTTATCGACGAGGCAACGGACAAATTTGGTGTGGCTGTGCGTGAGGTCGTCCAATTCAGTGAAGACTTTTGACACAGCAAGTACCAGTGGCATGGCCTGCTGTGCGCTGCCCGGGAGTGGAAGATGGCTGAGCAGCCCGACCGCGAGTCAAAGACGGAGGAGGCCTCTCCACGGCGTATCGAGGATGCCCTGGCAAAAGGCAATACTCCATTTTCGAGAGAGGTCGGTAGCGCGGGCGTGCTGCTGGCTTTGGGTTTGACATTGTCGGCCGTGGCGCCGTTTGCAGTTCGCCACCTGTTTGAACTTACCCAACTTCTCGAGCGGCCATTCGATTTCGATCTCCAGTCGGGTGAGCGGGCCATTGAACTCGCCTGGAGCATGGCAAGGTTCATCGCGCTTGCCACTGGCCCACTGCTGCTGGCAATGATCGTAGTTGGCATCCTGGCGTCCATCATTCAAAATCCGCCGGCGATGGTGTTGACTCGAATCCAGCCTGATTTCTCTCGAATTTCTCTTTCAAGTGGACTTACAAGGGTTCTTGGCGCGCAAGCACGCGTGGAGTTCGCAAAGGCGATTGTCAAGATTACCCTCGCCGCGGCGCTGTTCTATTATCTTTTGACTGCCGGAGCGCGTCGTGCCGCTGGCTACATGCAAGTCAATGCCGAGGAACTACCGCGCATCGTACTTGGTGAGCTTACCGCGCTGTTCTTGGCGGCCGGATTGTGTATGGCGGTGCTGGCCTTGGGAGACGTCATCTGGACGCGCATAAAGTGGCGCAATGACCTGCGTATGAGCCTGCAGGAAGTCAAGGACGAGCAGCGGCAGTCGGAGGGTGACCCGATGATTCGCGCCAGGCAGCGATCACTTGCGCGCGAGCGCGCACGTCAACGCATGATCTCCCGAGTTCCACGGGCCACGCTGGTCGTGGCCAATCCGACCCATTACGCAGTTGCGCTACGGTACGTGCAGGGCGAGACAGCAGCGCCGGTCGTCATTGCCAAAGGTCTCGATCTCGTCGCCTTTTCTATCCGGCGAATTGCTGAGGAAAACGAAATTCCTGTCATCGAGGATCGCGCACTCGCCCGCAGTTTGTATGGGGCGGTCCAAGCCGATCGCCCGATACCGGCCGAGTTCTATCGCGCAATTGCAGAAATCATTCTTCATTTGATGGCGCGCGACCCAAGTAGGCTCGCGGCGAACACACAAGTCTCGGGCAAGTCAACGCGACTAGTTACTGACCATAGGTCAGGAGCAATAGGCCCATGAGCGATATTGGAATTTTCACGATTGGTCACGAGCGTATGCGGTGGCTGGCTTCGCGTGTCGCCGTTGTTGCATCAAATGTCGCTAATGCCGACACCCCAGGCTATCGCGCAAAGGATATTCCTTCATTTGAAGAGGCTGTCGGCAGCGTTCAGATGCAAATGAGCGTTACCAGCCCTCAGCATTTGGCACCGCAGAGTATCGGAAGCGAGCGATATGGCGTCCTGGTTCGCGAGCAGCCCAGCGAAAAACATTCGGGCAATTCTGTCTCACTCGATGGCGAGATGGCGATTCTAGGCGAATCTAGGGGGCAGCAGGCTGCGGTCGCAGGTATCATGGGCTCGTTCAATCGCATGCTGCTGTCCAGTGTCCGGGGTGGCGCATGAGTGACGATCTTAGGTTCGCAAAGGTATCTGCTATTGCCGCGCTAAGCGCGCAGTCAACGCGTCTGCGCGTCGTCTCAGAGAACTTGGCCAACGCGACATCGGTCGCGGAGACAAGTGGTGGCGATCCTTACGCGCGAAAGACGGTAAGCTTCAAACAAGAGCTCGACCGCGCGACCGGAGTGACTGTTGTGCGCGTCGCTTCGATCGGCCGCGATGAATCGCCGTTCAAGATCCAACACGATCCGGGTCACCCGGCAGCTGATGCCAACGGCAACGTCAAGATGCCGAACGTCAATCCTTTGGTTGAAGTGTCGGATATGCGGGAGGCGCACCGCAGCTACGAGGCTAATCTTCAAGTCGTGCGTCAGGTTCGCGAGATGACCAACGATCTTATCGAGCTATTGAGGGCGAGATGAACATCGATCCGGTGAAGGGCTATAGCGCCCAGCAAAAATTGGCTGTCGACAGCCCGGGCGGGTTATCGCGAGCTGGCGCATCGGGCGGTGTGTCCAGTCCGGTGGAGAATACTGATTTCGCTGATCTGATAGGCGAAGCTGTAGCTGGACTGGCGCAACAACTTCACAAGGCGGAGAGTGTTTCGGTGGCTGGCATCAAAGGGACCGCGTCCACGCAGGCAGTCGTTGAGCAGGTCATGGCGGCTGAGCAGTCGCTGCAGATCTCCATCGCCCTCCGCGACAAGATCGTGGCTGCCTACCTTGAGATTAGCCGGATGCAAATCTGAGAGCACGCTGCGCAGACACTTTGAAATATGGGGGAAAAGCCAATGCGTGCACTTGCAATCGCGGCGACTGGAATGGCGGCTCAGCAGCTCAATGTCGAGGTTATCTCGAACAACGTTGCCAATATTAATACGACAAGCTTCAAGCGGTCTCGCGCCGAGTTCACTGATCTTCTTTATCAAATAGACAGGGCCGCCGGGACACCAACCGCTGGCACAGACGAAGTGATACCCGAAGGGTTGCGCGTCGGTCTTGGGACCAAGGCAGCTGCAGTGCGGAACTTGCACATGCAGGGCGCGTTGGCTCAGACTGGTAACTCGCTCGACTTAGCGCTCACGGGCAAGGGTTTTTTTCGTGTGGCGGGTCCAGATGGCGAAACGCTCTACACACGGGCCGGCGCCTTCAATAAAAGCGCGACTGGGCAGATTGTAACGACAGAGGGTTATGTTGTTCAGCCGGCGATCACAATACCGATCGAGGTTACCAATGTAACGGTGAACGACACAGGGCAGGTATTCGGACAGGCCGTCGGTGACGTGCAGCCGCAGCTACTCGGACAGATCTCGGTTGCCGGATTTGTGAACGATGTCGGACTTTCTCCGCTCAGCGGCAATCTTTACCGCGAGACCGCCGCCTCGGGCCCCGCTGTCGTTGGCACCGCAGGAGCCGCCGGCCTTGGAACCATCAAACAGGGTTACCTTGAAGCATCCAACGTCGATGCGGTGAAGGAAATCACCGAGCTCATTTCTGCCCAGCGCGCTTACGAGATGAATTCCAAGGTCGTGCAGGCAGCCGATGAGATGATGGGAACGGTTTCCAAGGGTCTCCGTTAATTGCCGCCCAAGCTAGAAAGTGCACAGTTCACCGCTCAATGGATCGACCGATGCGCTTATTCATATATTGTCTCGTCGCTCAGGCGTGGTTCGGAGTCGCTTGCGCGAGCGAATCGACCCGATTTCCTGTTCCAAGCGCCTCGATCCAGCCCGGCGATGCGCTGACAGAGGAAATGGTGATTGAGCGGAATCTCATCGCAAATGATGTGGCGCGACGGACGCATTATACATCGCGCGACAGCGTTGTTGGGAAGGTGGCGCGTCGGCCTTTGGTTGCTGGCGCGGCAATCCCGCTCAACGCGCTCCGCGAGCCACAAGTGTTCAAGGAGGGTGAACGTGTCACCGTCGAGTTTAGGGATGGTGGACTCAACATCCGTGCTGTCGGCCTCGCGTTGCAGGCGGGGGTCGTCGGGCAATACGTGCGGGTTCGCAATTCTGACACGGGGACAATCGTAACCGGCATTGTTCGCGCCGACGGAACGGTCGAGGTGCAAGGTTAGTCATGCTTCGAGCGCTGATAATCACCTCCTTTATTGTGTCCGCTAGCGGTGCTGATGCTGCGGAAACGCGGGTCAAAGACATAACCTCGATGAGGGAGATCCGCTCGAACCAGCTTGTTGGCTACGGGCTTGTCGCCGGTCTCAAAGCAACAGGCGATAGCCTGCGCAGCGCGCCTTTTACCGATCAATCCATGACCGCGATGCTTGAGCGAATGGGAGTCAACATTCGCGGATTGGGCGCGCGTACGCGCAACGTTGCGGCGGTGATGGTGACGACCGAGTTGCCAGCTTTCGCCGTGCCGGGCAATCGCATCGACGTGACAGTAACCTCGCTCGGCGATGCGAGTTCGCTCGCGGGAGGTACTTTGATTATGACCCCGCTTCAAGCCGCCGATAACCAAGTCTATGCCGTCGCGCAGGGCTCGGTCACGGTTTCGGGCTTCGAGGCCAAGGGTCAGAACGAAGTCCTAACTTACGGCACACCGACGAGCGCGCGGATCGCTGGTGGTGCGCTCGTGGAACGTCGTTCGCCGAGCCCGGTCTCGCAATCAACGCGATTTCATCTTGAGCTCAAGAACCCGGATTTCACGACAGCGGTTGCAGTGTTTGACGCTATCAACGCGCACACTATGCAGCATTATCAGATGCGACTGGCTCGCGACAACGGGCCAGCCTCGGTGGCGGTCGACCTGCCCAAAAAAGTTTCTCCGTCGCGCTTTATCGCCGAGATTGGACAACTGCTTGTCAGCCCGGACATGCCCGCGCGCATCGTTATCGATGAGCGCACGGGCACGATCGTCATCAGCCGCAATGTTAAAGTGAGCCGCGTCGCTGTTACTCACGGCAACTTGACGGTGAGGGTAACGGAAACGCCACAGGTATCGCAGCCCGCAGCATTCTCGAGGGGCCAGACGGTTGTTGCCAATCAGACAACAGTGGCGGCAGGGCAGGAACAAAGCAGCTTCGCCGTGGTCGATGGCGTCGACCTGCAGACGCTTTTGACCGGCCTCAACCGCATGGGGCTCAAGCCACCCGGCATCATCGCGATTCTTCAGGCGATCAAGTCGGCGGGTGCCTTACAAGCCGAACTCGTTGTGCAATGAGCGCGCAGAAGGAACGGACGATGATCACTATTACGCGGGTGCCAGTTCATACAAGCTGGCGGAGGCTGACGGCCAAGTTTGCGGCTGCGAGTGTGGCGATTCTCGCAGTATACTTTCTTGCATGGGCCGAGGTTCCCGCGCTCGCTGAAGCGCCCAAAAAAAAGCTGCAGGCAAAAATTGAAGACGTGGTGCCTGCGCGGCCCGCGCTTCTAGAGCAGCAGCTTTCCGGCTCGATTGCCGCGCAGTACTGCGAAGCAGTGCGCGATGTTGCAGCCGAGGCGCGGTTGGTTAAGCAAATGGCGCATCTTGAGGAGCTCGGCAAAAAAATCGATGGGAAAACTTCCGAATTGGAAGCGCGCAGCGCGCAATTGAAGGACTGGATCCAAAAGCGTGAGGCATTTGTTAAGAAAGCTACCGAGCAGCTTGTCAGTATATATACGGGGATGCGAGCTGAAGCTGCTTCGGAGCAAATTGCGCGTCTTGACCCGACAACCGCAGCTTCTATCCTGATGCGCCTCGATACGCGAGTGGCAAGCTCAATCTTGAACGAAATGCCTTCTGAAAAGGCGGCAAATCTCTCAATGATTGTAGCGGCTTCGGCGCAAACGGTTGAGCCGGCGGTGAATCCGTGATTAAGAAATGTCTCTGGTTCAACCGTATTGCTATGCGAATTGCGATAGTGCGGTCCATCGGACTGGCTGTCCTGTGCAGCGTTCTCGCAGGCTGCGCCGCAAGGCCGTTGGAGATTGGCCGCGAGCCTGAGCTTAGCCCAGTTGGCTCGGGTCTTACTGTCCCGGTCACCGACGCAACGGCTCTCGCTGGTCATCAGCATGCCGCGCGCGCGCACACGATCTCTGCCAACGGCTCGCTGTGGCAGGAGCGAGGCACGGACCTGTTCCGTGACCCCCGCGCCCGCCGGGTTGGCGACATCCTTACCGTAACAATATCGATCAAGGACAAGGCTTCGTTCGACAATAGCTCGAAGCGCTCGCGTGATTCTTCCCATGGATTTGGGCTCGACATGAGCCACAATATCGATTGGAAAGGCTTTGCGTCCGCAGTGTCCGCCCAGATGGACTCTGCGGTGACGTCCAATACCTCCCAGGATGGTAAGGGCGCCATTGTGCGTTCCGAAAACATCGATCTGCGGATCGCCGCCGTGGTCACGGGAGTGGTACCCAACGGCAATCTCGTCATCAGGGGCTCGCAGGAGCTTCGCGTCAACTACGAGTTGCGGGTGTTGACGTTCACGGGAATTGTCAACGTCACCGACATCAAGGCCGACAACACGATTTCGCATGACCGCATTGCCGAGGCGAGGATGTCATACGGCGGGCGCGGCCGGATCATGGAGGTTCAGCAGCCTGCGTGGGGCCATCAAGTCATCGATCTACTGTTTCCATTCTAGAATGACAATGGCTGGGAGACGATATGGCCGAGTCTGAAAATCCAGCGATGGCGGGTGCCGGTGGCTTCGTCATTCCATTGCTGCTTCTTATCGTTTTAGGAGTCGGCGCAGGCTTTGGCTACGGCGTGATCATTGGGCCGCCAGCGCCTACTCCTGTGGCAACCAGTGGGGCGGGAGGTGCTGCAGCCCCTCCTGGGCATGACTCGGCTAGCGCTTCAGCGGAGCCATCCAGCTCTGGCGCCGCCGATCGGCTCAAAGACCACATCGTTCCGCTTGAGCCAATCATTGTGAATATCGGCGGTGGCGTCGGGCCATGGCTCAGACTGGAAGGCTCTGTGGCGTTCTCGCAAGCCGTGAAGGAGGGGCGGGACGCACTCGTGGCGCAGATGACCGAGGACGTTGCCGGCTATGTGCGTAGCACCAGCCTGGCCCAGGTTCAGACAGCGGCCGGCCTTGAGTTCTTGAAGGACGATCTCAGTGAGATTGTCCAACTTAGAACGAAGGGACGTGCCCGCAGGTTTTTGCTCAGATCCATGGTGGTCGAATGAAGCATCTCTTCTCCACGGCACTCTTTATCGCTTTATTCGCAAGTGAAGCGAGTGCCCAGCCAATCGATTTGAGAAGCCTTTTTCCTGAAGGACAAACGGGCACAAGTTCTCGCATCATCCAATTGCTAGCCCTTGTTACGGTGCTGTCAGTGGCGCCCGGGATTCTCGTCACTATGACTTGCTTCACCCGTCTCGTTATTGCGCTGTCCTTCTTGCGCTCTGGATTGGGTCTCCCCTCGACGCCTTCTAACATCGTGCTCGTGAGCTTGGCTTTGTTTATGTCGTTTTTCATCATGGCGCCGACATTTGATCGCATGTGGAGCAACGGCCTTCAGCCTCTGATGGAGGGCCGCATTGACGAGAAGGAGGCTTACAATCGTGTCGTCCAGCCGTTGCGCGAGTTCATGCAAGCCAACGTGCGCGATAAAGACCTAAAGCTGTTCGAGGAACTTGCACGTAAACGGACTCCCGACCTGACGCCCGAGGCTGCGGTCGAGGATTTGCGCATCTTGGTCCCTGCGTTTATGATTTCAGAACTTCGTCGTGGTTTCGAAATGGGCTTCTTAATTCTGCTGCCGTTCCTGGTTATTGATCTGGTCGTCGCCACATTGGTTATGTCAATGGGCATGATGATGTTGCCGCCGACGGTCATTTCACTTCCATTCAAAGTGCTGTTCTTTGTGCTGTTTGACGGGTGGAACATCCTGGTTGGTGGGCTCGTTCGGTCATATGCATAAGGTCTTGTGTCCAGCCACGTGACGTCCCAGCGCGGACTGCGATGTTGGACTTGCCCCGGATCGTTGGTCCAGTCTGGGTTAGCGTCCGCTTCAGCTATGTTGGGTTACGCGAGCGGCTGAAGCCGCAAGCGACGGTGCGACGACGGTTTGGCTACCGGCGGTTGTTCGTGCTGCTGTGGCGCGACGTTGAGACGTCGAGCCGGCAGCGCATGTATCGGGTCTACTCCGATGACGGCCTGCGGATAAGTCAACTTCAACTGTAGGGAATTTTTCCAGTCTAATCTGGCAGACATGTCCCCGGTTCGTGCCGTTCAGGAATGGTAAGTCTGCGGCTGAAAATCAACTGGAAGCGGCGCGTTAAGTTTAATTCCGGCACGCATTCCGTCGACCCACACGACCGTGCCGTCGAGGGTGTAGCCAGGCTTTACCAGCAGGCCAACACGCGCCCCGACATGCGCGTTCTGGAGGCCCAGAACGCCGATACCGTCCACGCTAGCGTCCAGTACCGCGACGCGTTGCAGGCTATCTTCTAATTGTAGAAAAGCTTGTAGGCCGCGTCGAGTTCTCGTTTCATTGCGCCGATCAGCCCACGCCGGGATCTTGGCCATGCCGTAGGCGTCGACGCACGGTGTTTCGCCGGCCGTAACCCGCATCAAAAGGTCAGTGACGAATAATGCGCGTTCCTCGTCGACTTGACGCGCATCGTCCTGAAGTTGCTGCAGTAGCTGGTTGATGCAGGTCACCGCTGACATAGCCAGAGCTTGCCATGCCTGTGCGATGGGAGCGATTTCCGCTTCGATTTGAGACTTTGAGGCGACGCGAGCGCTGAGATCCCGTAAATAGTTAAGATGATCGTAGTACTCGCCAAGTTGGCAGGCGAGCGCCAAATGGGTTGAGCATAGTCTAAGCCTCGCTTCCGGAAAGAGGCTCGGCATCTGCGGCAGGTGACAGTCAAACTGATTGGTGTTGCGGGTCCATCGCCGACTTATGATTGCATTGGCGATACTCGCAGTTGTTGCTGTGAGAAATGCCGAGGTCAATAGCTCGCCTAACAAGCCAGAAAGCAGGCCGGGGGACTCATTTCCGAATTTCTTGTGGCTTTGAAAAGCAAATGCCGAAGAATCTGCCTCAACCTGCGCAACCACGGCCATGGAATCACCTATTCGGATACATTGACAGTCGGCCGCCCAAACAAGGCGCACCGCGTCATGATTTTTACTAACTTGTGAATGAATCCGGATCGGCCGGGGAGAACGGCGGCTTCATGCCATGCGCCAGTCACTACGGCGCAACCCGTCTCAACCAAAATTGTAGATCAGGCTCCTTAACGAACTCCTAATCGCGATCCTCGATCAACACGCGATGAACCGTCATAGAGGTTATCGACCACGACATCCCGGTCTCCAAACGCACGTCGAGCGCTTCGACCGTATCGACCCGTCTCGCAGTGCAGCAACCGGCGGCAATGGTCTTGGGCTCAAGCATGGACCAGCACAATTGAGCGCTTTGGCGACCCACGGTCTAACCGACAAACGTACTGTCGTTTTCACCCGATCAACCGGTCGCGAAGGCGATCGCGGCTGATCGGGTGGCGGCTTACAATCAGGGGTCTTCCGAATTCAACCTCTCGACGTCAAACGATGACGTCGTCTGAGAGGTCGGCAACCAGAACGTTAACCACCGTCAGCGTGTTGCCGCCAAATGAGATCACCGAGTTGGCGCCCGATTGCGTAACGACGAGCTGGCTATAATCATCGAGGCCGGTCACATTCGAGAAGTTGAGAGTATCGACGTCGTTCTGGAAGTCTGCCACGCGGTCGGAACCCCAGGCATTGCCGAACATGAAGACGTCAGCTCCGCCGAGACCTGATAGGACATCGTTGCCAGCGCCACCGTCTAGCGTGTTGGCTCCAGTATTGCCGAACAAATTGTTCGCCAATTCGTTGCCCGTTAGCCTAAGGCCAGAGACGCCGCCAGCGATCAGCGACTCAATTGATTGCCCGGAGGCAAGTGTGTAGTTGACTGTCGTTGTGATGCGGTCAAAGCCCTGCCCGGCGAGTTCGGTCACGACCTCGTTTACGTTGTCAACAAAGTACCGGTCGTCGCCCAATCCGCCGATCAACGTATCGGCGCCACTTCGACCGTCTAGGAAGTCGTTGCCAGCTCCGCCGTTTAATGTGTCGACGCTAAGGGTACCGAATAACGAATTGTCTAACTCGTTGCCTGTCAATTGCAGGCCAACACCGCCGAGGGCTATGAGCGACTCGATCGACTGCCCAGCCGAGAGGGTATAATTCGTGGAAGAATAGACCCGATCTGTTCCTTCGCTCGCAAACTCGAACACAACATCAGAGGCGTTGTCGACGTAGAACAAGTCATCGCCAAGCCCACCGACCATGTTGTCGGCTCCACCACGCCCGTCAAGCGTATCATTGCCAGCGCCGCCATCCAGCAAATCGACGCCAACGTTGCCGATCAGAGTATTTGCTATTTCGTTGCCTGTCAGGCGGCGGCCCGCAGTGCCGACGGCTGCGAGCTGGTCGATGGACTGACCACTTGCGAGCACGTAGTCGACCGTCGTGTTCACGCGGTCGAAGCCTTGACCGGCGAGTTCGGTCACGACGTCGGCTACGTTCTCGACGTAGTACGTGTCATCGCCGAGACCACCGACCATCGTATCGATGCCGCCGAGGCCTTGGAGAACGTCATTCCCCCCGCCGCCATTAAGCGTATCGTTACCGGTATTGCCAAACAGCGTGTTTGCAATTTCGTTGCCGGTCAGGACGAGGCCAGAACCGCTGGTCGTTATTAAGGTCTCGATCGATTGTCCGGCAGCAAGCGCGTAGCTGACGGTGGTGAATACCCGGTCGAGGCCTTCACCAGCAAGTTCCGTTACAACATCGCCCGCATTATCGACGGTGTATCTGTCGTCGCCGAGGCCACCGATCATGGTGTCAATTCCACCAAGACCGTCGATGGCGTCGTTGCCAGCGCCGCCGTTCAAGACGTTGGCAGTGGCATTGCCGGTCAGCGTATCGGCGAAATTCGAACCGATTATATTCTCGATGTTGGTCAGCGTGTCGCCTTCAGCAGACCCACCCGTTCCGATGCCGGTATTGAGGTTGATCGCCACAGCCGCTATTGAAGCGGCGTAGGTCACGGTATCGATATCCGCTCCGCCGTCGATGGCGTCGGCATCAATGCCGCCGATCAGCGTATCGTTGCCGCCAGCGCCATCGAGCGTGTCGTTGCCGCCGAGCCCATCGAGAATATCCGCTCCAGCACTACCGGTCAGGTTATCGGCAAACTCCGTGCCGACAAGCGGGGTACCGCCCGGCGCCGAAGCATCGACCGTCGTCAACGCCACCGAGAGGTTGGTGAACGTGTTGCCCGTCAGAACGATGTTGGCACTGGTCTCGACTGCGATGCCACCATGATCGTCGGCGCCGAGCAGACCCGTCACGATGTTGTCGGTGATCGACGTACCGTCAGAGAGGGACACAACGATGCCGAACACGCGGCCGTCGGCGTCCTCGACCGTGACATCGCCCGAGTTCGGCGGCGCCGTGATGCTGTTGCCGGACACCGTGCTACCGGCCGAATTCCCAACGAAAATGCCCGTTGAAACGAACTCGTCGAAGCCACCAGCCGGGTTGTCCGTATAGCTGATGCCCGTAATCGTGTTGTTGGTGATTTGTGCAACCGGCGCGTCAAACACCTCGATGCCGTTCTGCGCGATGCGACCATCCGCGCCGACGCCAACGATCGTGTTGTTGTCAACCAGCACGGTGCCGGTGACTTCCTGGACGACGATGTGGCCCTTCTGGCTGTCCTCGAATGTCGAGTTGATGATCGACACGTCGGCGGACTGGTAGGCGTAGATCGAGAAGCCGTCCTGGACGCCGAACAGGTCGCTGCCGGCTGTGGCAAACAGCGGGTCGGTTGGCTCCGGCGACCGGGTTCCGGTGACCGTCACGCCGTCGACCACGACGCCCGTGCTGGCGTTGATGTCGATGCCGATGAAGAACACCATCGGCCCAGCGGTAAAGGCACGGTTGCCGTCAACGGTGATCCCGTTGAGCGTCACGTCGGTCGAGTTGTAGACCGCTAACACTGGGGTTGCGCCTAGACCCGCGACGTCGTTTTCAAACACCGCTGGGAACTCGATGATGACATCGCCGCCGACTTCCTCCAGCGTCAGACCGGTCTTGCCGTCGATGATGACCTGCTCGGCGTAGGTGCCAGCAGCGATCCGCACGGTCGCGTTGTCGGGCGCGCCATTGACGGCCGCCTGGATCGTCGCAAACGTGCCAACCAGCGAGCCGCCGACGAAGACTTGGACCGGCTGACCCAGCGTAATTGTCGTCGTGCCAATCGTCACCACTTCAATACCAGTTAGTGTGTCTACATCGCCCGTAGCAATGTTGGTCACCGTATCGAAGCCAAGCACTTCGCCAGTGACCGGGTCTGTGACGTAGGTGAACGCGTAGTCGGCCAGCACCCCGGTGAAGGTGGCGACGTCGCCTGTGCCCGCACCGCCGTCAACCGTGTCAGAGCCAGCACCACCCGTCAGCGTGTCGTTGCCGCCCAAGCCGTTGAGCGTGTCGTTGCCCGTACCGCCGTTGATCTGGTCGGCAAGTTCGGTTCCATCAATTGTGGCAGGACCCGACACGGTCAGAGGCGTAAAGATGACCGTCGCAGTGCCGATGAACGTATTACCTTCGATAGTGACGTCACTGTAGGGGTCCGTACCGCCCGACGTCGCGCGAATGGCGCCAAGTTCCTGGTCATCGAACGTATTGTTCGTAATCGTTAGCCCGGTAATCTCGCCGATCGGTGTGTTCGTGCCAGCCTGCGGACGGATGCCGATAACCGAATTGGTAAAGAAGTTGTCGTCGATTGTCAGGTCGCTCAGCACACCGTTGCCGAGCGTAATGACGCCATCGTAGCCACCATCAAAGCTGTTGCCGCTGATCGTGATGTTTGACGAACCCTGGTTCGACATCGAGATCTGAAGGCCGTAGCGCGCCGCATTGAATGCCGCGTTTGTCGGGTCGCTGGCCGGATTGACCAAGCCGAGCAACATCGTGTTGTCGGTGAAGGTCACATCCGAAGTCCCGTCGAGATTTGCGCCACGGCGACCGCTGAATGCCGCGAGATCATGGTCCACGGTGTTGTCGTCGATCACCAATCCAGTGATATTGAACAACACAATGCCCGTTGCGTTATTGCCGCTGATGTTCGTGATCAGGTTGTCAGACACGTTCCAGTTCGTGCTGCCAATGCCGCCGCCGAAACCAAATCCCATGAGGATCGGCTGCGACGTCTGACCCGTCAGAATGTTGTTTTCGATCGTGATATTGCTGTGGGTCGTGTTGGACCCGCTGCCGCGGATACCCTGGCCCAACGTACCGCCACCATCGATCGTGAAGCCGTCGATCAAAATGCCGTCAGCTGCCAGCACGAATACGCCCTGCAGAATACTGTCATCGGAGTGTCCGTCGCTGCCCGACACGCCAGCGTTTGCTCCAACGAGGCTGACCGACTTTGAAATCGTCACCGTCTCGGTGTAAACCCCATCCGCAACCAGGATTGTCTCGCCATCGGCGGCCGCATCAATGCCAGCCTGGATCGTCGCATAGTCGCTGCCAAAGCCGACCAGGCGGAAGTCGGAACCGGTTTCGAAATCGACGACCTCGATGCCAGAAACCGTGACGGCTTCGTTGGTCGTCGTGTTCGTCAAAACGAGTTCACCGCCCGCACCTGTCGAGCGTGCGTAATCAGATATCGCGCCTGACAGCTTGAGCGTATCGATGCCAGCGCCACCGTCGAACTCATCGTCACCACCGCCGCCGGTGAGTACGTTGTCGCCGGCATCGCCGGTGGTCGTCTGGGCCAGCTCGTTACCGGTCAGTGCTACGCCGGTTCCAGACGAGGTCAGGTTCTCGATCTCAAGGCCGGCCGCGAGCGTGAAGTCTGCGCTGGCTTGGACTTTGTCAATACCGCTGGCGTCGACGATCGTGTCATCGGAGTCGACATTGTATGTGTCGTCGCCGCTGCCGCCGTTGAGCGTGTCAGCGCCAGCACCACCCGTCAGCGTGTCGTTGCCGCCCAAGCCGTTGAGCGTGTCGGCCGCATCACCGCCGGTCAGGACGTCGTCACCTTCCGAGCCGGTGACATCGAATGGCACCGCGTTCGGGTTTGGCTGGAACGAGACGCCAGCCGTGAACGGATCGTTCGGGTCGATGTCGGTAATTGTGTTGGCGCCGATCGTGATGCCGGTCGGCGTGATGTCGCCGCTGACGTCGATCCCCGTGTCCACGAACGAAATCGTGTTGCCGGAAATGGTGCCGCCGCTGTTGGGCGTGCCGAAATCGAAGATGAAGATGCCGACGACCTTGGCATCAGCATTGACGTCGTTCGAGCCGACGATCGTGTTGTTGGTGATGTCGAGGTCGGTATTGCCGTAAGCGAGCACAGCCCCGGAGTAGGCGAAGGCTGGGCCAGCGTAGCCGATCGCGGTGATCGTGTTGCCGCTGATCGTGCCAGTCGAGTTCAGAGCCTGGATGCCGTTTTGGGCGTTGATCGTCTGGTCGCCGCCGCCGGTGATCGTGACGCCGGTTACATTGAGGTTAGCTCGGTTGAACACCGTGGCGTTCTTCTGGAAGTCGGAGATCGACCCGCCCGTCATCGTGAAGTCGAGCACGGTATCGTTGTCGACCTGAACACCAACGCCTTGCTGAACGCCGCTGACGACAGGGTTGCCACCGGGGGTTAGGCCAGACTCATACGGCCAGCGGATGCCGGTGACATCGACATCGTCCAGCGTGCCCGACGCGTTGCGGTAGACCACGCCGACGAAGTTCGGGTTGCTGCCAGAGGTCGTGTTACCGACGCCGTTGCCGTCGATGTCGAGGCCGCTCAACGTGACGTTGGTCGAGTTGATAACCGTCACGACGCCATGCAGCTCGCGACCGCTTGACGACGTCACCGTCGAAACCACGTCTGCGGGTGCCTCAACCGTGACGGTGCCGACGCCGACCAGCGTCAAGTCGCTCTTGCCGCTAATCGTGACCTGCTCGGTGTAGGTGCCCTCCGCAATGAGCAGCTCTTCGCCGACGTTAGCGGCATCAACGCCAGCCTGGATCGTCGCGTATTCGCTACCGGCGCCGACGAGGCGGATCGCCTTATCTTCAAAGATCACAACTTCTGTGCCAGTCACTGTGGTGACCGCGCCACCAGTGCTGGTGAACACGAAGGTGCCGCCCGATGCGGTGATCGTGTAGCTGGCATACGCGCCCGAAAGGACCAGCGTGTCCGTGCCAGCGCCGCCATCGATGGTGTCGTTACCGCCGCCGCCGGGCAGGATGAAGTCGTTCCCGCCGCCAGCGTTGATCACATCAGAGCCGCTCACGCCCAAAATGGTGTCTGCGGTCGAAGTGCCGGTGAGCGTTTCGCTGTTGATTGTGCCGATAATCGTAGCCATGGGAACTTCCTCGATAAGCAACTGGAATACTTGGGAAACGTCAGCCGCAAGAGCGGCATCGGTGGCGGTGATCGTGACGTCGTACGTAGACTTTTGCTGAAAGTTGAGCGTTACGCCGGCCTTGAGAAACAGCTCGTTGCCGGTGATTTCGAACAGCGCCGCATCGGCGCCAGAGAGCGTCAGCGTCTCGCTGCCGAGCGCATCGTCGGTGACCGCGATGTCGGCAATCTTGACTGGCACCGACGTGTCCGTGCCCTCCGACAGGGTCGGCGCGAGCGGCGTGACCGCGACGGCGGTCGGGGCTTCGTTGACGTCGGAGACGGTGACGGTGAGCGTTTGGTCGACGGAGAGGCCGCCCGAGTCAGTCACGCGCACGGTGACGGCGTAACCGTTATCGGCCCCGGCATCGGCGGGAGCCTCGAAGTTCGGCGCGGCGGCAAACGTCAGGACGCCGGTCGCCGGGTCGATTGTGAAAAGCGCGCCGTCGGCCGCGCCACCATCCGCTGGCTGCACGATGGCGTAGGTCAGGCCCGCGCCTTCGCTGTCGGTGTCGTCGGTGGCGGCAACATCGAGAACGGACGTTGAGTTTTCAGCGACGGTGGCGGTTGAGAACGAGGTGAACGTTGGCGGGCTGTTGTTGTCGTTGAGCGCCAAGATGACACCGCGAATGCTAAAACCGGACGTGTCGCTGCCCTGAAGGTCGTTCGAATACCATGTGACCGCTAACCGGCCGTCGGCCAACGCCGCGATTGACGGCTCGAATTGGTTGCTGTTGGTCGAGGTGTTGACGACGAAGTCGTTGCCCGCGGCGCTGCCGTCGGCGTTGAACACCCGGCCGCGAATGCCAGAGCCCGATGTGTCGCTACCCTGCTGGTCGAGCGAAAACCATGTGATGACAAACCGGCCGTCGGCGAGCGCCGTGACTGACGGCTGATACTGATCGCTGTTGGTCGAGGTGTTGACGACGAAGTCGTTGCCAGCGGCGCTGCCGTCGGCGTTGAACACCCGGCCGCGAATGCCGTAGCTTGATGTGTCGCTGCCCTGGAGGTCAATCGACCACCATGTGACCACGAACCGGCCGTTGGCCAACGCCGCGATCGACGGCTCGCGTTGGTCGTTGTTGGTCGAGGTGTTGACGACGAAGTCGTTGCCAGCGGCGCTGCCGTCGGCGTTGAACACCCGGCCGCGAATGCCAGTGCCAGACGTGTCGCTGCCCTGCAGGTCCTCCGACCACCATGTGACCACGACCCGGCCGTCGGCCAGCGCCGCGACTGATGGCTGAAGCTGTTCGCTATTGGTCGTGGTGTTGACGACGAAGTCGTTGCCAGCGGCGCTGCCGTCGGCGTTGAACACCCGGCCGCGAATGCCAAAGCCCGATGTGTCGCTGCCCTGCTGGTCGAGCGACCACCATGTGATGACAAACCGGCCGTCGGCCAGCGCCGCGATCGATGGTTCATACTGGTCGTTGTTGGTCGAGGTGTTGACGACGAAGTCGTTGCCGACCGCGCTGCCGTCGGCATTGAACACCCGGCCGCGAATGCCAGAGTCCGATGTGTCGCTACCCTGCCCGTCGTACGAATACCATGTAACCACGAACCGGCCGTCGGCCAACGCCGCGATAGACGGCTCGAGTTGGTCGCTGTTGGTCGAGGTGTTAACGACGAAGTCGGGGCCCTGGCGGATAACGGGTGGGAGATCGGCCAGCGACGTTACGATCTCTCCGTTGAAGCTCAATCGTTCGACACCGGACAGCGTATCGATCCCGTTCGGCGAGCCCGGGCGCAGGTCCTCGACGCGCCACAGGCCAAGCCCGCTTGAAGACACCCGGTAATCTTGTGTTCCACCGCTGAAGCGCGCCGTATCGGTCCCCGCGCCGCCGTCGAGCTGGTCGTTGCCAGCTCCGCCCGTCAGGACATCGTCGCCGTCGCCACCGTCAAGGGTGTCGGTGCCGGTGCCGCCTCTCAGCACATCGCGGCCACCCCCACCCTCGAGCGTGTCGTTGTCGGCGCCGCCCTCGAGGTAGTCACGCCCGTCGAGGCCAATCAGCGTATCGTCGCCCGCATCGCCAAGAATGACATCGTCATCCAAGGTGCCGGTCAGGGTTTCGCCAAGTTCCGTGCCGAGCTGGGTAGCGGCGGTGACGACCGAGGCGTCCGCATAACCGACGGTTTCATTACCACTGCGGAATTGCGACCCGCCTTCGTGGTGGAAATACCAGCGCTGGTCGAGGGCCGAGACAGTGAACGCGGCCATATCAGACAGGTTTGAGAACTGCGCAATCGTCTCGACCTCCCCGGTGGAAACCGTGACGCGCTCAATCTGGTTGCCGCCACTTTTGGCATAGGCGAGGTGAACCGCATCGTCGAAGTATTCCGCGACACCCCAAGACGCCCAGCCCTCTGACGAGAACATATTTGGGCGCGCCATGGCGCCAAGATCGGTCACCTGCCCGGTCGTGGTATCAATGTCGTACACGCGACCGTCTGCGGATGAATAAACAACCACGCGGCCAGCACCTGCGAACACGCCGGAACCAAAGTTGACCGCAATCGACTGGCTGAGCGCGATCGACGCCCCGGTGTCGGCTCCGGTTGCCGGGTCCAGGATCGATAGGTGTGAAATGGCCGTGCCGAAGTACGTTGTCCACGCCGCTCCTGCCGCGGAGGCAAACGAGAATAGCTCCCCGCTGACGACGTCGGCAAACAATCCGTCTCGGAGTATCCCGAGGCTCGTTGGCGACGACAAGTCGGTGTCGAACCGCCCAGTTGCAGCATCACCGGTTACGAAAATTTGGCTATCGGTAACCGCGATGCCGTTCCGGTCATCGCCGGTGACGCTGCCATGTTCGACGGCGGCTACACCGGTCGCCGAGAGTTCAAAAATTCTAAAAAATAAATTGGGTATCATCAAACCCTCTGATTAGAAATGAATGGCTGGTCTTGGATGAGTGCCACGAGCCAGGACGCGTCAGGCAGAACCCATTCGAAAACGATAGGATCGTTGCGACGCAGATGACCTCTAAACAATCGACCAAACCAGCAACGGGCGTTTCCAATTTGGCAGACGACACTCCTGCGATTTGTATCCCCACGGCTGAAGTGATACGAACTACGTTGTAAGCATCGCCGCATTCAGTTAGGGCGACGTTGCCTGTCTCTCGGTCCAATCACTCCATTTAGTCGAATTCGCGCAGTCAATACCCCAAGTTTCGCCCACGGCGATTGCTCGGGTTATCAACGAAGTAGCGATTTCGACTTTTCGATCGGTCAACCACGCGCAACTATGGGCAGGCCGAAAATTTACGAGATGGCGCAATAATCGTTGGGCATCGCTGTTAGCGATCAATCCGCCCCACGCTATCGCCCCGTCCCCTCCGCCTGCCGTACATTAGCCGCACTCGGCTTCTATAAAGCTTTAGAGGTATGGCGCATGCCTCTCCCTTTAGCTCAGGCCAACGCTGCGTGAACTGAGCCGAAGCGGCGGCAGCGGCGGGCGCCATCGATGATCTGGCGCATGGTGCGGGCGGGTTTTGCTACGACGCTCTCGATGAGGCGT
>Ga0163155_10000413_pt1 | contig 52517 bp, 58 predicted proteins | sample OliLakLV19SP4G1_FD_148611 | JGI IMG/M metagenome (GOLD analysis project Ga0163155, IMG submission 148611) | Freshwater microbial mat bacterial communities from Lake Vanda, McMurdo Dry Valleys, Antarctica - Oligotrophic Lake LV.19.SP4.G1 | ecosystem: Environmental > Aquatic > Freshwater > Lake >... | reverse complement strand
TATCCAATGGCTTACCTATGTCTTTGAAAACATCAACGACCATAAAATAAATGCTATAGAAGAACTGCTGCCGCAAAATTATGTTGAACTATTGAATAAAAAATGAAGGGGTTGGCTAAGAGGATACGATTTAATTATACTAAAAAATGCAGAAGGTAAATCATTATCTTCTGCAGCAATTAAACCTAATGCATAATGAGTATTGGGGTATTTGTCATTTATCTTAATCGCTTCCCAAAAGTATTTTTTAGCTTCTTCATTTTTGCCTTTGTTCATTAAGTTAGCACCAATATTATTCATGGTGATATTATCGTTTGGATTAGCTATGAGAGCTTGATCATAATACTTCATTGCTGTAGGAAGATCTTCTTTATATTTCGAGAAAATATTACCCATCATTAGCAAAGCCCAACCATTTTTTGAATCCCATCTCAAAGCGTCAATTAGGCAGTTAATAGCTTCTTCTTGATCTCCTTCATCTGAAAGTATTTGTCCCATAATCCGATGGTATTCCGAATTAGTAGGATTTTTTTGTATTAAATCTTTAAGTATTGGTTTTGCTTCTGCAAACTTTCCTTTTTCGCAAAGTGCTACGGTTTTTCTGTAGTCTGCTTCCTGTGAGATTATAGTTGGAGTGTCAATTTGTATTGTTACCCATTCATTATCTACTGTAAATTTTGGTTTGAAGGGGCCATAGGTGTAATAATTTTCTAACTCAGTTATTATAACTGAATCCCCCCCAATTTTAGTTTAGGGAATATTGTAAATAGGAAGTCGTCTATTTTATGAATGATTTGCATCTAAATTAATTCTTGATTTTAGTTAAAGCTTTCTTGAATCCTTAGTTGCCGAACCAATGCAACATTAATGCAAACAACTATCCCTCTTCTTTTTTTTCGTTTACCTTCTCCGGTCGCATTTGCGGAAACAACAACACATCCTGTATAGAAGCACTATTGGTTAATAGCATACAAAGCCTGTCAATACCAATGCCGATGCCGGATGTAGGCGGCATACCATATTCCAATGCCCGGAGAAAATCATAATCAATAAACATGGCTTCATCATCGCCCCGTTCCCCCAGCTTTACCTGTTCTTCAAAACGTTCCCGTTGGTCTATCGGGTCGTTCAGTTCACTATAGGCATTGGCAATTTCTTTTCCATTGATCATAAGTTCAAAACGCTCGGCCAGTCCCTGTTTGTCACGGTGTTTTTTTGTCAGCGGACTCATCTCTACCGGGTAGTCAATAATGAAAGTGGGTTGTATATAATTCTTCTCGCATTTTTCTCCAAAGATTGCATCGATCAGTTTACCCTTACCCATTGTGTTGTCAACGCCAATATGCAATTGTTTGCAAACTGAACGAAGTTGTTCTTCATTCATGCGGCTTACATCGGTGCCGGTATGTTCCAGTATGGCATCATAAATACTGATACGTTTGAAAGGAGCTTTAAAAGAGATGGATGCAGCACCTACTGTAATATCGGTAGTACCGCAAACATCCAGGGCTGCTTTTTCCAATAACTGCTCAGTGGTTTCCATCATCCAGAAATAATCTTTATACGCCGTATAAAATTCCAGGATGGTAAATTCCGGGTTGTGGGTACGATCCATTCCTTCATTGCGAAAATTTCGGCTGAATTCATACACCCAGTCAAATCCACCCACGATCAAACGCTTCAAATAAAGTTCATTGGCGATCCGTAAATACAAAGGAATATCGAGCGCATTATGATGGGTAATAAAAGGCCGCGCTGCTGCACCACCGGGAATACTTTGCAGCACAGGTGTATCAACTTCCAAGGCACCCTCCTTATTCAAAAATTCTCGGATAGAATTGATAAGTTTTGTTCTTTTGATAAAAGTTTCTTTAACTGCGGGGTTAATGATCAGGTCAGCATAGCGCTGCCGGTATTTAAACTCCGGGTCTGTAACCGCATCAAAAGTTTGCCCATCAGCTTCCCGTACTACGGGCAATGGCTTTAAAGACTTGGCAAGCATTGTCAACTCTTTAACGTGCACGGATGTTTCACCGGTCTTTGTAATAAACACATAACCCTTGATTCCAATGATATCACCGAGGTCGGTTAATTTTTTCCAGACAATATCATAGAGCGATTTGTCTTCACCAGGACAGATATCATCCCGTTTGAGGTATAATTGAATACGGCCGTGCCCATCCTGTATCACGGCAAAATTAGCCTTGCCCATATCCCTTACACTCATGATGCGACCGGCAATACAGACATCCGCAAATTCTTCTTTTTTTTCTACCGTAAAATTTTCTTTGATCGTTACGGAATTACTATTGACAGGGAATAAAGCAGCAGGGTAGGGTTCAATGCCCATGATAATCAATTCTGCCAATTTCTGCCGGCGCAGCAATTCCTGTTCTGAAAGCTGTTGTGTACTCATTACTATTACTTTTATATCCGTCTTATGTGGTTTTAGTAAAGACAGATTTTTATTGATCCTTGCTCACCTCCTAAAACGCGTTAAGCCCTGTTCTCCTTGTAAAGAGCGGCAAAGGTACTGGTTAGCATCCTAGGATACAAAAAGCCCCTCGCTCAATGCGAAGGGCTTTAATCAATTTGTTTTATATCTTTTTATTTGGTCTTGGCTCCGCCGTTATTCAGGAAATACCCCAACTGGATACCGATATATTCGTTTTTAAGTTTCCCGGGATCTCCTTCTACTACCAGGTTTCTTAATCCTTTATTATAATTCAGGGTAACAATGAATCCGCTTGCTGATCTCCAGCCAGCGGTAAAATTGGCACCAAAATCAGTACCCCGCATATCGTCTGTAACAGTTTTGCCAAACTTTATTGTTTTGTTTGTCTTCTCGCCATCGGTGATCGATACTTTTTTGGAAGGAAGATTAAAAGCGATAGAAGGACCAGCTCCTAAAAACAGGCCACCCTTTCCACCGCTCAGGAAATACAGAAAATCAGCATTGAATTCTGCATAACGGAGCGACATATATACTTTGTCTACCAGTGTGCCCATGGGTGGCGGTTGTGTTTGTCCCTTTTGTACATACGACAGCGTAGGACGAAAACCGAATTTTTTTCCAATCGGAGTTTCCAGCACTATACCTGTCATGAAACCGGCTTTACTATCGCCGTCAACTTTCCCAGTCATTCTTGCAATGGAGGCACCAGCCGTAATACCAACCCTGGTGTTTTGTGAAAAACCGGCTACCTGCAAGCAGAACACAGCAATAGCCAACATAAAAATTATTCTCTTCATAACAGTAGTTTTTGGATTACCTACTCGTATCGCTTTTCGGTAAAAGGCGCCCTACTCTTTTTGGGATTTTCGGGAATCTCCTGTTTTTACGTCAAAAAATAAATTAAACCTGCCGCAAACATAAGTAAACCTGACGATTTTCAAAAGAGAGCATTTTTTTACCCTTTTAGCCCCCCATTTTGCAATCCGGTGGGAGGAGTAATAAAGAGGCAGTTTTCAACCAAAAAACGGAACCTCTACCGGGCAGTTAATGCTGATTAACTGCCTGGGCTGGTGGGTTCTTTTGTCGTTTTTGGTTGCTTTTTCCGGCCTGTTATTGCCCGGATGGCTAATAAGAGCAGGAAGATCGTTAATCCGGCTCCTCCAATTGATACCAGTACGGCACCTACTCCTGAACCTCCACAAGAAAGTGAGCAGGAAAGAGCTGCTACCAGGTAAAGAAGCCCAATTGCTACCAGGACCGATAAGATGATCAAGGCTATTTTTGCCCCTTTTGAGAGATCTCCTGCTTTTTTAATCGCGCTGATCTGTTCTTTCAACAATTTCTTTTTTTCTTTCCATTTCAGGGATTTACCGGTTTCATCCTTTAAAGAAGCTTTAAAACCAGCGATCGCTTTATAAGTTTTTATCGTGCTGTCTTTTGGAGATGATATGGTAGCTTGGATTGCTGCCTGGAGCGACATTGTGGAAATAGCAATTTTCCCCGGCTGGTTTCCGATATAAACAACCATACAAAAAGTGGAAGCAGCCAGCAGCCAATCACAGGTTTTTTGTTTTTGATAGAATGAAGTGAGAACCGGGCTTTTCTTGTCTGAATATCTCACAGGATAAGCAATTGCTGCAGCAAAATAGATACCGGCAAATGCCAATAACATACTGGGGGAAATAGCAACATCAATCTCCTGCAATAGAATACCAGTAACAATGCCAAATACCCCTAATAGCAGTAAGGAAACAGCAATAGTAAGACGGGCAGAACTTTTATAGTTTTTTGCCCATTGAGAAATTTTTCTCATACAGTTGGTTTTAATGGTTAAATCAACAAAAGGGTTTCGGTTATTTATCATATCCCGATCTTAACAGCAAGAACTGGATAGGGTGTGCGAATAATGATACCCTGTGAAACCGTTGGCTGCTGTTGTATTTTAAAAAAAACCGAAACATTATTTGCTTTCTTTTTATTTTTTGAAGAAGCAATAAATAAAGGAATACTGCCGGCAATCGAAGCGAGGCCGGTATAAAAAAGTACCTCCCCGACGTTGGATGATTTTTCCGGCTGGTTGGAACCGATATTACCGATATCGGTAAGCACTTCATTTAGGCCAACCGCCATGCCCACCATTACCAGCGTAGTCCCTCCACTCAGCAGGATCCATGCAGTTGTTTTCTGGTTCCTGCTTTTTTTAAGATAATCAGTCGTAACCGAAGAAGCCGGAGTAGTGGTTTGACCGTGGGCAACAATCAAAGCCAACTGCCATACGGCAACAAGAATAATTTTTTTCACAAAAATGTTTTTAATGGTGAAAGATGGGATGTGCTAAGCAATAAAATGGCCTGCTTAGGCCGTTCGAATGAGGAGCGGGCAGCTGCTAATAGTAGCATGAGAAGGAATTCCTCTCTCATAAGTAAGGTTTTGGAAATAAAAGGTAGTATAAAAGATCGGGATTTATCAAATTCTAATTCTATCTGAAAGACAGCGAAAAATTGTCAATTAGTAACGCAAAAGGCTGATGATCAGGGCCGGCTCGATAATCCTGAAATGAAAAAGATTCAGGGCCCTGGTAGTAAAATCAATCCAAAGAACCAGGAAGGTGGCTTGATTTTCGTACGTTTAGTTACAAATTCCCATTTATGTGTAAACTGATAACCATCCTATGTTTTGCTTCCATACTATCCGGCTGCGACGTCCTGTCCAAATTACCTACCGGAATGGGGGGTGTAACAGAAATGGAAGCCGGTCAAGGTATTAAAGAAGCATTGGGACAGGGGTTGGTAAAAGCCGTATTACACCTGAATAAACCCGATGGATTTTTTAAAGACGCCCTCTACAAAGTCTTATTACCACCGGATGCAAAAAAAATAGAAAATACTTTACGGGATTTGGGTATGAATAAAATGGTTGACAAAGCTATTTTAGCTATTAACAGGGCAGCTGAAGATGCAGCCGGTTTTGCCAAACCTATTTTCGTGGATGCCATAAAAAGTATGACCATCAGCGATGCAATTGGGCTCGTAAGAAACGGGGACACCAGCGCCACGCATTTTTTCAGGGTCAAGACCACCGATAAATTGATCGCCGCATTCCTGCCAGTTATCAAATCTTCTTTAGATAAAGTTGAGGCTACTAAATATTATGGTGATATCGTAACGACCTATAATAATTTCCCCACCACCTTTAAGAAGATCAATCCCGATCTGCCAAGCTTTGTTACAGGGAGGGCTACTGATGCTCTTTTTGACCTGGTGGCAAAGGAAGAAGTAAATATCCGTCAAAATATATTGGCCCGGACTACGGAATTACTACGTAAAGTCTTTGGCGGCGGTATTCGGTAGTCGCCCGGCGCAACCAAAAGCTTAAAATAACGTCAATTCTTTTGCAGGACTTTTGGCAGTAAACAAGAGCAGGTAACTTGCATCCGTATCTTAAAAATTTCGAAACATGAAAACAATTTTTACTATTGCCCTTGCTGGCCTTCTTTTTCTACCGGCGGCCTCTTTTTCTCAGATATCTATTCCCAAAATACTTTCCGGTAAAAAATCCGGAATGGGTATTACAGAAAATGAAGCCGGTCAGGGCGTCAAAGAAGCTTTACTGCAGGGCGTAACAACCGCCGTGCTGAACCTCAATAAAACAGACGGTTTTTTTGGAAGTGAGTTTTATAAAATGCTCTTGCCGGAGGATGCCAAAAAAGTAGAGAAAACACTCCGCAACCTTGGAATGGGAGCACAAGTGGATAAAGCTGTTCTTTCGATCAACCGGGGAGCAGAAGATGCAGTGGCTTTTGCCAAACCCATTTTTATTGATGCGGTGAAAGCGATGACACTAACCGATGCCCTGAATATTATTAAAGGCGATAAAGACGAGGCAACGAAATATTTTAAGGATAAGACCAAGCAAAAATTAATCACTGCTTTTACTCCTTCGGTACAAACATCGCTGGACAAAGTGGATGCTACCAAACATTATTCAGATATTATCACTTCCTATAATAAGCTACCTACGACATTCAAGAAAATTAATCCGGATCTTACTTCATATGTAGTGGACAAAGCGGTGGATGCTTTATTTGACCAGGTGGCAAAAGAAGAGGCCAATATCCGGGCTAATCCATTAGCAAGAGGTTCCGATATTTTGAAGAAAGTATTTGGAGGAAAATAAAAAATCCTACTCCGGAAAAATACTCCAGAACAATAGCACGATCCTTCTGCGGGGATCATCCACTTTGTAGTCCGTGATTTTAGGGTCAGGTAATTTTTCCCCCTTTCCTTCATAGAGCAGCAGCAGGTTCCTTACATTGCTGCCGTCATCCGAGCGGCTAACCGTGAATGTTTTCAAAAGTGTTATTACTGATTCAGCCCTCGCATCGGACAGTTCTTTATTCAGCTGATCATTGGTAGGAGTGGCCGAAGATAATTTTTTCAACCGCTCGGTTAATTTTTTATGAAGTGTAGAACTTTCTCCAATAGTAGTGGCATCTGCATATCCTTTGGCTGTAATGACCAGCGACAAAGGGAAGTCGGGATACTTTTTTACAAAATAATCGATCTCTTTACTAACCGGATCAAATATCTTACCAATAGTATTGGCCACCGCAGGCGAAAGATTGTACTCACCTGGCCCGAATAATACATCCTGGTCCAGTTTGACCACGGTGTTGCGGTTGATCAGCTCCGTGATCAGCGATACTTTATCACCTATTAGTTTTGAAGTGCCTTTGGAAAATGTGAGTGCAGTTTGAAGGCGGCTCCAGTCGTCTTTATTTACTGAAGTATTACCTACAAGAATAGAATTTTGCGCTACAAGTTTGTCAATCTCCGTATTGGTAACACCGATGAATTTTTTCAGCCGGTAACTGGCTGTATCATCCATTTCATTGACGTCCTGTTTCTGTTGACGTTGTACATCCAGGGTTTTTAATTTATTGCTATGCTGCAGGAGCTGACTGTCGATAATGGCTAATTGCTGCTGATGTGTCGTTACTTGTTTCTGGGGAACGCAGGAGGAAAAATAAAATCCCAGGGCGATGAACAATAACAGGAAAGGTGTTTTTTTTTGATGCATGATGACATGCTTTTAGGTGCTTTCTAAAGATAAAAAAGTATTAGCATAAAACAAATAGATTATGATTTGGCTAACAGTACCTGCCAGGCTTCGTTTACCTTCCCGGTTTCCAGCAGTTTTTGGGCATAAGAATGCAGTTCTTTCTCCATTTCGTCCGGGTTGATGCTGTAGTATTGAATGATCTGCTTCAAATGCGCATCTTCAAAAGAAGGGTCTACCAGTGGCAGGTCATGCAGGTTAGCAAGCTGGCCCAGGTTATTGCCTGATAAAAAAGGACTATTCCGGATGGCAACAGGCAGCGCATCTATACCAATTCCTATCTGTGTATTTGGCTTTTCTACCTGGAAAAGGTTGGTCTCGTTTACTACACAATACCAATCACCGCCCAGCCGGGCCACATGATTGATCTTTCGCTGGTCTATTTTTCCATTGGCATCCAGTAGGTTATCTGCAATATGCATGACCATTACTTCACAGATAACGAGGTTGCCGGCACCGCCTTCGGTGCCCAATGGTTTTACTTCGATCACTTTGCATTCCAATTGTACTTTGCTTTCTTTTATCAACGGGGGTTTTACTATCGTCGCAGGTACTTCCGTAAAACCGGCTTTTACAAACTCATTTATTTCTTTTGGAAATTCACAACTGGCCAGTGATGTTTGCTGCACCATATCATAGGTTACTATATTAATGACTACTTCCGGAACTTCCAGGACATTCTGCAGCGTGTGTTTGGTCGTATTATCTCTCCCCCTCCTGGCCGGAGAAAATACCACGATAGGAGGATTAGAAGAAAATAAATTGAAAAAACTAAATGGACTCAGGTTTACATTACCCGCTTTATCAATAGTAGACGCAAAGCAAATAGGGCGGGGAGCAATAACATGTTGAAGGTAGTATTGCTTTTCGGCGGGCTTTATGTCTTTTAAGTTGATGATCATACAGAAAATTTTACCGCAGAGAACAGGAGAAGCAGAGGTTTCGCAGAGTTAGAAATTGTATATTATTTTGCTAAAACCTTCTTTGCGGAGCGGCATATTGAAATTAAAGAGATTAAGGGGATTTTTATTAACAAGCTTTAAATATAAGTTCCATGAGGACTAAAGATTTTATTTGAAAAATTAGTTCATATTTTTTCACCGCAGAGAACAGGAGAAGCGGAGGTTTCGCAGAGTTAGAAATTGTATATTATTTTGCTAAAACCTTCTTTGCGGAGCGGCATATTGAAATTAAAGAGATTAAGGGGATTTTTATTAACAAGCTTTAAATATAAGTTCCATAAGGACTAAAGATTTTATTTGAAAAATTAGTTCATATTTTTTCATCGCAGAGAACAGGAGAAGCAGAGGTTTCGCGGAGTTAGAAATTGTATATTATTTTGCTAAAACCTTCTTTGCGGAGCGGCATATTGAAATTAAAGAGATTAAGGGGATTTTTATTAACAAGCTTTGAATATAAGTTCCATGAGGACTAAAGATTTTATTTGAAAAATTAGTTCATATTTTTTCACCGCAGAGAACAGGAGAAGCAGAGGTTTCGCGGAGTTAGAAATTGTATACGATTCTGCTAAATCCATCTTTGAGTAACGGCACATTGAAATTAATGAGATAACCGAGATTCTTATCAGCAAGCTTTAAATAAGTTATCAACTGTGCTTTAAATATGGGCTCAATAGCAACTACGGATTTTATTTCAAGAATTATTTCTTCTTCAACCAACATATCCAATACATACACTTTGCCCAACGGCTCACCTTTATATTCCATTTCAACCGGAACTTGTACCCTAACTTTTATATTTCTAATCTGTAACTCTCTTACTAATGCAATTACGTAAGCAGATTCAAGTAAGCCAGGCCCTAATTCCCGATGAACGGTAATGCTGGCATCCAGAATAATAGCCCCGAATTCATTTAATTTTTCCCTTGTCATAATTTCTCTGCGTTACCTCCCCGTTCTCCTGTTCTCTGCGGTTAATTTTTCTTCAATTTCAAAATACTCCAATCCGTCTCTTCTGCCACGATTGTATTACTCAGTTTCCCTAATCCATCAATTTCCATTTCCACTACATCGCCGGGTTGTAACCACTGTTCAGGATAGTTGGGGTCATTCAATTTCCCGGTTCCATTCAATTCCAAAAAGCAGCCCGTACCCACCGTTCCACTGCCAATCACATCACCCGGGTACAGGTCTACACCATAGGATGCTCTTTCAACCAATTCGGCAAAGGTCCAGTCCATATCACCCATGTTTCCATCGCTTACAGTTTTATCATTGACCCTGCATTGCATCTGCAGATTCCAGGCGGTACCTGTATGGTTTTCTTTACAGGGAATTTCCAAAGACTGTAATTCATCCAGTGTTACCAACCAGGGACCGATGGCAGTAGAAAAATCTTTTCCTTTGGCAGGGCCCAGGTTCAATAACATTTCCTCCATCTGCAAGCGTCTGGCACTGAAATCATTCATAATCATCAGTCCGCCGATGTATTCTTCTGCCTCGGCTGCTTTGATATTCCTGCCCTGTTTGCAAATAACGATGGCAACCTCCAGTTCAAAATCCAGTTTTTCGAAATGATCGGGCATACATTTTATTTCCCCGGGGCCGGTAATGCTGTGATGATTCGTAAAATAAAAGATCGGGTACTGGTCAAACTCGGGTATCATATCCACTTTGCGATTTTTCCTGGCGGCTGCCACATGCTGTCGAAAAGCATAGCCATCACGGCAGCTGGTGGGAAGCGGAACCGGTGCCAGTAGCTGTACATCTTTCAGTGGCACGCCTTTATTACTGGTCCTGGTACCTTCCCGCAACATCAACTCGCCGGCTTGTGCATACGGGAAAGAATCTTCCCAATAATTTAAAAACATACCCATACTGTTGGGTAGTTCCGGGTGCAGGACTTCCATATCGTAGATCATGTCATTGATCAATACGCCGAGCTGTTCTCTTTCTTCTTTGATGTAGGAAACTAATTTCATAATATGTTGCTTTAGGAGCCGCTAAGTTAACAAGGTTGTTTGTAAATTGGGGGAATGAAAAAATGGCTTGTACTATTATTGCTTCCTGCCTTCTCTTTTTCCGGGAAAGAAGAAACACAAAGCTGGATTCGGATTAACCAGTTGGGCTATACTCCCGATGGAGTAAAAGTAGCTGTATGGTGCAGCAAAAACAGTGAGGTAATAAAAACATTCCAGTTGGTGGATGTTACAACAAAAAAATTTGTGTTTACAGCAAGTGCAGGTAATGGATTTGGTAATTATGGTCCGTTCAAACAAACCTATCGCCTTAATTTTTCTTCCTTTAAAAAACCGGGGCGATTTTATTTACAGGCAGGTGGTGTAAAATCAACTGAGTTTGAAATTGGCAATGATGTATATAAAGGGGCGGCTGATTTTTGTCTTCGTTATATGCGGCAGCAGCGAACCGGTTTTAATCCTTATTTAAAAGACAGTTGTCATACACATGATGGCTATGTATTGTACGGAGAAAAAGCTGGTATAAAAGACAGCACACATATTGATGTGACAGGTGGCTGGCATGATGCATCAGATTATTTGCAATACAGCACTACGTCGGCCAATGCTACTTATCATTTGCTGATGGCTTTCCGGGATTTTCCCAAGATATTTACTGATGAAAAACAAGCCAATGGCCTGGATGGAAAAAATGGAATGGCGGATGTACTCGATGAAGCGAAATGGGGATTGGACTGGTTATTGAAAATGCATCCCAGACCGGATTGGATGTTCAACCAGATTGGAGATGACCGTGATCATATCAGTATGCGGATTCCAAAACAAGACAGCCAGTATGGAAGAGGATATGAACGACCTGTTTATTTTCTAAGCGGTGAACCGCAACAGCGGGGAAAGTTTATGAATAATACAACGGGTACGAGTTCAACAGCTGGGAAGTTTACAAGTGCATTTGCACTGGCAGCAGAAATTTTTTCAAACAAAGACAAAGGATATTCGGATACGCTAATACAAAAAGCTGTTACATCATTTTTCTATGGAATAAAAAAAAGCGGTGTGGCGCAAACTGCTTCTGTTAAATCGCCATACATATATGCAGAAGAAAATTGGCAGGATGATATGGAACTTGCTGGAGCCGCAATTCATTCTTACGAACTATTAACAGACAAACAGACGGGTGTTTTTTTTAGAACTGAAAAAGGAATTATGTTTTATGCAAAATCAGAACCTGTAACTCCCTGGTTCGGTACAGACACTGCCAAACACTACCAATGGTATCCATTCATAAACCTCGGACATTACGAATTAGCAAAACAATTAAAAGATAAACGAAGAGATACAGTTATTGGTTATTACAAAGAAGGTATTCAACGAGTTTGGAACAAAGCAAAATCAAATGCTTTCTACCGGGGCATTCCATTTATCTGGTGCAGTAATAATCTTACTACCTCATTTGCCATTCAATGTTATTGGTATAAACAACTAACCGGTGATAAACAATTTGATGAATTAGAACAAGCCAACTTCGATTGGCTCTTTGGGTGCAATCCCTGGGGCACAAGTATGGTCTATGGATTGCCATCCTGGGGAGATACACCGGTTGATCCGCATTCCGCATTTACCCATATTAAAAACTATCCCATTGATGGTGGGCTGGTAGATGGCCCTGTGTATGGAAGTATTTATAACAATCTTATTGGTATCAAACTATACCAGCCGGATGAATATGCCGGTTTTCAAAGCAACCTTGCCGTGTATCATGATGACTACGGCGACTACAGTACCAACGAACCGACGATGGATGGAACAGCTTCTTTGATTTATCTATTGGCTGCGAAGGAGGCAGAAGCTGTCAAAGGAAAAAAGTAGTTGCGACAGCGAAAGATAAGTTTGTCTATAGTCATGGAGCTATCATCCGTGGCGACAGCACAAAAAAGAATATAGCATTGGTATTTACCGGGCATGAATTTGCCGATGGTGGAGATTTTATTGTAAATACGTTGGTGTGGAGAAAATAAAAGCCTCTTTCTTTTTCACCGGTGACTTTTTTCGCAACCCTGCTTTTGTAAATACGATAATGGACTTGAATGAGCAGAAGAATTATATCGCACCACATTCCGATAAACATTTGCTGTACTGCGATTGGTCAAAAAGAGATAGCCTGCTTGTCACAAAGGATGAATTTACCAAAGATCTGAAAAGAAACTATAGCATGATGACCCGTTTCGGACGACGGGAAAAAGATGCACCGTATTTTCTTCCACCGTACGAATGGTATAATGACAGCATTGCTTCCTGGACAAAACAACTGGGGCTTCAATTGATCAATTTTACACCCGGCACAAGGAGTATTGCTGATTACACCATACCAACAGATAAAAACTATCGTAGCAGCGAAGAGATTTATAACTCCATTATCAGTTATGAGCAATCAAAACCAGCCGGGTTGAATGGTTTTATGCTCTTAATCCATATCGGCACCGACTCTAAAAGGGCAGATAAATTCTATCACCGGCTGCCCGAGTTGATTAGCTTTTTAAAGACGAAAGGCTATCATTTTCAAACAGTTGACAAGCTTTTGCATCTTTAACAAATCCTCAGACCTAAACTCTCCTGCCTCAGGCGGGACAAAAAGAGCCCTTTCCCTATCTTTGCGCCATGGAATTCGAAAAAATTAATAATAAAGGCCAGGCACAGCTTTTCAAGAACCCCTACATGGAAATGCTGACCAAAACCCACCCACTGGTGATCTGGGGGATGTATACGCCTGTTATGATCTATATGCTGTACTACAGTGGTACATTGGGATTTACAACTGGCAGAATAGCCCTTACTTTTCTGATCGGGATGTTCTCCTGGACCTTATTCGAATACATTGCACATCGTTTTCTTTTTCACATGATCGCCAATAGCGGCAAAGCGAAACGCTTCATTTATACATTACATGGCAATCATCATCATTATCCCCGCGATAAACAACGGTTATTTATGCCGCCAGTACCCAGCCTGATTCTTTCTTCCGCCATTTTTGGTTTGATGTACCTCGGTTTACGGCAACAGACATTTATGTTCTTCCCCGGATTCCTGTTAGGTTACCTGATGTATGGAACTATGCACTATGCGATCCATGCCTGGAATCCGCCGTTCAAATGGATGAAAGGGCTCTGGAGAAACCATCACCTGCATCATTATAAGAATGAACATAACGGATATGGTGTAAGTTCCACTATCTGGGATCATATATTCGGCACCATGTTCGATTTGAAAAAGGAAAAAGAAGACAAGGAGAAAGTGAAAGAGTTAATGTTTGAGAAAAAAGATAATAGCGTAAAGGTATAATAGATAATCTTTACCCCAGACCAGGCTGCCGGCAGGCAGAGGAGGGGAAACGCTGAGAATAATTTTGAAAGATATTATCCCGCCGATCAGCGGGATTTTTTTTGCCGGGGAAATGAACAGGGGTCAATTTCCTCTCTGCGACTTTGCGTCTCTGCGGTTCTGTTTCTAACCATTTTTCTTCCTCCTCTATATTATTGTCACGCTGACTAGTCCGATTATTACCGGACTGTTGGCGGGATTTTATTGCCCCCAATCCCTAAAGGGGGAGGATTAGTTTACCACTTGTCATCTTCAGGAATACTAGTATCACTTTTATTTTCTTTCCGGCTTTTTATCTTTTGCAATTGGCGTTCAATAATTAAATCAGCAATAAGGCCTGCGGCATTTTCTCCTTCCCGCTGTTCTAACAAATGTCTCATCTTAGATTCATTCACATCAATCCGGTAGAGATAAAACACCAGTTTTTCAAAATCATGATTAATCAGGTGATTGATATGCGCCACCAGTTTTTCTTTTAACTCTTCGCCAGAAATAGATACAGGCAGGCTTATCTCAAGCGACTGGTTTATTTGAGGAATTAACTCTTTATCTATTGGTGTCATTAAACTAAAATTTTTCCATCACCCCCATTCCAAATAATGCAAAATCATATTTTACCGGGTCCTGCTTGTCTAAAGTTCGCAGAAATTCCGTTAACTCAATAGCGGCCAGCCAATCTGTTTGTTTTCGTTGCAATAAGTTTAATCGTTTGGCAACTCTAACCACATGCAGGTCAAGCGGACAAATAAGTTGCGAAGGAGAAATATTTTTCCAGATACCAAAATCAACACCTTTATCATCATTACGAACCATCCAGCGGAGAAACATATTTAATCTTTTGCAGCTTGAGTTTCTTTCTGGAGTAGCTATGTGTTTTTTAGTTCTGGCAGGTACATGTTCAAGAGAGAAGAAATAATGGTGAAAGTGCTTTAAAGCATCTTCAATATTCGGAGTATTGCTCCCCTCTCCCCCAGAGCTTGTCGAAGGGATGGAGAGAGCCTGTCCCGGTTTTTCGGGAGGTTGGGAGTGAGGCGTAAAGGCTGTTTCAAGGCTTTTATTTTTATTATAATGTGTTTTGAAAAATTCAATAAAGTACAAGAGATCGGTTGTGCTGAATGTGCGGTGTTTGAAATGCATTAAATCTTTTAAATCTTTAGGCGAATGGTTCAGGCAAAATTCATGCGGCGAATTATCCATCAGCTGCATCAGTTCTTTTGATTTTTTGATAATGGTCGTACGATTGCCCCAGGCAAAAATAGCAGCGAAGAAACCAGCTATTTCTATATCCTGCTTTTTAGTAAAGGCATGCGGGATGCAAATAGGGTCGTCGGGAATAAAAGAAGGTTGATTATATAAATCAACCTTGCTGTTTAAAAAATCTTGAAGCTCTTTTTCTTTCATTATAGCAAAAACTAGCCAATAGCTTTGTTTAAATCCTCTATCAAATCCTCTGCATCTTCAATCCCAACACTCAACCGGATCAGTGAATCATTTAAACCATTTTTAATTCTTTCTTCCCGTGGTATAGACGCATGCGTCATACTCGCAGGGTGATTGATCAATGATTCCACACCGCCCAGGCTTTCTGCCAGAGAGAATAAATGAGTGGATGACAATACCCTTCTTGCTTCTTCCACACTGTCATTTTTCAATTCAAAAGAAATCATGCCACCAAAATCCCGCATTTGCTGTTTGGCAATAGTATGACCGGGGTGATCTTCAAAACCCGGCCAATATACTTTCGCCACTTTAGGATGAGAGCGAAGCCAGTTGGCAATGCTCTTCCCGTTCTCACAATGTGCTTTCATTCTTACCCCCAGTGTCTTTATACCCCTCAGCACTAAAAAACAATCCATGGGGCCGGGTACGGCACCACAGCTTTTTTGAATAAAATATAATTGCTCCCGCAGGCTGGCATCATTCATCATTAGTGCTCCCTGTATAACATCGCTATGGCCGCCAAGGTATTTCGTAACGGAGTGCATCACAATGTCTGCACCAAGATCCAACGGGTTTTGCAAATAAGGGGATGCGAATGTATTATCAACACAGACCAGGATATTTTGCTTTTTGGCCAGTGCTGAAATGGCTGCAATATCACTGATATTCATCAGCGGGTTGGTAGGTGTTTCCAGCCAGATCAGTTTGGTATTGCTGTTGATGTAGTGTTGAATGGTTGCTGTATTTCCCAAATCAACATAATGGAATTTAATCCCGAATTTTTCGAACACTTTGGTAAAAAGACGATACGTGCCACCATACATATCATTCCCGCAGATCACTTCATCACCGGGAGCTAATAATTTGATCACTGCATCTGTTGCTGCCACACCACTGCTAAATGCGAGCCCGAATTTCCCATTTTCAATAATCGCAAAAGCTTCTTCAAGGGCTTTGCGGGTAGGATTTTGGCTACGGGCATATTCAAAACCTTTGTTAACGCCCGGTGCTTCCTGTACATACGTGGAGGTTTGATAAATAGGAGTCATAATTGCACCTGTAGAAGGATCAGGTGTAGCGCCGGCATGGATCAGCTTAGTAGCAAGTTTCATATTGGTCGTTTAATTTGTAATTAGTAAGAGTGCAAAGATGCTGAATTCAGCTTACTTGAAGAGGCTCGCCGCAGAAAAATACCGCCAATCGTAATTATCTGCTGCATGTGCAGCCAGCGAATGAACGGGCTTTTCCATGATTCCAGGGTTTAACACTTTTTCATCGACTAATTTTTTCCGGGCTTCCCGAATAGCTTCCTGTACCTGTTTATTTTCCATCCAGCTTTTTTGCGGGGGCTCAAAACCAACCTTATCCCGCCTCCAGGTTATTTCGGCGGGCAAACTTTTCGCCATACTCTCTCTCAGTATCCACTTTGTCCAACCCTGCCGGATCTTAAAAATAGCAGGCAATGAAAAAATAAATTCCACCAATTCATGAGAAAGAAAAGGTAACCGAACCTCCCGGCCATGAGCCATCGAATTGCGGTCAGCATACCGGAGTAATTCTTCCAATCCATGTGTGCAGGTGTTGAAATGCAATACACCATTCAATGTAAAATGATCTGGAGTGGTATAATAGGCTTCTTTGCTTTGCAGTTTCACAAAATCTTTGGCGAGGTCTTCCTGCCGGATGGCTTTTAGTAAATACTGATTTTCCAGTGTAACGGTGGCAAACCCCGGGAAATATGCAGCGATCATATTCTTAAAACTAAAATGATCTGACACACCCAGTGCTTTGGCGGCTTTCAATTCTTTACTGCGGAATAATTTTCGGTTCCTGAATAATTCCTGCCAATACCATTTATAGTATTTATGATAACCCGCCAGTGTCTCATCAGCTCCCTGGCCGTCCAGCAATACTTTTATATCATGTTGTTTTGCCAGTTCATAGACTTTATACTGTGCATAGATACTGGCAGAGCTAAACGGTTCTTCCTGATGATAAGATAGCTTTTCCCAATCCCTGATCATCTCATCTGCTGTTACGGGTACAGTAAATTGCTGCAAATGGAATTGATCTGCAATTTGCCTGGAGTAAGACGACTCGTCTTTGTCAAATCCGGGAAAGACGGCTGTAAAAGTTTTTGGCTGGTAATTAACGGCTTGCAGGTCGTTGATGACAGACACCACGGATGAACTGTCTAATCCTCCGCTCAGCGATGTGCCAACCAGCACATCACTTCTCAATCTTCTTTTTACAGAGCGGGTAAAAAGTTCATAGAATTGTTCAATGGCTTCAGAGTCAGTAATTTTTTTATCCTGTTTTTCCGGATCAATATCCCAGTATTTTTCCAGCTCCAGTTTATTACTCCGGGTGTTATATTTTAAAACGGAAGCAACAGGTAGTTTATGTATGTTCTCAAAAAATGTTTCTCCGGGCTGAGCAGGATTATCTGTATAACCGATCGTGATGAAATTAAAAAGCATTTTCTGATTGGGTGTTCTTGCAATACCAGCGGCCCATAATGCTTTCATCTCTGATGCAAACAGTAATTGTTTTCCGTTGTAATGATAGAAAAATGGTTTTTCTCCAAACCGGTCCCGGGCGGCAAACAATTCTTGTTTGGTTTCATCCCAGATCGCAAAGGCAAACATTCCATCAAAATAGTCAATACATTCATCCTGCCAGTGATCATAGGCGGCCACAATTACTTCGGTATCTGTTTGCGAAAAAAAAGAATAACCTTTTTGTTGTAAAGCTTCTCTTAGTTCAATGTAATTAAATATTTCCCCGTTATGGACGATGCTGTAGCGAAACGTTCCCCCTTCTCCTTGAATTGTAGAAGGGCCGGGGTTGTAGTGCATTGGCTGTTTTCCCGCTTCACTCAGATCGATAATGGAAAGTCGGCGGTGACCCAATAACACATTTCCACTTTCGTTTTGCCACAAGCCTTCACCATCCGGGCCACGATGTGCCAGTGCATCGGTCATCATTTTCAGGTGATCCGCGGAATACCCGGAAGCAGTTGATTGTATAATGCCGGCAATGCCACACATGGGTGTAAATATCCAACTAATAAATGTGAAAACCTGTTCCTGTATTATCGGCAGGTCAAAAAGAAACAGGTGTCATCAGAAGGAGAGGGGTAGCCTGACTTCCACATTGTCCCATGCCATGAGCAGATCAGCTCCTGTAGCAGTTGGTTGGAAGATCATGGTGAAATATTCAATAGCGTTGCTGGTCATTGCTGCCGGAACAGTAAACTGCGCTATATCTTTTAATGAATTGGGATGAAGCCCCCAGCTATCAATATTACTGTTCAGCACGATGGTCCATTTGTCCCGGTCAGGGATACAATAAAGAATATAACGACCTTCTTTTATTTTTTTTCCCTGTATGGTGGCGTCGGTGTAAAGGTCCAGTTCCGTTGCTTCATTGGCCCCCAGGCGCCAGGCTTCGCCATATTTAAGTACATCATTAAATAATTGACGGCCCTGTAAATGCGGGCGGCTGTACACCACCCGGGCCATTGCTGGTTTAATAGAAGGAGTGGACATTTTTAGTTTGGGATAATCAGCCGGGAAATAGCTCATATCCATCGGGGAAATATCAATAGGCGAATAAGAGTTAATAGATTTCTCCGGCGTTGGTTTTGCTGAACTATCTTCTTTGTTAACGACAGGAGTGGTGACCTTGTTCTCCTTTTTTTTATCAGAACAGGAAAGCAACAACAAACAAACGAATAATACAGAAGATATTCTCATAAGCGGAACTTTAAAAATTAAAGGGCACTATTGCCTTTACATTGTCCCAGGCAATGACAAGGTTAAAACCGGAAATGCTTTTTTCAAAAGCCATGGCCAGCGATTCTACTACCACATCTGTTTTTTGTATCGTCACTTCTTTCCTGACCACATCTTTTTTGGCATCATATTTAAAAGAACCCCAGGTGTCCGTTTCTTTATTAATAATAATAGTCCAGCTGGTCTCGTTAGCAATGGCATATAAAGAATAGCGGCCTTTATTTATTTTTTTGGCCCCTACATGAACATTTTTGAAAAACTCAATCTCTGTCGCTTCATTGGCTCCTACTCTCCATAACTCTCCATATTTTACCAATCCGCCAAAGATCGGCCTGCCTGCTTTTTGCGGGCGGCTGTAAACAACCCGGGCAGCCAGGGGTTCTGTTATTTTATCATTGATCTTTAATACCGGATAATTAGCGGGGTAATAGCTCATATCCATCGGCGATTTATCTACCGGCGGGAGGTTACCTTGCCCCAGCAGGCAAGTAAAAATGGATTGAAAAACGATCAGGAATACAAAAGCTTTTTTCATAAAAAAGAGTATTTACAAAAGTAAACGATTTGTGTATTTAAGTTTCATCTGTTTGACGCTTATTACTGCTTCCGACTGACGGTGAACAGGCAGCAATTGTTACGTCTCCGGGCACTTTTATTTTCATAGCGGGTTAGCCCTGTACTATACGGTGCCGGTATTGTTTCCCAGCAGGTCAAACTGCTCCCTGAAATAAGGCTTGGCAGATGCCCAGAAATTACGGTAGCAGTCCTGCAAAAGTTGGTAATGCTGCTCAAATAATTGATAAGCGGTTTCACTTTCGGTTAAATGAACCGAACGTCGGACAACCCCCCCCAGGCTTTTCCCTGTTCCCTGCCGGGTCCGGTAGTTAAATAACCAGTTGTGCTCCTTCATGTACGGAAACATAAGAGCAAACCGTTCTGGCAACCATTCTACTTTTTTGTCAAGCGTAGCATAAACAAATTGTGAAAAATCCAGTAAGGATCGTTCCGTGAATTCCGTGGCATCTGCTGCCAGGAAATGATCATACACTACATCTACAAAAGCCCCGCTATACAAACGGTAATGTGGACGAAAAACTTCTTTGGCTTCCCGGGTTGCTTCATGCGTATCGGTAAAGCTGTCGATGAGCCGGTGCAGCATGATACCATTTTGAATTCCCCGGGGATAATCAAACTTTTTTTTCCCTTTTACATAATCACTTATCATATTACCCGCCATTATCTCGGGGTTGCTGAATGAAAGATATGCGTGAGCTAAATAATTGATAAAAGAAATTATTAAGAAGGTTTGATAATCTGTAAGGCTATACCAGGGACGCTTATTTTACATTTTTGAGCAACCACTCACTTATTGTTTCGAGAACAGTGAGGGAGATAGTTTCTTCCAGTCCGGCATACTCATCAAGGGTACATTTTTTACAACGTTGAAACAAATGATTTAACCCAGGCATTTCCGCTATGTTGTACAAGGCAGATTTACTTTTTTTCAACGCGGATTCGATGCCGGGAAGATTTTGCGCCGACAATACCTGGATATCTTTCTCTCCATTTAGCGCCAGCACTTTGCAATTTAACTGTTCAAGATAATCACCGGGATTAAACCGGATAAAATACCTGAACCACGGCGACTGAAACTGCTGTATCATTTCAGCAATATAATCACTACGTTTTTGTGTTGTTTCGAAATTTAATTCTGTCAACAATTCTTTACTTTTATCAGCAGCCCAGTTTTCTGTTATCCCTGTAACCCGGGTTATGGCGGCCGTACTGTCCGGAGCTTCCATGATGGCGGTCACTACTTTTTTAAACAGGGGTTTAATTTCTTTCACAGCAGCTTCACTAACAGCACTTGATCTGGCGATCGCTTCATTCTGGGCGGCCATTAAATCAATGATAGGAACACCAGGGCCTGCCATTAATACAATAAAATCAATATCCTTTCTCTTCACCGCTACCATTGGTGCAATCATTCCACCTTCGCTATGACCGATTAACCCGATCTTCTTTTTATCGGTTTCAGGCCTCGATAAAAGATAATCAACGCTGCTGCTCACATCAGTTGAAAAATCTTCACTATTGGCTTCGCTGAATATACCGGTACTTTTTCCAATGCCCCGGTCATCAACCCGTAATACAATAAAACCTTTCCGGGTAAGATGATCAGCCAATACAGCAAATAATTTATGTCCCATAATGGTTTCATCACGGTCTTGCGGACCGGAACCGGTTATCAGTACGATAGCAGGATAGACAGCATTGCCTTCGGGAATACTGATAGTGGCCCCATAACGGAGCGACTGATCTGTGTTGCCGTAGATCACTTCTTCCGTTTTATATGGAAAAGGTGGTATGGGAGTTTGAGGCCGTTTATTTTCTTTTACAAAGGCCGTTTTTTTCAGCAGGAGGGGAAGATCCGCCTGTTGAATAAAGGTGCCGTCAATGGTGGAGTCGTTGATCAGATTGCCAGAAAAAGAAGCCTGCAGGCTACTCATCAGAATCGTGATCCCGTTTTCTTTTATAATGGTGGAATCACATTTAAAGCCATAAGCTGACTGATCGGGACTGTCGGCGGTACTGATCAGGCCACCTTTGCCATCCGGTTTAATATGAAATACAATCCTGAGATTTATCGCACCAGCCTGCAGGGTGCCTTCCCAGGTGCCTGTGTAGTTTGTGATGGGCTGGGTATGCGTTATAAGAGGAGCGAAGAGCAATAATATAATGAATGAAAAAAAAGCAGGCTTCATATAAGAAATTAAGATTTCAAAAATACGCCGTTTTGCCAGTTTTATATTGATAAATGGTCATTAAATACGCTGGACGGTTCACACTGTCCAACATATGTTAACAGCAGTTAACACTCGCTGCCACTAATCACAAATGCCTTGTCGAGGGGTGTAACCTAATTTACCTTTGTACCGTCACAGTAACCAAAGGACAAAAAATTAAACCTTACCTGCCTGACGGGCAGGCCTAACCAACAAAATAACAAACAATGAAAAAGATGATCGTAACACTGGCCATAGCAGTAAGCACTTTAAGTGCATTTGCCAGTGATGAAAATGTTAACCAAAAAGTACTGGAGGCTTTCAACACTGAATTTACCTCCGCGAAAGAAGTAGAGTGGACAGTAGGAACTGATTATTACAAAGCCACGTTTAACTACAATGGTAAGTATGTATTTGCTTTTTACAACGATAATGGTGAATTGCTGGGGTTGACCCGCTATATTCAGCCGGCTGACCTGCCCCTTGCATTACAAAACAACCTGAAGAAGAACTATGAAGGTTTCTGGGTGAGTGACCTCTTTGAATCTTCCAAACACAATGAAACAAATTATTACATCACCCTGGAGAATGCTGATACAAAAATTGTATTGAAGTCTTCCAATAACGAATGGAATGCATACAGCAAAAGTAAAAAATCATAAGACAATTCATTTGCCGCAAGCAGATTAAAAACTAAGTTTTGGTGTGTGGTAAAACAAGCCCCGTCATTCTGCAAAGGATACGGGGTTTTGTCTTTATAGTAAGTATGTTAACCAGTATTATTTATCGTTAATATCATTAACATCCTGCACCGCAAATATCTAAAGGAGTCCTTCGGACACAATTTACTTGACTCCATTTTTATTCAACATTACTTTTGAATAGTAAATCAAAAATTATCAATCATTAAACCTTAAGCCATGAAAAAAATTATTGTTTCATTTTCCTTCCTGCTGGTGGCAGGAATTTCAACAGCCTTCGCTAGGGAAGATCCGGGTCCTGATCAAAAGACGTTGGATCTGTTTAAAAATGAATTTAAAACAGCGGAAAATGTGAGATGGGATAAGCAGGGAGAATATGATAAAGCTACCTTCCTGCTCCTGGGCCGTCGTGTTATTGCCTGGTTCAATACGGCCAACCAGTTAGAAGGCTGTGTCAGGGATATTTTCTTTGACCAGCTTCCGCTCACAGTTATGAAAGCAGTTGACAAAAGGTTTGCTGACGCGGATATTCTTGCCGTAAGTGAGATCAGCAATACGGAAGGAACAAGTTACCGGATCATTCTCGAAGTCAAAAATAAAAAATACAACATCAAAGTAGGTTCTGCCGGTAACATTGATGACGTAGAGAAACTGGCAAAATGATGTAGTTGATCTTTCTCAGAAAAAAGCCCCCTCCCGCCACTGGCAGGAAGGGGCTTTTTGTTTATAGAAAAATGTAATTTTGCCGCACTTATCTCTTTTTGCTAGCTGCCTCCAAATGGCAACCTGAGAAGCTACGGAGAAAGTTCCCGCATGGTCTCACCTTATTGTGATCTGAAGGCGGACGCAAAAAATTACAACATGAAGAAAGGTCCCGTTTCACAATTTATTCAGCATCACTATCGCCATTTTAATGCAGCCGCTTTGATGGATGCTGCCAAAGGCTATGAGCAACATTTACTGGAAGGCGGTAAAATGATGGTGACACTGGCCGGCGCCATGAGTACCGGCGAGCTCGGTATTTCCTTTGCAGAAATGATCCGCCAGGGTAAAGTGGATATCATCAGCTGTACCGGTGCCAACCTGGAAGAAGATGTGATGAACCTCGTGGCCCATTCCAAGTACAAAAGAATTCCCAACTACCGTGACCTGACACCGGAACAGGAATGGGAGTTATTGGAGAATCATTATAACCGGGTAACCGATACCTGCATCCCCGAAGAAGAGGCTTTCCGTCGTTTACAAAAACACCTGGTAAAACAATGGGTGGACGCAGAAGCAAATGGCGAACGCTATTTTCCGCATGAGTTTTTATACAAAACTGTTTTAAGCAAAGAGCTGGAACAATACTATGAGATCGATCCGAAAGACAGCTGGATCGTAGCTGCTGCCGAGAAAAATATCCCGATCGTAGTACCGGGATGGGAAGACAGTACGACCGGGAATATCTTCGCGAGCTATGTGGTGAAGGGAGAATTAAAAGCCAGTACTGTGAAGAGTGGAATCGAATACATGGTTTGGCTCACAGAATGGTATCGCAATAATTCATCTGGTAAAGGAGTAGGTTTCTTCCAGATCGGTGGAGGTATCGCCGGTGATTTCCCAATCTGTGTAGTGCCAATGATGTACCAGGATCTGGAGTGGCATGATGTGCCGTTCTGGAGTTATTTCTGCCAGATCAGCGATTCTACTACTTCCTATGGGTCTTATTCCGGTGCTGTGCCAAACGAGAAAATTACCTGGGGTAAGCTGGATATCAAAACACCCAAGTTTATTGTAGAGAGTGATGCAACAATTGTAGCACCCCTGATCTTTGCCTGGGTGCTGGGATGGTAATACCCTGTCCCTAAAGGAGACTTAGATCACACTTTCGATTTTTCTCGATGACAGCATCAAAGGAAAATGATACATGAAAAAACTAAACCCCGCCCGTTTTGAACGAACGGGGTTTTTAGTAGTATATTTTAATAGTGCTTACTTATTCTTCTTGGCATCTTCCCAGGCTTTGGCAGGTTTTAAAGCACTGATAAGGTTGGCGAGGATAATAATTTTAACAATGATACCACTATAGATTGCTTTATCACCTACTACTACAATCCCAGCCACCCATAGCAGGATAAAAACAATCAACCCGGTAATAATAGCCGAATAGGGTTTTGTTTTTGTCCATAACGCAAGGGCGACGAAAATCCCCACTTCCACCACAATTACCGCGATCATTAACGGAGTAAAAACAAAATCAGAGGCACTCGCGGAAATGATCTCCCCAATTAAAAGAAGTAATGCCGTGACAAACAAGGCGGTTCTGGCTTTTTTGATTCCGGATTCATAACCCTGTACTTCCATTTTTTTTACTCCTTCATAGTAATCTGCAATGGCATTTTCACTTTTTGGTGCGGGTTCGTTTTGATTCTCTGTCATGGCGGTAAATTTTCATTTAAGGTAAGCAAGTTTTCTAAAAGAATAAACCCCGTCCGTTTTAACAACAGGCGGGGTTTGATATATAAAGAAAGGAAGGATTAAAAACGGCGGTCTCTCCGATCTTCCCGGCGGTCCCTGATATCTTCTCTTCTGTCATAAACGTCTTCTCTGCGATCTCTTACATCTTCCCGACGGTCCCGCACATCTTCCAGTAGATCCAATATCCCGCCTTGATGCATCGCATCTCTGCGGTCTTCACGGCGATCTCTTACGTCTTCCCTTCGGTCCCGTACATCTTCTCGCCGGTCTCTTACATCTTCCCGACGGTCAAAATGATTTTCAATTCGATCATAAGGCTGACGACGTTGGGCATCAGCATTGTTGATACTGGTAAAGGCAAGGAAGAAAAAACCTGTTAAAATGGAGGCTTTCATGATGTGCTGAATTTTCATATACTGGTTTTTGGCATACTTCTTCGCTGATACGAGGAAGTAATAATTAAAAAAGAATGACAGAAAGATAGACCGGCACTGTTTCCTGAGGTTTAACGGGCATAAAAAACCTCCCGGCACAAAGGAGGTTTTAACAAAAAGGTCTTATCAGAAACCTTTGGGCTTCTCCAGTTTCAGGTCTCGTTTCAGCATATCATTGCGGTTGGCTATTTCCCAGGCGGTATAAAAAACCAGTTGCGCCCTTTTGGCCATCATCAGGTAGTTGATCTTATCCGGTGTATCGGTGGGGCGATGATAATCAGCATGCGTGCCATTGAAATAGAAAATGACCGGAACACCTTTCACTGCAAAATTGTAATGATCGCTGCGGAAATAAAAACGATTAGGGTCGTTTGGGTCATTATACTTGCGGTCCAGTTTCATTTTCGTGTACATATTATTCACCTGGTCGGTAATAGGAGCCAGGTCAGTACTCAACTTATCATCACCAATAATATAAACATAGTTGGTGGAATCTTTACTTTTCAGGTATTCGGTACCGGTACGACCGATCATATCAATGTTCAGGTCAACTGATGTTTTATCCAATGGATAAACAGGATGATCGGAATAATAAGCACTGCCCCATAATCCTTTTTCTTCACCGCTTACCGTCATAAATAAAATACTCCGGCGGGGGCCCTTCCCTGCTTTCTTCGCTTCCACAAATGCCTGTGCCAGCTCAAGGATACCGGTTGTGCCGCTACCATCATCGTCGGCACCGTAATTAATGATGCTGTCATTTCTTTTACCGATATGATCGTAGTGTGCTGTTAATACAACATATTCATCTTTTTTATCAGTGCCTTCCAGGAACCCCAGGATATTAGAAACATAAGTAGTCCTGGAGGCTTTGGTAAATTCTACATCAATTTGTGCCGGGTATGTTTTTGCTGGCAATGACCCGGCTTTCATTTTATCGATGATATTATTTCCATCCTCTCCCATAATAGCGACAGCAACCCCGGGCGATATGGTAAACGTAAAGACCGGTTGTGCCGGTTTGTATCCATTCAAGCTCCAGTTGCTGCTGGCAGTAATGGATTTGCGTGGATAGTTGCTAAACACGATCATTATTGCGGCGGCACCCCGGGTACTGGCGGCACTCATTTTTCCAAACACACTGGAAGCTTGTGAGGTTTTATAACCGGTTGGCACGCCATCGAGGATCAATACTAACTTGCCCGCTACTTTCAGGTCTTTATAATCATCTCTTTTGTCTCCATCGCTGATACCATAACCGGCAAATACAACTTCTGAAAAACGCATTGCAGCAGCATAGTTATTAGTTTGCGGTTGAAAATCTTTATTCAACTCGAGTAGGGTACCGTTTATTTTCATGGATGCTCCGATCATAGAATCTTTGAACAGCGGGTATTGCTGGCGATAACTGTCCTTGTTGCCGGGGGCCAGGCCTATGGATTTAAAATAGTCTTCAATATAATTGGCGGCTTTTTCCAAACCGGGTGAAGGGGTATCTCTTCCTTCCATTTCTTTACTGGCAATGATGTAGAGGTGTTTCTTCATGTCTTCGGCCGTAATGGTAGCGGCGGCTTTAACAGCCTGTTTATCTTTTTTTTGTGCGGCTGAAAATAAAGGTGATGCAAGAAGAAGGAAAGCGATCAATTTTTGGATCATGATATTATGGCATTTATTATTATAGCCACTAAAAATAATCCCTTCTGGTAAGCAGAAGGGAAGAATAGGGATGACTGGTTAAAAATCAGGTGCAGGCAATTTTATTTACCCGGTTGGCATGGCGGCCGCCTTCAAAATCAGTGGTCATAAACAGGCTGACCATTTTTTCAGCATCTCCTTCCCGAACAAAACGGGCCGGGATGCAAATAATATTAGCGTCATTATGTTGCCTTACCAAACTGGCTATTTCTTCACCCCAGCAAATAGCAGCCCGGATACCCTGGTGTTTATTGGCAGTGATCGCAACACCATTGGCTGTACCACATAATAAAATACCAAAAGCATAGTTCCCGCTTTCTACCGCGGATGCCACCGGGTGGGCAAAATCGGGGTAATCAACAGAATCCTTACTGTGGGTGCCAAAATCCTGGAAGGGCAATCCTTTGCCCTCTAAAAAAGAGATCAGTTCTTCTTTATAATCAAATCCGGCATGGTCGCTGCCGATGGCAATGGGCTTACTGAGGTCAAAAGGAGAATGCATAAAAACAGTTTAGAGTTAATAGTTCTAAGTTCTTAGTTCGATCGCAACAAAGGTACGAACTCCAAACTTTGAACACTGAACGAAGAACTTTCTTTAGCTCCACTCTTTTGTTTCCTTTGCCTTTCTTCTTTCAATGCGTGAGGCAATAATGATACTGGCTTCGAATAAAAGATAAAGGGGAATTGTTACGATTGTAAGACTAAAGGGGTCAGTAGAAGGGGTAATGATCGCTGCTGCAATTAAGATAATGACAAAAGCATGCCTTCTGTATTTTTTCAGAAACGATCCAGTTACAATACCAATTCTTGCCAATACCATGACCAGCAAGGGCATTTGAAATAAGACGCCGATCCCTGCCGTTGTATAAATAAGATTTTCAAGATAATCAGAGAAAGAGGGCATGATGATGATCTGGTCACTCATTTTATAGTTGAAATAGAAATTCACCATAAAGGGAGTAAGGATATAATAGCCGAACAAAACACCTGAAAAGAACAACAGGGATACCCAAAAGATCACACCTCTTGTTTTTTTCAGTTCGTTGGCAGAAAGGGCAGGCTTGATAAAGCGCCAGAATTCCCAAAAGATATAGGGGAAGGCAAGGATGAACCCACCGATAAATGCAAGAGTAAAAGAAGCCACAAACTGGCCCGTCATCGTGTTTTCGAGGAACTGGGCTTTTACTTCAGGAAAACAAAGGGTGCCGCCGATACCAATTTTATGTCCCATGCTGCAAAGCCAGCGGGCAGAAACAAAATCGGAACGGGTAGGGGCAAATAAGATATCATCTACGACAAAGCTGGAGAAAGAAAAAACAACAATGGCTCCGATCACGATGGCAATGATAGAGCGGATCACATGCCAGCGCAGGTCCTCAAGATGATCGATAAAAGACATTTCTGCCTTTCCGTCTTTGTTTCGTTTGCTAAAAAAATTCAATAATGCCATCCGGGTGTTTTAGAAATCCGCCTCTATTAAGCTAAGGTGGATGAAAGGGACAAAGATAAGAGGGAATGGGTAGTAGCAAGTGGGAAATACATGAAACAATTTGTTGTTGACGGCGGGCTTGTAACTCGCAACTAACTACTCGTAGCTTCTTGCGCTCACTTTAGTTTTTTCATTTTCACCATCTCGATCCTCGTATCACTTACATTCATAATTTCAAATTCGTAGTCATCAATAATAATGCGTTCCTTCTGGTGGGGGATGGTTTCATGGTAATTTATGATAAAGCCGGACAGGGTCTCTGATTCATCTTCCCCAAAATCGAAACCATATTTTTCTTCGAGGTAGTCGATCTCCAGCCTGCCGGAAAACATGTATTCATTCTCGGCCAATTGTTTTTCTACAAATTCGGGTGTATCGTATTCGTCCTGTATTTCGCCAAAGAGCTCTTCCAGCACATCTTCCATGGTAATGATCCCGGCAGTGCCGCCAAATTCATCCACCACCCACGCAATGCTTTTTCGTTCTTTGGAGAATTTGGTGATCAGGTCGGTCGCACTCATACTTTCCGGTACGGCAGGTATGGGCAATAGCACAGACAGGATAGATTCCGGTTTTTTAAAAAGGTCCAGCTGGTGAATATAACCGGTTATATGGTCAATATTCTGTTCAAAAACTACCAATTTACTAAGATGGGTCTCTACAAATTTTTTCTTTACCTCTTCAATCGACGTGCGGCTGTCCACGCCGATGATCTCCTTTCGGGGTACCAGGCACTGCCGGATCTTTACTTTGGGAAGTTCCTGTGCATTTTCCATCAGTTGCGTATTGCGCTCCTTCCGTTCGTCTGTATCTGTTTGCTGGAAAAGATGTTTGAGGTCACTCCGGTTGATCGGTTCTTTATTTTTATCCAGCCGGATACTGAATACATATTTCAGTATCCATTCAGAAAGGTCAATCAAACCGGCACCGATGGGATAGAACATCTGGTAGAAAAAATCGGTAATATGAGCCAGCTTTCCTAGCCAGCTATTGCTTTTGGCCCGGAACAGGGCCCGGGGAATAAACTCGGCAAATACCAGTACCACAAAAGCGGCTAAGGCTATTTCAACAATCAAATGAACGGTAGCTGAACCTACATTCAGGTATTTCCAGACCGGTGCCATTACGGTACTGATCTGTAAACCGAGAAAGACCAGGAAAATATTAAAACCAACAAGGGTGGCCCCGAGGAAACGGGCTGGTGATTCTACAAATTTGGAGAGTATGACCAGCGAAGAACCACCCTGTTTTTTTTTGATCTCAATACTCAGCCGGTTGGCACTATAAAAAGCCATTTCAATGCCGGCAAAAAACCCCATTAGCAGCAAAGTGAGAATGAAGAAGAGTATTGAATTGAAATGTATCATGAAGCAAAGATAACCTCCTGCTCTTAAAGGGGCTTTTAACTACTCCTAAAATCCGGCCAGGCTGAGCTTTCAGCGTACCAACTTTTGGATGCAGGAAAGCTTTTGCATTGTCAGGTTAGTAAGCCCCCTTTAGGAGGTTGGGTCTAAAAACTTCCTCACTGCCGTTTCCGCCTCCATACAGGCCCTTTCGAGGCTATCGTTCATGATGATATGGTCGAACTGGGACTTAAAGGAAAGCTCAAAAGCGGCTTTATTGAGACGGGCCAGCAAGGAATCGGGGGTTTCAGTGCCCCGGGTTTTCAGTCTGCGTTCCAGTTCTTCGATGGAAGGAGGTTCAATAAAGAGGGACAATGAACGAAGGGGGTATTGTTGTTGTATGTTGATGCCACCCTGCACGTCCACATCTAGCAAAGGTGCTTTCTGTAATTGCCAGATCCTTTCCACTTCACTTTTGAGTGTGCCGTAATATTTCCCTTCGTACACCATTTCCCATTCTACAAATTCCTGCTGGCCTATTTTATGTTTAAACTCGTCTACAGAAATAAAATAATAGTCCAGCTTATCTTTTTCATTATTGCGGGGCTGCCGGGTGGCACAGGAAACAGAAAAAGCCAATTGCTCCGGCATTGCATTAAGGAGGTGCCGGGTCACCGAAGTTTTACCCGCTCCTGAAGGCGCAGCAATGATGATGAGTTTATTGGTTGATAGTTCCATGAATAAGAAGGTGGGCAAAAGTAAAGATTAATCATGTGCAAAACTGCTATGTTGTCACCGGCCGCTCTTTCAATTATCAGCAGGGCTTTTCACCAGAATCAGCCGTGTCGGTCAGCATTTTCCGGATCAATGTAAAATCAATAGTGGCGGGGTTGGAAAAGCGGAGGAACACTTTCAATATAATCTTTTACATTTTTTGCATCACAAATCATTTGAACTTGATTAGGTGAGTGGTAGAAAAAATTGTAGGATGTTGTATACCCAAATAACTATTAAATGAGCCACCCCTTATATACAGGTATGACTTATTTAATATAGCGTTTAATTGTGATGTTGAATTGATTTACCCGTTGCTATGATGTAATAAATGCCAAAAGATCTGCGTTGATGGTTGCCGCTTCTGTCGTAGGCATTCCATGGGGAAAACCGGGGTACGAAATAAGCTTTCCATTCTTCAACAATTTTACAGCCTTTAGGGCAGTTAGGGCGAAGGGAACGATCTGGTCATCTTCGCCATGCATTACCAGTACAGGGATGTTAACCTGTTTAAGGTCTTCCGTAAAATCTGTTTCTGAAAAAACCTTTACACAATCATAATGTGCTTTTATCGCCCCCATCATTCCCTGGCGCCACCAATTATCTCTGACAGCTTGTGATATAGTGGCTCCTTCCCGGTTATATCCAAAAAAAGCGATTGTAAAATCCTGGAAATATTGTGGTCGTTTAGTAGCAGTTCCTTCCCGTATCTCATCAAATACCGATAAAGTAATACCATCCGGGTTGTTGTCCGTTTTTATCATGAGCGGCGTAACCGCACTGATCAATACAGCTTTGGCTATCCGGCCATTTCCAAATTTGGCAGCATAACGGATCACTTCACCACCACCCGTTGAGTGACCGATATGTACCGCATTTTTCAGGTCCAGCGCTTCTGTAATGGCGGCAACATCTGCTGCATAGGTATCCATATCATGCCCGGTAGCTACCTGGGATGATCTTCCATGTCCCCTCCTGTCATGGGCAATAACCCTGTATCCTTTGTTGAGGAAAAACATCATTTGTGCATCCCAGTCATCGCCGGATAAAGGCCAGCCGTGATGAAAGAATAGGGGTTGCCCTTTTCCCCAGTCCTTGTAATAGATTTCAGTACCGTCTTTTAATGTGATCTTACTCATGTTTTTGTTTTAATTGTATCATTAATGATTTTTTTTGATGCAAGCTTTTAACAGTAACAACAAAATAGTTGATATAGTTGATTTCTTTTTTAGTCGTTGCTCCCCAATTTAACCCAACTGATTCGTTTGCAATTTCTTGGTTTATACTGGAGTTAAGGATTGTTCAAAGAAAGCACCAATATTATTTTTCCTATCTACAAAATGTAGTTCCAGAACCCAATGCCTTTTTTTGCCATATTTGTCAAATTGAAGTATATCATTATGATTGTCGGGGTGTACATCCAGGCATAAATCATTGGGGTCATCTGGTTGTTCGTGAGGGAACCTGCCTATAATGTGTCCGGCAATGGCGTTTCCAAACTCGTAACCATAGTGCTTAGCCAGTCCGGTAGCATAATTAAAAAATTTTGCACCTGTAAGTTCAGTTTGTTTAAAATACCAGTCATTTCCCTCATGCCAGGCCGCTTCTACATCTTGCTTTATTTTATGTTTTAAGGGATTGTTACCTAATACATAGGTTCTTCCAAGGTCAGCTTCCCAGCCCTCAAAAACGGGATGAAAATCGAAAAAGAGTATATCTTCATCCTGGATCACAAGGTCTGGTGGATTTGAAACATAGGGTTCCAGGGTATTAACACCTGTTCTTACAATTTTTTTGCCCCAATGAGTTTCTGTACCAAAATCTTCCCTAGAAATTTGCACAATTTCATCGGATAGTTGTTTCTCCGTTTTCCCGGGAATTATTAACCCTTTATCTTCAATCGCTTTAAATAATTCTTTTGCTTTTTGTTCTGAATAGAAAAGCTTTTGTATTGGTTCATCCATAAATTTTTATTTATAGTTATCAAAATTTCAATAGTTTTTTACCTGTAGCGGGTTTCTGTACAATGACCATTAACGCTCTGAATTTATATTACCACTTTTTCCATTTTCGCCAACCATTCCTCCTCAATCGTTGCCCCCAGGCCAATACTGTCAGGCACTCTTACAACTCCATTTTTCTCATACACAATACCACCTGTTACCGGGTCTTCACTAAACATCAGGGCTGTGTCAAAATCAAAATGTACAATATTGGGACTGCATAAAGCATAGTGTGCAAAGGCCGTCATCGCCAGCCTGGATTCCAGCATAGCACCTACCTGTAAATGAATATGAGCCTGCTCGGACATCCGGGCCATCTTTAAGGCTTTAAAAATGCCACCTGATTTTCCCAACTTAATATTAAAATAATCACAAGCACTTAATTGTATCAATCTTGCTGCATCATGTTCATCACCGCAACATTCATCCGCCATAATCGGGATGGGACTGGCTTTTTTTACTTCTGGTAAACGCATAAAATCCCAGCGGGCTATTGGCTCCTCGCAATGCTGAATATCAAAGTGGGCCAATGCCTGTAATGTTGTTATGGCTTCTTCCACCGTCCAACCCTGGTTGGCATCTATACGCAGTGGTATTTTATCACCCACGGCCTCCCGGATCGCTTTTATTCTAGTTATATCCGTTGGCCCATGCTTACCCAGTTTTATTTTAATGGCAGGGTAACCTGCAGCTTTTATTTTAACAGCATCCACCGCCATTTTTTCCGGATCTCCAATACTCACGGTATAATCAGTGATGATCGTTTTGTCGTTGGCGCCTCCAATGAATTTATACAAGGGCATACCGGCCTGTTGCGAAGCAATATCATAGAGGGCAATATCAAATGCACTCTTGATACTATTGTTTGCATAAATGATCCGGTCCATCAACCCGATACAGGCTTCGATCTGCAAAGGATCTTTCCCCTTTAATGCTTTTGCAAAGTATTGCCCTACTATAAAACAGGTGTCCTGGCTCTCCCCGTTAATGGGCATATAAGGACTGCATTCCCCAATACCGGTGATACCCCCGCTGGTTATTATTTTTACCAGCACATTTTCTGCGGCTGTATCTGTTCCCAGAGAAGTGATAAAAGGTTCCTTGAGGGGAATGGAAAGCTTGTATAATTCAACCTGTTGTATCGTTAGTGGATGGCTCATGTGTATAAATTAGATAAGGTTAATAAAGATACTACTCGGTTCATAACGAATTGGTTGCCCCTCAGTAAAATATCCTTTTTTGTATTCTGGCCTTGTTTTTGCCTTTTGGTTATACCAAACCCCTCTCAAAAACCGTTTATTACAACAAGCCGAATATCTATGAAAAAAATTCTTATTGGTTGTCTATCCCTGTGTTTATTAGCTTCCTGCAAAAAAGATGTGGAAGAGCTTCCACCTGCTACACAAACCGGTGCGAATACTTTTGGTGCAAAAGTCGATGGAGAGTTCTGGATTCCTCAGGGCTTTGGCCCTTTTCCGGCCAACGATATACTGGAAGCCCGCATGGCTGGTCCAACAGAAGTGATGATCAATGCCCGGAATTTTGCTTCTTCACCAAACGAAACGGAATTTGAACTATTAATTACCGGTGTTACCGGCCCGGGTACCTATTCGTTGAACAATAACGTGGCACTGCCTGCATCCTCCAGCTATGGTTATTATGTAAAAAGAAAGTTGACACCGGAAAATGAGTGGCTGACATCTGCTAGTTATACCGGATCGGTGACGATCACCCGGTTTGACCTGGTAGGACGCATCGTATCAGGCACTTTCCAGTTTAATGCGATCAACCTTTATAATACACCCCAATCTCTTAGTGTAACAGAAGGCCGTTTTGATCTGAAATTGCAATAAAATTTATCAGAAAATTATCCGCAGACCAACACCCAGCACTGCTACCAGCGGTGCATTTGTATTGATAAAAATAAAACTGCTGGGGTAATCCGTGGTGGGAACCCATACCCTTCCTTCGGTATAAAAAAAGAAATCCCCGGATAGGGGTATTTCCACGCCCACGCCTAGGTCCAGAGTTAATCGTTTGAAACTAGCTTCACCACTCAACACCGGGATCGTATACAGGGCACTGTCAATAGTAACTGAATGAGTATTCCCTACTTTTCCCAGCAATAAACCAAAACCGGCATAGCCATAGAGGTTCCAGTCTTTTTCCGCATCAGCTGTACCTTTCAGATATGTTCTCCAGCCCACAGAAAATTGTTTAAGCTGCATCCTGGCACTGTTGATATAATCCACCTGCCGGGGAATAGTAAAAGTCGATTTTGCAGGGGCGGTCAGGTTATTTTTAAACTTGCCATTAGAATAATAAGCAAACCCCACGTAGATACCATCTTTTGGATTGAGGTGAAAAATAGCCTGGGTATTATGACCAAATGCCCAGTATAGTTGTTCTTTCTTAAAATTTCGCTGAATCCCAATATCGGTAGCAATGCTCACGCGGGTTTCCTGCGCAAAAGCAGGAACGAAAAACAGGAACAGCCAACACGTTATGGTAAAGCGTTTAATCAGGTAAAAAATTATCTACAATGTTACATATTTATTACCTGATAAAAAGAAGAAAGCCATCCCGTTAATAATTACGGAATGGCTTTCTGATAGAAGAAAGAAATTTTATTTCATCAACTTCAATTCTTTAATAATATTAGCGCCGCCGCCGAGTTTATCAATACACCATAACACATACCGGATATCAACACAGATCGTACGGTTGAGGTCTTTATCAAAAGCAAGTTTATGGCTGAGTGCTTCATAGTTGCCATCGAAAGCAAGGCCGATCAGTTCACCCTTACCGTTGATGACCGGCGAGCCGGAATTGCCGCCGGTAATATCATTGGTGGTGATAAAACCAATGACCAGGTCTTTTCTGGTGGGGTCAATATACTGGCCAAAATCTTTATTCTTCAGTAATTCTATTTGCCGGGCGGGCAGGTCAAATTCATAATCACCGGCCTTGTATTTTTCCAGTAATCCTTTGGAAGTGGTCACATAATCATAAAACACCGCATCTCTTGGCCGGTATGATTTTACACTACCATAACTGACCCGCATGGTAAACGTAGCATCGGGATACATCATCTTTGTCTTCACCGGGTCCACTTCCATAATACCTTTTAAATACAATCGCCCAAACTCCATATTCTTCGTATTGAATTGCTGGAAATAAGGAGCGTACTTGCTGGTATAATTGGTGTAGAACGTACTGGCATGTGCAAAAGCCGGATCACTTTGAAGCGTATTGGCATCGGGATTGGCCACAAAGGCTTTCCACCTGGTATCATCAAAGATCATGGTCTTGCTGAATACATCGGCTGCATATTTCTTATATGTAGCCTCATCATCCAGCGGGCCATAAGTATTTTTCAGGGTGCTGAAGAATCCAATGGGCTGCTGATCTTTTACCACATCTTCATAAAACATTTTTGTAACAGCCCCCACAATCTGCTGGTCAGAGAGTTTATTTTCACCTTCCAGGAAGGATTGCCGTTGTTTATCGGCCGCTTCTACTGCCTTTTTAACATCTGCCTGTGATGCACCTGCTTTTACCATGGCTGCTTCCAACTGCAATAGCGAACCGGCAAATGAAATCAGCGGAGAACCTGAAATGCCTTCATTAATATACTGGCGGTGTTTAGCATAGGGCTTCCAGGCATCATACGCTTTTCCCCAATCAGCAAAAATGCTGGCATATTCCGGTTTGCTTTTTGCCCAGGCATTAAATTTTTCTTCTGCTTTTTGTTTCTGGCCATAGACATCATACTTCAGCAATTGCTTTGTTTCACCATCGAAGAATTTCCAGTAATTGGCGATACCTGCATAGGAAGAAGCCAGTTGTAATTTAATGGCCGGATCTTTCTTCATTTCTTCAAACATATATTTCAACCGAACATCCCGCAGCTTTACCAGCGTAGGGTTGTTGATATCAGTGGACAGTTTAATACCGTAAGAACTTTCATAGCGATTGGTGCCACCGGGATAGCCCCAGATCATGGAGAAATCACCATCTTTTAAAGGCTTTAAAGAAACAGGCAAATACCATTTTGGTTTTAGTGGCGTATTAGCTTCGGCATATTTGGCAGGCTTGCCATCAGCCGCTGCATAAACCCTGAACACGGAGAAATCACCCGTATGGCGGGGCCATTCCCAGTTATCAGTATCACCACCAAACTTTCCGACACTTTCCGGTGGTGTACCAACCAGCCGCACATCGGTGTAGCGCTGGTACACAAAAGCGAGGAACTGGTTTCCTTTGAACAAGGAGCTTACCCGCACCTCAATATTCAATGTGGCATCACTCATCCTTTTATTGATAGCAGCCAATACGGCGGATTGTTTTTGCAATCTTTCTGCACCGCTTAACCCTTTTAAAGAATCCAGTACTTCTTTGGTCACTTCATCTATCCGCAATAGAAACTGTACAGATAGGGTAGTGGGAATTTCCTCGCCTTTGTTTTTTGCATAGAAGCCATCTTGCAGATAATTATGATCCACAGTGCTGGCATTGGCAATCGCATCATACCCGCAGTGGTGGTTGGTAAAGATCAACCCCTCCCCACTTACAATTTCACCGGTACAGCCACCGCCAAAAATGATGATGGCATCTTTGAGCGATGCTTTATTAATATTATATAATTGATCTTTACTAAGTTTCAATCCTTTCTTTACCATATCGCTGTACACCTGCTGACCGAGCAGCAAGGGCAACCACATCCCTTCATCGGCAAATGATTTGGCAACAAGGGATAGGGATAATACAATCGTTAACAGGAATTTCTTCATACATCAAAATTTAGTGGACAAACCTACGCAAAAAGACCAAGTAAAAGGCTGAACTTCATTCCGATTACTGTAAATTGAAATCTAAAGTTTTATTTATGACTGTCAACCGGTTACCCGTATTATTCCTGCTTATAGGCGCTATTATTGTCAATGGTTGTAGTAAAAAAGGGAGTACCCCTAATCCTCCGGGTGGAACTGTAGTGCCAGGATGTGCTGTTAACTCGGCCCCGGCAAACGGAACTTTTGTAACTGCAGGCACAGTTACCTTTAGCTGGACAGCAGTAAGTGGTGCTACCGGCTATGATGTTTACCTCGGTGCATCCGCTGCTACAGCAACATTAATCGCCAGTAATGTATCCGGAACTACTTATAATTATACAGTGCCTGGTTTTGCTACCAGTCAAACTTTATATTGGTACGTACAACCAAAAAATACCGGTGGCGGGGCTACCGGTTGTAGCTCAACAGCTTCTTCCTTTGTTGCTACCAGTATACAAGCACCCCCACCTTTTGGATATTATGTAGTCGGATATTTCCCCTCTTACCGTAATATCGCCGATGTACCGGATGTAAAATTCAGGATGACCAACGTGGTCGTGTATGCTTTTTATGGTGTCAATGCTGCGGGTACTTTATCAGCACCGGCAGCACCGGCGGCCAGCCTGGCTGCAGTTACTACCAAGGCCAGGAACAATAATGCGAAAGTGTTTCTTGGTATCAATGATGGAAGTGGTGATGGGAAAACAAATTTTAAAAATATGGCAACAACGGCTGCGGGCCGGACCAACTTTATAAAAGAGGTAATGAATGTGGTACGGGCCAATAACCTGGATGGGGTGGATATGGATTGGGAATTTCCTACTACTTCCGATGGAACCGATGTGACATTTACTTCTTTAATGAAGGAATTATCAGACTCCCTCCACCGCGATGCCCGCTATTATCTATCCTCCGCTATTACGGCCGGTAAATATGCAGGTGGAATAAGAGATGCTATCCGCAACGAGATTTTCCCCTACGTTGATTTCTTTAATATCATGGCCTATGACGATTTTAATACTACCGTACCATACCGTCATCACAGCGATTATACATTAGCGCAAACTTGTTTGAACTATTGGCTGACCACGAGAGGAATGCCCGCAGCAAAAGCTGTGCTGGGCCTTCCGGCTTATGGACGACCATCGGGTATTACCCAAAGCAATACGGTACTGACCTATAAAACAATTTTATCTCAGGGTGGAAATCCGCAATACGACTCGGCTATCGTATCAGCCGGCGGATTTACCAATTATATGATCTATTATAACGGGCAGTATACGATTAAGCGAAAAGCAAAACTGGCTAAAGATATTGCTAATGGGGTGATGCTATGGGAGAAATGGCAGGATGCCGCAGATGGTAATTCCTTGCTGAAGGCAGCGTGTGATACGGTAGGAAGGAGCTATTAACCCATTGAACGGTTGAACTAATATAAATGAACCTGACTAAAATTAAACAACAGGCTCATTCAATACTTTCCACAAGAGGTCTTTCAGTTCTACTAATCCTTTATTTGTAACAGAGGAAATAAATAAGTGAGGGATATCCGCCGGCAATTCTGCTTTGATGGCTGCCTTTAGTTCATCATCGAGCATATCGCTTTTACTGATGGCAATAACAAACTGTTTGTTCAGCAATTCAGGGTTGTATTGCTCCAGCTCATTGACCAGGATATCAAATTCTTTTTTATGATCATCACTGTCGGCCGGGATCAAAAATAATAAAACAGAATTTCGTTCTATATGCCGCAGGAACCGGTGACCCAATCCCTTTCCTTCAGAAGCACCTTCAATAATGCCGGGGAGATCCGCGATACAAAAACTTTTTCCATCGCGGTAGTCTACCATACCCAGGTTGGGAGTGATAGTGGTAAAAGCGTAATCAGCGATCTTGGGTTTAGCAGCTGTAATAACAGATAACAGGGTTGATTTGCCGGCATTGGGAAAACCGACCAGTCCAACATCGGCAAGTACTTTTAACTCCAGCACTTTCCATCCTTCCAATCCCGGCAAACCGGACTGTGCATGTTCGGGTGCCTGGTTAGTGGGAGTAGCAAAATGAGCATTGCCCAACCCGCCCTTACCACCGGGTATCCAAACAAACTCCTGCCCATCTTCCAAAATTTCGACTTCCTGTTTTCCGGTTTCTTCATCCCGGGCAATAGTGCCAAGTGGTACTTCAATGATAATGTCTTTCCCCGTGCGGCCACTGCTATTACTGGCCCCACCACTTTCGCCATTTTCTGCTAATACATTTTTGTAATAACGCAGGTGCAGGAGTGTCCACAGGTTACTGTTGCCTTTCAATATGATATGCGCACCCCGGCCGCCATCACCACCGTCGGGTCCACCCATGGCCGTGAACTTGTCCCGTAAAAAATGCCTGAAACCTGCTCCGCCATGCCCGCTACGGCAAAAAATGCGGATCTGGTCAACAAAATTACTTTTCTCCAAAACTGTACTTTTACAAATGAATTCCACCTTCGTTGAAACTTCGGTGACTAAATGCAAATATACCTTAACAATAACCAAACCCAGTTAAATGAAACATCTCTTCATTCTGCTACTGTTTCCCCTTTTATCGGCCAGCAATTGTAAAAAAAAGAACAGCACAGGTTCTCTTCCGGCCTGTGTAAAAAAAATGATTGATGAAGGAAGTAAGGGAACTTCTCCCAGGAGTATCCCTGAGCAGGTGGATGAGTATCGCTACAAAGGCAAAACTGTTTTTTTGATCACGGCCCCCTGTTGTGATCAATACAATGTAGTGTATGATGAGAACTGTAACCGGATCTGCGCAGCTTTCGGCGGTATCACGGGGAAAGGGGATGGATTGTGTGAAGATTTTTCAACTACAGCAGAACATGTAAAATTACTTTGGAAAAAACCGGCTGAATAAAAAAATGCCCCACATAGGAGGGGCACTTTTTTATCGAAAACTATTTTCTTTTATTGAAGCACGACTTTGGTATTATAAACGATTTTGCTGCCCTGGTCAATCACTTTTACCAGGTAAATACCTCTTGACGCAGATGGGCTGATCCTGATCGTTTGAGATTGATTTTCTCCACCAACGTTTACAACCTGTTGCAATACCTGCCGACCCATAACGTCAGTTACCTGAACGGTATAGCCACCTGCTTCCAGTTGATTGAACTGGATCACAAACTGGTTATTGGTAATGGGATTAGGATAGATACTTATTTTACCATCACCGGAATTTGCTGGCCCATTACTGCTGATGAGATCGATCGTTGTACCACCCTTTGCAGCAGCACCGGAAACCAGCAGGTTACCATTGGCGAGGTCAGATGTCTGCCATACCGTACCGGCAATTGTATAGGTACTGGCCACTAAGGTTTTTGCATCCACGGTAAATAAAGAACCACCCTGTACAGCACTGGCTACTACTATTTTATTATCATCGGTTACGGCGGCACCGTTGATCGTAAAGCCATTAGGCAGACCGGAAACAGCTCCGAGATGGGTAGCGATTTTTGATTCGATATTGATCCGGAATACATTGTTCCGGGCAGAGAATACATAAAGATTACCATTATCATCAGCGATCATATCACCTCCATAGCTGCTGCAGGAATTATGGACAGAAATACCTTTATTGGCCTGGTCATCTGCGATGGAACCGAGATCTGTAATCTCTAATTTTTTATTGGTCGTGAATTTAATAAGCTGGGTTCCGTCATTGGTCATGGCATACCCGTTACCATCCGAAGCGATCACCATCCGGGTAACAATATTACCCTGGTCAGAAGATTTTTGAGGCTTCCCGGTAAAGGGACGGTCCGTTACATAAAAGACCTTCATTGTTTTCAGATCGATATACCTCAACTGGTCGATCAGCATCGGTGAATAGTAAAGACGGTTGTTCTTTTTGTCGAAGGCCATTGCGGCTACACCGGTTCCGAAAGCGGCATTGATAGTGTTGCCATAGCGGTCATCCATTAACGGTGCGGAGAATTGTTTCTTCGTAGTTGCGTCATAACCAAGAAAAGCCACATCGTTACCACTCAATAATACCTGGCCAAACTCGCCGGTCTGCAGGTTGAGTTTACGGAGATAATTCCAATTAGGGCCCTGCTGCTGAATATCAGTTATCGCATACGCAAAGCGGTCGGCCTGTTGGCCAGATGCCGGACAAGCCAGCATAGCAGTTCCTAAGACAAGGGAAATAAAGGGTAAATTTTTTCTCATACAAGAAGGTTTTATTGTTTTTGGTAAAAAGAGAAACGGAACATTAAATTACGACATTTCCGGGTGTGCTGAAAAAAAAATATATAAAAGTTTGCCGGTCCGGTAAAGAGGGTGGGTGTCCGGTCTGTTTCCGGTTTTTTCTTCACCGGCCTGGTATTTACTTATCGTTTTTCTTCCGGCTTAGATATGTTTTTTCCGGCATAGGTCTTTGTACTTTTATTTCGGTTAAGGCCGCACAGGGTTTCCAGTTTTTATGCATTTCTCCGGGTAATTGCTGGTAGAGCTTTGTGCCTTCTGTTTTCCAATGGAGCATGTCATCGCTAACTTCTTTGATGATTCTGGCGGGGTTGCCCACTATCAAACTACGACGGGGTATTATTTCTCCTTCTTTAATAAAGGATAAGGCACCTACAATACTTTCATCACCTAACTGTACATTATCCATGATGACTGCATTCATTCCTACCAAACAATTTTTTCCAACCATGGCTCCGTGAATGATAGCTCCATGTCCAATATGTGCTCCTTCTTTTAATAGCACCGTTACACCCGGAAACATATGGATGGTACAGTTTTCCTGCACATTACATCCATCTTCAAGAATGATTTGCCCCCAATCACCCCGTAAGGCAGCACCAGGACCGATATAACAATCTTTCCCGATTATCACATTGCCGGTAACTGCGGCCTGTGGATGCACGAAAGAAGAGGGGTGAACAACTGGTTTTATTTGGTTGAATTCGTAAAACATGTGTGGTAGGTAGAAAAGTAAGTAAAGAAAGTAAATAGAGTATATAAAGAAAGTAAAGTATATAGCCTTATCAGGGATTGGAATTGCCTTTCTTATGCTCATCTCTTTTTTTTCGAAGAAAAGCCAGGTAGCCATTTAGGATTCTTTCTACTTCTTTTCCTTTTTGTTTCATTGCATTTAATTGTTCTGCTGAAATATATTTTTCATCAAAGGTATCAATTAAATGGTTTTTTGTTTCCGTTAAAGAGCCTCTTGCCTGAATACAATAATGTATCTGATCCGGATAGGTAAATCGGCCGTGCCCTTCGGTTATTAGCGCATGAATAGAACGGGAACTACGAATTAGCTGGTCAGTAAGCCTGTATTTTTCTTCGGAAGGAAAAGAAGTTGAAAGCACCCTAACATCATTTTTAAATTCTCTTACTCTTTTCCATAGCTCCAACTCTTCAAACCCAAAAATTTCGTTACTCATACTATCGGAATGTTTATGTACAAACTGTATTTATTTTATATACTTATTAGCTTTTTATCTGTTCTGTAACATAAACCCTTGAATTGCGCAACAAGATGTTCTTTCTGATTGATAATCGTAATATGATAAAGCCCTGTACTCTGACCATTATGCAATTCTTTCGCTTCCGCTGTTAATATATCATCCACCTGCACCGGTTTGATAAAATTGATGGACGTATCAAGTGCAACCGACAGGACATTCCGGTTATTACAGGCAAATGCAAAAGCACTATCCGCCAGAGAGAACGCAATACCACCGTGAACAATGCCAAAGCCATTGATCATTTCTTTACGTACAGTCATTTTTATTTTGCTATACCCTTCCTTTATCTCCAGTACTTCGATTCCCAGCCATTGACTGAAGAGGTCGTGTTCCATCATATGCGATACAACGCTGGCGGCTAACTGGTCTTTATCAGGGCTCATAATTGTAATGAATAAGTTGTAGTATGCGTTTTATTCTCCTTTGAAATCAGCAGACCTTTTTTCCAGGAAGGCTTGTACTCCTTCTTTATAATCGGCTGTTTTAGCCGCCCGTTGTTGAAAAATATCTTCATCCTGCAATTGTTCATCCCAGGAGTTGACAAAAGAGTTGTTTAGCAACAACTTGGTATAGGCGAGGCCTTTGGTGGGCATTTTAGCGAGGTAATAGGCAATGAGTAATGCATTTTCTGCAAAAGCTTCTGGCTGGAAAACTTTGTAGATCATTCCCATTCTTTCCGCTTCTGCTGCGGTTACTTTTTCACCCAGCATCATCAGGGCAGATGCTTTTTGCCAGCCAACCAGTCTTGGTAAAGTGAACGTGCCACCACTATCGGGTATCAAACCTATTTTACTGAATGCCTGTATAAAGGAAGCTGATTCGTTGGCTACAACGATATCACAGCATAACGCAATATTGGCGCCGGCACCGGCCGCCACCCCGTTTACAGCTGCTATTACCGGTTTCCCCAGTTTTCTTATCCTTGTTACGATCGGGTTGTAATGTTCACTTAATATCCGTTGCATACCCGGGCCGTTGGGATCCACCACTTCGGCCAGGTCCTGCCCGGCACTAAACCCCTTACCGGCGCCGGTAATATATACACAGCGAACGGATTTGTTGATGCATTTGTCCAAAGCATCTTGCAGTTGCAAAGCCATTTCCCGGTTAAAGGAATTGAGTTTATCAGGACGGTTGAGGGTGATGAAACCAATGGCATCTTTTATTTCAAAAAGTATAGAAGACATATGAAACGGGGTTTAGAATTTAGGCTAAGATACTGCTCAAAAACTGGTAATTTTAAATAAGAAATTTGTAAATTAATGCAACGAAACCAATAGTCTAAACGACATTAAAAAAACTTCTGTATGAAAAAATTACTTTTTTTTTGCTTATCAGCACTTATTACTGCTACTTCATTAATGGCTCAGCCCAACCTTGTTCCTAACCCGCAGTTTGAGTTGAACAGGCCATCTTCAGGAGAGTATGTTTATCAAAACCCGTTGATGGAAAAATACCAAAAGGGTTGTTTGGAAAATCTTTTTCGCTACTCTCAATGCCAAAACTGGACCATTTGGCTGGGCGGCACTACTAATGCAGCCGGTGTGATGACAGAGACAGTAAAAGCAGCTTCTAATTGCGTACCACCCTGGCCTAATTATGTAATGAATAATATGATGCATGTAAAAACTACCTTAGGTGGCAGCGGTATCGTTAATTCAGATATTACAGCGGGTACTATTAAAGTAAAAATTACCTGTTGGGTATAAGTATTCAAAGGGAAAGTGGATTTTGCTTATGGTCCTACTGGTAGCGGAGTTGTAAGAACAAGCTCAATCTCCCGGTGTAAATGGGAGAAGTTGGAAATGACTAAAATCGGCGCAGAAGCTTGTAACCAGATAACTCTCTATTCCAAAGACAGCGATGCAGAGTTTTATGTGGATGCCGTATCGGTAATAAAATTGTAACTAATAAATCAAACTTTTAGTATAAAAGAATGTGCTTGCAGCGAATGAATGAATCAATGGCATTTGAAATAATCAAACGGCTCTTTACAATCATCACATTGGTATAATGCTTTACAGGCTGTGCTGCCAAACTCGCTGATCCGATGGGTGAGGTGCGAATTACAATGAGGGCATTGTACCGCTTGGTCGGGTGCAAATAAATCATTATTGCAAACCTGTTGCCGGGGGTTCGGAGGCGCAATACCGTATTCTTTCAATTTTGATTTCCCTGCTTCACTCATCCAGTCGGTGGTCCATACCGGAGAAAGTACGGAGGTGATTTTTATTTTTTTATATCCATGTTCAGCTAAAGCAAGGCGAATATTCATTGCAATCATATCCATAGCCGGGCAACCCGTGTAAGTGGGGGTGATGATTACTTCAATCTCCGTGTCATTTATTTTCACCTCCCGTACAATTCCCAGGTCGGTAATCGTGAGTACGGGCACTTCCGGGTCGGTTACTGTTTCCAGTACTGACCAGATCTTTTGTTTTTGTGTTAATAATGAAGTTTCGATATTCATACTATAAAGCTCCTATAGGGGTTGGGGTTTACCATGTTGCGCCAGGATAAGCTCTTTGCATATATTGCAGTTCTGTCAGAATATATCCTAAATGTTCTGTATGTTTTCCTTCTTTGCCACCGCTTTGCATAAACACGGCCCCTCCACCCCCAACGGGGGGGGGTATCAGCGAAGCCTCATTTAAAATTGCACTCACTTTTTGATCCCAGGCTTCTTTTAATGATTTCACATCAACAATATTTTCATACTCCGCCGGCTCAAACATTTCGCCGGTATAGCTCCATAGCTCATCCATAGCTTTCAGCATACGGCTATGGCTTTCTTCTGTACCATCACCCAAACGGATGACCCACTCACTGCTCCAGCGAACATGATAAGCTGTTTCTTTAATTGATTTGGCGGCGATGGCAGCTAACTGCTCATTAGTACAATGCTGTAATTTTTCAAATAGTAAATACTGAAACTGGCTGTATAAATATTGGCGAAGGATCGTTTGCCCCCAATCTCCATTAGGTTGTTCTGCCAGCAATAGATTTTTGAATTCCCGTTCTTTTCTCAGGTAAGCCAACGAGTCTTCTGTTGCCGGGTTGATAGGTTGATTGGTTAATTGATTAATTAATAATGCCGCATACTGGTAAAAATTTCTTGCCTGTCCCAATAAATCCAGAGAGATATTAGTGATCGCAATATCCTGTTCCAATATCGGCCCGTGTCCGCACCACTCACTGTTTCGTTGTGAAAGAATAAGTGTAGTATCTGCTAAGTGTAAGGTATAATCGATCAGGGAATTTTTCATACGAATGTCCATTTAAGAGACGGGTGCTTACATGTGATTTACTTCATCCGGTAAATTATAAAAAGTAGGATGACGGTATATCTTATCTACCGCAGGTTCATATAATTCGCCGGCCTCTTCAGGATTGGATGCAGTAATGTATTTGCTTTCCACTACCCAGATGCTTACTCCTTCCATTCTTCTTGTATAAACATCCCTTGCATTTTCAATGGCCATTTGCGCATCGGCTGCATGCAGGCTGCCGGCATGTTTATGGTCAAGCCCTTGTTTGCTACGAATGAATACTTCCCAAAGTGGCCAATTTGAGCTGTCGTTCTTTGTTTGGTAATTACTACCGCCACCTTTTTCTTCCGGAATATCTCCGTAATAGAATTTTTTTATAAATGTGTTATTCATAAAATTTTTTTATCAGTTTTTTACTTCAATGGCGTATGACGTAAATCTTGCTGAGTCAGCTGCCTTTTTTTCTTCGCTCCAAAACTTATACATTTTAATGGTGGTAACACCTGTCTTGACTGGTAGAAGTACAAGTGTCTTGCTGATACTTCCTCCAGCCATATCCGGAGAGCTAATATCTGTTGTAATAATATTCTCCAGTTTTACAATACCAAGGCTATCGCTGATGCCAAAATTGGTAGAAGCTTCATAAGCACAACCCCGGCAGGTACTCTCAAAGATTACCATGGTATCTGTCATTTTCACAAGATTAACCGTATCGCTTCGGAGGCTAATTCGGTTATCTTCTTTTGTTTCTTTAATAACTTCTTTTTCTTTCTTAGCATTAGTACAAGATGCAAAAGCAAAAAATAGTACAGGAATAATAGTTATTTTTTTCATCAGGCTGCCTTAGTTTTAGCTATTTTTCTTTTCTCTGCAAATGCCATTGCCGCTTCTCTTACCCATTGGCCTTCTTCATGCGCCTTTCGTCTTGCTTGGAGGCGTTGTTTATTGCAAGGACCATTTCCTTTTACCACGTTCCAGAATTCGGTCCAATCGATCTCGCCAAAATCATAATGCTTTCTTGTTTCATTCCATTTCAATGCCGGGTCAGGCAGGGTCATACCCAACACTTTTATTTGCTCCACACACATATCTACAAACTGCTGGCGCAATTCATCATTGGTTTTCCTTTTTATTTTCCATTTCATGCTCTGGTCGCTATTGGTGCTTTCGCTGTCTTTAGGACCAAACATCATCAGCGATGGCCACCACCATCGGTTGATGGCATCCTGGCACATCGCTTTTTGTTCATTGGTGCCTCTGCTTAATACCAGCAGTGATTCAAAACCCTGCCGCTGATGAAAACTTTCTTCCTTACAAATGCGAACCATTGCTCTTGCATAAGGCCCATACGAAGTTCTGCAGAGCATTACCTGGTTTAAAATGGCTGCACCATCTACCAACCAACCGATTGCTCCCATATCAGCCCACGTCAATGATGGATAATTAAATATGGAAGAGTATTTGGCTTTACCGCTGTTCAGGTCATTAATCATTTCTTCACGGCCCATGCCGAGTGTTTCAGCGGCAGCATATAAATACAAACCATGACCGGCTTCATCCTGTACTTTGGCAATCAGAATGGCTTTTCGTTTTAAGGAAGGAGCTCTTGAAATCCAGTTGCCTTCTGGCAACATACCAACTATTTCGCTGTGGGCATGCTGACTTATCTGGCGGATGTTTGTTTTGCGATATGCATCGGGCATCCAGTCTTTGGGTTCGACCTTCGTTTCGCTGTCGATCTTTTGCTGAAAAATTTGTTCAAAATTCTGGACGGGCATAGCACTCATTTTTAAGGCACAAATCTACTAAAACTAACGCCTGTTTGAGTGATTTGTTGAGGAAAGCCATAATTCGATTTCAAATAAAAAAAGCAGCCAGGAATAGCCACTTTTAAGTAAAACCATGACATCAGAAAATTGGACGCTGTTTGACAGGGTCATTTCCGGTATACAATTTCTTTGTTGTCGATATATAAATCCTGGCCGGCTAGTTCAACAAGGGCAATATCGTTGTTCAAATCACCGCAATCATAAACCCGACAGGTAATGACTTCTTTTCCGGAAGTTTTAATACTGCATTGATTTTATAAAAAGATCCTGGTTTTTTTTACCCGCCGCCATGGTTTTACCCGCATTGGGTTTAAAATCCTTATAGTCTTTGGTGGTAAAATCTTTTGCTGTAAGCTCTTTGCCATTTGCTTTTACACTGCTTTTGAAGAGGATGCCTTTTGAATTAAAATACATCCGCGTTTCCCATTCATTTCCCTCCTCTGCCTCCTTGCAATAATAGAAAAGCAGTTTGCCATCTTTATACAGGTATTCTTCATTGGTTGAAAGGTGAGAAGCCTTCCGGGAAATATTTACTTTTAGCAAAACATTTTTAGGGTTTCTTTCTGCTGCACTTATATGGTCAGGCGGGTCATTATACCAAAAATCAGTTGTTTCTGTGTAATTACCTACTGCCGGCCAGCTTCTTCCGTTATTATTGGTAATCCATTTATTGTTATACAATGGGCCTTCAAAACCCTGTTCTATTGATTCCGTTATTTGTTTATTGACATCGGTGTAATGATTTCGGATTGTTGTTTCCGTTTGTGCAGTTACAAAAAGAGATGGGCAGATAAGGGCAAAAAGAAGGATGCGGGTCATAGTCATTTATTTTGAAGAGTATAATAATAAAGCTGGCTATCTTACTTGACATCAAAATCCACCACCACTGTTTTTGTTTTCGGGTGCGACTGGCAGGTAAGAATATATCCCTGTTCAATTTCTTCTTCTTCAAGTCCCCAGTGCACATCCATACTGACTTCCCCTTCCAGCAGTTTGGCTTTGCAAGTACAGCAAACACCGCCTTTGCAGGCAAAAGGCAGGTCGGCCCCTTGCTTTAATGCTGCATCCAGTATCGTTGTATCACTGGTGAGCGACAGATCAAAATCAAAGGAACGGCCGTCCAGCTTTACAGAAATTCTGCTCTTTGGTCCGCTATCTGCTCCCGACTTCTGACTAACGACTCCCGACTTCTTCTGCCCTGGCGTTGTAAATAATTCAAAATGAATTTTCTTTTTATCAATTCCTTTTTGCTGTAAAAAATCTTTTACTGAAAAAATCATTTCTTCCGGCCCGCAGATAAAGAGGTCATCAAATGAAGTATAATCAATCAGCTTTGCTAATTCATGCAGCTTTTCTGTATTGATCCTGCCGAAATTAATGGTAGCATCTGTTCTTTCGCGGCTAAGGATGTTGATGAGATTAAACCGTTGCAGGTATTTGTTTTTCAAACCCTCCAGTTCTTCAAAGAAAATAATGGAAGAACGGGTCTTGTTTCCATATACTAAAGTAAAGCTGCTGTTCGGCTCTGTTCGTAAGGTGGTTGTAATAATAGAAAGCAAGGGTGTAATACCGCTGCCGGCGGCAAAACCGAGATAATTTTTTCGGCTGGCGGGATCAAGTTCAACATAAAATTTGCCAACCGGTTGCATCACTTCCAGGATATCGCCTTTTTTCAGATCGGTATTGGCAAAGGAGGAAAATAAACCCCCGTCCACTTTTTTGATCGCTACCTTCCATTCCTTGTCCAGGGGAGAACTGCAGATCGAATACGTTCTGCGAACCTCTTCCTGGTTGATCGTAGTACGCATGGAAAGGCTTTGACCCTGTTTAAAAAGGAAGTCCTCTTTTAATGTTTCGGGAATTTCGAAAGTCACCGATACGCAGTCATCGGTTTCTTTTTTAACCTCCTTTACCAGCAGCTGGTGAAAGTGAATAGACATGTACTCAGTTCTTTTTTAATCCGCTAATCAGGTGATTGACCATATTGTCTTCCATTGTTTCGGGAGTAATTTTTTTTCCGCTGCGGTGCCAGAATTCCAGGCCCCGCACCGAGGAAAGGATGGTCAGTGTGGCCACATAGGGAAGCACCGGGTTCATTTCTTTATTCCGGATCCCTTCTTCAAAGATGGCCTCCATTTTTTGAACATAGTGGCGGCGCTGGGTGGTGAAGTTGGTATGATATGGCTCAGTCAAATGAATCCACTCATTGATCATGACAGTATAATCATCAAAACGATTCAGCATCATCTGTACATGAAAACGGATCAGGGATTCAATTTTTTTAGTACTGCTCAGCTGGCTCTCATCCAGACTCTCGAGGTGAACATTGCAATCATTGGCGATCCGAAAAACGATTTCCTGTAAAATTTCTGACTTGGATTGAATGTGATTATATAAACTGGCAGCTTCAATGCCTACTGCTTCGGCAAGGTCCCGCATGGAAGTAGCCGGAAACCCCTTTTCTCTAAACATGGCAGATGCCCGAAGGATGATAAAATCTTTCTTGGAAGCTTTTTTTCGTTGTGCTTTGGCCATACCCAAAGATACTATTCTGCCGGTAATACAATTACTGGTTAGCTTTCGGCTTTACCGGTACGGAAAGCGGCTCTCTTAATTCCTTTCGCTGCGGGATAATCAACTCCTCGCTCAGGTCTGGTTTGATACTGCGGGCTGCGCCCATGTCTCCCTGCGAATCGAAAAAGGTCCAGAAAAGTCCGCCATCCCATGATTCGGCAATGAGCGGATCCATACCAGTCACTCTGAACCCCTGCCATTCCAGCACGGAGTTGAGCTCCACGATGGCCAGCATATCTTTCCCGATCTTTAATACCTGTACTATTTTTCCCAGCTCATATTTTTTCCAGGCCGTCTCTGGCACGTCACCGAAGGCGGACGCCAAATATTCACTGAATTCCTTTTTCCCTCCCAGGGAACCAACCATCGCAGGGTAACTGTAACGGGTGAAAAGGTCCCAGTTTTTTGTTTTAAACCCATGTGTAAGGCTGTCGGCGCAACGACGGATATTTGTCTTTATAAAGCTGGTATCAAATTGGGCTTGAGAAAAAAGAGCCATGAATAATAAGCCTGTTACCAGCTGGTGCCGTTTGATCATATTACGGATGATTATCTTTCAAAGGTATTAAAAACAAGCGGATTGCTTTTTTCCCTATCCAAATTCATGTAGGTTTGCACGCATTTTAACAGTTAATAGTCATAAGTCTTAAGTCAGGAGCCAGATCCGGCTAAGCATTCCCGGCTTATTTAATTTTAAACTTCAACTTCAATCAATATGTCACTCATTTCTGTCGGCACCATGGCCTTTGATGCTATTGAAACTCCTTTTGGTAAAACAGATAAAATAGTGGGGGGCTCTGCTACCTATGTAGCCTATGCCGCCAGTAATTTTGTAAAACCTGTTCAGCAGATATCCATTGTGGGCTATGACTTTCCAAAAGAAGAAATGGAAGAACTGAAGAAAAGAGGGGTACAATTAGAAGGAGTGGAGATTGTTCCGGATAAAAAATCATTTTTCTGGAGCGGCCGTTATCATGAGGATATGAACAGCCGTGATACGCTGGTCACTGATCTTAATGTACTGGCCGATTTTAATCCTAAAGTTCCTGACAGTTATCAGGGAGCAGAGTTTTTAATGTTAGGTAACCTGTCACCGGCTATCCAGTTAAGTGTGATACAGCAATTAAAGAAAAGACCGAAGCTGATCGTAATGGACACCATGAATTTCTGGATGGAAATTGCGATGCCAGACCTGGAAGAAGTTTTAAAGCATGTGGATATGCTGATGGTGAATGATGCAGAGGCCCGGCAGTTGTCCGGACAGTTCTCATTGGTAAAAGCAGCAAAAAGTATCATGGCGATGGGCCCGAAATACCTGATCATTAAAAAAGGCGAACACGGGGCTTTGCTCTTTCATGGCACGGATGTATTCTTTGCGCCAGCGTTGCCATTGGAAGAAGTGTTTGATCCGACAGGAGCCGGTGATACCTTTGCCGGTGGCTTTATGGGTCATTTGGCAAAATCCGGAGATATCTCTTTCGAAAGTATGAAACGGGGTATCATCGTAGGTTCTGCTATGGCCAGTTTTTGTGTAGAAAAATTTGGCCCGACCCGGTTAAAGGAAATATCAATGGCTGATATCACTAACAGGATCCAGCAGTTCAAGGATTTGGTGAGTTTTGAGATCGAACTCGTCTGAGTGAAATCCCGGTATACCGGGATCGAACTGGTTTAACGCTTGCGA